>Ga0307476_10002331_pt1 | contig 11349 bp, 7 predicted proteins | sample atmos_gasesECM2C_2_FD_203314 | JGI IMG/M metagenome (GOLD analysis project Ga0307476, IMG submission 203314) | Hardwood forest soil microbial communities from Morgan-Monroe State Forest, Indiana, United States - atmos_gasesECM2C_05 | ecosystem: Environmental > Terrestrial > Soil > Temperate... | reverse complement strand
GTGGATGGGGCCAGTCGATTGCACGTCCTATGGGGCGACGTAGCCAGGAATCTGCTTCCGGTGGTGATTCCGCTTATGGACGGAAGCAGAACGATATCTGAAATAGCTTCTTCTTTTCCTGGGTTGCCCGTAGAACAAGTACGGGAGGCATTGTCTTCTTTGTGTAGTTGGGGCTTGGTCGAAGAAGGCACTGAACCCGCCATCGAGGCCGATGGCGAACGGGAGGCGATGGCTTTCTTTCGAAGATATGGGGCAAAGTCCGCTCCAGACTGGAGTAGCGACCGCGCATTTGCGGACCTGGCAGCGCAAGAAATCGTGATTGTGAGTTTCGAGCAGCAGGTCGAGGACGTGGAGTATTTCATCTCTCTGTTGACGGCTGCTGGCGCGAAGCGGGTGAGACACATCGGATGGGAATCAATTCGCACTTTGGAAAGTCGGGAGAGCAGCGCGGCAATCAAACGTCTCGCAATCACCCTCTGCCTGGAAAATGAGAACTGCGGCCAGCTGGTCGAATTCGACGATTTCTGTTCAAGCGTGAACCTACCCTGGCTGCGAATCGCAATGAATAAGAGTTGTGATTTCACGGACATGGGTCCGCTTTTTAGTCAGGGCAAGAGCCCCTGCTATCGATGCTTCGCGCGGACACATTTTCGACGCAGCCCGCGCCAGGAGCACAGAGAATCGGCCTTCGCTTCGGGCAACCGGAAGTTTTGGATCGGTCTGGCCGCTACCGAAGTCCTATATCGCCTCACTAACATCGGATCCCCTAAACCAGATAGATGGTTCCGGCGATACACTCTGTCGGACTGGACCGGACAGCCCCTTTCTTTTGCCGCAATACCTGGTTGCTTAAGCTGCTGGCCTCACCCAGACCGGCTTGGTCCCGACCAAGAGCCAGTCATCGGCGACATCGATACAGCGGTGGTATTTGAAAACTATGTGGCGAACCGGTCCGCCCCTTCGATGCAGTCGGAAATGTGGGAATCGGATTCTCAAGCTTTGGCGGAGCTTACAAGGCAATCCAAGTCGATGCCCAATTGTAAGCAGCACAAACTTCCGGCTACGTTCCCGCATCTCAACCACCCGATCTTGAACATTCTCCCGGGCAAGCCAGTTGCACACGCCAGACTGTGCATAGAAGAGATCAGTTCGTTACTAATGATGACGGCTGGAATACGGCGATCTGTGCGGAAGGCTGGCATGGTGAAACGATGGGCAGCAACGGCCGGCAACCTGGGATCGGTCGAGTTGTTCGTGGCGATCCGTCGGGTCGAAGGATTGTCACCGGGCTTTTATTACTATCAGAATCGAGAACACACGCTCGCATTGTATCGCAAGCATCGCGGAAGCGTTTCAGTCGAGGAATTCATGACTCGTGTAGGCGCCTACGAGTCGTCCGGCCTGCCCGATGCAGTGGTTTTGTTCACCGGCGCGTACCACCGCGTGGCCACAAAATACGGGCCCTTCGCTTATCGGCTCATCAATCTGGACGCGGGTGTAGCGATAAGCCAGATGCGCATGATCGCTGCCTGCATGGGTATAACCTCGCGCGTGGTCCATCGCTGGGCAGACGATCTTATCGAGGATCAGTTGGCACTCGATCCTATGATGGAGCAATCGACAGCCGTGCTTTCTCTCTACCGAGATGAGGCCGATGGGTTATCTTCGCGGGCGATTGATAGCGATGCCGAAATTGGTCACCCGGCTTCTCTGAAACCGCCCGGTGAATTTTGTGACTTGTCGCTTGTGGATATCGTTCGAAGAGTGTACGAGGAGAGCCGCATCACCGAGTCTAAACTGTGCTCGAAACCTTTTGTGGTCCCGACGTGGTTGCGTGGATCTCCCCGGGCTCCTTCGGAGACGCACCGGCTTCCGATTCCGGGTGACAGTGGGGTTACGCTTGGCGAAGGTATTCAAGAAAGAAAATCGATCCGGCATTATAAGCGCGATTCCGTCACCCTTGAACAGGCAGCAGCGGTGCTTTCTTTTAGCCAGCGAGCCGACGCGGCTGAATGGCCAGAGGAACAGAAAAATGGGCTTGCCTTAAATTTCGTCATCCTGGCCGAAAGGGTAACCACAATCGAGCCTGGTGTTTACGAGTATAACTCTGCCCAGCGCTGCCTGGAACTGTCTCGCGGCGTGCTTCTGCGCGAGGAATTGATCCGTTTGTATGTGCAAGAGGAATTTGCTAGGGCGCCACTCGCCATTTGGATAACCGGGAATCTTGCAGTAGCTTGTGCACGCAACGGTGCCTTTGGGCACCGCCAGCTATTGTTGCGCGCCGGGGCGGCAGGCAACCGACTGTGGCTTGCCGCTTCGGGAATCGGACTCGCAGGTTGTCTTGTGGCGGGGATCAAGCCGGACGCAGCCAAACCCATTCTTGGGCTCGACGGATATCTTAAGAGTGCCCTTTTCGCAGTCGCTATAGGCTACGCGGCCCACCGTAGCCAATCGGGAGATGAAGAACGTTAGTTCCCAGGGCAGCGAGGAAAAATGATGAAAGCGGAGAAACTGCAATCCGATTTGCCAGTTACAACAGCGGTTGGCTCTTTGCGAGTCGAAGATAGTTTCTATGCGGAAGCGAATCTTCTAAGATCGCAACTTGAGGATGCGTTGCCGGCTCGCGACCACGCCGGAATCACGCCGCTAACCTACATATTTTCCGAAAATCGCTTTCAGTACCTCTCTGCCAGCATGGATAGTGTGTTTCCCGCGGAATGCACACGGCAACTGGTGGAGACTCTTGCCGATTGGGCAGACCGCGAGTTGAGTACATCGCACGTCTCGACGCCGCAGGTGAGGGTCTATGTTCGCGGATGCCGGCGATCGGTTCTCCAGGACGCGGTGATGCTGGGTTGGCACTACATGCTCTGCTTGACGCGGAACGAAGGATCAAGGAAGAGGGACCAGGTGCGAATGATGATCCTCAATCGGCCGGATCGCCACAACAGGCTCATCGGCGCCTGCGACCTGCTCCATGCCGAGCTTACGTTTAACCGGCTCATCGTTCACGACACGCAGCACGCCTATGGCATTGAGCCGGAACTTTCGTCGATGGACCCACTACTGGGAACAATTATCCTCGACGGATATCTCTGGTAGCGCGTCTTAACGAGGTGGATAAGAGGTTCTTCCACAAGCGATTGGAGCCATGAAACACCCAAGCGAACTCTTAAGATCCCCAGAGTATTACCCGTTGCGTTCGGATCCCGCAAGCCGCGAAGTGTCTTTCGTTCGTATGTCGCGCGAAACTTATCGCGACTCCGTGTTCCTTGACATGAGGACGCGGCATCTTGGCTCCGCGTACACACTTAGACTCGATGACGTCATTCTGGCGGCCTCAGGAATAAACTTCAAGCCGTTGCCGGTCACATACATTCTGCATCCGGCATTTTGCTGTTCGACATTGTTGTCGCGATATCTCGAGCTTCTTGACTTTTGCTTCGTCCTGCGGGAACCTCTGCTGCTCACCCAAGTCGCGCTTTCTTCGTCTGACCCTACACCTCAGTGGGAAGAGCTATTCGACTGCTCAATTAAGCTTCTAACCCGCGGCTATGAGGACGCTCGATGGATCGTCATAAAGGCTCACGAACCATGCAATGTGTTGGGACGAAAATTGCTTGAGCACGACGAACGCGCCACAGTTATTTTTCTGACGACGCCGCAAAGGCAGTTTGTGCTGTCGGTATTGAAATCGAGTGAGAGACGGACCTGGATACGCAGCAGGGTTTGCGAAGTCTTGGCCCAGGGGGTCGCAGGAGTCGACTGGGAGGCTGTGCGGCCAAGCGCGCTTACGGACGCGCAGGCGGCGGCATGCATGTGGACTGTAAATGACGGCCTGCGTCGGCGACTGTTCGCCGTAGAACAGAGAGAGAGGGTGTTATTTCTGGACAGCAATCAACTGATCGACGATCCCCAGCAAACGCTGCGAAGGATCACGCGAACCTGTAAACAACATCTTGATGACAAGGAAATCGCGGGGATGGTCGAACATCCAGCAATGAAAAAATACTCGAAGGACATCTCGCGAGCCTATGACGCAAATTCCCGCCGGAGCGAAATTGCCCAGTTAGAGGACCGCTTTGGCTCCGAGGTAGACGCGGGAATCGAATGGGCCGCGCGCCATTCGTCCCCCGCGGCCGCCGTGGCTTGAGTGGGTTTTCGTTCGGGCATTAGTCAGTCTGGTCTTAATCTCAGTTGGGTCTAGTTAATGACGAGACGTTGGCAAGAACCCGGCGGCGAAAACAGAGCCCGCACAACCGTCCCTCGTTCCCCGAAGCCTCTAGTGGCGAAGATCAGCGAATCCCTTCGAGTTTGCTGCGGCGTGATTATCCTTTTGTACGCTGTAAATGATCTGGCGGAGCTCTGGGTTTGGATTTGCGTCCCGGTTGCAATAGTTGCGGTTCTCGGTACCCACTCATCACGAACGAAACCGGCCGCCATCGACTTTGCCGTTCTGGGTCTTTTGACGTTCGAAGTACTATCGATCCCACTAAGCTCGTTTCCCAGTAACAGTTGGAATTATGTGGAACAGCTGACGGTTGGGATCGCTGTCTACTTCTGCATACGTGCGCTACGGTCGAAGATGGCGCTCTCCGTCGTGGCTCTCCTCGTATGTGGGCTTACCGCCGCGATGGTCGCACCCGACGCCCGGTATTTTTTTGATCGCTATTCGGAATGGGTACAGTTGAACTTCGGCACGGTCTCAGACGTACGTCAGAGTCTTACGGTGGTTGATGCAAGTCCGGCAGGTGCTCATTACACCATCTACTTGATACTCGCGGCTTGGGGCATCGCCGCTTGTCTAGCGCAGCCTCGGGGACAGCGGTGGATACGGTGGGCGGGAGTGTTCGCTTTGTCCGGCGATCTGTTCGGCATCTTGATTAGCCTGTCGCGCGGCATTTATCTCGGCATGGCAGCGGGAGTTTGCTGCTTGTACGTCCTAACGCGCATGCGCCCGCGGCTTGTTTTTCGAAAAAACCGGACCCTCATCGCTGCTGCGCTCGTTCTTCTATCCGTTTTATTATTGATGCCATTTGCTTCCCGGAGCAGCGTCGCAGCCCCCGAGAACATGAGTTCCGAGTCAGCGGATCGAAGTATTAAAGGCCGTTTCTTTCTCTGGCGAAATACCCTTAAGCGCGCCGCAGCCAAGCCTCTGCTCGGTTTCGGAGCACGCACGTTTGTTTTGTATGGGACGGAAGGGCTGACTCAAGATAGCGGTGAACCCGTCGATCGGGCATTCAGCTTTCCCATTCAGTTATTCTTCGAGCGCGGTTTGATCGGTGTGGTTGTTTACGCGGTGTTCTTCGCTGTTGTGATGCTAACAGCAGTGAGAAGCGGGCGCAGGTCGCTTCCTCGCCGCCTAGGTTGCACTCTATCCGTCGCAGCCACTGCGGGCCTGGTTGCAGTTTTGGTTAGAGATTTAACTTATACAACGTTGTTTGACAACAAGACCGTTACCATTGCGGTGTTCTCCCTGATCGGGCTCATCTCCTTCGAGGAAAGCAGAATGCAGCCGGAAGAACCTAAATATTGGTGGCCAGGATTGTTCTGGAAGAAGATTGCTTTGTTGGGGGTCGGGCTCTCGCTGACTATAGTCGTGTGCGGGCACCGCCTCCGTCAGGCAGCGGCGGACTGGTACGCGATGGAAGCGGTTCATGCCGATTTGCTGCAAGACAACACCAGCGCCATACAATACACATTGCGCGCGCTGTCGACTCTGCCGAGCGGTTATCTGGAAGCGCAGGCCGGTCTATTTTCTGGCCGGGCCGCCGGGCTTGCGTTGGGAGATCGCGGCGGCCCAGTGCTGGCTCATGTCAGTGATGCGTTTGTTCAACGCAACTTACGGGAGGCCGAATCGTTCTATAGGCGTAGCACCAACGAGTTTCCGGACGAGGCCGATTGGCAACACAATCTTGCCTGGTTGCTTTGGCTCCGCGGTGATCGGCCATTGGCGCTCCAGAAGTTCCGTCAAGCCGTGCGATTGGAACCGGGAACGTCGGTTTATCGACAGTCCTTGATTTTGCTGCTGATGGAAATGGCCGATCTCAACTCGGCGCGAGATGAGCTTGCTACGCTACTCACGCTTTCTCCGGAGGTGGTGGATTCTCCCTGGTGGGCAAGCTTGGAATCCGAACAACCCGAGATAGCGCAGTCGGCGTTAAAGCTCGCTATCTCGGACCTGGGCGCGATCCCACATCCGGGGCCCATTCAAATGGCGCGTGAAGCGCGATTGTGTCTGGAAGCCGGAAATATCGACTCTTCGGAAAAGCTTCTGGTGGAGTCTCTGCGAAAATTGCCCAGCATGTCAGGCGCCTGGAGAAACTACGGTTTGATCTTGTTGGGGCGAGGAGACTGGCAGAACGCATCCCAGGCGCTGGAGCGCGCAGTTTTTCTTGATCCTTGGGATAGCACCTCCTATTATGCCCTGAGCCAAGTGGCTCTTCATCTCCCTGCAGGCAGATCCGAACCCGATCCTTCACTCAAGCGCTTGAGTTCCATGTTTCGAAACAAGGCGGCCCGTACCCAAGCCTCTCGCCTCTGGTCCCCGGGGTCACTGCGGGCGTCCAGAAGGTTGCAGATTCAAAGCCCGGTCCACGATGACCTGGTGGTCAGTGGGCTGTTGGTATTTTGCATGCCTGAAATGACACGTGCCTACAACCGTCTCGTGTCACCAACAAGTTTCGGTTCCGGGAACCAGAGGTAGCTGGATGTCACTGAGAAGGTCAGGCCCAGCCAACATAAATCCGCGATCGCTTTGCTTGTGCCTGGCTGCCTTCGGAATTCTACTTTGCTGTAACCGGATTCCCGCTACCGCACAATTTGGCCACGCAGCCAATTTTCAGAAGCCGTGCATCGACAATTCGATTCTCGCCGAACTTGTCTCCCATTATCCCGTCCCCGTCAGTGTTTCTCCGGATGGCAGATGGGTTCTCTTGCGAACAGCGAACCTTTCAGGCGACTCCTTCGGATTGGCAATTATGGAGCGAGCCAGCGGTCGAACCGTTTATTCAGTGACTTGGCCTCAGCCCATATTGCGACTCGAATGGCGTCCAGACAGTTCCGAGGTTTCATTTTTCGCAATGCGAGGTTTCGAAGCGGGCAGGGACCTATTCGTTTGGAATTTTGGTCAGAATCGCGTCCGGCAAGTGAACACGCCCGAGACTCGTGCCGAACCGCACGTTCGATGGGCTCCGAACGGCCACTGGTTGGCTTTCTCCGATGCTCGATGGGGGCTGGTAGCAGTGGATCCCGCAGGAGTCAGGGCACCTTTCGTGAAGGCCGGCGAAATTGGCGCTTTCGACTGGCTGGCAGATTCTGCAACCATCGCTTTCGTTGAAAGCGATAAGCTCGACCGGGTGAGCTTCTTTGACATCGCAACCGGCGTCACCAAGTCTCATATCTTTTCACGAACAACGAAGATATTCGATATAGCGGCGGCACCGACTGGAAATAAGTTGCTACTCGTAGAGTCTACGGCTACCGATGATTGGCGAATCGAGGCTTTCGACCCCGACACGCAACAAAGCTCCACTCCGGTACGCTCGCCGTTGCGCGTAGGTTCTCCAATCTGGATGCCAAACGGGCGAGATTTCTGCTTTGAGCTTTACGACAATGTATCGACCAAGCTTTTTGCTATACAGGAAGGATCGAAAAATTGGAATCGACTATCGGACTTGGGCGGAACGAATAACATTCGGGGAGTCCTTCCGGACGGCCGGTCGGTAATCGTGACGCATAGCGGAGTTGCTCCAGTTGCGCTATTCGCTCTTTCGCTCACTAGGAAAAAACCCAAGTGTATCTACTCTTCGCATTCGAGAAGTCTTCCCTCCGTGAAAGCGCAAGAGGCTTCTGCCCGGGCTGAAGATGGAAGAGAAGTCCCAGTTCTTATATGGCGCGCGCAGGGAAACACGCCGCAACCAGCAGCCATTATTCGCGTGCGCGGGGGGCCAGACACAGTTCAATTTCCTGTGTGGGAAGAACATATTCAGCTTTTCGCAAAGCGAGGCATCCATTTTGTCGCCGTAAACCGTCGGGGAGAAGCCACCAGCGCGCTGGAACGCCGCGCAGACGTCATCGCGGCGATAGAGTACGCACATCATACCCTGCGAGTGCAGTACCACCGAATCGTTCTTTTAGGACACAGTTCAGGTGCCGGTCTGGCTGCGGCAGTATGCCTTACCCGCCCCGGTTCGTGTGGCGTTTTGGCCCTGGTTAGCTTCGGGAATATTGAAAATGACTTACTCTCGGAGCAGCCAAACCGGCAATCTCCGCGCCTAATACTCTTTTACCCGTTGTTTGACCCCACTCCTCGCTTCGCGGTTCTGCGCAATCTCAGCGCGGCATTTGGGGAGGGAATTCTTAGCGGTCCGCACACCTCTCTATTTCAGTTTGCGGACGAACATAATTTGGTGTACTCCAGATCCTGGGCAGCCGTTTATTCCGTAATACTGGGGGAATTGCAAAAAGGCGTCTGTGCCGTCGATGGAAACCAGCGAAATCTAGAAAAACACGACCCACTACAATTTTGACCCCATCGATAGAGACCGAAACCAGAAGTGCGGTTTAAGTGTTATTGGTCGGGGGGGAGAGAGGACGCTGTTGGGGAAATTGTCAGCCGCTCTAGCCAGCTAGCACGCGCTTTCCGCGAGCGATGTCTGCCTATCGTTCTGGTGAATGTCTCGGGCAGGCCCGAGCGTTACCGAAATGGCAGGTTTAGGCGACTGGGGCTAAATTGTCAGAAATATGTAGCATACATCTGACAAACTTAGACCAAGCACCGCATTTGTCAGATGTATGCTACACTGTTCTGACAAATGAGACTTCCATGCGCGGCTTGGGACTCGATCTCCGAACCGTAATACTTGACCGAATGTCCGCCCAATCCTCCACGGGAGTTTGGACGCCCATCGACTTTCTGGATCTGGGATCCCGGGAAGCGGTGGATCAAGCCTTGCACCGTCTCACGGCCTCGAAGGCTCTCCGCCGAATCGCCCGGGGACTGTACGACAAGCCCGGGACAAATCGGCTGACCGGTAAAGCCACCTATCCCGATTATCAGCACGTCCTCGACGCCCTCGCCCGGCGCGACCAGGTACGGATGGTCGTCGACGGGATCACGGCGGCCAACGATCTGGGACTCACCGACGCGGTGCCGGCGCGCGCGGTCGTACTCACGGACGCCCGGCTAAAACCTATCAAACTCGGCAACCTAACCATTCAGTTTCAGCATGCGGCGCCCAGCCGCCTCCACTGGGCGGGGCGTCCCGCCATGCGCGTTGTTCAGGCGCTCTATTGGTTGCGCGACCTGCTGCCCCGCGACCTGGATCGAATCCGCGCGCGCCTCATCTCTGTTCTGCACGATCCAGCACACGGCGCCGCCATCCGCGATGACCTGCGCCAAGGACTCCCCGTGCTTCCGGAGTGGATGCAGACCATCGTGCGTGATCTCCTTCGCCGGACCCATGGTGCGGGCCAACCTCAAAGCAAAGCCAAAGCGGCCAAGCCCGGAAAGAATGCCAAGGGCGAGAATGCTCGGCAGCCAAATCATCAGGAGGATGACGACGACCGCCAGCAGGACGAACATGATGACCGGCAGCGTCAGGCACATGATGACCAGAACGCTCACCCCAGAGGATTGCGATGATTCCCGGATACGCAACTGTCCTGGCTGCTTCTGTGAATGACCGCCGCGATTTATTCGTTGGAGCCGGCAACCGGCTCGGTGCGGTCCAGCAAAACATCAAAAAAGATTTTTGGGTTTGCTGGACGCTGGATGCTCTATTCAACGGGTTGCAAGCAGGCGGCCCAAGGCTGCTATTCAAAGGAGGAACTTCTCTTTCCAAGGCGTACGGATTGATTTCTCGCTTCTCGGAAGACATCGACATCACCATCTTCCGAGATGACATCGGTCAGGCCGCGACGGTCGACGAGTTGGAAGCACTGAGCGGCAAGAAACGCACAGCGCGCCTCGACGCCATTCGCGAGGCATGTCAAAACTACATCAACGGTCCTCTATTGGAACAGCTTTCTGGATTGCTGCGTGGGCTTCTCGAAACCGCCAAGCAGGCGCCTGAACTCGGCCGTGTCGAAGCCGATCCTGACGATCCAGATCACCAAAGCTTGCTGCTTTGGTATCCCACCGTCACTGCCGACGGAGCGAACTATGTTCGGCGCGCCGTCAAGATTGAAGCGGGTGCGAAATCAGCCCTTGACCCTAATTCAGCGCGAACCGTAACTCCCTACGTAGCTCAAGATCTCGTTGACACAAATCTGACGGTACCGAACATTACTACGGTTGATCCCGGCCGCACGTTCTGGGACAAAGTTGTTATCCTTCACGGCCTCCGGCGTTGGTGGGACCGGAGAGGGGAGCTACGTGGCGGAGGCCAACGGGTGTCGCGTCATTATTATGACGTCCACCGACTCCTCGCGTCGGAAACCGGGGAAGGCTTCGTAAGCGACAGCGGCATGGCTGCTGATTGCGTTCGACATGCCCGCATGTTTTTCAACCGGCCCGGAAGCTACGCCCTTGTACCTCACGATGAAATGCTCACCAATCTCGAACAAGACTACAGGGCGATGTCCGGGATGATATTCGGAGAGGGTCCCGCTTTCGGGGCGATCATCGACTCCATCGTGAATCTTGAAAAGCGTTTGAACGGATAAGAACGGCAAGCGCGGGAGTCTCTACTGATTGGCCACGGTTTCGCGAAACAGCCAAAGTCATTTTCCGGGGCAATCCGATGGCTCTAAGGGCTTCCTGGTCCTCAACTAGACTTCTTCTGGCCCGGGGATTTCAAGGGCGTTTTTTTCTTGGATGCTTTTAGGCGGGGAGCTTCGTGCGCAGCGGCGGTGGGCTTCTTGCAGGCGGGCTCATCGTCCCCGCAGATAACCGAGCCAGTGGAGGGCGGCGCATCCGCGATTTCTATTGCCTTTTTTGTCGCAGCGTCGATGGCGAAGTCCTTGCCTTTGAATTTTCCCACTCGGCGGACCTGGTTCACGTAAGAAAGCGACATATCCCAAACATCATCACCCAGGTTCTTCATCTGAACCGTAACCCTACGCTTAAGCGGAGTGGTTACGACAATTTCTTCGTATGCCATGTCGATCCGCATTTTAGCAGGGTCGTTGGAAGGTGATCAGGGCTGGTTGAGTTTTTCCATGATTTAGGTCTCCTGGTCGCCGCCAACTTTCGAATCGTCGCCTGCACGAGCCTCCGCGCTTGGCTGTCCTTCTTCGCGTGCGTCCTGTTTCTTATACGTTCCTCTTACCGACAACAGATCTGCATGGCTTGGAGGGAACACATAGTTCTGGACAAACCAGAGCGCATCATAAGTCAGCCGGCGG
>Ga0307476_10002330_pt1 | contig 11351 bp, 10 predicted proteins | sample atmos_gasesECM2C_2_FD_203314 | JGI IMG/M metagenome (GOLD analysis project Ga0307476, IMG submission 203314) | Hardwood forest soil microbial communities from Morgan-Monroe State Forest, Indiana, United States - atmos_gasesECM2C_05 | ecosystem: Environmental > Terrestrial > Soil > Temperate... | reverse complement strand
GACGAATTCTTAAACGATTGATGGTGTTATAAAAAGGCCGCACCGCCGCGCGGCCGAGTAGCCGGGCGCCGCCCTTTTCACCTACCCCAGAGAGCGCTAGCGCTCGGCTACTTCGATTGAAGCGCTCCAGGGCATGATCCGCAAACGCGTTCGGCCTCTCAGAAGAAATGGAAAGCGGCTCTCCTGGAGGGAGAACTGCAGACCGTGATTGCGCGGAGATTAACCCGATAAGCAGCCCGCTCCATAATTCGGGCGGCCGCGGTCGCGATTTCTCAGCGCGCGCCAGAGGGGAGGAAGGCTTCGGCGTGATAGGCTTCCGCCTGATCGACCGGGACCAGATATTTGTCAGTCAAATGGACGGCGCCAACCGAGAGCAGAAATCCCAGGGCAATGGCCAAAACCGTCGGGAAGACGAATTCCAGAGCAATTACTTTACGGGTCATCGCGGATGCTCGCTTTGACCTACCCCGCGCGAAGGATGCCATCTCGCGCTGAGTCGGGAAATCAGAAAACCCCACGATCCCCAGGAGAAGGGAATACTTTTCACAACCGCTTGGGATGATGAGGGTCGCCCGCATTTTTGCCATCAACGTCGGAATCCGCGCGGTGATGCCCGCAAGGTCAGTCCGACGGCGGTCCGGGATACTGCGCCGTCGCAGGCTTGGTCCGGCCGCGGCCGGATCGCTCAACCAGAGAGCTCAGGCCCATGATGATCAGTGGGACGACCAGCGCAACATAGGCGTTGTCGATCCCGAACGGGTTGCCCATCAGGAACCAGGCGATGGTTGCGATCAAAGAACAGAGGATGCTGACAAAAGCTCCCCTTCTGGTGCCGAACCACGGTGCGTAGAAGCCGAGCAGGACCAGAACCGAAAGCGAAGCCCGGATCGCCTTCGCCAGGAACGTTACTTGCAGAACGTTGGGCGCGTAGATTGCGAGCGCGATCGGCAGCAGGCCGACGACGATTGTAGTTACGCGGATAAAATACAAGGATCGTCTCTCGTCATCGGCGCTCGTCACGATGCGGGCATAGAAATCCTTGTAGAGCAGAGTCGCGGTGGCGACGCTGATCGCGGCGATGCTGCCAAACATTGACGCCGCCAATCCCGCCGCGACCACGCCTGCCATCACGCCATCCATCTTTGCGATCAGCGCTGAGAACGCGTTGATCGACTTTATACCGGGAAAAAGCGCGAGCGAGCACATCCCGATCAATGCGGTCGCGACGCCGAACGGCGCCATTAGCAGTGCGGCGTAAAGGCTGGCGGTTTGCGCCTCTTGTCGCGTTTCAACGGTGTTGATGGCCTGAATGACGTATTGGGTGGAGAAGATCGCCCCGACACCGGCGATGAACCACGCAAAGATCTGGCCAAATCCGACATGGCTCCAGGAAAACATGTCGTCCGGAAGCAGCGCTTGCAATTCCCCGACGCCGCCAACCCTGGCAAGTCCGAAATACAGCGCGACGCCGATGCCGAAATATTTTACGAGCGAATGGATGACATTGGTGTAGACCACCGACCTCATCCCGCCCAAGAAGACGTAGAAGACCGCGACGATCCCGCAAATGATTGTGGCTGCCGTGCGATCGACGGCAAGCAGCCCGCTCAATACCGCACCTCCACCCGCATAGATCGCCACCGCCACGATCTGCAGGGCCAGGATCATCACCAGCGAGGTCGCTGTCCTGGTCTGCGGTCCGTAAACCTCGGCAAGGACCGCGGAGATCGTGTTGTGCCCGGACGCCTTGTATTTCCCGGCAAGCAGCCAGCCGTAGAATAGAAACCCCGCGCCAAGCGCGATGATGTTCCACGAGGCCGAAATGCCGAACTGATACGCCTCCTGCGCCGTGCCGACGCTTGCCGACGTCCCGATGAATTCGGACATCAGCATCAGCCCGACCAGAGCCGCGGGAACGGTCGAATGACCGCTCGTGCCCGAAGTAAAGGTCGTCGTGGAAGTGACGGAACGCTGGACCAGGGTCGTCAAGACGCCGAGACTGACCATGTAAGCGGCGACGATCGCCAGAGCCAGATAATTGGTTTGCATTTCAAGACCGCAATCGATTTGTCCAAACGGGCGGCTTCAGCAGTCTCCTCGTCCCCGGACGATCGATACCATGTCCCATCGTGACGAATAAGCAGGTCGGGCGCGCCGGCAATACCGGTTCAGGTGTGCCAGTTCGTCTCATTGTTCCCCGGATTTGCCCCTTCTAAGCTGGGCATCGCAAGGCCTCGACGGTGCATCCGATTGGTTCCGGCCGTCTCGGAAATACTCTTTGGCACCGCCCGCTGGGCTTGTTGCTGCTGGTGACCGTGTGGGCACATGAGTGATCGTGAGCCTCTCACTATAGAAATTTTGGGCGGGGGCGAAGCAAGCCACCCGATCGTGGTGGATCGCGTCATTGGTGGAACGGTCCACTTGGATGAGGCAAAACGGATCGGCCGCCACCTTCTCTCCATTGCCGACCCTGCGCTCGTCCGCCCGCAAGGTTTTCGAATCCTTGGACCCGGGCGTGAGTTGCTTTACGCATGGCGCATCGGCGAAAGGGATCCGACGCATAATTAGCGGGCGGTAAATCCAAATTCGCTGCTGGACCACCACGGACGTGATCGCGCGGCGAGCGAGACGGCAGAATGGGTCCGGCCGGAACGAGCACCGGATTATGTCCCCGATCATATCCAACATCATGTTCTCAGTCATGGAAGCGAGGCGGAGCTACGCGGAAAGCTGAGTGGAATCTTTGCGGAGCATGGTTTGTTTTAAGCCGACTGTCACAGGACCGTAACAAGTGCTGCCTATGTCTTAACCAAAGGTAGTGTCGTGGAAAATATCGCGCCCAGGGAGGCGCCGATTTTTCCGACCATCCTGGTATGAATTCAACATCGTTACGGATCATGCTCGCAGACATCGCTGTTCATCCAAGCCTTGCCGCGACCGCAAGAGTTTGGGTGGTGGCGGGCGCGATCGCGTTGTTTGTGCTCGCCGGCGGGGCGGCACATGCACGAGTCGCCGGGGTCCCGGAGGCCTTCGATTGCGTGATCGAGCCGCAGCAGTCCGTCAAATTGTCTAGCGCAGTTGCCGGCGTCATTCGAGAGGTTCTGGTTGACCGTGGCGACGTGGTCAAACAGGGGCAGGTGCTTGCCAGGCTCGAAGCCGCCGTCGAGGAAGCCAATCTTGCGCTCGCGCATGCCAAAGCGTCGAGCGACGCGCCGATCAAGTCGGCCGAGGCCAAGCTCGAATTCCTGCGCCGCAAGCACGAGCGCTCCGAGGAACTGGTTGCCAAGAAGATCGTGGCCGAGGCCACCTTCGACGAAAACCTGGCCAACGCAAGGGTGGCGGAACAGGACGTTCGGACCGCGCAACTCAACGCGCATATCGCCGATCTCGAGGTGAGGCAATCCGAGGCGGTGGTCGAGCTACGCGTCCTGCGTAGCTCCATCAGCGGCATCGTCACCGATGTGCTGTTGCATCCCGGCGAATATCGAAACGACCAGTCGCCGATCCTTACCCTGGCGCAAGTCGACCCGTTGCGGGTCGAGGTATTCGTTCCGACCCGCTTCTATGGTCAAATCCGCAACGGGGAAACCGCAATCGTCGAACCGGAGGCGCCGATCGGCGGCCTTTACGAGGCCACTGTGACGGTCGTCGATCGGGTACTCGATGCCGCAAGCGGGACCTTCGGCGTTCGCTTGCGGCTGCCAAACCCGGAGCTTCAATTGCCGGCGGGTTTGAAATGCAAGATCAGGTTCCATGATGTCATCGCGCCGACGGTCCAGGCGGCCGACCGGCCAAGTGTAGAGTTGCGCTGACCGCATGTTCGTGGATTGAGGATGCATGGTCGATCTCAGCCGGTCTCCGCAGCAAGCCGCTGATCCGCCGCGGTCCCTCAATGTCGGCCGCGCCGGACCGCCAGCTCATGCGCCGGCCGGCCTGTGGGATATTATATCGCGAGGCGGCGCCGATCTCGGCGAGTTCTGTCAGGCGTGGCTGGCCCTGCAGTGCGGCATGGTCGGCGGCGCAACGGCGGGACTGCTGTTGCTTCGGAACACAGCGGCAGCCGACGCGCCCGCCTATATGCCGTCCGCCGCCTGGCCGGACGCACAGCGGGATTTGACGCAGCTTGCGCAAATTGCCCAGCAGGCCGCCGGCGAGCGGCGCAGCGTGGTCGCGCGCCTTCACAGCGGAAACACCAGTCACATGCAGACGACGGGAGCGATCGTCGCGCATCCCATCGGGTCCGGCGGCGAGGGACCGTTTGCCATCATCACCGTGGCAATCGGAGCCCGCACCGACCTCGATCCGCAGACGGTGGCGCGGCAGCTTGCATGGGGTGGCGGCTGGCTCGAAATGTTGATGTCGAGGCAGCGTGCGGACGAGGGCGCGCAGATCGTGGCCCGCGCCGGCGCCGGCCTCGATCTGCTTGCGGTCGCCGGCGAGCATCGCCGCATCGAAGCCTCGACAATGGCGCTTGCCAACGAACTGGCGGGGCGTCTGAAGTGCGACCGGGTTTCGATCGGTATTGTCAACAATCGCCGCAATGCCGTCGACCTCAAGGCAATGTCGCATACGGCACGTTTCATCAAGAAGAGCCCGATCGTGGATGCCATCGAGAATGCGATGGAGGAGGCGCTTGATCAGAAAGGTTCGATCAGCCTTCCCGCAACCGCGTCAACGGGCCGGCGAATTGCCGTCGCCCATCGCGCGGTCCTCGAAGCGGCGGGCGGACGCGCAGCGGTTGCGTCTGTCGTCATAGTGAGCCGGGGCAGGCCCATCGGGGTGGCGATGCTCGAACGTCACCGCGACCAAACGTTCAAGGACGACGAAATCGCGCTGTGCGAAACCATCGCCGAGCTCGTTGGCCCTATCATCGACCTGCAGCACGACAATGACCGCCTGATTTCGGGTCGGGCCGTCGAGTTGATCCACGACAGCACGCAAGCGCTGTTCGGACCAAGACGGCCGGCGGTGAAACTTGCAGCCGTGGCGACCATAGCCGTCGTCGGGTTTCTGGCGGTTGCCAGGGGTGAGCATACGGTCTCGGCCAAGTCAGTCACCGAAGGACTGGTACAGCGGGCAATCGTTGCTCCCTACGACGGGTATGTGCAGACGGCACCGATCCGTGCTGGCGACCGCGTACGCGAGGGCGACCTGCTGGCAAAACTCAACGACAAGGATTTGCTGCTGGATCAATTGAAAGCACGCAGCGACCGCGACCGGCTCCAGCAAAAATATCGCGATGCGCTGGCCAAACATGATCGCCCCGAGATGAGTGCGCTCGCGGCGCAGGTCCGGCAGTCCGAAGCGCAACTTGCGCTGGCCGACGAAAAACTGGCCAGGAGCCGGATTGCAGCGCCCTTCGATGGCATCGTGGTCTCCGGCGACCTCAGCCAGAATCTGGGATCGCCGATCGAGCGGGGCAAATTGCTATTTGAAATCGCACCGCTCGATCGATACCGGGTGGTGCTGCAGGTCGATGAGCGCGACATCGGTTATGTCGATGTCGGCCGGAGTGGACGGCTCGCGCTTGCCGGGCTGCCGGCTCAGCCGCTGTCACTGACAGTCACCAAGGTGACGCCGGTCGCCATCGCCGAGGAAGGACGTAACTTCTTTCGCGTCGAGGCCCATCTCGGTGACGCCAGCCTGAGGTTGCGACCGGGAATGGAAGGGGTGGGCAAGATCGACGTTGGGCGGGCGTCGCTGGTCTGGATCTGGACACATTCTCTGGTCGAATGGATCTGGCTGACGACCTGGAAGTGGTTACCCTGAAGGCTGAACGTGGGAAGCGAACCCTTTCTCAGTTCCTCCTGGTATCGCGTCGCGCGCTTGCGTCCCAAACTGCGCGATCACGCCCGGATCCGCAGACATCGCTATCGCGGACGCATCTGGTACGTCCTGGATGACCGCCTGTCATCCCGCGTGCACCGGCTCTCACCGTCAGCCTATATCTTTGTGGCGCTGATGGACGGTCGCCGCACGGTGGACGATCTATGGTCGAATGTCGTGCGCCAAAACGGGGAGAGTGCCCCCACGCAGGACGAGATCGTTCACCTGCTCGCACAGCTTCACGCATCGGATCTCCTGCAGAGCGATATTTCGCCGGACTCGCTCGAGGTGTTTGACCGCTTCGTCACGCAAAAGCGCACACGGCTGAAGCAGATGCTGCTCAATCCGATGTCGCTTCGGTTGCCGATTTTTGACCCCGACCCGTTCCTGGAACGCACGCTACCACTGGTGCGCCCGCTGTTAGGCTGGTTCGGGGGGCTACTGTGGTTCGCTGTCGTCATTCCAGCGCTGGTGCTGGCCGCCGGGCGTTGGTCGGAACTTTCGGAAAACGTAACCGATCGATTGCTGGCGACTGAAAACCTGCTGTTGCTGTCGCTGGTTTTTCCCGTCGTGAAGTTGCTGCACGAACTGGGCCACGGTTATGCGACAAAGGTTTTTGGCGGAGCAGTCCATGAATTCGGCATCATGCTGATCATGGGCATGCCGACACCTTACGTCGATGCATCCTCATCCTCCGGTTTCCGAAACAAAAGCCGCCGCGCGCTCGTGGGCGCGGCCGGCATGATCGTCGAAGTATTCGTGGCGGCGCTGGCGCTGCATGTCTGGCGGATCGCCGAACCGGGCGCAGTGCGGACGCTGTGTTTCAACGTGATCACGGTCGCCGGCGTTTCGACGCTGATCTTCAACGGCAACCCGTTGATGCGATATGACGGTTACTACATCCTCATCGACGTCCTCGAGATTCCGAATCTCGCATCCCGCTCGGCGCAGTTGTGGCGCGCGATGGTCGACAAATATGCGTTCCGCGTCGCTGACGCGCGCATTCCGGCCGGCGCCCCGGGTGAGCTCAAATGGCTGGTTTCGTACGCGCCGGCGGCCTTCATGTATCGAATGAGCGTACAATTCGGCATCGCGCTGTTTCTTGCCGGCCGGTTCTTTTTCATCGGCGTATTCCTTGCATCGTGGACCGTCGTCACCGGCGTCCTCATTCCAGTTTTCAACTCGCTGAAATACGTGGCGACCAGCCGCACCCTGCAAAAGCACCGAGCGCGGGCGGTAGGGTTGACTGCGGGATTGGCAGCGGCCGCGGTCATCATGCTGGCGATCTTTCCCTTCCCGTTGCATACGGTCAGCGAGGGCGTTGTCTGGCTGCCCGACGACGCGATCCTGCGGGCCGGCACGGACGGCTTCGTTCGGCGGCTGCTGGTGCCCCCGGATACGATCGTTCGAGCTGGCGATGCGTTGATCGAGACCCAAGAGCCGCAGCTTGAGGCCAATGTCGAGACGCTGACGTGGCGCGTCGAGGAACTGCAATCGGCGCTTGACGCCGCGCGTTTCAGGGACCGGCCCGGCGCGGAGGTCGCCGCGATCGATCTTGCCTCGGCAAAGTCCGAGCTTGCACGTCAGGACGAGCGGGCGAGGCACCTCGTGGCGCGGAGCGAGGCCGACGGCACTTTCGTACTCGCCAAATCCGAAGACATGCCCGGCCGCTTTTTCCGCCAGGGCGAGGTGCTGGGCTACGTGACACCGGCGTCCAGCAACATCGTTCGCGTGGTTGTTCCGCAAGACGACATCGAACTTGTGCGCAATTCGCTCCGCGGCGTAAGCGTCAAGCTCACCGGGCGCGTGTGGGAGACGAATTCGGCGCGACTCGTGCGCGAGGTGCCCGCGGCAAGCAGCGAGTTGCCCAGCAAAGCGCTGTCGACGGCCGGAGGCGGCAGCTTCGCCGTCGATCCGGGCGACCGTGAAAGTCGCAAAACCCTGCAGCGTTACTTCCAGTTCGATATCGAACTGCCGCCTGAAGCCGCCGCGATTGCATTCGGCAGCCGCGTTTATGTGCGCTTCGAACACGAAAGCGAGCCTTTGGGCTTTCAATTGTTTCGCCGACTGCGGCAACTATTCCTGGCTCGGCTGAATGTTTGACGCCATCATCCGATCACGTCCCTTGTGGCCGGGCGAAGAGTCGATCGGACCATACGCGGAGCGTTCCGAACCCGAAAGGTCGAAGCTCGACGGTTTCATCGCCCGAGCCTATGCAGCTCTGTCATCACGGTTGAGGCGCGACGGCTCGGCGAAATTGATCGGGATGGCCGATGCTGTCGACGCGCTCGCGGGCGATTTTACCGGACTGGCGGACGAAGAGTTGCGTGGCATCGCCGGACGCATGCGCATTGAGCTGACGCGGCGCGGCTTCGAGCCGCAACTGGTGGCCCGAGCCTTTGCACTGATCCGCGAGGTCAGCACGCGACGTCTTGGACTGCGCCACCATCGCAGTCAAATCATGGGCGGCTGGGCTATGCTCAAGGGCGGTCTCGCCGAAATGGAAACCGGCGAGGGCAAGACCATCACTGCCCTTTTGCCGGCGGTCACCGCGGCCCTTGCCGGCAATTTCGTTCACGTCATCACAGTAAATGAATATCTCGCCGATCGTGATGGCGAACAGACGCGGCCGGTCTATGAGACGCTCGGATTGAGCGTCGGACTGATCAAGCGCCAGCAATGCACGCAGGAACGGCGGGCTGCCTATGCCTGTGACGTGGTATTTTGCACCAACAGCGATCTGGTTTTTGACTATCTGCGCGACCGTATGGCGCTGGGCCATCGGCGCGGCAGGCCCAGGGTACTGGTTGACGATCTGCTGGGCAGCAAGGCCGCCGGCTCATCGCTGTTGTTGGGGGGCCTGCACTTTGTCATCATCGATGAAGCCGACAGCGTACTGATCGACGAAGCGAAGACGCCGTTGATCTTGTCCGGAGGTGACGATGAGCCCAACGTGAAGCTTTATCATCTGGCGCTGGAATTTGCCCGGCAACTGCGGGCTGGCGTCGACTACGAGATCGATGAAGGCAGCCACAGCGTTGCCTTGACCCTGCAGGGGCGAAAGCGGATCGGCGAGTTGGTCGCGCTGAAAACCTGGTCGGACGCCGATTTTTTGTGGCAATCCAGGCGCGCGCGCAATGAACTCGTCGAGCAGGCGCTCACGGCGCTGCATCTCTTTCGCCTCGACAAGCATTACATCGTCGTCGACGGCAAGGTGCAGATCGTCGACGAATATACCGGACGCGTGATGCCGGATCGGAGCTGGGAACGCGGCCTGCACCAAATGATCGAAGCGAAGGAAGGCCGCGACATTTCCGGGCAGCGCAAGACGATGGCCCGCATCACCTATCAGCGTTTCTTCCGCCGTTACCTGCGCATGTCGGGCATGTCGGGAACGGTCCGGGAGGCCGCCGGCGAGCTTTGGGCGGTCTACGGCCTGAAGGTCATTCGGATTCCCACGCATCGGCCGTTGCGGCGGCGCCATCTTGGAACGCGGCTTTTGGCGACCAGCGCGGAAAAGTGGACCGCCGTGATCGAACAGGCGGCGGCCATTGCCGCCGCCCATCGCCCGGTTTTGATCGGCACGCGTTCGGTTCAGGCTTCCGAACAGGTGAGCACCTTGTTGGCTTCTGCCGGTCTGGCTCACGACGTACTCAATGCGCGGCAGGACAAGCAGGAGGCCGAGATCGTTGCTGCCGCGGGGCAGGCGGGCCGGATTACGGTTGCAACCAACATGGCCGGGCGCGGCACTGACATCAAACTCGGGGCAAACGTCATCGAGGCAGGCGGTCTTCACGTGATCCTGACCGAATTTCACGAGTCCGCCCGTATCGATCGGCAGTTGTTCGGCCGGTGCGCGCGCCAAGGCAATCCGGGCAGCGTTGAAGCGATCGTCTCCCTGGAGGACGAATTATTCCTGCGATTTGTCGGGCCACGCCTGCGCGCTGTTGCCGAATTTCTGCTTCGACCGAGACCGGGTCAAAGCCCCGACCGGCGCATCTCACGGCGTCTGGGTGAAATGCTGCGTTCGGTCGCGCAGCGTAATGCCGAACGCATGCATGCAAAGACGCGTCGCGAAACCGTCGAGCAGGATCGCCGCTACGACAAGAGCCTGGCCTTTGCCGGCAAATCGGAATGACGTATCGCCGATAAACCGGCGTGCGCTCGCTCGTTCGGGCAAGCGGCGACGGTTCGCGCGTGCGTGACCCCGGGGTCAGGCGGCGTTGGCATCCGGCTGGAAGATGCCAAACGTATTTCCCTCCGTATCGACGAAATAGCCCTGCCAGCAGACGCCAGGGACTGCGAACTTCGGAAGCGCGGTCATGCCGCCGCACTTGAGGATCGTATCGGCAGTGGAATCGAAGTTGCTCACTTCGAAGGAACAGACATAGGCATTCGCGCCGCTGCGAGGAGGCGGGGCGGGTGCCGGACGTCGTAGCAGACCGCCGCGGCCGTCGGCGGCTTCAATGCGCCAGTACTCGACGGGCGTGCCTTGCGCCCTGGTGAATTTCCACCCGAAGATATCCGTGTAAAAGCGCTGGGCGCGGTCGGTCTGGTCTGCCTGAATTTCAAAATAAGCCGCCATGGTCAGCTACTCCCAAAATGTCAGCTATTCCCAAAATGGTTGCGACCGGTCAGGTACAATCGTCAAATCTGAAGTCCATCGTTGCGGCCGTCTTCCTGTTCCAGTCGAAATCGGGCCGAACATCCGCACCTCTCGCGCCGCACGCCTTGCAAACAAATCGCGCCTCGAGATCCGACAGCCTGGCATCATCGGGCCATCGATCGCCGTTGATCGCCAACGAATGGCTGCAGCGATAGTCGGCGCAATATACCAGAAGGCCGCGGATGCCGGCGGAGCGCATTTCTGCGAAGGTAATTTTCAGCGGGCGGGAAAGAGGAGGCATGCTCCCATGATTCCGCCGAAATGACCGCGGGAGAAGCCACAAGGGCTAGTGGTGATTTCGCAGACTTCGATCGATATCTATCGTGGCCGCAGCCATCGAAGCCATTCGCCGCGCCTGCGCTTTCCCTCGCGCGGCTCCTTCTCGAGCGATTGCACCTCGAACTCGCCGAGCAACTCGATCTTTTCGCGAAAACTCGCTTTAGGTTCTGGCGGTTTGCCAAGGAAAGCCTGCAGTCTTTCGCCGATCTCCTGCGAGATGGCCTGACCGTGGGTATGGTCAATATCAATTCGGTCGCGCATAAATTTCCCGACTCGACCCGGTTTCGGGCCGGCAAGCTCTGGGGACCGAGACCGCCGCCTTTGGCTATCTGCGCGAGCGCTCGTTTTGAACAGCGGGCCTGGCGTAATGACCTTTGGCTATCCGCGACATGCGCCGTGTCTCAACGGCGGGCGGCGGTCTCGCCAGTAGAATTCGCTGCGCCGCCTTTGGTTCCGAAGGACGTGGCCGGTGAGCAGATTTGTGGACCTCAGGAGCAACTGTTTTTGAACGAAGTTCGGTTATTTTCACGGCATGAGCATTCCTTCGGACGATATCGAAAAGGCGATTCGGTCTCTTAGA
>Ga0307476_10002329_pt1 | contig 11351 bp, 10 predicted proteins | sample atmos_gasesECM2C_2_FD_203314 | JGI IMG/M metagenome (GOLD analysis project Ga0307476, IMG submission 203314) | Hardwood forest soil microbial communities from Morgan-Monroe State Forest, Indiana, United States - atmos_gasesECM2C_05 | ecosystem: Environmental > Terrestrial > Soil > Temperate... | reverse complement strand
TCCAGATGGTTTCGTTGGCGTTGAGGGCGTTGCTGGTTTTACCGACCTCTTTTTCGCTCATGTACTGCTGGCCGCCGGGCCAGGTATTGCCGCCATCCTTGACGGCATAGAGCACTACTTGAGCGTTGTCATGGCAGCCACTGAAAGTAAAAGTCTTGCTTTCCTTTTCGCCTTTTTGCAAAGGCTGGATTTTTTCTTGAGCCGGTTTTTCGTCGCAGCGGTCGAACTTGGCCCAGGTCTTGGCGCTGTCTTCGGCGGAGAGTACATGGAACTGGCCCGGCTTGTAGGTGCCGCCGCCGTAAGGGACGATGGGGTCTTCGGTGCCGTTCAAAAACAGCGCGGGCACCGGTCGCGCCGGCAGACAGATCATCGTCTTAGGCAGGGCCGCGCCTACCGGAGCGACTGCGGCCACACGATCGGCCATTTCGCAGCCCATGCGGAGCGCCATGAATCCGCCGTCGCCCAACCCAGCCGCGTAAATGCGGTGAGTGTCCACTGAATATTTGAGGGCGAGCTGGTCGAGCATCTGGTTAAGGAAAGCAACGTCGTCCGCAGGCTCACGCCTGTTCCTGTTGTCATTCCCGCTGTCACCGGGATTCTGTCCTCCGCTCTGCCCGCCTCCGCCACCTCCGCCCGGGTAACCGCCGCCACCACCCGGATAACCACCACCACCGGGATAGCCTCCGCCGCCCATCCCTCCGTGGCGCCCATAGCCACGGCGGGGCGCCATTGCCGGCTGCTCCCGGTGCACTCCAATATTCCACCTGCCGCGAGTGGCGCTGGGATAAACCGCAATGATGCCGTCCTTATCGGCGACGAGCTGGTCAAAGTGCGTGAGCCGCTGCATGTCGTCGGGTTGTTGGTTCTGACCTGGCAGGAGAACCACGACTGGATATTGCTGCTTTGAGTCGTAGCCCCTGGGTAGATGCACGACGAAGGTGCGTGAAAGGTCGTTGACCTCGACCTTCTCCTGCACGTCCTGTGCCGGCGAATAAGGCGCGAACAGCAGGGCAGAGATGCAGACGGCGACGCATTTCCGGTGCTGCAAGAACCACCGGTGCAATTTAGTTGTCGTTCTTTCAGGCCTCATCTTGGAGTAACCTTTGGTCCGCCAATCGCTAAGAACCCTTAGTCTATGCCTGGGTTGCTAAGGGGACGGCGAGAGTTTTGCAAAGATTTGTAAGCCTGACCCGTAAAATGCGTTGAACTTTTTCCACCGTGGTTCGTACCTGATCAATGACAAGGCGCCGCGATCAGACGGGCGTTGGATCGAAGCTCAGGAGGCTTTATGGACGGAAACATTGTAGGACTGGCGGCGGTGGTTATGGTCTTTGGGATCCCGATGGCGGCCATGTACACGTTTTTCAGGGTGCGCAAGCTTCGGAGCGAGGAGCGATTGGCGGCCATTGCGCGCGGCGTAGATGTACCGATGCAACCCGAACTCTCAGAGGCGGCGCGTTCGCGGCGGTCGGGAATTCTGCTGGTGGCCGGGGCGATCGGCTATATCGTGACCTTCGTTCTTATCGGACGCCTCGAGCCTGATGCGATGATCGCGGCCACGTTCGGCGTGATTCCGCTGGCGGTAGGAATCGGTTTCTTCGTCGATCACGCGTTGATCCGGCGGGACGCGAAGGCGCACTGAAGAGTCCAGTTGCCGAGATCCATTACTGGCCAGTGAGAAACCTGAGTTGAGCGTCGGTCAAAGGGACGACGCTCAATCGTCCTTGACGGACTAATGGTGAATCGGCGAAGAGTTTATTCGCTTTTACCTCGGCCAGCGTCACAGGTTTGGGAAGCGGCTTGCCAACCTTGATTTTCACCTGAGGATTCTTGGGATCGCTGGTGTCGACTGATACTACGGTCGCAGTTCCCACTGCGCTTTTCTCATCTCCCGTGTGATAGATCACCAACGGTTCGCCGGGTTTCATGCCTCGGAGGTTCTTGACGGCAACGGGATTGGTGACTCCGTCCCAGATAGTTGTGTTTTCACGCTGGAGGTCGGCGAAGGAATAAACAGTGGGCTCGGTTTTAAGAAGGTAGTTCATGGGCAAGATTTTACTCGTGCTTGGCTAGTCCTGCTCATCGTCTCCGATAGGCTGCCCCGGAGGGGCGACGACATCGGTCGCTGGCACAAACTTCTCGGGATCTTTCTCGAAGGCTTCGATGCGTGCGATGGCGGCGGTGCGCACTGCCTTTTCTTCGGAAGTTTCTGCCACCTTAGTAGATATCCACGACCGAAGAGACACTGCCTCGGCGCGAGCCAGGGCACGAGCTTCCGGGGAAGCACTATGGTTCGCAGCCAGTGCCAGCAGGTGTTCTACCGCTGAAATTTCGGTGATGCGCTGTATCGCAGCCCCTAGACCGGTGGCGCGCGGCGCTTTCCACGTGGCCTGGAATACCGCTTCAATCACCTGACTGAGACCGGGACTGGCCGCATTGCGAGCGTGATATTCCACCAGCCGCGAGGCGCGCTGAGCATCGAAGAGCAGCGTGAGGGTGAGACCGGCGGCTGACTCTGCCGCGCTGGCAGGATCAAAGGTGAGGCCGGTGTGTCCGTCGAACGATTCACGGGTTCTGGGATAGCCGAAAGCGCGCGGAGGCAGAATCCGCAACAGCGATTCGGGAAGGGTCAGAGTCTCCGGGGCAAGCGTCTTCAGTACCGCGTCGAGTGCCTTTTGCTGGCTTGCCGGGTCCACGATTTTTGCTGCGAGCTGTGCGTCGCCGCGGAGCGCGTAGCGATAGTCGAGGCCTCCGATTTCTTTGGCTGCAGCCTCGGTCTGATAGCGATGCAGCAAATAAAGAGGGACAAGAGTGTCTTCCAGTTCAGCCATTGGCGTGTGCGGCTGAATCGCGTCTTCGCCGAAACGAGCCAGCGCTGCGGCTCGAACCTTGAGAATGCGATTGAGTTCCGCCGCCGAGTCGGGGCCGCTGTCCCAGAGGTGGGCATGAGGATGGGCGCTGCCGAGCGGTCGCGCATCCTGATCCGTGATGAAATAAAGACCGGTGGCCTGAGCGGTGTTAAGAATGTTGTCGAGGGCCGCACGCTCGTCGGCGGCTGCACTGAATTGCGAATAGCCGTATTGAATCGACACCTTATCCCAGGCGCCGATGCCTGTAGCGTAGGCGTGGGACAGGTCGGGTTTGCCGCTGGCATCGAGCGTAATCCAGGGATGGGGATAATCCATCACCGAGGTGCCCGGCGCGATGGAACTGGCGGCGAAGTTGTGGGCCAAGCCTAAGGTGTGACCGACTTCATGGGCGGCGAGTTGCCGAAGGCGGGCCAGCACCATCTCGCGCATCTCCGCTGAGACGGGCTTGCCTTTTTCGTACGGCGCGAGCAGGGCTTCGGCGATCAGATAGTCCTGACGGCCGCGCAGTGAGCCGAGAGTCACGCGGCCTTGAATGATTTCGCCGGTGCGAGGATCGGAGACCGTGGTTCCCATGGACCAGCCGCGAGTCGAGCGATGCACCCACTGGATGACGTTGTAGCGCACGTCCATGGGATCGGCTCCCGAGGGCAGCACTTCAACCCGAAAAGCGTTTTTGAAGCCGGCCGCCTCGAACGCCTGGTTCCACCAGCTTGCGCCTTCGACCAGAGCGCTGCGAATCGGCTCGGGTGCTCCTGGGTCGACGTAATAAACGAGTGGCTTTACCGGTTCGCTCACGGCTGCGCTGGGATCTTTCTTGATCAAACGATGCCGCTCAATAAGACGCACGTCCAGGGCTGAGCCGAGTGGAGCAGAATAGTCGCGGTAGCTGGTATCGAAGAAGCCGGAGCGCGGATCAAAAGCGCGGGGCTGGTAGCCATCATCGGGCAATTGAATGAATGAGTAGTGTTCACGCAGTGTGACCGCATGCGCATCCGGAGTAACGGTCGCCACTAGAGAGTGTTCGGCTGGGTGGTCGGTAGTGAAAGTCAGGATCGACTCGAATTCGGTGTTGAGCGGAAAGTTCTTTGTGTTGTCCAGGGCGAACGCGCTGCGCTCTTTGTCCAGTTTGTAGGCACCCTGCTTGGTGTCGATAAGCTGTTCCCCTGCGCCGAAGGAATCCTGCAGAAGGAAGTCGGTCGCGTCGACCAGCACTGCGCCATCTTCTTCCGCTTCGACCTTGAAGCCGGCGAGAACTGACTCTGCGAAAGACTGTTTGACGGCCAGGTTCTCCATGGGATTCGGGGAGGACGAACGGTATTGCAGATTGGGAGCGACCAGTAGAACGCGGGGACCGACGCGGGTGAAGTGCACGATGCGTTCCTCGCCCAACCTGCCGCGGTCCAGTCCGATGTCATTCGATCCCAGCCCATAAGGCAGAGAAACCACCAGCAGAAAATCCTGGTCTAACTTGCGAATCTCCAGAAAGAATTTTCCACTCTTTCCATCCCATGCGGTGGGAAACAGGCCGTCTGCCGCCTTCATGCCATTGATGCGATCGTGGATGGATGGAGTGGATTCCGGATTTGAGGCGAAAGAAAGAGCGGTCGAAAGAAGTACACAGGCCGTCACGAAGTACAGTGAGCGACGGATTGGCATGGTCACCTCCAGGCAGGGTTGGAGTAAGACACTAACATTTCTTTCAACGGCGCTGCCAGGGAATTTGTTCCAGCTGCGTGGAGCGTTCTGAAAACAATCGCAAGCCAGCTACTGCGGCTTGGCGTTGGGATCAGGAGGCGGCGTCTTGTCGTCCTTCTTCTCGTCTTTTTGTTCCCCGGGGTGATCCTGGTAAATGGAGTACTGGCCTTGCGGGTGTTTCAGTTTGATGGTGATGTCCATCTTGGCCTTGTCGATGTCATAGTCCTCGCCAAAAGTCTGGAATCCCGAAGCAAGCACTTGCACGCGCAGTTTGCCGTAGGGAATGCCTTCAAAGCTGGTTTTGCCTTCGGCGTCGGTTTTGAGTTCAAGTCCGCCTCGGCTCTGCTTGCCGTGAGTGTTGACCGGGTGCATGATCACGGCGGCGCTGCGAATCGGCTTGCCGTTGTCGTCTTTCAGAACGAGAAAATTCAGGGTCGCAGTGGGTTCGTCGTCGGCATCCTTTTGTGCGGCGGCCACGCCGAGCAGCGCGAGAGCCGTCAGGAGCACCGCAATCGTCCGCCTCATCAACTGTTTCTTCACCGAATTCATATGGGGACATTCTAGCGAGTGCGGCGCGTCCGCGAAAGCAAGAAGTGGAAGCAGGCGCGAGCTTACGATTTGCCGGTGGAACCTCGTTTGCGCTCGGGGCTCCTGGCCTGGTCTGCGAGCTGCATCAGATCGGCGGCGACTCGGGCTGTGTTGTGACGGGCGACGCCCGCCTCTTCGAGGTAGTCTCCCAGAACCGGGACAACACCCAAAGCTTCGATGGCTTCGAGATCGACCACGATCTGGCATGCACCCTCGAGCGCGTATTTGGCTTTGAGTTCCTCAGAAACCGGCGTGCGATTGATCAAGGCGTAGTCGAAGAGCTGCTGGCGGGCGTGGCGATTGAGAGCGCGGATGTGATCGGCAGCGGTGAGGTCGAGACTTTCGTTGGCCTGGGTCATCAGGTTGCAAATGAAAACCTTGGTGGCGGGCGAGTTGACGATGGCATCGGCAATGCCATGCACCAGCAGGTTGGGAATGAGGCTGGTGAACAGGGAGCCGGGACCGATGCTGATGATATCGGCGCTGGCAATGGCGTCGAGCGTCTGCGGCATGGGATCGACGTTGGGCGGAACGAGAAAAAGTTCGTGGATGCGGCCTTTGCTCGCGGTGATCTTGGTTTCTCCGCGAACGCGGGTACCGTCCTCCATCAATGCTTCCAGTTCGATATTGGAAGTGGTAGCGGGATAAATGTGGCCGCGGGTGACGAGAATCTCCGAAGACAGGCGTACGGCTTCTGAGAAGTCACGCGTGATAGAAGTCAGTGCCGCTAAAAACAGGTTGCCGAAGCTGTGTCCCTCGAGGCCGGAGCCTTTGTCGAAGCGGTGACGGAAGAGCTGAGAGAGTAGAGCTTCATCCTCGCTGAGGGCGACGATACAGTTGCGGATGTCGCCGGGAGGAAGCATGTTGAATTCTTTGCGCAGGCGGCCGCTGGAACCGCCGTCGTCGCTGACCGTGACCACGGCGCAGAGATGGCGAATGATGGGCAAACCGGGCGGGGCGACAGCCATCTCCGCCGGAGTGAGAGCGAAGCGTTTGAGTCCTTTGAGCAGAGTGGAGAGGCCGGTACCGCCGCCGATGGCGACCACCCGGAGGCCACGCTCGCGCGTGGCCTTCTCCATCGACAAGAGATCAGCGATTCTGGTTTCCATCCGAGAATTCAGTATGCCGGCCTAATGAGCGTCGATCACTGTTGCGTCGAGCAGTGTGCGCCGATCAAAAAGACTCGTCTTCCCGGAAGGAGCTTTCCGGCGCGGCAAGGTCGGCAGCGGGATCCGGGTACAACAGCTCGGTAAAGCGAGGGTCCTCGGCCAGGTTGTGGAAATCGGAGTCATTGCGTGCCTGGTAGCGCAAGCTGGAATTCAGGCGAAGGGCCTCGTCCAGATGCTTGAGCGAGTCTTCGACGTGCCCGGTGAGGCAATCGAGTGCGGCTAAACCGTAGACCACGAAATCAGTCTTCGGCGACTGCTTGAGCAACTTTTCGATGTGCTCGCGAGCCGTAACGTAGTCTCCAACGTTCATAAGAGAAACGGCGAAGTCGTAGTGCTCCTCCACGCTCTTGAACTGCTGGGTAGTGGAGCGCTCGAGGTGTTGATTGCAGATGCTGAGATGAACCGTAGCCCGGTCGGTCAGCTCTTTGCTGGGCCCGGCGAGTACCTTCTGGAACAATGGTTTCGCCTTATCAAACTTGTGCTCCTGCAAAGCACGCAGCCCGGCTTCGTAGTTCTGCAGGGCCTGGGTGACGCGCGGGTCGTCCGCGACGGATGACTTCTTCGGGGTAGCCTTCTGAGCCATATGGAGAATTTTTCCTGCGCTCGTCGTGATAGGGACTCCTTGGCTCTTGTAGTGCGAAGAGCCGCCACACAAGTATCACTCAAAGGGCGGGTATAGGGCAATTGCTGGAAGCAGCACCGAGTACCCAGTACCCAGTACCTAGCAAAACGTTTACGAATGAATGCAAGGCGCCCCTTCTGGGTACTGGGTACTAGGTACTGTCAACTAGTTGATCGCTGCGGCGGTATTCAGGTCGATCGACTTCCACTCCCCCTTGATGATGCCGGCGCGAATCTGGGCTGCGGTCTTCCCCTGCTTGTGCTGCTGGTAGGAATAATAGAGCTCCTTCAGGCAGATGGAGCACTGTGCCCCGTGCGTATTCTCGTAACAGCTGTGCAGGCTGTTGTGGCCCATGCGGTCGCAATGGCAGTAACAGGGCTGCTGGTGGAGCACGGTCGGAATCTTCGCCGCCAGCTCGTAGGCATGAGTCTGATAAGGATACTTCGCGTCCGCTCCCCAGAGATCAGCCGTGGTCAGAATGGCGGGAAGCTTTGTGCCCTTTGGGGGCGGTCCAGCGTTGTAGGCAGGAATGTCACCGTCATCTTGCATGGCCGGCCACTGAGCCGACGTGGTCAAGGTCGCAGTTAAAAGAACAATCAGGGTTATGGCGCGGTGAGCGTACTTGTTTTGCAGGATGCGGCTCGGCGTCATTCAGATCTCCTCGATTTGGGTATTTTAACCCGCCTTCGACATAGACGGTAGGAAGCAGGAGTTCGCGAAGGGTGGCCCGGAGCTGATTTATGCAACCCGCGCCTTGCAGACGCGATCTGTATACTTAGAAGTTCACATGCCAGACACGCCAAGTTCGGAAGCGGGGAACCGGCAGGCTCCATCGCTTCCGCGGACGGAGACTGCCGAGCCCAATCCCGGCGTGCGGCTACGCCCGGCCTTAGGCGTGTGGTTGCGCGACCTGATTCTTTCGCTCGCGATCTCGGCCTTCATCATCGTGTTCATTTACCAGCCCGTGAAGGTGGAGGGCACGAGCATGATGCCATCTCTCGAAGACCAGGAGCGAATCTTCGTCAACAAGTTCGTCTACCGGCTGGAGCCGATTTCGCGGGGGGATATTGTGGTGTTTCGTTATCCGCGAGATCCCTCGAAGAGCTACATCAAGCGCGTGATCGGCGCGGCCGGAGACCGCATCCGCATCGATGGCGGACAAGTCTACGTGAACGGCGAAGCGCTGGATGAGGATTACGTTCCGCCCGCATATGCCGACTCGCGATCTTATCCGGAGACGGTGGTGCCGCCGCAGAGTTACTTTGTGCTCGGCGATCACCGGTCGATGTCGAACGACAGCCGGGATTTCGGTCCCGTGAACCAGAGTTATATCTACGGCAAGGCAGTGTTTGGGTACTGGCCGATGGATAAGCTGGGGAGAGTGCGGTAGACAATCGGCTGCGCCTTGTTGATCCGGCCGCAAGAGCTGCGAGATTTCCACATGGAACCCACGATCCGTGCTTGGCCCCTCGGGTAATCCCTGATAAAATCTCTAAAATCCACACCCCGGAGCGAGAATGCAAGCTATCCTTGCGCTGGAAGACGGGCGAGTCTTCCGAGGCAAAGGCTACGGCGCCAAAGGCGAATGCTACGGCGAAGTCGTTTTTAATACTTCCATCACCGGCTACCAGGAAATTTTCACCGACCCATCTTATTCGGGGCAGATCGTTGTCCTGACCAACCCGCAGATCGGCAACTACGGCACCAACCAGGAAGATAACGAAGCCACGCGTCCATGGATCGAAGGGCTGATCGTGCGCGAGTTCTCGAAAGTGAGTTCGAATTGGCGGTCGCAGCAGGTGACCGACGAGTACTTGGAGCAGTTCAAGGTGCCGGTGCTGTCTGACATCGATACGCGCGCGCTGGTGCGGCATCTGCGCGATCACGGAGTGATGCGCGGCGTGGTCTCGACCATCGAGAACGACGCGGCGAAGCTGGTGGCCAAGGCGAACTCGATTCCGAAGATGGACGGGACAGACCTGGCAAAGGTGGTGAGCACCAAGGGCCCGTACGTGTGGGAGGTGGGCGAACGCTCGCACGAACCGGTGGCGCAGGTCGGAGTCAAGGATGAGCCCGCGCGCTTTCATGTCGTGGCTTACGATTTTGGCATCAAGCAAAACATTCTGCGGAAGCTGCGGGGCGAAGGCTGCCGCGTGACGGTGGTTCCGGCGCAGACTCTGGCGGAAGATGTGATGGCATTGAAACCGGATGGAGTGTTTCTGTCGAATGGTCCGGGCGACCCCGAGCCGTGCACTTATGCCGTGGACAGCATTCGGCGGCTGATGGGAAGAATGCCGATCTTTGGCATTTGCCTGGGACATCAGCTCGTAGGCATTGCGCTTGGCGGAAAAACTTTCAAGCTGAAGTTTGGACACCATGGCGGGAATCATCCAGTGAAACAGTTGAAGAGCGGTAAGATCGAGATCACAGCCCACAACCATAACTTTGCGGTGGATCCTGATTCGCTGCCGGAGAGTGAAGTCGAGCTGACGCACATAGATTTGAACGACTCGACTTTGGAGGGACTGCGGCATCGGAACCTGCCGCTGTTCAGCGTGCAATATCACCCGGAGGCCGCGCCGGGGCCGCATGATTCGCATTATCTGTTCAAGGATTTCGTGACGATGATGGAGGAGTGGAAAGGGTGAACGCCAGCTTTTAGCTTTGGATGCCATGAAGAAATGCTTTGAAAGGGCGCGCCTTCAAGGCGCGCCGTAAGGGGCAAAGAGTAACTGCGGCTTTAGCCGCCGAGGTACCGTCGTGAGACCAACCAGAGAGCACGCTACGAACACCGGCCAAACCTATATGGTCACTTCCTCAACTTGGGAGCGTCGCTCTCTCTTTCGCAACGAGCGCTGGGCTCGTCTGTTGATCGACATTCTCTACCACTATCGCGGCTCTGCTTATCTTTTGCACGAGTTCGTGATCATGCCCGATCACTTTCACATTTTGCTCAGTCCAAAGATGAGCTTGGAGAGGGCCGTCCAATTCATCAAGGGTGGTTTCTCATATCGAGCTAAGAAAGAGCTTCGCTCAAATATGGAGGTCTGGCAGAAAGGGTTTTCGGACCATCGCATTCGCGATGCAGGAGACTATTTGCGCCACGTCGATTACATCCGGCAAAATCCGGTTCGTAGAACAATTTGCGAACGTCCAAAGGAATATCCATATTCGTCGGCGGCAGTTGATGTTGAACTAGACCAGGTACCTCAGGGGCTAAAGCCCGTTTTTCTGGAGGCTTCGGACGGCGCGCCTGAAGGCGCGCCCTTTCAAAACGAGAGTGGTGACGGCGCGTCTGAAGATCTGCCCTCTCAAAGCAAACCTCCGAGTGCAGTTTCGCTCTCACCAGACAAGTCCGGGAAGATAGCGTCATAAATGCCTAAACGCACTGACATCTCGAAAATTCTGATTCTCGGTTCCGGGCCCATAGTCATCGGGCAGTCGGCGGAGTTTGATTACTCCGGCACGCAGGCTTGCAAGGCGCTCAAGTCTGAGGGTTATCAGGTGGTGCTGGCCAATTCCAATCCGGCGACAATCATGACTGATCCGGAGATTGCCGACCGCACTTATATCGAGCCGCTCACGCTCGAGTACCTGGAAGAGATCATCCGCATCGAGCGGGAACTCTCGCCGGGCGCTGGTTTTGCTGTGTTGCCTACGGTGGGCGGACAGACCGCGCTCAACCTGGCGATTGAGCTCTCCGATGGTGGCGTTCTTGAAAAATATAACGTGATCCTGATTGGCGCGAAGGTCGAGGCCATCAAGAAGGCAGAAGACCGCCTTTTCTTCAAGGACGCGATGCAGCGGATCGGGCTCGACGTGCCCAAGTCGGCGCTGGTGAACAGCACAAAAGATGGTCTGGAGTTCGCAGGCAAGATCGGCTTTCCCGTGATCGTGCGGCCTTCGTTCACGCTGGGCGGCACCGGCGGCGGCATTGCTTTCAACCGCGAAGAACTGGCCGAGGTGCTTACGCGCGGCCTGGATTTGTCTCCGGTACGCGAGGCCCTGATTGAAGAGTCGGTGCTGGGATGGAAGGAATTCGAACTCGAGGTGATGCGCGATAGCAAGGACAACGTCATCATCGTTTGTTCGATCGAGAATTTCGATCCCATGGGCGTACACACCGGCGATTCGATCACGGTGGCGCCGGCGCAGACGCTGACGGACCGCGAGTACCAGGCCATGCGCGATGCGTCGATTGCGGTGATCCGTGAGATTGGCGTGGATACGGGCGGATCGAACATTCAGTTTGCGGTGAATCCTGAGACCGGGCGCATGGTGGTGATCGAGATGAATCCGCGCGTGTCGCGGTCGTCGGCGCTGGCGTCGAAGGCCACGGGATTTCCGATTGCGAAGATTGCCGCGAAACTTGCGGTGGGTTATACGCTGGACGAGATTCCCAACGAC
>Ga0307476_10002326_pt1 | contig 11356 bp, 7 predicted proteins | sample atmos_gasesECM2C_2_FD_203314 | JGI IMG/M metagenome (GOLD analysis project Ga0307476, IMG submission 203314) | Hardwood forest soil microbial communities from Morgan-Monroe State Forest, Indiana, United States - atmos_gasesECM2C_05 | ecosystem: Environmental > Terrestrial > Soil > Temperate... | reverse complement strand
TGTCGAAGCGCAGCATCCGCAAGACTTCGTCGCGCGTTGTATCAACCACGGCTACCGCCTTGGCCCTCTCGTCCGATACATACAGCTTGTGAAAGGGTGCCGCGTACGCGCTGCCGTCGGGCTTTGATTCAGTCGGAATTTTCTTGATGATCTCCAAAGTCTTCACATCGATTACGCCGATCTGGTCCTCGTGCCAGTCCGACGTATAAACCTTTTTCACATCGGGCGCGTACTCCACGCCTTCAATCCCGGGCAGGTCCGAAATTGTCTTCACCACTTTGTTCGTCTGCAAATCCACAACGTAGAGTTTTCCCGGGCCAAGATGTGCGCAGAAAAGATAGTGATCGTCGTAGTCGATCGTAAGGTAGTCGAAGCGCAGTCCGGAGGGTCCCGGCAGCTCAATCGCCGCCAGTTTCTTTAATTCGCCCGCCGCCAAATCCGCGACAAACACGGAAACGGCAGAAGCCACCAGCGCCACTGCCCAAGCGGCGCGAAAATTTTGGCGCGAAGTTGCCATGCTTAGCCTTTTACCACACCAACGGCCACAACATCGTCGCCGCGCCGCTCGAGAGTGATTTTAGGCAAGGGCCGCGGCGGTGGGCCCGCCAGCACCGACCCGTCAGCGACCGAATAAACCCCGCCATGGCACTGGCAGACGATCAGATTCTGTTCCGGCCGGTAAAACACTGGGCACGAAGTGTGCGTGCAGATGCGACTATAAGCCAGATAGGTGTTTTCCTCCGGCCGCAGCAAAATGCATGGATTCACGTCAGCGGGATAAGAAAAAATCTTCCAACCGCCGACCGGAATATCGCCCGCGTGGCCAATCACAATCGTTGGATAGGTCTTCGAGCAACCGTCCGTCAATGTCCCAGCGGCGCCCACAGCAGCTGCCAGGCCTCCCATTGTGAGGAATTTATTAAAGCCACGGCGTGAAAGTTGTTCAGCGCACTCTATATCGAAAGACTTATCTTCGCGGGCGTTTCGCTCGTCGGTCATCGTTGTTTGTGGCCTATTGGCTGGCGAGGTGACCGAGTTGCATTCGCGTCTGCAGCACTCTCAGTATGTCGTCGAGTCCCACTATCCCGACGATGTTACCGTCCGAAACCACGGGCATCTGGCTGATGCTGTTGCTGCGCATCCGCTGCAGCACGGCAAGAACGGGTTCATCCATCTGGGCTGAATGCATGCTGTCGAGCGGCAGCATCACGGCTTGAATCGAAGTGTTCGTCCACTCATCGCGCGGAACCGTGCGCGCCGCATCGAGCGAGATCAGGCCGACCGGCTTTCCGGCGCCCAGAACAATGTGAAAGCGCGCTCCCGTGCGCAATACTTCGTGTACGTATTCATCGATCGACATGTCGCGCGTAACCGTTGGAATGTCATGGGTCATCACATCGCCCGCGCTCACTCCCGTCAGCGTATTCTGCACCGCCACCTGCGCGTAGCTTTCCTGTGCCGCGCTCAGCAGAAACCAGCCAATGAATGCGGTCCACAGCCCGCCAACCCAGTTTCCGTTGAGCGCCTGCCAGGCTCCCAGAATGATCATCAGGTACGCAAAAATTTTGCCGGTCGTCGAAGCAATCTGCGTGGCCCGCTGAAAATTCTTCGTGATGCCCCAGGCGATTCCGCGCAGAATGCGTCCGCCATCCAGCGGAAAACCCGGCACGAGGTTGAATACTCCAAGCGCAACATTGATTTCCCAGAGCCATTTCGTGGAAGCAGCCACCAGGTCATCGCCATGAAAGAAGCGTCCCGCGAGATAGAAACAGGCAGCTAGGAAGAAACTCGCGAGCGGTCCGGCGATAGCAATGTTCACCTCTTGCTTCGGTTTGTCTGGCTCGCGGCTGATACTGGAAAGCCCTCCAAAAACGAACAGCGTGATCGATTGCACGGGGATTTTGTAACTCTTTGCGACAATGCTGTGACTCACTTCGTGGAAAACCACCGAGCCAAAGAATAGCGCGCTTGTCACGATGCCGAGCATCCAGTGTTGTTGCGAAGTCCAGCCAGGGTGCTCCGCGGTAAATTGGGTGCGCAACGTGTAGGTGATCAGCGCGAAAATGATGAACCAGCTCGGGTGCAGGTAAATCGGAATGCCAAAAATTCGTCCAATCCGCACGCCCGACGGGGGCGGGGCCCCGGCAGGCGCCGAAGCTTGACTGGCTTGAATGTTCGCTTGATTTGGGTGGTCCGCTGCCATCGTGCGTCCTCGGGAAACCGTTTCCTAACCTCATTATCGTAGAATTTGCCGCCGCCGTCTCGCAAATCGCATTTACAGAAGTGAAGCCGCTCGTGCCGCTCAGGATTGAGGATGGCGCGCAACGCACCCGGCGGACGTCAAAAGGCTCTTGTCTTTTGTAAGTCCTAGCTAAATTAATTTCCGACGCAACCTGCGTGCGCTCCAACCCCGTGCTTGCCGCGTGCTCTCCCACACGCACGTGTTTGCTACCACACGCACGCCCCGCCTGAGCCCATGGCTAACTCTCCTGTTTGCATACACATCAGCATTGGCCCGGCCCCTGCATTACTTCGGCCAGCTGGCCGATAGGAGTTGCGGGAGGGAATCATGGAAGCTCTGATCGATTTCGCAGCCGTAAGTGGAGCAATCGTTTTCTCGCTGGGCGTGGCGCTTTCGCTCGAATGGTTTGCGCTGAACACCTTGATGAAGATGATGCCCGGGCGGCAGCCAGCGATGGTGGCGGGAGAAGCCACATCCGAAAAGTCCGCGGCCGGCCCGACGCTTGTGCCGGACTCGTTCGCCGGTAGCAAACGAGCGGCGTAACGGAGCGGCCGCAACCGCGACCGAGCCACGGCAAATCTGCGAGCGCTGCGCTCGCAGATTGAAGCAAGGTTGCCGGTCAAAATCGCCAGTCAAAGTTGCGATCCGAAGTTGCGAGTGAAGGTTAAAGGAGGACGCCATGTTGTTCCTCAAAGTGTTGCTGTCGATTGTCAGCTTCGGGTTTCTGGCAGGCGCGATTGGAACGGTTGCTTACGATATCTATCTCGCATTTCAGCTCGACCGAATCCTGCGGCGCAACGACAGCGCGCCCAAATCCGAATCCGGTGACGCGACTGGCTCCGCAGCATTCTCTGGCGCATCCTCCGATTCTCCTTCGCTCGCTCCGTCGACGTCGCGTGCGCCAATCAATGTTCCGCCCCGCCGGATTCGCTGGGTGCTCACCACAAAGCTGCTCGCGCTTGCCGCGTTCACTTCGCTTGCGAGCAAGAGTCTTGTCGTCGTGCCCGACGGGCACGCGGGCGTGCGCGTGAGCCAGATTTCCGGCGTGCGCGCCGGGACGCTCTATCCCGGCACGCATCTGATTTTCCCGCTCACCGAGCGCGTCGTTCTGTATGACGTGCGCGACCAGGTTTTCTCGACAGCCGCCAGCACGGCTCCGAAAGAAAAGCTCGAAGTACTCAACGTCGAATCGCGCGAAGGTTTGTCGGTGGGACTCGCGCTCACAGTGCGCTATCGAATCGATCCTGCTCGTCTCGCTTACATTCAGGCGAATCTGCCTCAGCCTATTGACCAGGAAATTGTCGAGCCGGTTGTGGCCAGCACGTTTCGCGATTTGAGTCCGAATTACATTGTGCGCGACCTTTTCTCCATCAAGCGCGGCGAGTATCGCGAGAAAGCCACGCAGACGATCACGTCGCGGCTGGCCGAAGACGGAATCGTAGTAAAGGAAGTGCTGCTGCGAAAAGTGGAACTGCCGCAGGAATACGCACGTGGGCTCGAAGGGTTACTTGAAAAGGAACAGGAGGACGATCGCACAAGTGTCGACGCCCAAATCGAGCAGAAGAAAGTGAAGATCGCGGAATCGCAAGCGGAAGCCGCGAAGGTCCGGCAGATCAAGCATGCCGAGGCCGATGCGCAATCGCGCGTGCTGATGGCCAAGGCCGAATCCGATTCGATGCAGTACACGCTGCCGCTCAAGCAGAAGCAGATCGAGCAATCGCGCCTGGAAGCCGAAGCCCGCAAAGAAGCAACGATCAAGAACGCGGAGGCAGACGCTGCCGCGCAAGTGAGATCCGCGGAAGCCGCGGGCCAGGCAAAAGTGATCGGCACAAAGGCCGACGCCGAGCGCAGCAGGCTGCTCTCGGAATCGCAGAACGTCCTGGTGGTAAAAAATGCAGAAGCCGCGGCGCAGGCGAAAATTATCGATTCGAAGGCCGAACTCGAGCACCGCAACTTACTCGCCGACGCGGAAGCGCACAACATTCGCGTCACATCGCAAGCTGAAGCCGAACAACTGCAGCTCGAAGCGGCGGCGCTGAAAACCAATCCGCTGCTCGTGCAATACACGGTGGCGCAGCGCCTATCCGACCGCGTGCAGATCATGATGGTGCCCACGGACGGCAAATTCTTTTTTACCAACGACGTGATGAAGTCCGTCTCAGCGGTGACTGATTCGCCCCTGAAGCTTGGCGCGAAGTAATGAGTTTGAAACGCGGGCGGGCGCGGAGCGATGAAAGCTTTCGTCGCTTCGCCTGCGAAAAAAATGCGCCCACGTGCGCGAACAAGATTCCCGTTTGGTCTTTTCCGGGTCCGACATGGCGGAGCGGAAAAGAAATTCAACCGGACGGGAGGTACTGCCGGCAAAACCCTTGCGGGTGGCTTGGCTCTGCGCGAAACGGTGACGAGGATTCGATACCGCCGCATCGAATCCCGCGCCGCGAGCGCAGGGCGAAGCCACCAAGCCGGCGGCTCGGATTGCCGGGTTGAAAGCAGCTTCTATGACGATTCCTTTGTAACCCTTTTACCGCCTATTAGAATTTTGCATGTTGCTGAATTCGGGCTGCTTAGCGTGACTCTTAATCGCGGAACCGTAGATTAGAAATGCGTGGCCTGCGATGAGTTGTGGTGATTCGTGGCGGGCAAACATTTGCTTCGGTTGCCTTGGGCGCCTCCTTTCGCTCTCGCGATATTGCGGGGCTCGTCTTGTCTCGAGTCCAGCGGATCTCGGAATCAAGGCTAGCACGAGGCGGGGAGCGTCGCGGGGCCGAAAAAGTACAGAGGGCTAGAACTGGACGAACGAACAGGTGGCGGTGATCGGAAATGATTAGGTGGCGAGCGAGACGGAAGGCAATCTCAAATTTGAAATTGCACTGTTGGCATCCTAGCGAGCCGAATCTGCGACAGTAGAGCAAACAAACGCTTGCGCGGGTGAGGCTGCGCAAGCGGTGGCGCGTTGCGCCGTCCTTGGGTCCCAGGGCTTCCGCCCTGGGCTAGGTGTGTGCTGCGCCTACGGCGCTGAATTTTTCGGATGAGGCCTTCGAGGTTCAGGGTAGGCAAGTAGCATGCGTTACGACAAGTAAGAAAATGCGATGTGCGATTCAGGATTTGAAGTTGGAAATTTGAAACGAACTGAAAGGCAAACAAGAGTCGACGGGGGCGTTCGCTTCGGGGGGGGAAATGAATCGGTTGCGAAGGCCAAAAGACAGGGCTCGGCGAGAAAGCCGCCGAGCGGAGGGATCCTTTTTTCGGAAGGCTGAAGGCTAATGTCACGGCTGAAGCCGTGACCTACCAGGAGACGGCGGGAGCGAAAGACGAACGGGTGGGGCGCGATCGCTTCGCGAGCGAATGGTTAGGTGGCGGGGGAGACGCGAGGCAATTTCAAATTTGAAATTGGAAATTTGAAATGAAAATAGAGGCAAAAGAGCCGGCGGGACGCCGGCGGTACGGAATGGTGGTTTCGGTGTCAACTTCTGCCGGGTCTTCGTCGTGTTTGCCTGGCGGGCGATTTGAAAGCGAGGCTGACGTGAATGCGGGGTGGGGATGCGGCGCGGAGGCGAGCGAAATTGCGGTTGTGCTAAGATGACGAATCACGAACCAGATGCGGCACACATCGCGGATGCATTCGTCTCACCGTTACTCTTTTCTTCTGCTGGCCTTCCTGATTATTTTCTCGCACTTCATTTCGGTACGAGTGGCGCATGGGCAATCGAGCGCTGCGTCATCGCAATTGCACGGGCAGGATGCGGCGGGACCCGCGATGCCTTTGGAGTGGGCGATCCGGGTAAGGACTTTGGCTGGCCAGATTGCGGAGGCAGTTAGACCGTCGAAAGCGATTTCGCTGGAGGTGCAGAATATCTCGTCACTTGGGGCGGCAGACGTAGAAATGATTCGCCACGGGCTTCAACAGGAATTGTCACGACGCGGAATTCGCATCGAGGCCGGCGGTTCAGATGTGAAGGTGACGCTCTCGGAGAATATAGAGCGCTTTGTATGGATAGCAGAGGTTCGTCGCAAGGACGAAGCGACGGTGTTTATCGCAAGCCTGGAGGGAAAGGCGACCGCAAATCTGCCGGCCGTGCGGCACTCGGTCGTCTTGCAGCGTGAAGTTGTGTGGCAACAAACGGAGCCGATGATGGATTTCCTGGTCGCCGACGTTGCTCCCGAAGGGCTGCCGGTGATGTTCGTTCTCGAGGCGAAGCGAATCGTTTCGTATCGGAAGGAGAAAGGGTCCTGGAATGCGGCTCAGACTTTCCCGATTCCCGTTCCGGATCACCGGCCACGGGATCTTCGCGGCTTGGCGGATGCTTTCGAGGAGCTGTTTTCTTTTCAGCTTTCCGATGCGAATTGCGAGGGTGCCGCGGCAGACAGGTTTGATCTGACCTGTAAGAAGGGTTCGCCCCCGGCTTGGCCCATCCTTTCGGGGGGGCAAGACCGGGGTTCGATGAACATTGTGTCAAACAGGAATTACTTCGACGGTGATTTGGATGTCTACGGAGATGTCGAAACTCACGAATCGTCGTTCTATAGCATTGCAGTGATGAGAAGGATGAAAGGTAGCCAGTGGATTCTTGCGGAACTGGATGGAAAATCCAGGAAGTACGATGAATCTTTGAAAGCCACTGCAGCCTATTCGGGTTGGGGGGATGAGCTTGTGGCCGTCGCGCCAGGGTGTGGAAACGATTGGCAAATTCTGGCGAGCGCAGCGGGCGATTGGACAGAACCGGATCGTCTTCGCTCGTACGATGTGGCGAAGGATGCGGCAGTAGCCGATAGCGAGCCTCTTGAGTTCTCGGGGCCGATTCTTGCTCTCTGGCCAATGCTCGATGCGAGAACGGCGCGGGTGGTGTCGAAGAACCTGCAAACAGGAATGTATGAAGCTTCGATTGTCACTGTTAGCTGCAGCCAGTAGCGCGATTGTCCTGCTGACGGCCTTGCCGGTTAAAACGGCGAGGCGACCGCGGTACGGCGGGACATTGAGGATCGAAATCGGGACGACTATAAGATCGCTCGATCCTGCTGTGCCGGCTGCTAATTCCGATGAGGAACCCGCCAAAGAGCAGATCGATTCGCTGGTCTACGATGTCCTTGAACCAAAGAGCAAATTTACGGTGAACGGCGCGTTTCATGTGACGGCGTTTGAGGCGGGGAAGCGAGCTGTGCTGGCGGCGACGGAGGATTATCGGCTGGGGCGGCCGTTTGTGGATTCAATCGAGATTGCGATGGGGCGGGCGGCGCGCGAGCGGATTCTCGATCTCGAATTGAACAAGACGGATTTTGCTGAGATTCCGGCGGAGGATGCGCGGCGTGCGGCCGAGCATGGCGTGCGGGTGAGCCGGTCGCGGCCGGATGAGTTATTGGCGCTGGTTTTTCTCCGCGGGGGTGAGCCAAAGAGGTCGCGAGTGGTCGATGGGCGGGTACGGGAGGCGATCGCGCTGTCGATCGACCGGGCGGCGATCGTGAATTTTATTTTGCAGAAGGAGGGAGAGCCGGCGGGAGGGCTTTTGCCGCAGTGGTCGAGCGGGACGGCGTTTCTATTTTCGACGGCGGCCGATGTAGTGCATGCGAAGGAACTTTCGGCGCAAATCGTTCCCGTGCCGAAAATCGTGTTGGGATATGATTCTGGCGATTCGCTGGAACAGGCTGTGGCCGAGCGAATTGCTGTGGACGCGCGCGAAGCGCGGATTCAGTTGACGGTGCAGGCGGTGCGGCCAGGACTTGAAAATGCATCGGATGCGCGCCTGGTACGGCTGCGCATGCAGTCGAAGTCGCCGGGGTTGGCGCTCGAAAGTTTCATGGATACGCTCGGAGCGCTCACCAAGATTGAGGATAAGGCGCTGCCCGCTCTCGCATCGGCGGAAGATATTTACAATCGCGAGCGGGGGATTGTAAGCACTTACCGTGTGGTGCCGCTGGTTTGGTTGCCGCGCGTGTATGGGTTGAGCGGGCGGGTGAGGGATTGGACGCCGCCTGGGCCGGGTGAGTCGTGGCCGCTGGCGGATGTTTGGCTGGATGGGCCAGTGGAAGCGGTGGTGGAAGAAGGGAAAAAGTGACGTTTCGCACCAAATTGTTTTTGATTTTCACGCTGGCGCTCGTGGTGTCTGTGGGACTGGTGGCGGCGGCTGTGACGGAAGTGACGCGCCGCGCATTTGATCAGATGAATGCGCAGCATTCGGATGCGCTGGTGGCACAGTTCCAGCGCGAGGTTGTACAGCGGAGCGAAGACGTGGTGCATCGGGTGCAGGGGATTGCCGACGCGGAAGGCACTGTACGGATGGCGATTGATTTGAGCCGGCCGAAGGGCGATGTGTCGGTGTACGTGAATGATGCGGCGGGGGTGGCGAAGGCGCATCAGCTCGATTTTCTGGATTTCATCAGCAACGATGGGTCGATTATTTCGTCGGCGGAATGGCCGGCGCGATTCGGTTACAAGATTGACTGGGTGCTGCAGCCTGAGGATTGGGTGGCGCGCGGTTCGTTCTTGATGAAGGCGGATACTCAGGAAGGACCGGCGCTCGCGCTGCTATCGGTATCGCGCGTGAGAGTGGGCGATAAGGACCTTTATATTGTTGGCGGGGAACGGCTGGGGCGCGAATTTCTGGCGTCGCTCGTGCTTCCGACGGGAATGCGGGCGCTGCTTTATCGGAATCTCGATCCGACATTTCAGGCCGCCGACCTGATCGATTCGACGGGACCTGCGACCCAAGCCGACCAATTTGCAGCGATTGTTCAGAAGGAACAACAGGAGCCCGGCGAGCAGATTGCAAAAATCAACTGGACTGCGGATGCGGCGAACGCGGAAGTGTTTCACGCGATGCCATTGCTCGGACGTCAAAAGGAATTGCTCGGAATCCTGCTGATTGGAAGCTCGCAGCACGACGTGGTGACGCTCGAGCGGCAGATCATGTTGCTTTCCGTTGGCGTTGTCGGTATCGGACTTCTGGTGGGTGCGCTGCTGGGATGGTGGGGTGCGGCGCGTGTGACGCGGCCTGTGCGCCAGTTGGCGGAAGGCGCTCGGGAAGTGGCGGGTGGAAACTGGAACGCGCGAGTGAACGTGCGCGGAAGAAATGAAATTGGGCAGCTGGCGAAGGCGTTCAATCAGATGACGGAACAGCTGGTGGACCAGCGCGAGCGATTGATTCAGGCCGAGCGCGTGGCGGCGTGGCGCGAAGTGGCACGTCGGCTGGCGCACGAATTGAAGAACCCGCTCTTCCCGTTGCAAACGACGGTGGAGAATCTGCAGCGGGCGAAGGAGCGGGGTTACGGGGAATTCGAAGAGGTGTTCCACGAATCGACGGGAATTCTGCTGGCGGAGATTGAGAACCTGAAAAATATCGTCGGCCGGTTCAGCGAATTCTCGAAAATGCCGCATCCGGAGCTGGGTTCGGTGCAGATGAACGAGGTGGTCCGCAGCGTGGTGAAATTATTTGAGGCGCAATTTGGGGCGGTGGGACGGCCGCCGATTACGCCGGAGCTGCACCTCGACGATCATCTGCCGCCGATCCAGGCAGACGCGACGCTGCTGCATCGCGCGCTTGAGAATCTGATTTTGAATGCGATGGACGCGATGCCTTCGGGAGGCGTGCTGATGCTGCGCACGTCACCGGCTGCGGATGGCGGCGTGCATCTCGAAATTTCCGACACCGGCACGGGATTGACGTCTGAAGAGTGCGAGCGGCTGTTCACGCCGTATTACACGACGAAGCAGCACGGAACCGGGCTGGGTCTCGCGATCGTGCAGTCCGTGGTGAGCGACCACGGCGGACGAATCTGGGTTGAGAGCGAGGCGGGTGTCGGCACGTCATTCCATATCGAACTTCCCAAGCACCCACCGCGGCGGTCAGTGAGCTTTCCGATTTCCTTCGACTACGAAAAAGAAAAAGAGAAGGAACCGGAGCCCGAGAAGCACAAGCAAGAGGCGTAAGCGCCGTGCCTCCGAAAGCCAATATTCTTATTATTGATGACGACGCGAATACGCTTGCGTCGCTTGCCCGCGCATTCCGATTGGCCAACCACGAAGCGACTGTTTGCGACAATGCTGCGCGCGCGTTGGAGCTTGCGAAGGCGGAGCGTTTCGATTTGATTCTTTCCGATGTGGTGATGCCGGGAAAGGACGGGATCGCGCTGCTCGAAGAATTGAAGGCCGCGGGAGTGAGCGCGCCGGTGGTGATGATGTCCGGCCAAGCGACGATTGAAATGGCGGTGAAGGCGACTCGGCTGGGCGCGATTGATTTTCTCGAGAAGCCGGTGACGACGGACAAGCTGCTGCTAACGGTGGAGAATGCGCTGCGGCTGCGGCATCTGGAGGATGAGAACCGCGATTTGAAGCGGCGGCTGGGGCGGCATTACAGCGTGTGGTCGAGCGAGGCGATGCGCGAGGTGATGGCGCAGGTGGAAACTGTGGCGGCGAGCGAGACTCGGGTTTGCATTCGCGGGGAGACGGGCACGGGGAAGGAATTGATCGCGCGAACGCTGCATGAAAAGAGCGGGCGGCGGGATGGGCCGTTTGTTTCGCTGAATTGCGCGGCGATTCCGGCGGAGTTGATGGAATCGGAAATATTCGGGCATGAGAAGGGATCGTTCACGGGAGCTGCGGGACGGCACATCGGGAAATTCGAGCAGGCTGACGGAGGGACGCTGTTTCTCGACGAAATTGGCGACATGCCGATTGCGATGCAGGCGAAGTTGCTGCGCGTGTTGGAGGAGGGCGAGGTGGAGCGCGTGGGCGGGGATAAGCCGATTCACGTGGATGTGCGCGTGATTGTGGCGACGCATCGGAATCTGGAAGAGCAGGTGCGGCAAGGGGCGTTTCGCGAGGATTTGTATCACCGGATTTTTGTGTTTCCGATTGTGCTGCCGCCGTTGCGGGAGAGGCGCGAGGATATTCGCGTGCTGGCGGAGCATTTCGCGCGGCAATTGAGCGAGCAGAATAACTGGAAACGGAAACAATTTTCGCGCGAGGCGATTGAGTCGCTCGAGCAGTATGGCTGGCCGGGGAATGTGCGCGAGTTGCGCAATGTGGTGGAGCGGGTGCTGCTATTGACGACTGGCGATACGGTGGATGCGGCGGCGGTGCAGCGGGCTCTGCCGCAGGTTAGCGCGGGAGGCGTGACGGGT
>Ga0307476_10002325_pt1 | contig 11356 bp, 3 predicted proteins | sample atmos_gasesECM2C_2_FD_203314 | JGI IMG/M metagenome (GOLD analysis project Ga0307476, IMG submission 203314) | Hardwood forest soil microbial communities from Morgan-Monroe State Forest, Indiana, United States - atmos_gasesECM2C_05 | ecosystem: Environmental > Terrestrial > Soil > Temperate... | reverse complement strand
TCTGCGCAAAAACGGAGCGATAAGGTAAACAGCGATAGTATTGGTCTGTTTCTGCATGAGGGTACGGCTGGCGCGTACAGCCAATTGGGAGAGGCGAGCGAAGCGGCGGGGACCGTAGCGGCTGTAACGGCGATGCGGCGCCGGCGGGCGAGGCGCGTTCGCCTTGCCCGCCGGCGCCGGCTTGGCGGCTACTTGAGGACGCCGCCGAATTGGAGCTGTTTCAGCTCGTCGGGCAGCTCGGGGAAGAATTCCATCGCCGGGCCGAGGTGCTTGCTCAAACCCGCGACCTGGTCGGCCAGGGCGTTCAGGTTGTCGGCCTGGTTCCAGCCTTTCTGCACGAAGTCGAGCAGCCGCTCCGTCGGTTGCTTGCCGCCGGCCCAGAGCAAGTTGAACAGGCCCATGCGCGTGCCTTTGAATTTCTTGCCCACATCCGCGCCCACATCCATCTCCTTGGCGGCGGCCGCCCCCTCGGCGTCCAGCATCACCACCTGGGCGCCGGGCGAATCCTCGGTGAATCGCTCCACAATGTCGCGGCAGCTGATCGTCGTGACGGACGGGGAGCCGCCGTGGCCGTAACCGGCTGTCGTCAGCGCGACCTCGCCGTCCACCACCACTTCCTGGCCCCGGTAATAAATCAGAACGATGTCGCTTTGCGAAGCGTCCGCATTCTCAAGCCGGGGCGGCTTCGGCTTGTAAGCGTCCAGGTAATTGAGCGCGATGTAGCGCGACTGGGGAATGCACGGCTGACGAACCTCGACCTGGTCGAACACCGGCGGCGCGGAGTAGCTTCCGTTGTCCTTCTTGTGGGCTTTGATCGCTTCCAGGGCCTGCTGTTGCAGCGTTTTGTCGTCGACGTCCCCCACGCCGAGGATGAGCAGGTGCAGCCGCCGTCCCTGCACCGGTTTCTCGCAATGCTGCACGACGCACTGGCTCGTCTCCGGGTTGGCCACGGCCGCCTTGCCGGGAAGTTCCACCCGAATCTGATTATTCTCCTTGGCCGTCAGCAGCACCTTGGCGTGGAAGACGCATTCCGTCGCCTTCTTCTCGGCCGGGTCGCTCTTGACCGGGTCGGTCTTGACCGGGATTTGCTGATAGCCGTTGGCGTAGACCCGCACGGCGATGGGATTGCGAAAGCGTTCGTCGGCCGGGTCGCTCCAAATGACGCGGCCGTACAGCTCGACTTGGCCCTCCTTCACCTCCGGGAAGATGGCCGATCCGTCGGCCTTCTGGTCCGAAAGCGGCGTGTATTCGCTTTTGCCGTCGGGCGAAACTAGCTTGTCGATCACGATGTAGACCGGCCGTTGCTTCAGCTGCAACTGGAAGCTGATTTCCTTATGGCCGCCGTCCTTGTCGTCCGCGGACAGCTTGAACGTCGTCACCCCAGGCTGCAGCTGAACCTCCACCGCATCCTTCGCTTCCGTGCCGGCGTTGGGCGGCAAGGCCCGCAGCGGACGGCGACGCCCGTCCTCCTGGAAGAATTCCAGGTGCGTCAACGGCGCCTGGGCGCCGACCGTGAACGCCAACGTGACTTTGGGCGTCAGGACCTTGATCGGCGTTTCGTCGCCGCCGCCGACCTCGGCGATCGGCGTCTTCGGCAGCGGCTCACCGGGCGGCGGCGTCATGAACACCTTCACGCCGACCGTGGGCGGCGGCGGCGGCGGCTTGGTGTAAACGACCACCGCGGAGGCCGACTTTCGGCTCAGGGCGTCCTCGTTGCCGACGACGAGATCGAAGGCGTTTTTGCCCCGGTCCAGATGGACGCCGCGCAGCGTCACTTTCCAGAGGGTTTTTTGCGCATTCTGCGCCGTCGCCTCGAAACGGCCCTTGGGCAAGGGTTCCTTGTTCAGCTGAGCCGTTGTGGGCTGCAGGTCGGCCGGCGATTCCACGTCCGCGCTGAGATCCACCGAGGCCTGTTCCGACATCGGCGGCGCGTCGAACTTGACGATCCGCGGCGGGCGGACGTAGCGCACATGGACCGGGTCCGTCTCAACCACCGCTCCCCAGGCGTTGGACAGCTGGATGACGACCTGATTGGCGCCCGGCCTGAGCTGCACTTGCGCGTCCAGTTCCGCGGCGTCGGCGTCGAGGATCTGCGGCCGCTGCTCGACTCCATTGACCAGCACATGCGCGGTGCAGGCTTTCTTGTCGGCAGGCTGCTTCAGCACGGCGTGCACATGAACCTCCGCCTCATCCACCTCGGAAGGATCGAGCGGCTGAGTGATCGCCGTGATTTTCGGAGCGGGCGGTCGGTAATACAGCTGCACGGTCGCCGACTCCGCCGCGCTGTTTTTCGTCTGGGCCGCGTACACCACGTCCTGCCGGCCGGGTTTCAGATCAACCTTGTCCTCAATATGGAAGAGCACGTCCTTGTTCTTCACGAAACCGGCCAGCGCGTCGCCGTCGCGCGTCAGCGTTTGCAGCGCTTCGGCGTCTCCCTTGACCTCGCCGACGATGGCAGCCTTCGGATCGTCCACGCAGACCATCTGCTGCGACGGCGCCGGAAGTTCCGTACCGTCCGGCAGCCGCACGCTGAGCTTGAACGCCGGCGCGCGCCGCTGCCGGAAATAGCTCAGGCGGATCGACGCCTCTCGCGTCTCTTGTCCCGCGGGGTCGTCGCCGGCCCCGGCGTTTTTCGCGCTGATTTTAACGACGTTTTCTCCCTCGTGAAGCGTGAATTCTTGCTCCACGTCGCCGCCGTCGGCGATGAGCGTCGGCTTCCGCGGCTCCTTGTCGTCGGGGCCTTGCAGGGCGACTTGGATTTTCTCCGCTTTCGCCTCCGCGTCGGTCTTGGCGCGGAACCGCAGGACGAACTTCGTTTGCTGGGTTTGGCCCGTCAGCGTCTCTTCGGATTGCTCCAGTCCGTTGTCCTTCAGCCATTGCTCGGTGAACTGGATGCTTGGCCGCTCCGGCAAGAAGATAAACGCCGTCTGCTGATCCAGGAGCTTTCGCAGGTCGTCGTCGGTCCATAGCTGCACCTGGATGAAGTGGACGCCGCGGCCCCAGGGAAGCGCCTGGAGGTCGGCGCTGTAGGTCCGAGCGTCGGGTTTCTCCCACGTCTGCCACGGGCCGCCGTCCAAGCGCCAGCGGGCGGAGCTGACCCATTCCACGGGGAAATATCCCAGCAGCTCGGCCTTCAGCGTCAGGTCGCGCCGGTGGACCGGGGCGCCGCCGGGATCGACGCCGTCGATCCGCAGCACCATTTCCGGCTTCCGGTCCTTGCGCCAGGCGTCGCGCGCCTTCGTGGCGTTGCCCTGTTCGAGCAGGTATTTCAGGATGCCGGGCGACAGGTTGTCTTTGCGGTTCTTTTCGGGCGGGGCGAATTCGACCGGCTGATCGAGCTTGTCGGGGTTGTAGTGCCAGCCGATGTAGTTTTCGGCGGCGGGAGAGCTGGCGTCGTAGGGTCCGAGCATGGTCCAGGCGATCCAGTCGCGCTTGGCCGGCGGGCCGTCGGCCGTGACGAACAGGCAGAGCATCGGATTGCGTTCGTCCGTCCCCTGTCCGACGTCGACCGAAACGTCCCGCGCTGCTCCACCGGCCGGGTGGACGCGCAGGACGGCCTTGCTGCTGGGCGCCAGGTTGAAAAAGGCCGTGTAGAACTCCGCCGCCGACGCCAGCGGCCGCACCTTGTTTCCCTCGACCAGGCCGTCGATCGCATCGCCTACCTTGAGCGGCGAACCGTCCGGCGCGGCGGCGACCTCGACATGCTTGTTGTTTTCGGGGCCGACGTTGGCGACGACCACGCCGGACAGCGCCCCGGCCTTGCCGAGCACCTGATCGAGGCTGACCATCGACCACACACAGACGGTCTGATCGCCGGCGGCCGAGGCCAGGAAACGGCCGTCACTGGAGAAGGAGAGGCTGCGCGCGACGGCGGTGTGGCCCGTGAGCGACCGTACCGGCGTTCCCGATTGCACGTCGTACAGAATGAGCCGGGGTTGATTGTTCTTGTTCAGATAGCCGACCGCCAGAACAGGACCGAACGGCAGACCCGGCCGCGGCGGCAGCACCGCCCATACTTTGACCTTGCAGTCTTCGCCGACGCGGACCTGCTTTGCGTCAAAGCCGGGGCCGCGCACCACCGCAACGGTTATTCCCTTTTCGTCTTCCGTTCGCACGTCCCATCCCACCGCCTCCAGCACGTCCGGTTGCCAGGCGTCGTCGGGGGCGACGAGGCGCCGGCCGTTAAAGTCGAAGATCGTCTTCGCGCCGGAGTCGTCCACGAGCAAGAGACCGGGATCGCCCGTTTTCTTCTTCACAAAACCGACGCTCTGGAAGCTGGCGCCGTCGCCGTGCAGGTCCCTGGGCGTCGGATTGCCGCCCGTCAAATTGGCGACGGAAAACAGCTGGACGTGCGCCGTTTCGCCGTCGCCGACGGCGATGTGTTTGCCGTCCGGCGAAACCGTCACGCGGCGGAGATACGGCTGAGCCGGCCCCAGGTCGCACCGCCCCAGCCGACGGCCGCTGGCGAGGTCGAACAGCAGGAGATAGTACCGGTCGTCCGGCGAGGCGTCCTTTTTCTGCTGCCGGGCGACGACGGCGGCGCGGTCGATGGCGCCGCCCGGTTGCGAGGCGAAGGCGGCCAGGTCCTGCGGCACGAGGAAGGGGCCGACCGTGGGGTCCTCCGGCGGCATCCGAACCACCGGCCGCGCCGCGTCGTCTCCCGCGTGCCACTCCCGCACCATGCCGTCCCCGTTGGCGTCGCTGCTGGTCGTCAGGAATTTGCCGGGGCCCGACACGGCGGCGCCGACGTTGACTTTGCCGTCGGTCGCCCACTCGACCCGTCCGGTCGCCGCGTCCCAGACGCGGAGCTTTCCGTCGCCCCAGGCCACGGCGACCGCGACGTCCTTGGGATTCGGCCCCGTGTGCCAGGCGGCCAGCCCCGGCGCGATCTTGCGCCAGGCCGTCGATTGGAAATCCAGCGTCGTATCCGCCGACGGCGCCGCCTGGGAAACGTCCCAAAGCCGGACGTGGGCGGTATACACTTCGGCATTCTCCGGGCGCTCCTCGGCGGTGGAAACCAGCTGCGGCGGTTTGCCGTTTTGCGCCGGAAGGAACGCCAGCGCCTGCACCGTCCCGGCGTGCCCGCGCAGGACCTTGACGGCGCGCGGATTGTTCACATCAAAGAGGTAAATCGCCCCTTGTTCTTCCAGCATTTGCTTGGTCAGGGCGCCGAGCGTGGGGAAGACCATGCCGACCTGGTGATAATCGGCTTGCCCGCTGGTCACGCCGATGCCGCCGACGGCCAGCCATTTGCCGTCGGGCGACGCCGCCAGGGCGTTGATCGTGCCCTGAAGACCGGCGCCGATCGGCACGCGGTAGACCATCTTGCTTGGCTCGACCTTGCCGTCGTTGCTCAGGTTCCAGACGTGCACCGTCTTGTCGAAGCCGGCGGCGTAGAGGCGCTGCCCGTCGGCGCCGTAGGGGCCGAACGCCACGGCTTTCACAATGCTGCTCGGGCCGCCCGGCTCAGGCCGCAAGAACACCTTGTCCTGGGCGCGGGCCAAGGCCGCGCAGCCGAAACCGGCGACGAGGACGAACAGCTTTGTCCGAACGTTCACGGGCATTCTCCCAAGGCGAAGTTGCAAAGCCGCGGCCAAGGACGGTTCCGTCCCACCACCTCGGCGCGCTTCTCATGGCATTTCTTTTATGCGATTCCATCCGCCCGGGCGGACAGCTTTTCCTACCACATCCGCGCATGCTTGTCACGGGGCCGCATTGAACAGGGCCTGGTCGTTCAACGCCTCGCCCCATTGCGGCGTGTTGTTGTCCGCGTAGTCCCATATCGACCCGTTCGTCAGCACAGCGAACAGGGCGTCTTGCGGCGCCCCCACCGCCGACGCGCTCACCTGGGCAAACGCCCCCGGCGACAACTCCGACCAGCCCGTGTCGCTGTGCTTCCACAGCGTGTCGCCATACGTGGTGATCGCAAACGCCGTATCGGGGCCGCCGGCGCTGACGCTGAGAATCGTGCCGGGGCCGGAAAGCATCGACCACGCTCCGGCGTTGTCCTCCCACAGCGAATTGGCGTACGGGCCGGCCCCGGGGCCGAGAATGCCGTAGACCACCGCCAGGCCCGTCGCATTCAGGCCGGCGCTGATCTGGGCGAACGAGCCGGCCGACGCCTGCTTCCAGGCGCCGCTGGGAAGATGCTCCCACAGGTTGTCGCCGGCCGTCACGATGGCGAACGCCGTCGGGCCGGCCGCCGTGGTCACCACGCTGACCGATGCGATGGTTCCCGGCGGAGAGAGCTGGTTCCAAGTTCCCCCGGCGTATTCCCATAAGGAGTCGGCGTACGGTCCCGCCCCGGGGCCCAGGACGCCGAAGGCCACCGCATTGCCGGACGCATCCGTGGCGGCGCTGACCTGCTGGAAGGAACCAGGGGAGATCTCGGTCCAACTGGTGCTGTATTCCCACATGGTGTTTCCCAAGGCGGTGACAGCGAAGAGGACGTTGCCGCTGGCGGCGGCGACCGTGCTGATCGAAAGGATCGTCCCGGCTGGCGCCAGCTGTGTCGACGTGCCGGTCTTGGGCGTCAGCTGGATGAGCGAGTGGTCCGTGTTGAGGACGAAGGCGATCTCCGTCACCTGCGGCTGCGCGATCGGCATCTGCGGCGCCGGTGGGGGCGAGTTCGGGGGCGCGTTGTAGGTTCCGGAAAACGAACCCGAAACCGGATCCTGGCCGGGCGGGAGGTCATTGACCGTGCCCGTGCCCGTTCCCGTGTTGTCGCCCGGATTGTAGGAAACGGGCACGATCAAGGTGGGATCGCCGGCTGTCGTGGAGTAGGTGAAGGTGATCGTGCCGCTGACGCTGGTTGTGCCGGGCGGGAACTGCACGACCATCGTGAGCTGGATCGGCTCGTTAGCTTCTGCGACGTCAACCGTGAAGTTCTCGGTGGTGGGATTGTTTTGGACGGTAGCGGTGACGGTCGTGGCGGTGTAGTTGATTTGAAACAACGTGCCACTGGCGGTGATGATTGTGCCGTTGGGAATGTCAGCGAAGGTTCCGTTGATCTGGGCGGCCTGAATGAGGGTGAACGTCGTGCCGACGTCGAAGACGCCGCCCAGGGCGAGGTCGAGCGTCGCAGAACCGTTGCCGAGGAAGACTGTGCCGCTGGAATGGAGCTGGCTGTAGCCGCTGCCTGCCGTGGATGTATTCAGTTGGGTCTGGAAGATCGTTCCGGATCCGAACGTGACGCCGCCGGCGGTGAGGACGCCGGTGACGGCCGGCCCATCGCCCGGCGCCAGCGTGCCGGTTCCAGCGCCGGTGAAAGCAACGGCGCCCACCGTTCCGGCGCCCGCCAGGACGGCGGACGGAGCGACAAAAACCGTGCTCTGCGGCTGGGAGTCATCGACCTGGAGCGTGCCGCCCAATACCGTCGTCGCGCCGGTGTAGGAGTTCGGCGTGCCGCCGCCTTCCAGGCTCAGCACGCCGTCGCCGAGCAGGGTCAGGCTGGACGCCGTGTTGCCGGTGCTGTCATTCTCGATGGTCGCCGAGATTGCCAGATCGAAATGGTAGGTCGAGGGCGGCGGCGACGACTGGTTGACAGTGAAGTTGCGGTTGCCGCCTCCGGAAGCGTTCAGGGCGAGGACGCCGCCGGTGATGACGGCCGGGTCGAAGCCGCCGGCGCCGTCGATGAAGGCCGAGGCTGTCACGTCGCCGGTCAGGGTAAGGACGCCGGCGCCCGTGTTTTCGACTTCGCCGCCGGTAATGGTTAAAGCGCCGATGGTTTGGTTGGTGTCGTCGAGGAACAGAGAGCAGTTGGGGTTTATTACCGCGGCCGTTGAGGCGGCGATCAGGTCGTTGCGCCCCGTGTTGACGAAAGCGAAGTTGCTGATCACCAGCGTCGATCCCGAAACCTCGGCCACGCCGGGCGCGCCTTCCAGATCCAGCTGGCCGTCGTCCACGCTGGTCACGCCGCCGTAGCTGCCGGCGCCGAATAACAGCAGCGCTCCAACTCCCTGCGGGCCGGCGCCCAGCGGCGGGTTCAGGACGAAGCCGCCCCCCGTGCCGGGGCCGCCCGGCGTGATGATGGCGCCCTCCAGGTCGAGCAGGTCGAAGGCGGAGACGGAGTCCACGGCGATGGGCACTTGCGACGCGGCGTTGGGGAGGAGCTGGAGGTTGCCCGTGATGGTATCCGTCTGGCCGACGCCCGAAGAGAGCTGTTCCAGCGAGGCATCCGCCCCAGGCGCCGGGGCGACGCCCTCGAAGATGATGTTGTTGGCGATGCTGATGCTCGCCGTCCCCGGCGAATAGCCGAGCTGCAGGGTGGCGTTATTATCGACCTGCACATTGCCCGTCCCGAGGCCGGTGTTCGCCGTGGCCGTCTCGTTCACCAGGATGCCGGCCTGGATTTCCGTGCCGTTGGAGTAGTTGGACGCCGTTGTGCTGGTGTTGGCAAGGACCATCGTGCCGGCGCCGATCTTGATGAGATCGCCGCTTGAGCCGCCGTAGGAGACGTCGTCGAGCAGGGCGCCGGCGGCTGTCAGCGTGCCCGAGCTCACGGCGACGTCAGTGACGCCGTCCAGGGTGATCGCGCCGGGCACAACGACGGATCCGCCAATCGTCTGCAAGGCGCCGGCGTTGCCGACGCCCGCGCCGCTGAGCGTCAACTGTTCGGCGTTGCCGCTGCCGTCCTGTAACGTGCCGGATGAGAAATTTAGCAGCAGACTGCTGCCCGCGTTCACGGTCGTTCCGTTGCCGCCGGCTCCGAGGCCGCCCGGGGTGTCAACTTGCAGGGTGGTCGCTTGGACATTGGCGCCGAAGCCGACGAACGTGACTCCCGTGTAGGTAGTGCTTTGCTGAAATTCCACGATTCCCGGGCCGGCGATCCCGGTGATCCCCAACATACCGCCGCCGCCGATGATTGCGCCATTCACGGTGAACCGCGTTCCCGCCGTGATGTTGCTGATGTAATCGGTGTTGGCGTCCAGGGTGACTGTCCCGTTGTAGGTCGCCGTCCCGCCCGGCACCCGGTTTGGGCCGGCGCCGTAGAGGCCGTTGGCGGAGGTGGCGGCCCCATTGATGTTGATGTTCGCCTGCGCGACAGAGACGCCGTCCAGGATCACGGCGGAAGCGGAAGCTGGCGCGATTGTGGTCGTATTGCCCGCGTTGCCGAGGCCGCTGCTGTTCGTCACGTCCACGAAGGTGCCGTTGACGGTGCTCCCGACCGTCGTCGTGCCGGTGTAGGTGTTGGCGCCCCCCAGCGTCACCGCGCCATTCAGGATGATGCCGGCGCTCCCGGAAATGGTGCCATCTAGCACTACGCCGACGCCCGAAGCAGCGGAGTCTGCGTTGGCGCTGGTAACCGTCAGGGCATTCCCGCCCATCGCCAGAGCGCCGTTTAGGGTCAGCACCGTCCCAGCGTCGTTGTTGAGGATGGCTGAGGCGGCGATCTGGTTGATCGTGAGGCCGCCCCCGAAAGCCTCCTGGACACTGTTGGCCGACCCGCTGGACACACCGCTCTGCACAAAAATATCACTGCCGAGATTGATGGTGTTCGTGCCGCCGATGGTGTAGCCGGTCGTCCCGGATTCGACGCTGCCGCCGAGAGCAAATGGATCGTCGGAGCTGGTAGTGTGGACGGAGAACTGCGTGCCGTCGTCGAAGACGATACTAGGGACGGAGAGATTGGCGATATCATCGGTCGTATTATAGGCCGTGGCGCTGGTGTTCAGCGTCGAGCCGTCGGCGGTGGTGGTCAGGTTGGTCTCGAAGACGACGGTGTCGCCGTTGACGGGAGCGACGCCGCTGAGCCAGTTGCCGCCGCTGCTCCACAGCCCATCGCCGGCCAAGCCGGTCCAAAATTCCGGGGGCCGAAAGGAGGACGGCGTCAGGCGATCCTCGAGCCGTTCCAGCCTCGGCCGGACGTGGGATTTGCGGATCGGCGATTTCTGCCAGCGCTTTTTCATGGCGGCAAACTCCGTTGATTGCCGGAGGGCGACGTTCCGGCGTCGGTGCGGCCTCGGGCAGAGCGCCGCGCGGGAACAAACGAAGCTGGAGAAGCCCACCGATCTCGTTCCGTGGCGCGGACCGCCGCTGCGGTTCAGAAGGGACGCGCCAGAGAATCGGACTCCAGGAAAGTGATGCGATTGTAACGCATCAGAAGGGAGATGCAACGAATTTCGGGAGGCGCCGACATGTTGATATGTGCATCAGGCGGTCTGCACCAAGCGGGCGATGTACGACATTTGACCGCGGTGAAGAGCGAAGTGCAAAGTCACGGCCGTCAGGGCGCCGAGGACCGTGCCGAAGCGCTCGGTGGGGTGCGGCGCCGCGAACTGTTCGGCCGTCAGTCCCTGCACCACGCGGCGGAACGTCGCCGCCGCTTCGTCCAACCCGGCCAGCGCCGCCGTCTTGGCTGGCGGATTCGTCTCGGTGAATTCGCGCTCCCGATCGCGGACGTAGCCCGTGCCGCCGACCTGGGCGCCGATGAACCAGCTCAGATTGCCGGTCAAGTGCAGCACGAGATGGCCGATCGAATTGCCCGGCGTCAGCGGCTTGGTCCAGAATTGCCGCTCGTCCAGCGGCGCCGCCAGATCGCGGATCGCCTCGCGCAGCGATTCCAGCTCATGGATGAGGGAAGACTTCAGCAACTCGGCAAGGTCGGCGGACATGACGAGCCTCAGCGCCAGAAAAGATGGCTGCCCGCCAGGAGGAGCAGTGCGCCAGCCGCGGCGGTCAACCCGAGGACGACGGCGATGCCGATCAGCAAGAGCCACAAGCGCCAGCGCGACGGCCGGCGCACGGGCACATGCATACGGCGGCTCTTCCGTTTCCCCGATCCGCCGGTCAGCGGCGTCGGGGCGCCGTCCTGCGCCAGCGTGTTGGCGAGGGCCGACAGCTCGTTGGACGCCTGGAAGACCGAGTCGTTGACGTCCTCGACGCCCGACGTTTGCACCGAATCTTCCAAGATGTCCAGCGTCGGCGGCAACGGCGCCCACGGCGTCGGCCCGCTCACCGCGAACGGCTCCAGCGCCGCCGCCAATTCGGTCGGCGTCTGATAGCGCTCCTTGGGGTGCTTGGACAGCAGCTTGTCCAGAATGGCCGCCACCTCCGCCGGGACCTCGGGACGAAGATCCAGCACCGACGGCGGCTTCTCCGTCCCGTGCCGGATCAGCTTGTCCAGCGTGGCGCCGCCGGGGAAGAGCACCTGCCCGGTCAGCAGGAAGTAAAACGTGCAGCCGGCGCTGTAGAGGTCGGAGCGGATGTCCGTTTTGTGGAGATTGCGGGCCTGTTCGGGAGACAAATAATCCGGCGTGCCCATGACCGTGTTGTCCTTGGTCAGGATCGTGCCGGGATGGCTGCCGAAATCGTCGGCGGCGTTGGGGTTGTGCAGCCGGGCCAGGCCGAAGTCGCT
>Ga0307476_10002323_pt1 | contig 11357 bp, 8 predicted proteins | sample atmos_gasesECM2C_2_FD_203314 | JGI IMG/M metagenome (GOLD analysis project Ga0307476, IMG submission 203314) | Hardwood forest soil microbial communities from Morgan-Monroe State Forest, Indiana, United States - atmos_gasesECM2C_05 | ecosystem: Environmental > Terrestrial > Soil > Temperate... | reverse complement strand
ACACAGGGCGCCGCCGAGCCGTTCCCGGTTTCGAGCCTCGGCCACGCCGTGCTGCTGCCCGGCCTCGCCGGCTGGAACATCCACCAGAACAACAAGTTCTTCCTCACCTTCCTCGTCGCCACCCACTGCGCCACTGCGATCGTGCTGCTGCTCTTCTTCCTGCGCGACTGGATCAAGATCGTCGGCGGCATCCTGCGCTCGCTGCGCGAACGCGAGATTCGCGCCGATGACACCTACGCGCGGCTCGGCTGGCTGCTCGTCGTCGGCACCATCCCCGCCGGGATCATCGGCCTGGTGCTGCAGGAACCGCTGCGCAAACTGTTCGCCTCGCCCTCGATCGCGGCCGCCTTCCTGATCGTCAACGGCTGCGCCCTGCTGTTGTTCGAGCGGCTGCGCAAGCGCCCGCCGCGGCCCGGCGACTACCTCGGCGACGCCGACGGGCGCATCGCCAAGCTCAGCTGGCGCCAGGCGATCGCCGTCGGCAGCTCGCAGGCGTGCGCGCTGATACCCGGCATCTCGCGCTCGGGCTTCTCGATGGGCGGCGGGCTGCTTTCCGGTCTCTCGAATGAGGATGCCGCCCGCTACGGCTTTCTGCTGGCCACGCCGATCATCCTCGCGGCCGCCGCGCTCAAGCTCCCCGAACTGCTCGGGCCGCAGGGCGACGGCGTGCGCGGGCCGGCGCTTGTCGCCGCGCTGTGCGCGGCCCTGACCACGTTCCTCGCCGTGAAGTTCCTGCTGCGCTACTTCGAGACCAACCGGCTCAGCCCGTTCGGCTTCTACTGCATCGCGGTCGGCGTCATCAGCACGCTGGTCTTCGCCTTCTGAGGCGGCCCTGGGAGGCTTCGCCATGGCGGCGGGTCTGCGCGCGCCCGCTCCGTCGTGCCACGTCGGCGCGGGTCGCTTGTGGCCCAAACCATAACCGTAAACTATCTAAACGTTTACAAATTCTTTGCAGCATTCCTCAAGATGTTTTGACGGAGCCGGTTTGCGGCCGCGCGCTCGCAGCCCGCTCCGCCCTGCAACCGATCTCTGAGGAGACACCGACTAAAGATGAGAAAGCACCTGACACCGTCCCTGGTGATCTCGATCATCGCGTTGTTGATGGCGAGCAGTGGGCTCGCCGACGCCGCGCGGCACGCCGTCGGCCACGCGCTGGCAAGCGTGATCGACGGCCACCGGATCAGCTCCAAGCCGTATGCCGGCGGCGTGCTGGTGCTGGGCCGGAACAAGAAATTCCCCGCCGCCGTCATCCCCACCGTCAAGAACGCCGACGAGCTCGACGGCATGAACATCGACGTCCTCTCCAGCTGCCCCCCGTTGACGGTGAGCCTCGGCAGCTGGTGTCTGATGAGCTCTCCCTACCCGCTCACCAACCAGGACGCCGGCAAGAACAACTACTTCTGGGCCAGCCAGGCCTGCGTCCAGATGGGCGGCTACCTGCCGACCGCGGCGCAGCTGATCGGCGCGGCCAACCGCGTCAAGCTCGAGTCAACGATCCACGACAACCGGACCACCGCCACTATCGACGAAGATCCCAGCGTCGGGCTCAAGGATCAGCGTGAGATGAGCGCCACGCTCGTCACCACGGCCGCCGGCTCCGACGCCGCGGGCTCCGAGGGCGTCAGCGTCGGTTCGACCGGCGATCCGCGCACCGGCGAACCGAACCCGGTGCCCGTGCCGGCCGTGCCGGCGCCCGCGACGCTGCAGTACGTCACGGTCTACTCCAACGGCCAGAAAGGCGGCTTCGCGGGCTCCCAGCCGGTCTCCGAACCGCAGGACTTCCGCTGCGCCTTCAACAAGACGCCGGGGGCGATCAACGAAAAAGAAGGGGGCGAAACCGGCTAGCCGAGGCCGCGGCGACGCGTATCCGGGTCGCGCTCGGGCAGCGGGATCGAGGCCAGCTCGACCGGCTGGACCGTCGAGAGCATCGCGTCGAGCGCGACCCCGGAGAGCGTCTCGTGCTCGAGCAGCGCGTGCGCGGTCTCCTGCACCGCGCTCCAGTTGGCCTGCAGCGTGTGCTCGGCGCGGGCCTCGGCCTCCTCGACGATGCGCTCGACCTCCAGGTCGATGATGTTCAGCGTCTCCGGGCCGATCGAGCCGAGGTCCTGCAGCGAGGCGCCGAGGAACACCTCGCCGCCGGCCTCGCCGATAGTGACGTGGCCGAGCCGGTGGCTCATGCCGTAGCTCGTGACCATGCTCCGCGCCAGCTTCGTCGCCGCGTGCAGGTCGTCGCTCCCGCCGGTGGACTCCTCGCCGAACTCGATCAGCTCGCCCGCGGTGCCGGCCAGGATCGCGACCAGGTGGCGCTCGAGGTCGCTGCGGCCGTGCATCACGGCGTCGCGGTCGGCGAGCATGTGCGCCGCCGTGCCCAGCTGGCGGCCGCGGGCGACGATCGAGAGCTTCTGGGCGCTGATGACCTGTCCGATCGCGCGCGTCGCGACCGCGTGCGAGGCCTCGTGGACGGCTATCGTCCAGCGCTCGTCCTCGCTCAGCACGTGCCGCTTGGCGGGGCCGGCGACGACGCGGTCGATCGCCTCCTCCAGGGTGTGTTGGTCGAGCTCGATGCGGCCGCCGCGCACCGTCAGCAGGGCGGCCTCGTTGACGACGTTGGCGAGCTCCGCGCCGGAGAAGCCTGGGCAGAGCTTGGCGATCTCCAGCAGATCGACGTCAGGCGTGAACTGCCGTCCGCGGCCGTGCAGGGTGAGGATCTCAAAGCGCCCGTGCACGTCCGGGTTGTCGACGACGACCTGGCGGTCGAAGCGGCCGGGGCGTAGCAGCGCGGGGTCGAGGATGTCGGGGCGGTTGGTGGCGCCCATCACGACGACGCCGGCGTCGCCGCCGAAGCCGTCCATCTCGACGAGCAGCTGGTTGAGTGTCTGCTCGCGCTCGTCGTTGCCCTGGCCGACGCCGGCGCCGCGCTTGCGTCCGGCGGCGTCGAGCTCGTCGATGAACACGATCGCCGGTGCCATCTTGCGTGCCTTGGCGAAGAGGTCACGGATACGGGCCGCGCCGACACCCACCAACGACTCCACGAACTCGGCGCCGGAGGCGGAGAAAAACGCGGCGCTGGCCTCGCCGGCGGTCGCGCGGGCGAGCAGTGTCTTGCCGGTGCCGGGCGGTCCGACGAGCAGGACGCCCTTGGGTGCCGCGGCGCCGGCTTCCAGGTAGCGCGAGGGGTCCTCCAGGAAGTCGCGGATCTCGCGCAGCTCGGCCACCGCCTCGTCGGCGCCGGCGACCGACTCGAACGTGATCGGCGCGGTCTGTCCGCGCTTGCGCTTACGGCCTTTGCCGCGGAAGTTGGAGAAGGCGGCGATCCCGCCCGAGCCGTCCTTGGTCTGGCGGGTGAAGAAGGCGAACAGGCAGACCAGCAGCAGGATCGGGATCAGGAACTGCACCACGATCTGGCGGGCCGGCTTGCTGCTCTGGGGGTCGATCGAGACCTGGGCGCCGCCCTTGCGCAGGACTTCCAGCAGCTCCAGGGTCGCCGCGTCTGAGCTTGGGTAGTCGGCGTAGAGCTGCAGGCCGGTGCCGGTCTGCACCACGACCTGGTGGTCGTGGTCGAGCAGTAGCGCCGAGCGCACGCGCTGGGAGTCGGCCAGGTTCAGGATGTTGCTCAGCGCCACCTGCTGCCCCGTCGCTTCCGGGCGCAGCGAGCCGAGCAGCGCGAAGAACGCGATCGCCAGGCCGACGGAGGCGAGTAGCAGGAAGCTCGACAGCGGGTCGCGTGTCAGCGTGCGTGCGGCTGCGCTCAGGGCGATGGCGACCCGCTGGACCGTACGCCGGGCAGGCGAGCGCCGACCCTGCGACGTGGTCAGGCGGGGATTACTCATTGACACCCGGTACGATCCACGTTGGCGCGGACGTTTATGTGAACATTAAGTGAACGGCGTGTAGAAACGGCAGCGTAGTTTTCTAAACAAACCGCCGCTCGGGGGCCGGGCGTGCCGGCGCTGGGCGCACGGTTGGCGGGCGGGGCGCACGGCGCGCGAAAGTAGGGCCGGGCGGGTTTCGCGTTTACGGCGGAGCCGTCTCCTCTGGTCAGTGGGCGGGCTGCGGCTGCTGGGCCAGACGCACGCCGCCCTCGGCGTGCTCACAGAGCGCTCCCTGCCGCTTCAGGCGGCTGACCGTCGAGGCGACCACGGTGCGCTTCAGCCCCGTCAGCTCGGCGATCTCCGCCGCGCGGATGCCGGGCCGGCTGGCGACTAGCTCGAGGATGATCCGCTTGTTAGCCCCCCGCTCGGCCCGCGCCCGCCGCGAGGCCGTCGCCCCGTTGGACATCGCCGCGCGGGAATGTCCATTGCTGGCACTCCGCTCGAGCACCTCGAGCACGTCGCGCAGGCGGTCGGCCTCCTCGATCAGCGGCTCGATCTGGCGCAGCCGAAGCTCGGCGTTGCGCCGGATCTCATCCAGCATCGAGTCGCCGAGCACCCCCTGTTCGTCCAAGCCACCAATGGCCACGGACTAATGATGACGTACATCTCGGTCGTTTGTGACCAAATTTTTCTTTGTTGACAAAATTTTCTCAGGAGCGGCTTGCGCGGCGCGGCGCGATCCCCGGTTTTACGGGCGCGCCCGGGCCCGCTCGCCGCGCGGCGGGGAGCGGTCGAGCTAGTGCCGACAGGGCTCCGACTGGGCGGTTTCTACGCAGTCCAACTGCGCCGGCCCGAGCGACCGGCCGGCGGCGTCCAGGGGCGCCACCAGCGCCGCCGGATCGACCCCGACGCGCGGGCGGGCGACGAAGCCGACGAAGTAGCGCGCTCCCCGGGGAAGGCCGCCGGCGTCGGCCTGCGCCGCGGCTAGCCCGCGGGTGGCGACGGTCGTGGTGACGCCGCCGGCGTGGACGGCGACCCGTGCGACCGCGCCGCCGGTCACCCCGAATAGGTAACGCCGTCGGGGGCTCACGACGCTCGTCACCCCCAGTGCGTCGGGCGCCGGCGCGGCGCTGCACCGGGACGCCTCGGCTTCGGCCACGGCCAGCGCGCGGCAGAGCTCGCCGCCGCGCCGGTAGAGCCGCAGGGCCCAGCGTTCGTCGCCGCCGCCGCCCGCGGCCACCGGCACGAACGGTCCCTGCTGCACGGCGCTCGGGTTCTGGGCGCCGCCGCCAGACAGCACCGTACGTGCCGCGTAGGCGGTGGCGCCGATCAGGCACAGCAGTGCGACGAGCGTCAGGCTGCGCCGGGCCATGCGCACCGCCGCCGAGCCCGGTCGGCGTCGGCGCTCGCGGCTCCACCGCGACGACGATCGCTCACGCCGGCCGTGGTCGGCCTGGTGGCCCCCGCCGGCCTGTTCCGCGGCGCGTGCGGGCAGCCCGGGGGCGGAGGCGCCGAGCGCTATGTGTGCGCGCGCGGCGCGCAGGGCGCGGCGGTGGATCTCGTGCTCCAACTCCTCCAGGAAGGGCAACTCCGGGTCGTAGGGGGACCCTGAGAGGTGCATGCTGCCTTCGAGCTCGCTCATCCGCTCCTCCACGCCTGGTGCTCGTGCCTGAGCGCGACGTTCAGCGTTCGCAGCCCCCGTGAGACGCGCGCGCGGGCGGTGTCGGAGGTCGTGTCCATGCGCGCCGCTATCTCGCTGTAGGAGAGGTCTTCGAGGACGCGCAACTGGACCGCCTCGCGCTGCTCGCTTGGCAACTCGTCCAGACGCCGGGTGACCGCCTCGCGCAGCTCGGCGATCCCCGCCAGCTCCTCGACGCGCTCGATCTCGCGGTCGCTGAGCGCCGCCCGCGGCCGCTCCAGGCGCCGCCGTCGGCCGCGCTCGCCGGCTTCGCGGCGGCGCTGCTCGGCGAGGGTGTTGCGGGCGATGCTCCACAGCCAGCCCGACAGCTCGTTGCGGCTTTCGCCGCGAAACCCGGGGCCGCCGGCGATCGCTCCCTCGAACGTCTCCGCCAGCAGGTCGCGGGCGAGTTCGGGCTCGTACACGCGGCGCTGGAAGTAGAGCAGCAGCGACTGCGCGTGCCGCCGGTAGAGCCAGGTGAAATCGTCCGCTGTGGGGTACATCGGGGTCGGGTCGCGTGGGGCCGGCGGTCGCTGTCGAGTCTGTCGGCTCGCATCGTCTCAGAATTCGCCAGGCCCGCCTGCGGACCACTTGGACGGATGTTCGTAAACATAGCGCTCAAACAATAAACGTGGCTCGGAGTGTTTGGCTTGTTGCTGCTCTCGCGAGGCGGCTCGGCGCGGCGCGGCTCGGGTCGGGTCGGGTCGGGTCGGGTCGGGTCGGGTCGGGTCGGGTCGGAGGCTAGTAGTCGCGCACGATGCGTGCCGCGAGCGCCTGCAGGCGCGTCGCCTCGCTGAGGCCATCGTGCATGAACGTCGCGAAGCCCTCGTGGGAGTCAGCGACGGGCGCGAGGCCGTCGCCGTGCAGCAGACGGTGCCACGTGGCGCGCGTGCACAGGCGCCCGGCCTGGGCACGCAGCGAGGCGATCTCGCTGCCGCTGAGCCCGGGCGGGGCTACCACCGCCACCCACCCGTGTGGAGGCGGCCCGGCGAATTCGGGCCAGGGCAGCTCGCGCACCGCGCCGTGGCTCAGCTCGCTGTGGATCGCGCTGAAGGGGGTCACGATGACGCCCCCGCTGCCCGAGTCGATGCTCGCGACGGCCTGGCGCGAGGAGTCGTAGAGGACGTAGGGCATCGGGCCGTGCATGTCCGCGCCCTGTACGAGCGCCGCGAGATTGCCCTGCAGCCAGGGGTTGGCGGCGACTCCGAGCAGCGGCGGCATCGAGGATTCGCGCATCGCCGCCAGCAGCTGCGTCGAGCTGTGGATCGGCGAGTCCGCGGGCACCGCCAGCGCGACCGCCTCGCTGGCCAGGACCGAGATCGGGGTCGCCCCTTCGAGCAGGCGTATCGCGTGCTGGGCCTGTTCGCGCACTTCGGGGGCGATCGCCGCGCCGTCGTCGTGCGCGATCTTCGCCAGCGTCGAGCTCGTGACGACCAGGAGGTCGTCGGGTGCCCCGTGCAGCCGGGTCAGAAACGCGGCGACCGCTGCCGAGGGCTCGCCGGAGAGCACGCCGACGGTCGCCGGGTGTTCGCGCACCTGCCAGCAGCCCGCCGCCTGGCGCGCCACCGCTTCGGCCTCGCCACCCGATTCGGCTCCGGTGACCCACAGTGTCAGTGGTCGTCCGAGACCCACGGCGCTGCCATCGCCGCCGAACAGCGGCTGCCGGGCGAAGCTTAAGACGACGGCCGCGATCGCCGCGATCAGGACGATCGTCCACAGCGAGCGGATCAGCGGCGGCTCCTCGTGCACGAGGACCAGAGTAGGACGCCGGGCGGTGACCGTGTTGCCCACCTGTGCCGGCCGGCCCGGGCGCTGCTTGCGCGGCGGGGTGCGCAAGCAACGCGACGTTTAGTAGAATTTGTCTAAACGATAACGTGTTGTTCACAAGTCGTTGAAAGGGGCGCGCGAGGATATCCACCGTATTGGGGATTCGCAGTGTTACTTGTACACGAAAGCGATGCGCACAACAGACACGGTGAGGATGACCACAGGGTCATCCGCGTGCGCCCCAGGAGCCGATCGAGGGACTCGCCGACGCGGAGACGGCGGACGAGCCAACAGCTGCGGCATCTGCGCATCGCCGCGATCGACCGCGACAATCGCTTTCTGGCGATGCTAGCGCGACATTTCCGGCAGATCGGCTGGGAGCTGATCGTCCACGCCGAACCTGTCGTGCAGCCGGCCTTGCTCGCCCGCAACCCGCACGCGCTGCTCGTCGACGTTGATCTACTGGGGCCGCGTTGGGACGAGTGGATCGCGCGCCATCCCGCTCGCGCCGAGCATCTCGGGGTGGTCGTCTGCGCGGAGCACTCGACCGCCGTGCAGCGCGCTCGCGGCCTGCTGGCGGGAGCGGACGACTGGATCACCAAGCCCTGCGACGTCGAGGAGTTGTGCGCGCGCATCGAGGCGATCGTGCGCGGGCACCGCTGGGCGGCGCTGCCGCGGGGCCAGCGCTCGCGGCGTGCGGCTGAGCTGACGCTGCGGCCGGACCTCTACGACGCGCTGGCCGGCGACAGGCGTGCGGGGCTGACCCGCCGCGAGTTCGACCTGCTCGAGCGCCTCGCCCGGGAGTGCGGAGCGCCGGTGGCACGCGAGGAGCTCTACCGGGAGGTCTGGGGTTACGAGATGGCCGTGGGCGATCGGTCGATCGACACCTTCGTGCGCAAGATCCGCACGAAGCTCCAGCTGATCTCGCCGGGGTGGACCTACGTCCACACCCACAAGGGGCGGGGTTACAGCTTCGCCCCGCGGCGGGGGTAGGGCGCTCGGCTGCTTTGGTCTCTGCGGAAGGCGACCGGCCGACCGGCGGCGTCGGTCCGTCCCTCGGGGGCTTGCGCCCGATCCCACCCAGAGAGACGCGAGGGGGGCGAACCTGGTGTTCGCCCCCCTCAACGCGCGGTCTCCGGCCTGCAGCCGCTGGGCTGCCCAGGCTTGGGCAGCCCAGCGGGTTCTTCCCTTTCTTCCCTAGTGGATCGTGATTTTGTCGGTCGTGATGTAGGTCAGGCCGTAGTCGCCGTAGACGGTGGCGGCCACGTAGTAGGTGCCGGTTTTTTCGAACGTGTAGCTCTTGCTTGGCGCCGGCCACCCGTAACCAGGTGCTTCCATCTGGGTCTTGAGGTCTTCGACCGAGAGGGTGCTTGCGTTCAGCAGCACCCAGTCGAAGCGGTACGGCGCCTCGCCCTTGCGTTCCACTGAGTCGGCGAAGGTGACTTTGGTGCCGACCGGGAACGAGAACGAGGAGCCGGATTCGCCGTTGACCGTCATGCTGCCCGAGGGCTGCGGGCATTCGCCGGAGCCGCCGACGGCAAACTCGACGACTTCGTCGCCTTCGCCGCCGTTTGCCAGGTTGGGCTGGCTGAGCGCGAACAGCGTCCCGTCGGCCCCTGCGGCGACGCTCAGTTGCGCGTAGTCGAGGTTGCACTTCTGGCCCTGCGGCTGGCCTCCGATCGTGTCGAGCACGGTGCCGTTCGAGCTGAACAGGCGGATGCCCTCGTTGGCGGCTTCGGTCCCCGCGACCTGCGTCCAGAAGTAGGGCACGCCGTTCCACGGTCCCCCCAGACTCTGGAAGTCGTCGGTTTCCGAGCTGACCGCCTGGCCGTAGCGTGCTGCGTAGGTGCCGTTGGTGAGTTGGGTGATGGGGCTGCCGGCGGTGTAGATGTTGAGGTCTTGGCCGCCGGCCTCGCGTCCGCTTTTGCTGTTGTAGTTGGGTGTGAATGGGTTGTCGATGCTGGCTGCCTCGTCGAGGTTGACGCCGCCTGATTTGTCTTCGGCGATGGGTGTGGCTTCGCCTTTGTTGGCGGCGAGTTCGGTTTCGCTGACTTCGGCGATGCGCGATATCTGGTCCTCGCCTTGGTAGAGGTCGATGCCGAACGCTCCGTTGGCTGCGGCGAACAGTCCGCCGCCTTGTTCGCCGGCGGGCGCGGTTGTGCTGTTGGCGACCCATTCGCCGGCTGCGGTGCCGGTGCTGGGGTCGATGCTTTTGAGGACCGTGGCGCCGCCGGACCCGCCGGAGTCGACGCCGTGCTGGGCCTCGATCACGACGTTGTGGTTGGGCGCGACCGCGATGCCCTCCGGCGCGAACAGGTCTTCTTCGGCGCCACCTGGCTGTAGCACGCTCGGCCCGGCGACCAGCGCGGCGCCGGTGATCGCGTCTGTTTCGCTGTAGCCGCCGGCCGGCTGGAGTTTCCCGGAGCTCGGTTCGGTGGACCACGCGACGAGCTTAGACACGACCGGCTCGTACTTGCCGCGGCCGTCGTTGACGTCGCTCTCGACGAGCGCGTAGACGCGCTTGTCGGTCGGGTCGACCGCGAGCGAGACCAGCGGGTGAACGTCGCTGAATTTTTCGGTGTCGGTGTATTCCTCCAGCGGCAGCAGCGCCGACCCCAGCACCTGGCCGGGTTTGTGGCCGTGTTCTGTGTTGCTGGCGAGCTTCTGCAGGCGATACTGCTGCTTGCCTTCGCCTTCGCTGACCGTGCTAAGCACGCGATCGAGCACATACACCGCGTTCTTTTCGTTCTTGGCCGCGTTTTCCTGTTCGACGGCGAACCCGACCGGCACATCGAACTGCCCCGGTTCGGTACCAAACCCACCAAACCGCGACACAACACCATACGACGAGGCCAGGCCCGACACGTCGGGCACGCCCGCGCGGCCGAGCGCCGTCTCGATCGCGGCCGAGGGCGTCGCGGCCTGCACCGGTGCGGCCGTGAGCGCGAGCGCCACCACGGCGGTCGCAAATGCGCCGGCTCTACGCAGGCCGCCGAGCGCCGCTTGGGTCCTGCTGTGATGCTTGCTGTGAGAAAGCTGCTTTCGTGTTTTCATGGGCGGCGACAATAACCGTGGCGGCAGCACTTGTCATAGGCTTTACGACATCCTCACGTCCTGTTGACATCTTCTCGCAGTTCGCAATGCTCGCACCGAAGTCGTGCGGCTCAGGAGGACGTCGGCCCCGAATCAGCTCGCTCTCCTAGATCTGTTTCCGATTGATCGCGGCGGCGTGAGCGCCGTGAATGAGCCTTCTCAACGTAGTTTCTACGTCCCGCATCCGACTCTCGGGTGCCCAAGTTGTGAACGGGCTTTTGGGTTACAGACCGTGCATGCCAGCATCGCCGTGTCAATCAACAGAGCTCCCTCTGTCCGTGCGGCAGGGAGAAGGAAGGAAACGAAACGAAATGAAAGTGAAATTATGGCGCCTTGGCGCCTTGGTCGCGGCGTGCGCGGTAGTGGCGATGGCGTTCTCTGCGTCGTCGTCGGCCGCTAGCACCGTCCCGTGTTCGAGCATAAAAGGGTCGGGTTCGTCGCTGCAGAGCATCGCTCAGTTGGATGCTTATATTCCTGGGTTCGAAACGAGTGGTTTCTCGACGGGTATGAAGCCGTGTGCCTCGTCGCCGATGTTGGAATATACGGCGACGAGCAGTGGTACTGCCTTGAAAGAATTCGGGTATAATGGCGGCACTGACGATCCGGTTCTGGGTGGTGAAAAACCGTTTCCGGCGTTTGCGGGCACGGATGTTGGCCCGGAAGGTCCGGCGACCACGTTAGATACGCAGATCAATGAAATTGTGCGTGCTGGTGGGTCGGGTAGTGGGACGAATAAGATACTGACCGTTCCGATAGCGCAGTCGGCTGTCTCGGTGATTGTGAGTCTGCCAAAGGAATGTAAACCCGAGGAACCGGGCGATGAACCCACTGTGGAAGACGAACCGCTCGAAAAAGAGTGGTCGAAGAATGAATTGTTAGCTACTAAACTGGTAAAAGGCGTAGGTGCATTCTTAGGCACTAACTGTGGCGATCCGCCCCCACTGCTCGAGGCGCGTGAAAAAGCTTCGGGCACGACGGCTGGGTTCAAGCGTTTCCTGTCCAAAGTC
>Ga0307476_10002321_pt1 | contig 11360 bp, 10 predicted proteins | sample atmos_gasesECM2C_2_FD_203314 | JGI IMG/M metagenome (GOLD analysis project Ga0307476, IMG submission 203314) | Hardwood forest soil microbial communities from Morgan-Monroe State Forest, Indiana, United States - atmos_gasesECM2C_05 | ecosystem: Environmental > Terrestrial > Soil > Temperate... | reverse complement strand
CTGCACCGCCGCATCGACGATGGCATATTCCGGCGTGCGTTCATCCTCGAGTTCGTAGAAGGCCACCGACAGCAGAGCGCGCACCAAAAAATCCAGCGATCGCACCGGCTGTGACAGGAGCTTCGCCAGAACGGCTTCGTGCCGAAAGTAGCCGCGCACGGCGCCGTAGCTCAAGGATCGCACCGCTGAAAAAAGCTTTGGGTCCGCCGCGACGAGGGCGCCCTTCAAAGCCGCATCCAGCGTCACGCCCTCACGCAGCACGCGTGCCACGGCATGCGCCGACAGGGAGCGCGCACTGGCGGCGGCGCCTTTCATAGAGTACCGAAGCGCGCGCCGTCGAGGCGCTGACCCCGCAAGAATTCCTCCGCCCGCAAGGGTTTGCGGCCGGCCAGTTGCAGCTTGAGAATCCGCAAGACCCCCGTGCCGCAGACCACGTCAATGCCTTCATCCGCCGCGGTGAGCACCGACCCTGGCGGCCGCGCCGCACTGCTCAAACCAAGCGATTCAATGGGCTCCGCTTCCCAAACGCGCAGTTGCTTGCCCGCAAGGAGCGTCTCGGCCATCGGCCAAGGGTTGAACGCGCGCACTCGGCGAGAGATATCCTCGGCATGCCGCCCCCAATGGATCGCCGCTTCCGCCTTGTCGATTTTCGCAGCGTAAGTAACGCCTTCTTGCGGCTGCGCGACCTCGACGGCCGCCCCGGAGCGTAGCGCCCGCAGCGATTCCTCAATGAGCTGTGCGCCCAAGGCGGCGAGCTTGTCGTGCAGCGATTTGGCGTCGTCGCGCGCATCGATGGGGATGGGGCGTGAGAGCAGCATCGGTCCGGTATCCAATCCCGCCTCCATGCGCATGATGGTCACGCCGGTCACCCGATCTCCGGCCAGCAGAGCCCGTTGAATGGGCGCCGCTCCACGCCAGCGCGGCAACAGCGAGGCATGAATGTTAAGACAACCGAGCTTCGGCAGCTCGAGCACGGCGGCGGGCAGGATCAGCCCATAGGCAACCACGACCAGCACATCGAGCTGCGCGGCGCGCAGCATTTCGGCTGCGTCGGGAGCTTTGAAGCTCGCAGGTTGGTGAACCGTCAATCCGAGTTCCAGCGCGCGGCGCTTCACGGGGCTTAAGTGCAGGACCTGGCCGCGGCCCGCCGGCCGATCCGGTTGCGTAAAAACGGCGGCGATTCCATGCCGCTCGGCCAGCCTTTCGAGCGCCGGAACCGCGAAGTCAGGCGTGCCGGCGAAGCCCAGCTTCAAGGGAGGAGCGCCGCTCAAGGCTCAAAGAGCCGGCGCGTGCGCGCGTGAATCGCTGCCCGTGGATCTTTGCTTGCGCTCTTTTTCCAAGCGGCGCCGAATCAGCGTGCGCTTGAGCTCGGAGAGGTAGTCGACAAACAACTTGCCTTCCAGGTGATCCACTTCATGCTGAATGCAAACCCCCAACAGTCCTTCCGCATTCATCTCGAAAGGTTGGCCGTCTTGCCCGAGCGCGCGAACGCGAATATGCGTCGCACGGGTCAGCTTGTCGTAAATGCCCGGCAGCGAGAGACATCCCTCCTCGCCGGGGCCTTCGCCGTCCTTGCTCAGGATTTCCGGATTGATGAGCACGAGCGGCTGATCCCGCGTTTCGCTGACGTCGAGCACGATCACGCGCTTATGCACGTCGACTTGGGTGGCGGCTAATCCGACGCCGTTGTGGGAGTACATCGTTTCCAGCAGGTTCGCGATGAATTGACGCAGTGCGTCATCAATCTTGTCAACCGGAGCAGCCCTCTTTCGCAGCCGCGGATCGGGGTACTCCAGAATTACGAGCTTTGTCATGGGAGTTATGAGAGCAATATCGTGTTTTTGGCTTAAGAATGTTGCTAAAGTTCCGCCGCTGCTTAACTTAATGCCCTGACGCCCCGCGTTGCGGGCTTAGGCAAATGGCAGAAACGGGCGATGCGTCCCAGTCTTGAGCGGCCGGGCGGAAGTATACCAGTCAGTCTGCAACCATAGGCTGACTCATGGGAGCGAAACGAATGCAAGGTCATCAAATATTAGGCCTATTTCTAGGGGTTGCGGTGCTCGCCGGCTGCCATTCAACGGTGCCGAAGGCGGAGGCCCCAGCCCCGGCGGTGACGGCCAATGAGCCGACCGTGGAAGGCACGGTGGTGGGCAATGGCAAGACTTCCATAGAAGCCGCGATCGAGGCAGACGGCTCCGCTCCCTCCACCACGGAAACGGTGCAAGAGCCCAGCAGAGGCATCCCCCTCGCCGAGAATGCCCCCGACAGCTACGTCGTTAAGCGTGGCGACACGCTCTGGGGCATCGCCAAAGTCTTCCTGCGCGATCCTTGGTATTGGCCGGAGATCTGGCAGGTCAATCCCCAGGTCCACAACCCGCATCTGATCTATCCGGGCGACACCTTGCGCCTGGTCTATATCGACGGTCGGCCGCAAATCGTGTTGCAGCGCGGTATGGAGCGCGGCAACGGCATCCGCGTAGAACCGACGGTCCGCAGTGAGCCGATCGACTCGGCCATCACCACCATCCCGTACGCAACCGTGGCCGCCTTCATGTCGAAGCCGACTGTGCTCGACCGCGACCAGATCAAGGCCGCGCCCTACGTCTTGGCGACCCGCGACTTGCACGTTGTGATGTCGGAAGGAGATACCGTTTACGCCCGCGGATTTACCAGTCCGGCTGAACTGGGCTCGCATTACAACGTGATTCGCGTGGGCGATCCCTTGATCGATCCGGACGACAATCGTGTCTTGGGTTACGACGGCATTTTCACAGGCTCAGGCCACGTCACCCGCCAAGGCGACCCCACCACGCTGATCATGACCGAATCCGCGCGCGAATCGCGCGCCGGCGACAAGCTGATTCCCGGCGGCGTCGATGTGCCGCTGGATTTCATTCCGAGCGCTCCGAAGGTCAATACCAATGGTCGCATCGTTGCCGTCGCCGACGGCGTGACCATCATCGGCCAGTATGCGGTGGTCGTCATCAATCGCGGTGCCCGCGACGGCCTTGCCCCGGGCAATGTGCTCGGCGTATTCGATACCGGTCCGATGGTCGACGATACCGACAAGAAAGGCTTCTTCAACCTCAATCGGTTGGGTACCAAGAAGGTGCAGGTCCCATCGGAGCGCACCGGCACGTTCATGGTGTTCAAGACCTTCGACAACATCAGCTACGGCCTCATCATGGAAGCCACGAATCTGATTCGCGTCGGGGACAAAGTACAAAACCCGTAAGATCGGCCGCAGAATCTCGATGTTTTCAGCGCGAAAGCGCGCTTAAGAGTCGTTCTGCCCTGCGCGATAATCGGTCCGATGCAACGGGCCGACGAGGTGTTCGGGTGGATGGCGCTGTCGCGCGCGCCTGCTCTCGATGTTCCCCTGCTGACCCAGGCCTTCGAACGCTTGGGCGGCATCTTAGGCTTCATCGAATCCTCCGCCGCGACGCTGCGAAGCGCCGGCGTGCCGGCCGCGGCGAGCGAGTATCTGACGAGCGCCTCAGGCTCGCCCAGCAGCGCGGAACGGGCCTGGATAAACGGTCGCCATCACCATCTCATCGCGTTCACCGACCCGCGCTATCCGCAGTCGCTGCGCTCGATCGAGCGCCCGCCGATCGTCCTCTATGTCGCCGGCGATGGCGGCGTCCTGAACGACCCGCAGCTCGCCATCGTGGGCAGCCGCAATCCCACGCCGGCAGGCCGCGATACCGCGTTCGATTTCGCTGCAGAGCTGGCAGCGCGCGGGCTCGCCATTACCAGCGGGCTCGCAGAGGGCATTGACAGCGCCGCGCACCGCGGCGCGCTGGCGGCGCAAGGAATCACTCTCGCGGTGCTCGGCAACGGCATCGACCTCATCTATCCAAGGTGCAACCTAGCATTGAGCGAGGAGATCCGTTTTCGGGGAGCCTTGATCAGCGAATTTCCTTTGGGCACGCCGCCGCGACGCGAGAATTTTCCGCAACGGAATCGCATCATCGCTGCATTGAGTCTGGGTACGCTGGTGGTCGAGGCGGCGCGCCGCTCCGGATCGTTGATCACCGCGCGGCTCGCCGGCGACCAGAATCGCGAACTGTTCGCCGTCCCCGGGTCGATCCACAACCCGTTGAGCCGCGGCTGCCACGAGCTGATTCGCCAAGGCGCAAAGCTCACCGAAACCGCAGCTGACATATTGAGCGAGTTGAACTTTTCCGCGTTCTTCGAGCGCAGCCGCCGCATCTTAGGCGGCCCCGCTTCGGCCGCAGAGTTTGCCGCGGGCATGGACAAGGAACACAAAATCTTGTTAGATGCGCTCGGCTTTGACCCAGCGGACCTCGATATGCTGGTCGATCGTACCGGGTTCAAAGCTGAAGCCGTGTCCTCGATGATGCTGATCCTCGAGCTAGAAGGCCACGTTCAGGCCGCCCCCGGGGGCCGTTACTCCCGAGTCGTTAGGAGCCGGAGGTGAAAGATACCGTTCTCGATCTACTCATCTATCTCTTCGAGAATTATATGAGCGCCGACGACGAGCCGCGGCCCGATCGAAATACATTGAAGCTCGAATTGGACAAAGCAGGTTTCGCGGAACCCGACATCGAACGGGCTCTGGAATGGCTCGACGGGCTATCGGGCGAGCAACTCGGCAAAGTCGCCGAGGCCACGGCGCGGGCCGTGCGGGTTTTCAGCAGCCAGGAGCTGGTGCGGCTGGACACGGATGTGCGAGGTTATTTGATGTACTTGGAAAATGTGCGAATTCTCTCCGGCACGCAGCGTGAGCTGGTGATCGACCGCTTGATGGCGCTCGAGGCCGATGAAATAGACATCGAGCAGGTGAAATGGGTCGTGCTGATGGTGCTGTTCAGCCAGCCCGGCCAAGAATCTGCTTACGCTCAAATGGAAGACCTGGTCTTCGAAGAGCGCACTGACGCTTTGCATTAGACGACTTTGAGCAGCAATCTCGTTATCGTGGAATCGCCTGCCAAGGCGAAGACCATCAAGAAATACCTCGGCAAGGACTTCGAAGTTCTGGCCTCCTATGGGCACGTGCGCGATCTGGTGCCGAAAGAAGGCGCGGTCGATCCGAAGCATCGCTTCGCCATGAAATATCAGGTGGTCGAACGCAATCAGAAGCACATCGACGCAATCTCCCGCGCGCTCAAGAAGGCCAAGGCCCTGTTTCTGGCGACCGACCCCGACCGCGAGGGCGAAGCGATTTCCTGGCATCTGCACGAGCTTTTGAAATCTCAGGGCGAGCTCAAAGGCAAGGAAGTCAGCCGCGTGGTTTTCTACGAGATCACCAAGAACTCCGTGCGTGACGCGATGGCCGCGCCGCGCGAGCTGTCGGTCGACCTGGTGAACGCGCAGCAAGCGCGCCGCGCGCTGGATTTTCTGGTGGGCTTCAATCTCTCGCCGCTGCTATGGAAGAAAGTGCGCCCGGGACTCTCCGCCGGGCGGGTGCAGAGTCCCGCGCTGCGCATGATCTGCGAGCGCGAGGATGAGATCGCGGCGTTCGTGGCGCGCGAGTACTGGACCATCGACGCCGAGCTCGAGCACTCGGAGCAGAAGTTTCCGGGCAAGTTGGTCGAGTTCCAGGGCGAGAAGGTGGAGCAGTTCAGCTTCACGAACGAAGCCCAAGCGCGGGAAGTCGAGCGCACGCTGAAGACGGAAGCCAAGGGCGAGCTCACGGTCCTGACCGTGGACCGCAAGCAGCGCAAGCGCAATCCGGCGCCGCCGTTCACCACCTCCACCCTGCAGCAGGAAGCGGCGCGCAAGCTGGGCTTCAGCGCGCAAAAGACCATGCGCGTGGCGCAGCAGCTTTATGAGGGGGTCGACATCGGCGAAGGCCAGGTGGGCCTGATCACGTACATGCGCACCGACTCGCTCAACCTGGCGCAAGAAGCCATCGGCCAGATTCGCGACGTCATCGTGCAGCTCTACGGCCAAGCCGGTCTTGCCGAAGAGCCGCGAATCTTTAAGACTAAGTCAAAGAACGCGCAAGAGGCGCACGAGGCGATTCGACCCACCGCCGCGAGCGTGCTGCCGGCGGATATCGAAAGCAAGCTCGAGCCCGATCAATTTCGGCTGTATTCATTGATCTGGAAACGCACCGTCGCCTGCCAGATGGCCCCGGCGATCTTCGACACGGTCACGGTTGAAATGCGCGCCGGCGCCGAGGGGCCGAAGCGCACCGTGCTGCGGGCCAACGGCTCGACCTTGATCAAACCGGGATACATATCGGTCTACCAGGAAGGCTTGGATGACGCCGTGCAGGACGATTCCGATCACGTGCTGCCGCCCATGAAAGAGGGAGATCGCGTCAAGCTGGTCGGCGTCGTGCCGACTCAGCATTTCACCGAGCCGCCGCCGCGCTTCTCTGAAGCCTCGCTGGTCAAAGCGCTGGAAGAATACGGCATCGGCCGTCCCTCGACTTACGCGTCGATTATTTCCACGCTGCGCGATCGTCAGTACGTGGACATCGAAAGCCGGCGCTTCACCGCGACGGACATCGGCAAAATCGTCAGCCGTTTCCTGACCCAGTACTTCACGACCTATGTGGACTACGACTTCACGGCAAAAATGGAAGACTCGCTCGACTCCGTTGCCAGCGGCGAGCAGGAATGGGTGCCGCTGCTGGAAAGATTCTGGAAACCCTTTATCGATCTGGTGAAGCACACCGAAAAATCGGTCAGCCGCGAAGAGGTCGCGCAGGCGCGAGATTTGGGTGCGGATCCGGTGAGCGGCAAGCCCATGAGCGTGCGCATGGGCCGTTTCGGACCCTTCGTGCAAATCGGCACCAAGGACGATGAAGACAAACCTCGATTCGCGGGCCTGCGCCCCGGTCAAAAGATGGATCAGATCACCCACGAGCAAGCCCTGGAGCTCTTTAAACTGCCGCGCAAGCTGGGTACGACGGCAGCGGGCGATGAAATCACGACCAATGTCGGCCGCTTCGGCCCCTACGTGAAGTACGGCGCCAAATATGTTTCTCTGAAGACCGACGACCCGTACGAGATCACCCCGGAGCGCGCGCTCGAGGTGATTCGCGAAAAGGAAATTGCGGATGCCAATCGGCTGATTCTGGATTTTCCGGATGCCGGCATCCAAGTCCTGAACGGGCGCTACGGACCCTACATCACCGACAAGGCGCGCAATGCGAAGATTCCGAAGGATAAGGAACCGAAAAGCCTGACCCTGGTGGAGTGCCAAGCGCTGCTGGCGGCCGCACCCGAACGCGGCAAGTGGGGCCGCAAGGGCGCCAAAGGCTCGAAGTTTGCGCCGAAGAAGGCCGCCCCCGCGGCCCCGGCCGCCGCCGCTGGCGCAGCCCCGGTAAAGCTTGCCGCGAAGGGCAAGAAGGCGGCCGTCAACAAGCAGGCGCCGGTGACGCCGGCAGCGACACCCAAGGCCAAGCCCAAGCCCAAGCCCGCGGCCAAGCCCGCGGCAAAGCCCACGACAAAGCCGGCGGCCAAGCCCACGACAAAGCCGGCGGCGGGGCTGACGGCCAAAAAGAGGCCCGCAAAAAAGAAGGCTTAGCGGCCAGGAGCCTGTCTCAATGCCAAAATCCGACTCGGCAGACGCGTCCGCGGTTTTGAAATACCTGAATGAGCTGCAGGACCGCGTTACCGCGGCGGTCGAGAAACTCGATTCGGTTAATTTTCGGCGCGACGACTGGAAGCGGCCCGAGGGCGGCGGCGGCCAGAGCCGAATTTTGAGCGACGGCGCGGTATTCGAGCGTGCCGGCGTATCCGTTTCGCATGTGTTCGGCGAGAAGATGCCGCCGTCGGCGTCGATTCAGCGTCCGGAAATTGCCGGTGCGCCCTTCGAGGCGATGGGATTGTCGCTGGTGTTCCATCCGCGCAATCCCTATGCGCCCACCACGCATTGCAATGTCCGCTTCTTTATCGCGCGCCCCGCGACCGGCGAGGCAGTCTGGTGGTTCGGGGGCGGCTTCGACCTGACGCCCTACTACCCGTACGATGAGGACGTGCTCCACTGGCATCGATGCGCGCGGGACGCCTGTCAGCCGTCCGGAACAGGCGTTTATGAGAAATATAAGGCTTGGTGCGACCGCTATTTTTTTCTGCCGCATCGAGACGAAACCCGCGGGGTCGGCGGATTGTTCTTCGACGATTTGAGCGAAGGCGGTTTCAGCCGTTGCTTTGCATTCCAGCGCAGCGTCGGCGATCACTTTCTGCCCGCCTTCCTGCCGATTTTGGAGCGGCGCAAGGACCAGCCGTATGGGGATCGCGAACGCCAATTCCAGTTGTACCGCCGCGGCCGATACGTGGAATTCAATTTGGTTTACGACCGCGGCACATTGTTCGGATTGCAGTCGCGCGGCCGCACCGAATCCATCCTGATGTCTCTGCCGCCAATTGTTCGCTGGGAATACGATTGGCAGCCGGCGCAAGGATCGCCCGAAGCAAGGCTGTATGAGAATTTTCTGCGTCCGCGCGACTATCTGACTGAGCTCGGCGGCGCTGACTGAACTCGCTCGCGCCTAGGTAATTCCCTCGCGCCTAGCTGGGGACCTGTCCGAGCTCAACCCGGCGGATCGCGCAGGTGAGAGTTTCCGCGCCAACCGACAAATACACGTTGCGGTCGGCCACGGTGAGCGCGAACTCCATGCGCCGCGCAAGCCGCGAGGCCAACGCGGCCAACCAATCCCGATCCACCGCATAGAGTTCCAACGCCTCTGCGCGGTGGATCTTCTCCGCACTTAAGCGGGCCGCGAGCAGCCCGGCATCTTTGTGCGTGTATACAGCGACACGCGGCGCGAGCTTGGCGGCTCGATGCAGCCGCGCCGCCTCGGGCGCGCCGACGTCGATCCAAACGCGCAATGCGCCGGTGAGATCGCGCACCGAAATGGCCGGATGTTCAGGATCGGACAGCCCATTGGAGAAACCGATGCCTTCGGTGTACTCCAGGCAGTACGCGAGAACCCGCGTCAGCAAATGTTCTTCCGTCTCCGACGGATGCCGCGCCACACGCAGGTCCAATGGCGCGTAGACGCCGCGGTCCGAATCGGCGAGTTCGATCTTGAAGTTGTAAACCGTTGCGCCGAGCGCCATGGACCATCTTAGCCAAATAGGGCCAAGGTTAACGCCGCGGCGGAGATTTCTTGGCAGCCGCTGGTGTTCTGCCCGGCCCATAGGGGCGAAAAATCCCCCGAGCCGGCACTTTCGGCTTTCTTGCGCAGCGGCGCCAGCGCGCCGGCGGCCAGCGGGAAAGACGGCGCCGCGTCGTTGATGGGTCCTAACTCCGCCATGAGGCGATTCATGATTCCGCGTGCCGGTCCGCCGGAAAATACATTGGTCATCGCGGTATGCGAGGCTTTCTTGCTCTTGAGCGCCGCGCGATGCACGGCGCTGGTCTTGGCCTCAGGGCATAGCAAGTAAGCGGTGCCGAGTTGCACGCCCGCGGCGCCCAGCGACATCGCGGCCGCGACGCCGGCCGCATCTGCGATGCCACCGGCTGCGATGACGGGCACGCTCACGGCTTTGGCCACCTGCGGCAACAGCGCAAAGGTCCCCACTTGAGTGGTCAGATCCTGCGATAGGAAAATACCCCGATGGCCGCCGGCCTCCGCACCCTGCGCGATGACGGCATCGACGCCGCGCTGCTCCAGCCACACTGCCTCCTCGACGGTCGTCGCCGAGGCGAGCACCTTTGAACCCCATGTTCTTACGCGCGCCAAAAGATCCGCGGACGGCAGACCAAAATGAAAGCTCACCACCGCCGGCTTGAACTGCTCCAGCGCATCGGCCGCCGCGACGCTGAACGGGGCGCGCACGGCTCCGGAAGGTTCCTTGCGCGGATCAATTCCGTATTCTTTGAAGTACGGGGCCAGCAGCTCGCGCCAGGCCGCCTCACGCTCCGCACTCGCGGCGGGCGGCGTGTGGCAAAAGAAATTGACGTTGAAAGGCTGATCCGTCGCGGCGCGAATGGCCGCCAATTCCGCGCGCATGCCATCCGGAGTGAGCATCGCACAGGGCAGCGAGCCCAAGCCGCCGGCATTGCATACCGCGATCGCCAACTCGCTTCCCTGCGAACCGGCCATGGGCGCCTGAATGACCGGCAGCCGAATGCCGAACAGTTCGCGCAAAGTCATGTGCACCTCCGAAGCGCATTCTACGATGAGTGGCCGCTGCCGTGGCAGGGGGCTTCGATTGACAAAAGCTACCCGGTATTTTGTGATGTGGCGCGAGCTTTCGCGAGCAGCTAGGAACTTCAGTGTCAGACGCCATTCAGGTCCGCGCCCTGCCCGCGGTAAGCGAGCGCCAGATTCAAGAATTGAGCGATGTGCTCATCGACTGTGTTGAAGGCGGCGCCTCGGTGAGCTTCATGTTGCCCATCGCGCGCGCCACGGCGGTGGCGTTTTGGCGCGGCGTCGCCGCCGGCGTCGAACAACGCGAGCGGATACTGATAGTCGCAGAGAGCGCGTCCGGACAGATTGTCGGTACCGTGCAGATCATCTTCGCGCAAGTCGAGAATCAGCCGCACCGCGCCGATATCGCGAAAATGCTGGTGCATCGGCGGGCGCGCCGCCACGGCGTCGGCGCGGCCTTGCTCGCCGCGGCCGAGAACGCAAGCTTGAGCGCCGGCAAAACGCTGCTGGTGCTCGACACCGCAAGCGGCGATGCCGAGCGGTTATACGCCAAGCTCGGCTGGCAGCGCTGCGGCGTCATCCCCGGCTATGCGCTGCTGCCCGGCGGCGGCCTCTGCGACACGACCTTCTTTTACCGCACGCTTTGACGTTGGAACTGCGCGGAATACCAAGGCGCTATTTTCTAAGGCGCCATTGTTTTGTCGACGAAGGGCAGCCACGCGGGCAATTGCACGGCGACGAAAATCACACTGAACAGCGCGATGCTGAACGCAGCACCCCAACCCATGGCCGGGTGAAGCCGGCGATGCCGCGCCGTGTCGATTCCCACGCACAGCAAGATACACAGAAAGAAAGCCGCCAACTGAACGTACTGGTTGTGCGTAAAAATAAGGCAGATCCGCGCCACCGCGGGTGCCAGTAAATTCACGGTGGCGAGCAGCATCAGGCGCTTGTGAAAGTCGGAACGCCTGCGCCACACGATCGCCGCGACGAATAAGACAGCAAAAGCCAATAGATTGATGAAGTTGATGCCGAGAAGAAAGTGAAAGGGTCCGATGCGATGGGCGGCTACTTCCCGCTCGGCCGCTTGCATCGTCGCATCGGCGGCGACAAAGACGACAAGGACGGCGAGGCCGCAACCCACGAGGCCGAGCGCGCGGTGTAAGCCGACACGATGCGCTGCAATGAGGCGTGTTTGCACGAAAAACAGCGCAACCCACGCCGACATCACCAACCCGTGGAAATGCACGAACGGCGAGAGCGTCGGAGTCCCAAAAAAGGC
>Ga0307476_10002319_pt1 | contig 11363 bp, 9 predicted proteins | sample atmos_gasesECM2C_2_FD_203314 | JGI IMG/M metagenome (GOLD analysis project Ga0307476, IMG submission 203314) | Hardwood forest soil microbial communities from Morgan-Monroe State Forest, Indiana, United States - atmos_gasesECM2C_05 | ecosystem: Environmental > Terrestrial > Soil > Temperate... | reverse complement strand
CGCGGCGCAGTTCGAGGTTCGCAAGTACTTCGACGAGGCGCTCGCCGATGCGCACCGGGCGATCGCCCTCGCGCCCGAGCTCGCCGAAGGCCACCTGGCACTGGGCTTTTACCTGGCCAACGGCGCCCTGGATCTCAAGCAGGCGCTCGACGAGTTCGAGCGTGCTCGCGCGCTCGCGCACGGCGCCGCCGCGATCTTAAGAGTCTGCGGCGTGTTCGCCATCATGGCCGGGCGCATCGAAGCGGGTCTTGCCGATCTGCGGCGCGCAGTCACGCTCGACCCGCTGAATGCGCTCACTCACCACCTGCTCGGCTTCGGCTTGTATTTGGCGCACCATTTCGAGGCAGCGCGGGCATCGAACGCAGAGGCCATCAGTCTCGATCCCGAGCTGCTCCGCGCCTATGAATACAGCGGCCTGACCGACTACCAACTCGGCAACTTCGCGGGCGCGCGCGCCATCTGCGAGACACGGCCGAACGGCTGGGGAACTCAATGGTGTCTCGCGCTCGCGTACCAGAAGCTGGGGCAGCCCGCCGATGCACGTGCCGCGTTGGCGAAGATCCATGCGATGCAGGGCGATACCGCGGCGTACCAGTACTCGACGATCTATGCGCAATGGGGCGACACCCCGAAAGCGCTCGAATGGCTCGAGACCGCGATGCGCCTGCGCGACCCCGGGCTGTCGCTCCTCCGGACCGATCCGCTCATGGACCCACTGCGCAAGGAACCGCGTTACCAGGCGATTGAGCGCAATTTGAAATTTCCGGACTCAAGGTGATTGCATGATGATCGTCATCGCAAGCGCGACGTCGATCGAAGTTTTCGCCGAGGCGGCCGTTCGGCTGCAACTGACGCCCGGGCCCGCCGTTCTGTACATCGTCGCGCGCAGCGTCGAGCAAGGCCGCATCGCCGGACTCGCCTCGGTTTGAGGTATCACGACGGGAACGCTGGTAAATGGCTGGCAAAAAGAAACCTCCTGCTAAAAAGCGGCTCACGACAACAGCGCCCCGATTCTTCGCCACAGCCACCGACTTTGGTAAGTGGCTTGCCGGGAACTCGACCACAACCGCCGACTTGATTGTCGGCTTTCACAAAGTGGATTCCGGCAAGCCATCCATGTCCTGGCCGGAGTCGGTAGATGAGGCGCTCTGCCACGGCTGGATCGATGGTGTCCGCAGGCGTATCGATGACAACGCTTACCAAATTCGCTTCTCGCCGCGCAAGGCAAACTCCATTTGGAGCGCGGTAAACATCGCGAAAGTGAAACGTCTCACCTCTCAAGGAAGGATGACGGAAGCTGGCATTGCCGCGTTCACTCGCCGAACCGCAAATAGATCGGTTGTCTATTCCTATGAGCAACACGAGCAGGCAACGCTGTCCGCGTCAGAAATCGCTCAGCTCAAAGGCGCAGGCCGCGCCTGGGATTTTTTGCAGCGCGCCCCTCCCAGCTATCGCAAGGTCATGATTCATTGGATCGTCCGCGCGAAAAAGCCGGCCACCCGTGATTCGCGCTTCCGCAAGTTGCTAGAGGCGTGCGCAGCGGGCCTGCGGCTCCGGTAGTGCCGGTCATGGCCGACCGCCTCGGGCAATGCAATGCCGATCTATGCTAACTTGTTGGTCCATCCCGTCGGCGTTACGCTTACGCAATGCGACCCCTTCGGTATTCCACCCAACAGGAGCTCACATGGCCAGCCCATCTGTAAACCCCATTCCCGAGGGGATGCACACCGTCACGCCTCATTTGGTCTGCGCCGGTGCCGGCGCTGCCATCGACTTTTACAAAAAGGCCTTCGGGGCGACTGAGACATCCCGAATGCCCGGCCCGGGCGGAAAACTCATGCACGCGAGCATCCGCATCGGCGACTCCGCTGTGATGCTCGTCGATGAAATGCCCGAGTGGGGATCGCTCGGCCCCAAGGCCCTCAAGGGCTCGCCCGTAGTCATTCACCTGTACGTTGATGACGTCGATGCATTCACGGTCCGCGCCGTCGCCGCAGGCGCAAAAGTCACCATGCCCGTGGCCGATATGTTCTGGGGCGATCGATATGGCCAGCTCGAGGATCCGTTTGGTCATCGCTGGTCCGTTGCCACTCACGTTCGCGATGTCAGCCCAGCGGATATGCATCAGGCGATGCAGACGATGAGCCAGAAAAAATGATCCCACGGAACACCAGTCGTCTGCCGGCACCGTTCCAGATATTGCGAAGACGGTAGGAAGGGCATCGCATCCCGTCGCAGAGATCTACTCCAGGTAAACGCACCGGCCTCGACTTTATCGAAAGCGTCCGCGCGCGCAAGTTGCGACGCGCCGCTGCACTCAAGGCGCGACCGGCAAATCAATGTAACTCGCATGCTGAGGGCTGTGATAAACGCGCTGCCGCGCCTTGACGTAGTCGCCGGACTTCGCGAAGAAGATATTCTCCACGAAGCTCTGCGGATTACGATCGTAGAGCGGAAACCAGCTCGATTGAATTTGCACCATGATCCGATGTCCGGGCAAAAATACATGATCGGCATGGGGTAGCTTCAGCGAATAAGCGACCACTTTGTCAGCGGGAATCGCGGTCGGCTTGGCCGGATCGTCCCGATAGCGGCCGCGCAGAATATCCATGGCGATCGGCAATTCATAGCCGCCCAACTCCACCTCGCCTGGGACTTCGTCGGGATAGACATCGATCAGCTTGACCACCCAGTCAGAATCGGTGCCGCTGGTCGCGGCGAACAGATGCGCGATGGACTGCCCGGCAATGCGCAGCGGCGCCTTCAGTACCTCGCTGGTATAGACCAGCACGTCGGAGCGATCACCGGCAAAGCGTTGATCGTCCACCAGCCAACGCCGCCACGTGGAATCGTCGGCATACGTAGGGCGTATCGGACGGGGGCGATAGGTGACGGGCTTCTGCGGGTCAGACACATACTCATCAAATCCAATCGGATCGGACGTCGGTGCGGTGAAGGACAGGTTGCCGCCCGCGGCCAAATACAGCTTGCGCGACGCATACGGACATCCGTTGGCACAAGACTGAGGCCATCGCTCATAACGGCGCCATTGATTGGCGCCGGTTTCAAAGACAGTCACGGCGGCAATCTCGGCCTTGGGGGCGCCGTCTTTCAAGTGCGCGTCCAGGAACGGCAGCAGGACATTACGGCGAAACCAGCGGCCCGTATCACCGTCGAACTTGATCGGACCCAAGTTCGACCCCTCGCCATTGCCCCCGCCGTGCCGCCACGGACCGATTACCAAGAAATTCATGTCGTGTCCCGTGTCCTTGGGCTCGGTGGCCGCATAGGCCGCAGTTGCTCCATAGATATCCTCCTGGTCCCATTGGCTGTGCACGTACAGGGTAGGGACCGCGAGCGGCTGGCGCGCCAGAATCTTATCAACCGCTTGCGACTGCCAAAAAACATCATAAGCCGGGTGACTCGTCAGCCGTTTCCAAAACGGCAGTTGCTCCATCCCGACCGACGCCGCAAAGGCGCCCGCGGATCCGGCCGTCAGCCAGGTTTCATATGCGTCGTAGCGCGTCGGGGTCCAATCCTCGTCGGACTTCTTGCTCGCCGTTTGCCAATAGATGTAATCGGCATAGCCCTGCCGAAACGCGCCATTGTGGAACCAATCATCTCCGATCCACGTATCGACCATGGGATTGAACGGCACGGCCGCCTTCAGCGCCGGATGCGGATTCACCAGGCTCATCAGGACGGTAAATCCGTCATAACTCGTACCCATGGTGCCCACTTTGCCATTTGACTCCGGGACATTCTTGACCAGCCAATCGATGGTGTCATAGGCGTCTGTGGCGTGATCCACACCGCTGTCATTGAGCGGGCCCGATAGCGGCCGGCTCATGATGTAGCTGCCCTCGGACTTGTATTTCCCCCGCACGTCCTGCACCACGATGATGTAGCCCGCCTGGGCCAGTTCCCCAAACGATAAGGGCAGGGCCAAGGCGACGTGCGGACTGGGAACCCGGGGCACACTTTTGGCCGCGCTGTATGGGGTGCGATTCAAAATGATGGGCGCATGCATCACCCCTTTTGGAATCACGATGAGAGTGAAGAGTTTCACCCCGTCCCGCATCGGAATCATCGCCTCGCGCTTCTCGAAGTCGTAGAGTGTTGTCGTCGGCTCGAATTTGGCCGGGATATCTCCCGCTGCCGCCGGAATCGCCTGATCCTGATCCGCAGCGACAGCGCACACCCAGCTCGCCAACAAACAACCCACCAAAATCTGCCACAGACAACTGCAAAAACGCATATCTCGTCTCCACGCTGACTCTATGTCACCCGACTGATTTGCTCGCTCTTAATGCGAGACTTCTATCCCATGGGGCGCGAATCTCGTCGACCTGCTCGGCGCGATACCCGGAGGCCTCGAGATTCCCAAGCAACCTGCCGAGCGTGGGTCCGAAGAGCGTACCGGCACCGGTATCGATCAGGACCAGTTTTGAGCCGGTGTTGACCAGGAAGCCATTGACCGAAGTCTCGACCGGGCTCTTGAGGTAGGCGCGGGTAAGTGCCGGTTCGAGTTGCTGGGGCGTGATATGGAGCATTCCCCCGGGGTCCATCTGGAAAGTGCCGTCCGACAGCGCCGTAATCTCGACGTCGCCGAGCATGAAGCGGTAGTAACCCGGTGCCTGGGTCTTTTGTTGGGGTGCGGCCGCTCGCACGGCCGAACCTGGCGGCTGGGTGACGGCGAGCACTGCAGCAAGTGCCGCCAAGCCGCACAACCGATGCTTCATTGACATGGGAAATCCTCCAATTTCTCTCCGATAGTCCGACAACGTCTGCGGTGTATTACTTATAGCCATTAGCCCAAAATTCGGTGAATCTTAGCTCCACAGTGGTCGTAGGGAGCGACTGGATGTCCGAACAAAGCGCGGCGTTAGAATGAAATCACTGATCGATATGTTGACGAAGACCGACTCGACACCTGATTCAAGCGATCTGGCGGAATCAGGGCTGGCAGCGGCGGCGGAATATTGGGCCGGGCGGGCGATGTGGGTACTGGTCATAATCATGAGCTTGTGGGACATTGCCGTTACCTTCGATACGCCGGCCACATTGATGGCGCGATTGTTTTAGGCGCCGCCCGCACCCCGGGCCGCCGTAGGTCCTCACTGACAGCGGATTGCTGATGCCGGGCATTGTACGGCCGATGCGGGCGTTCATACTCGCTCCGGCCATACGACATAAGGACCATCCCCATGCGTCAGCAACTTTGGAAGCCGGTTATTCTTGCAATGGCGTCGCTCTCGCTCACCGCTCTGGTTCCACTCACGGTTTGCGCGCAAGACCGCCAGGACGAGCACCGCGACCAGCCGCCTCCGCACCGTGACGACCAGTCGACGCAGCGTGACGACCAAACGCGGCACGACGACCAGTCGACGAGACATGACGACCAGTCGACGCAGCGTAACGACCAAACGCGGCGCGACGACCAGTCGACGAGGCATGACGACCAACCGCGGCGTGACGATCATCAAGGCGGCGATCGGGGCGACCCAGCCACGCAATACCGTCACGATCATCCGCGCGCTTCGGCCCGCTGCCACGACGGTTTTTTCACGACGACGCGAGATCGCAGCCGAGCCTGCTCGAAACACGGTGGCATCGACGTCTGGATCGCGCTCTAGGCGCCTGGTTGTCTCCAAAGGTCGGCTGACCCGGCGCATCCTTGGTGGGTGCGCAGGGTTCCACGGCGCGGGCGCACGCCGGTTGCGCAAATGCACGCGCGTGCCGCAACATCGGTGGTTGGATAACACCAATTACCGGAGCCCATCGTGCGCCGCACCTCTTTCCCCGCAGTTGCGCTGGGACTTGCTTGCTCGTTGGTTTTTGCCGCGGCTGCGTCGCATGCCGCCGAGCAACCTCACCTGTTCCAGTCGCCCGCTCTCAGCCGGGATTCCATTGCCTTCGGGTACGCCGGGGACCTCTGGACCGTTTCACGAGAGGGCGGCAGGGCCGTACGTCTGACGAATGGCGTGGGCCTGGAAAGCGCACCGATCTTCTCTCCTGACGGCAGCGTGATTGCCTTCACGGGAGAATATGACGGCAATACCGACGTGTTCACCATCCCTGCCGCCGGGGGTGTCCCGCATCGCGTGACCTATCACCCGGGTCCGGACGTTGCGATCGGATGGACCCCGGACGGCAAGCGGATCCTGTTCCGCTCGGCCCGAGAGTCGGTGAGCCGATACACGCAGCTCTACTCCGTGCCCGCCGCAGGCGGCGAAGCCGCCCGGCTGCCGCTGCCGATGGCATATCAGGGTCAGATGTCGCCCGACGGTTCGCACATCGCCTATTCGCCGCTGGCTCCCGCCTTCGGCTTCGACTACACGGCGTTCGTGTCGTGGGGCAACTATCGCGGCGGCCGCGCGAGCACGATCTGGGTCACCGGTCTCGCGGCGCTCGACTCGGTCGAGATTCCGCACGAGCAAGCTTCGGACTTCTTTCCGGTGTATTGCGGCCGACAGATCTTCTTTCTCTCCGGGCGTGCCGGACACATCGGCATATTCCGCTACGACCTTGGCACCAAGGCCGTTGCCGAAGTTCTGCACAACGACGGCCCGGATATTCGCAGCCTCGCCGCGGAAGGGTCCACCTTGGTCTACGATCAGCTGGGCGAGATCAATCTGTTCGATACCGGCACCGGCAAAAGCCGCCGCGTGCCGATCGACATCCAGACCGACCTGCCGGAAGTGCGGCCCAGCTTGAAGAACGTGGCTGCGGAAATCGATCACGCCGCGATCTCGCCCACCGGGCTGCGCGCCGCAATCGAAGCGCACGGCGAGATTCTCACCGTTCCAGTGAAGCCAGGGCCGGTCCGCAACATCACCAATACTCCGGGCATCATGGAGCGTTCGCCTGCGTGGTCTCCCGACGGCCAGTCGATCGCCTACTTCTCGGACGAGTCCGGCTTGTATGCGCTGCATGTTGCCGCGCAGACCGGTGCCGTGCAGACGGGTGCCGCCGCGGTCAAGAAGTTTCCGCTGGCGCCGGAACCGGCCTACTACTTTGCGCCGAAGTGGTCGCCGGATTCGAAACGCATCGCCTTCCACGACAATCGATTGAACGTGTATCTGCTCGATACGGTCTCGGGCAAACTCAGCGTCATCAACGACAAGAATGTGTATGGCGGCTTTTCCGATGCCAGCTACGATATCGCCTGGTCGCCGGATTCGAAGTGGATCGCCTACCCGCGCTCCGTCGAGAATCACTTGCACGCCTTGTACCTTTACTCCGTCGACAGCGGCAAGTCGGCGCAGGTGACCGACGTGATGGCGGATGCCCGGCTGCCGGCCTTCGACCGCGGCGGAAAATACCTTTTCTTCACCGCCAGCACCAATGCCGGCGCAAGTTCCGACGGCCTCGATATGACCAGCGACCTGTACCAAGTCCGCTCGAACCTTTACGCCATCGTACTCAGTCAGGATCAGGCCTCGCCCGTGGCCCCGGATTTGGAGGACGAGAAGGTGCCGGGTGCGAAGTCGGCCAAGCCCAAAGACGCCGATGAAAGCGCGCCGGCGGCGGATTCGGGCGCCGTGAAGACGGCCGGGGACAAGCCGACCACCGCCGGCGCGGCCCCGCCGGCGGCGCCGGCCGCGGTGCCCGCCAAGCCGACCAAAATCGATCTGAGCGGTATTGGGTCGCGAGTCGTGGCCCTGCCGCTGCCCACCGCCGCCTACGTGGGGCTGACCGCGGGAACTCACGGCAGTCTTTATTTCCTCGTGCGAGCCGACTTGGGCCGCTACGATGATCGCACCGCTACGTTGAGCCGCTGGACGCTGGAAGACCGCAAGACGGAAAAGCTGGCCGAGCGCATCGAGAATTTCGAGCTGTCCGCCGACGGCGAAAAAATGCTGCTCGCCGTGTCCAACCGCAAACCCGATGCGCCGCCCAACCCGGGAGCCGACGAGGTGCGCCCGACGTGGGTCATTGCGCCCGCGAATGTGCCGCTGAAAGCCGGCGAAGGCGTTCTCCCCACGGCGGCACTGCAGGTGCGGGTCGATCCGGCCGCCGAATGGGCGCAGATGTATCACGAGGTGTGGCGGATCGAACGGGCGTACTTCTACGACCCAAGTTTTCATGGAGCCCCCACCGTGGCCGACGAGCGCCGCTACGCGCCTTACGTTGCTTCGATCGCATCCAGGGCCGACCTCAACTACATATTCCAAGAGATGCTGGGGGAGTTTTCGGTTGGTCATCTGCGAGGCAGCGGGGGTGCGATTCCCCGGGCGCGCCACGTGCCCGGCGGTTTGCTCGGAGCCGACTATGTCATCCGCAACGGCCGCTACTGCTTGGCCAAGATCTTTTCCGGCGGCGATTTCAATCCGCGGGATTTGGCGCCGCTCGCGCAGCCCGGGCTCAATCTCAATGCGGGTGATTGCATTCTTGCCATCAATGGCGAGGAGCTGACGAGTGCCGTTGACATCCAGCAGCCGCTCGAGGGCACGGCCGAACGCCCCATCACACTGCGGATCGCGCCGGTGAATGGCGGCAAGGTGCGCGACGTCACTGTGGTGCCCGTGGCCAGCGAGGCAAATCTGCGGCATATCGATTGGATCGAATCGAACCGGCGCAAGGTGGATCAGCTCTCGGGTGGGAAACTTGCATATGTATACCTAACCAACACTGGTGGGGAGGGCTTCGCCGATTTCAACCGCTACTACCTGGCGCAGACGCAGAAGCAAGGCGCAATCATCGACGAGCGATTCAATGCCGGCGGCCAGATGGCGGACTACATCATCGAAGTCATGAGCCGCCATATCGAAGCTTATTGGTCGCCTCGATACGGCCGGGTGGAACACACGCCCAATGCCGGCATCTATGGACCCAAAGTGATGATTGCCAACGAAGTCTCGGGCTCCGGCGGCGACGCGCTGCCTTGGCTGTTCAAGCAGGCCAAGCTCGGCGCGCTGGTCGGCAAGCGCACCTGGGGCGGTCTGGTCGGCATCAGCGAAATACCCGTGCTGATGGACGGCGGGCACGTCACCGCGCCAAGCGTCGCGTTCTTCTCACCCAAGGGAGAATGGGACGTAGAAAATCACGGCGTCGACCCGGACGTGGTGGTGGAGCAGGATCCGAAGGGCGTCAGCGAAGGACACGATCCGCAATTGGAGGCGGCGGCGGCAATTGCGCTGCGTGAACTGGCCGCGCATCCCGTGGTGCAGCCGGCACGGCCCGCGTATCCGGACTATCATCACTGACGATCACACGTTCAATGACACTGATTCTCAACATCGATGATTTGCGCAAGCTCGCGCAAAAGCGCATTCCGCGTGCCATCTTCGACTACGCCGCCGGCGGCGCCTACGATGAGCGGACGCTGCTGCGCAACACCGCCGATCTCGATGCGTTGACCTTTCGCCAGCGGGTCATGGTGGACGTGTCGAAGGTGTCGCTTGCCACGACGCTGGTGGGTACTCCGGTTTCGATGCCGCTCGCGATCGGCCCGACTGGACTTGCCGGCCTGTTTCACGCGGACGGCGAGATACTCGCGGCGCGGGCAGCGGCGGCGTGCGGTATTCCCTATTGCATGAGCACCATGTCGATTTGCTCCATCGAAGATGTGCGAGCGGCGACTCAGCAGCCGTTCTGGTTCCAGCAATACCTCATGAAAGATCGCGGCTTCAATCAAGAACTCATCGACCGTGCCGCCGCCGCGCAGTGTTCGGCGCTCATGCTCACGCTCGATCTGCAGGTTTTGGGGGAGCGGCGCCGCGATCCCCGCAACGGGCTGACGATTCCGCCGCGGCTGACATTGCGTAATGCCCTGGATGTGGCCTCGAAACCTTCCTGGGCGCTCAAGGTGCTGTTCGGCAAACGACGCACTTTCGGCAATTTGGCCGGCCGCATCGGCGGTTCGAGCGCCATCCGCACGCTGGCGGAGTGGACCGCGACGCAATTCGATGCGTCCGCCAATTGGCGCGATGTGGAGTGGGTTAGAAGCCGCTGGCCAGGAAAGCTCATCCTCAAGGGGGTGCTCGATGCCGAGGACGCCCGCTTTGGTCTCGCCGCCGGTGCGGACGCCATCGTCGTGTCGAATCACGGCGGCCGCCAACTCGACGGCGCACCGTCATCCATCTCGGTGCTGCCGGAGATCGTCGCGGCAATCGACGGCCGCTGCGAGGTCATGTTCGACGGCGGCATCCGTTCCGGCCAGGATATCGCGAAGGCCCTGGCTTTGGGCGCCCGCGGCACGCTGATCGGCCGCTCGTTTCTCTACGCGCTGGCCGCTGCAGGGGAGGCGGGCGTGATCAAGGCGATCCAGATCATGCGCAGCGAGTTGGGCGTGACTCTGGCGTTGACCGGGACGTCGACCATCGACGCTGCCGGCCCGCACATGCTGCGCCTGCCGGGTTAGCGTCAGGAGGTTACCAAAAAGTGCGCTCTTGTCGGGCGGGTGATGCGCGCGGCAGTATCGCCGCTCTGACGAGGAGGATTATAGATGATCGTCGAGATGCGCACCTACAAGCTCAAACCAGGCATGCGGGAGCGGTTTTTGCAGGTTTTCCGCACCCAATCCGTCCCCGAGCATCGACGCTTAGGCATGAAGATTCTGGGGCCGTTTCTCTCGATCGAAGAGCCGGATACGTTCTTTTTCATGCGCGGGTTTCCCGACCTCCCGTCCCGCGAACCGTTGAAGGCAAGCTTTTATGAGGGAGAGTTATGGAAGCGCGAACTGGAGAACGTATTGATGCCCATGATCGACAGATACGACGTCGTCCTGGTGGAGGATCCCGCCCACCTCATTCATTGGTAGGCGACTCGCGCATGCGATCCTTGAAGCCGCTGCTCCTTGGTGTCACGGTCGTTTGCTTCGCCCTGGCCGCGTGCCCGATATGTGCACCGGCCGGGCCGATTGCGACCGAGGCGGGGCGGGGCCTTGAGCCGGCGGGCGCACCGCGAGACGGCCAGCATGACTTCGACTTCGAAACCGGCAGATGGAAGACTCACCTGAAGCGGCTTCTGCATCCGCTGACGGGGTCAACGGCGTGGGTCGAGTATGATGGCTCGACCCTCGTCCGGAAGGTGTGGGGCGGGCGCGCCAATCTCGCGGAACTTGAAGTGGACGGACCCAAGGGGCACATCGAAGCCCTGTCGCTTCGCCTTTACAGCCCGGAGTCGCATCAGTGGAGCCTTAATTTCTCGAACAGTGCGAGCGGCACCATGGGCACGCCCTCGATCGGCGAGTTCAAGAATGGGCGCGGCGAGTTTTTCGATCAGGAGACGCTGGGGGCGCGCGCAATCTTGGTGCGATTTGTCATTTCCGGGATCACCCCCGCGCTTGCACACTTTGAACAATCGTACTCGGACGATGGCGGCAAGACCTGGGAGGTCAATTGGATCGCCGATGATGT
>Ga0307476_10002318_pt1 | contig 11368 bp, 6 predicted proteins | sample atmos_gasesECM2C_2_FD_203314 | JGI IMG/M metagenome (GOLD analysis project Ga0307476, IMG submission 203314) | Hardwood forest soil microbial communities from Morgan-Monroe State Forest, Indiana, United States - atmos_gasesECM2C_05 | ecosystem: Environmental > Terrestrial > Soil > Temperate... | reverse complement strand
GGGCGTCATGGGAAAGTGCGAGCGCCCCTTTTCATCCATTACCGGCAAGCCCGCATTGGGCAGAACGCTCACAAGCCGCGGCCACTTCTCCGCGATATATCGCCCGCTCTCGGCCAGATCGAACGGCCCGAAGGCGCAATTCAGGCCCAAACAGGCGACCTGGTCATAAGGAATAAACGTTGCAACGACGGCAGACGGGTCCGATCCGGTAAGCGTCTGCTGCCCGTTCTGCTGGTCGAACGAGAATTGGACCATGATCGGGAGACGCCGACCCGCCTCGTTCATCGCGCGATTGGCCGCGACGAGGATGCACTTGACCGCCAGCATGTCCTGCTGCGTTTCGATCAACAGCACGTCCGCCCCGCCGGCGGCCAGCCCGCGCACCTGCTGGTAATAGCTCTCCTCCATCGTGGCCCAGTCGGTAAATCCCAACGAGAGGATTTTCGTGCCGGGGCCGATGGAGCCAAAGACGTATCGCGGACTGTCAGGCGTCTCGAATTTGTCGCAGGCGCGCCGGGCGATCTCGCAGGCGGTCTTGTTGCACTCGAAGACTCGTTCGGCCATTTGCGCCTCGGCCATCACGATCTGGTTGGCTCCGAACGTGTTGGTCTCGACCCCGTCGCACCCCACCTCCAGGAATGCCTCGTGAATCTCCTGGATGATGTCCGGCCGGCTGAAGTTGAGCACTTCCGAGATGTTTTCATGCCCCAGCCAGTCGTGCTGCACGTCCAAGGTCCGGCACTGCAAATTCGAACCCATCGCCCCGTCGAGGACGAGCACACGCTGGCGGCAAAAATCGAGCAATCCGGGTCGCACCATGTCTCCAGGAATCAGCCGGCCATGATCTTAGGAACGGTAAATTGTCCTGTGTAGAGGCCCGTCGACCTGGCCAGGCCGCCAAACGCTTCCATAGCGCACAACTTTTTCTAATCGTCGAATCGGCTCGATACCCTTATCAATGACGTTTTCAAACGTCGCATCGGATAGCTCATGGCCTGGACCTGGGTCGGATTCATCAGTCTGGTAATTCTCCTGCTGGGACTGGACCTGGGCCTCGCTTCCCGCAACCCGCGTCCGATTACCTTGCGCCAGGCGATTGGTCGATCGGCCCTTTGGATTGCTTTGGCGCTTTGCTTCGCGGCGGTGGTGTATGATGGGTACGCGAATCACCGCTTTGGCCTGGGAACCACGCCCGACCCGGTAGACGGCCGCGTCAACACGGGGGTATCGGCCGTCGCCAAGTACCTGACCGGCTACGTCCTGGAAAAGTCCCTGAGCATCGACAACCTGTTCGTCATGGCGGTGATCTTCCGCTTTCTTGCGGTGCCGGCGAAATTCCAGCAGCGCGTGCTCTTGTGGGGAATTCTGGGTTCGATGGTTCTCCGCGGCGTGTTGATCGGCGTTGGCGTCCAGCTCATCACGCATTACCACTGGGTGCTCTACATATTTGGAGCTTTCCTGCTTCTGGCCGGCACGCGGCTGTTGATCCTGCCCGAACGATCCGATCCTGCTCGACGGCCGGCCCTTCGCATCGCCCGAAAGTTCCTGCCGCTCACTCCGCGATTCGCCGGCGGACGCTTCGTCACGATCGAAAACGGACGCCGTGTCCTCACGCCGCTGGCCCTCGCCCTGGTGATGATCGAGGGCAGCGACGTCGTCTTCGCGACCGACTCGATTCCCGCCGTCTTTGCCGTCACCGGCGATCCCCTGCTGATCTTCACCAGCAACATCCTGGCGATCCTCGGCCTGCGCGCACTCTACTTTGCCCTGGCAGGCCTGATTGAAAAGTTCCGGTATCTCAACGTATCGCTGGCGATCGTATTGGCGCTGGTCGGCGCCAAGATACTCGCCCATCCGTGGCTCCAACCGGCGCTTGGCGACCGGGCGACGTTGTATCTGCTGATTGCGGTCGCGGCGATCTTTGCCGGTGGCATTGTCACCTCCCTCCTGCTGCCGCGTCATTGGGAAAGAAGCCAGCGGCCTTCGGTTGCCAAGTGAAAGGCGTAAAAGGCAATACTGACGATGATGCCCGTCGTCAGGAACGCATTAGGTGCATACCAGGCTGACAGATCGAAGGTCAGCGGAAACACCAGCAGCACGTATCCGCAGCAGATCGCGGCCATCATCGCCAGCACCCCGAACCGCACGAGAGTGAAGACCAGCCCGGCGGTAATGATCGCGGCGATCGTCGCCCCGGCCAGCGTATTGCCCGTCGCAACAAGGCCGCCAGTAAGCAGAAATTCCAAGCCAACAAACACGGCGATCGCCGCTCCTCGACGATTGCGCGTCAGCAATAGCGCCGCCACGAGCACAAACAAGTCCAGCAACGACGTAAACGTGGAATCGGCAAAGGGATACCAGAGCAAAATCCCCAGTGTCTCGCGCAGAGAGACGTTGGCCATCGGCTTATCAAGCAAGCCCCTCGGATAGGTAATGCCAAAATGCTGCCCGGTAAGCATGACCAGTGTGAAGGGGATCGCCGCGGTCACGGCACACAGGATCCCCACGAGAACGTCGCGCCCGACCAGAGGATCGCGCACCTGCCCACCCACCAGGCGGCTCAGCGAAATCAAAAGGTGCGGCCACTGCCGGCGCAGATAAGGCTCCAGCGCCATATACAGCACCCAGCATGACAATCCCGCCTGAAGACAGTATCCGATCATCGCGTTGAGCCGATAGACCTCGCTCACCACCAGCCCGCCGTGCCGCGCGCGAAGCATCACCGCGACGAAATCGATCAAGACAACGTACATTGCGACGCGCAAGGCCCCCCGCCGGTCGGCCCGCCGGCGCCGAAGATTGCCGATCGTAATCACCGCCGCGACCGCCAGGGCCAACCATCGAATCAGGAAACCGGACGCCTGAAGGAGCCGTTCCGCCAGCGGTCCCGCCGCACCCGGTTCCCCGGGATGCAATTCCCAGGGCCGCAACACGGCATAGTAAAGCGGCTCGCCCTCTAAAGACGCCGCTTCCACGCGCAGCGCCACCGGTGGATGCTCTGGATCTTTTCCAGTCCACGCGTAGCGCCGGTCAGCACCCGTGGATGAATTCTGGATCGGATCGGCGGGATTGAAATCCTTGATTGACAGCCCCGCCTTCAGGAAAAAAGGAACCCAATCAAATGGTTTTGCTGCACCCGGCGCCTCGATCCGGGCCGGGCCAATAGCCAGGAACCGAAGGAGATTCCCGTGCGCATCCAGCATCACGCTGATCATGCCCGGCGTGAGCGGAGGCGGATCGGCCGGCGTCGGCTCCGCAATCGGAAAGTATGGGAGGATGGGCATCGGACTCTCGCGATACCAGAAGTATCCTCCACCTTCGCCCGACTTCACTTGGTTTTGCGCCAGCCAGTCGGCATATTCGTGGTCCCAGTCCAACCCGTACTCGCTGTAGGCGGGCTTGAGGTACCACTGACGAAGGAACTGCGACGCCCGGTCCGCCAGGATAGCCGGATGGATGCTCACGGGAATTCGCCTTGTGGCGTCCGTGGCGAATTCGTTGAGAGTGCCGAGGATTGCCAGCCCGGCCAGGGTGGCGATCAGCAGGACAAGTCCTCGCCGAAGCGAAATCGCCCCCACGCCCCCCGCGGCTGCTACCATCTCGGGCGAGGGCGTATGGCCCGCGGCAACCGACGCCTCGAGCGGATCGCCCCCCGGCAGCGCCGCCAAAACTGCAATGGCAGAACGCGGCCTTAGCTGCGGGTCTTCTTCCAGACACCTTAGAATTAGCCGCTCGATTGCCGGATCGAGGTTCTCCAGGTCCGCAGGCCGGGGCCTCGCCTCCTCAGCCGGCCTGTCCGTCAGTTGTCTTGCATCCGCCCGGGGATTGGTCAGCGCCTTTCCGGTGAAAATCTCATAGAGCACAAGCCCGAGCGAATAAATATCGCTTTGAACTGAGCTGCCGCGGCCGTTCAATCGCTCGGGCGCCATGTAAGCGGGTGTTCCCGCGATGACCGATGGGTCGCGCGCCTGCGATGCCACCTGGGCCACACCGAAATCCGTGATCCGCACGCGACCCCGCGCGTCGATGAGGACGTTGGCAGGTTTGAGGTCCTGGTGGATGACGCCCGCGTTGTGCGCCGCCGCCAGGCCAGCAGCCAGTTGACGGGCCATTTCCACGGCCTTTTCCTGAGGCAGCTTGCCGATCCGCCGCAGCAGCGACGCCAGGTCTTCGCCCTGGACGTACTCCATCGACAGAAAGTGCATCCCCTCCCATTCACCGATGTCGTAAACACGGCAGACGTTGGGGTGAGTGATCTGCCGGGCGATTCTTACCTCGCCGTGGAACCGCGCCAGCGCCACCGGATTGAGCGCAAGTGATTCCGGGAGGAACTTCAGCGCCACCGGCTGCTGAAGCGTGAGATCGTCGGCGCGATAAACCTCGCCCATACCGCCGCGGCCCAGCAGCGCGACGATCCGATATCGATCGGCCAGCATCGTCCCTGGCAGAAACTGCCCGTGATCGAGGGCGCTGGCGGATTTGAGCGCCGCCGACAGCGCCGCCGCATTGGCTGAGCTGGCGCCGCTTCTCTCCGGCGCCGCCTGTGGCGACCGCGGCAATCGGATCGTTTCCTCGGATTCCCGTTCACCCATGATTCGCGCCAGGCATTATCGCGACGGCCGTGAACAACTCCAAGGCGAGTTGAATCCCCGGGGAAGCTTGTAAGCGCTGGTTTAGCGACCTGTAACCCATTCCCAGCAATTGATTTACATGACCATCGGCTGCCTCCGGCGAGACTGTAAGGGTCGTAGCCACGGCTCGTAATCCCTGCGGAAGCAAACAAAGGAGCAATCATGCGGGCCTTCAATAAAAACCGAATCAGTGACCTTGGGTTTGATTCAGACGATGGCCTTGGTCGTGTCAGTCTGAGCGGCGGCGAAGTGGAACAGCTTCTTGCGTCGCTGCGGTACACCGACCCGCAATCGCATCGGGCGGTTTGTGCGGCGGTGAGACAGGTCGGAGCGGCCGCCGTTCCGGCATTGGCTCGGGCACTGCGTTCGCCGGTCCTCGCGATCCGCCAGTCCGCCGCCCGGCTGCTTGGGCAGATTTCCCCCGCCGATGTGGCGATTGAGGATTTGACCCGGGCTATGGACGATTCAGATTGGCTTGTCCGAATGTGGTCGGCTGACGCACTGGCGCGGATCGGGCCTACCGCCCGTGACGCGGTCCCCGCCCTCCGGCGCGCCGCCGAGGACACGGATCACCATGTCCGAATCTCCGCGGCACTCGCCATCCAGGGTATTCTCCGCCGGTGAGCGCCGCTTACGGGCTCGCCTCGGTGATCTGGCCAAGATCTTCGTCGTAATGCAGGCACAGGTCGCGGGCGCGTTGGAGCACTCGATGCGCGTAAACGTACACCGTATTCACGCTGTCGATCCCCAACTCCGCGGCGACTTGCTTGGCAGGCTGATTCTGCAAGGTCGTCTTCTCGAAGCAGGCCAGCACTTTCGCCCGATTCTTGAACTCCTGGCGCACGCGGCGGAGCACGACGTCCAAAACCGACCGTTGCCATTCCAGCCGCCGTCGATCATCGTCGGCCTGAGTCTCGGCAAACGCCTCTGCCAGATGGTCGGGCGCAATCCGGGCCACTCGTTGCTTCTCGCGGCGGTTGGCTCTTAGCCAGTCCCGCACCCGGTTGTCCGTGAAAGATCGCAGCCATCCCCGGAACTTTCCCCGGGAGTGGTCCAGCTCGAACCGCGCCATGTGCGTCTGGAGCCCGGCGAAGATGTCCTGAACCAGGTCATCGGCGTCCTGGTCCTGAACGTGAAACCGGCGGATATACGTCCGCACCAACGGCTGGTAGAGACGACAGAACTCGTCCCACGCCGCGCGGTCGCTCCCGTCGCGAATCCGCCGGATTAGCGTTTCGCGGGTCACCAGCTCCATGGCGGCTATTGTATCATGGTCTCGCGGCGTCCCGAGGTATTCCGTCAACCCGCGAACACCAGTCGTGGTACGATTTATGAGCAGTGTTGAGCCGCAAGCGAAACAAAATCATCTTTGGCGCCTGCGCCGTCATCGGATTAGCGCTGGCGCCGCTGTCCGTCGCCGCGTCGGCGGAACAACAGCTCCTGTTCAACCGCGATATCCGCCCGATCCTCGCCGACACCTGCTTCAAATGCCACGGCTTCGACGCCAAGACTCGCAAGGCGAACCTGCGGCTTGACCTTCCAGCGGAAGCCTTCAAACTCCGCAAGCACGGCACGCCAATCGTCCCCGGCCACGCAGATGCAAGTGAAGCGTATCGCCGGCTCACGTCGACTGACCCCGACGTGGCGATGCCGCCACCCGATTCACATCTAAAGCTGACCGCCCCGCAAATCCAGATTATCCGGCGATGGATTGACGAGGGCGCGCGATACCAAGTCCATTGGGCGTTCATTGCGCCGGTCGATCCGCCGCCCCCACAGGTAAGCGACTCGCGCTGGCCACGGAACCCGATCGACAACTTTGTTCTCGCAAGGCTCGAACAGGAAGGCTTGCAACCCTCGTCTGAAGCCGACCGTCGCACGCTGATTCGACGGGTTTCCCTCGACTTAACTGGGCTGCCGCCGACGCCTACCGAAATCGACAACTTTCTCGATGACCACAGCGCCACCGCCTACGAAACGGTGGTTGACCGGCTTTTGGCGTCGCCCCGATATGGCGAGCGCATGGCCGTCGAGTGGCTTGACGCGGCCCGTTACGCCGACAGCAACGGCTACCAGGCGGATCCCACGCGAACCATGTGGCCGTGGCGCGATTGGATCATCGACGCGCTCAACGCGAATATGCCGTTCGACGAGTTCACGGTCGATCAGATCGCCGGCGATCTGCTTCCCAACGCCACCGCGAAGCAACGGCTGGCGTCGGGATTCAACCGGAATCATTCTTATAACGGCGAAGGCGGCCGCATCTCCGAAGAGACGCGGGCGGACAACGTGCTGGATCGCGTCGATACCACTGCCACCACCTTTCTGGGCCTCACCGCCGGCTGCGCCAAGTGCCACGATCATAAATACGACCCGATCACGCAGAAGGAGTACTACCAGCTTTACGCATATTTCAACCAGTGTTCCGAAAGCGGCGCGATCCCATCAGGCAGCGGAAACGCGCCGCCGGTGATGGATTACCTGACGCCGCGGCAGGAACAACGGCTGGCGGCGCTTCGCACAAACGAGCGGGATGCCAAGGCGAAGCTGGCCGCCGCCCTCCCCGAGATCGACGCGGCACAGTCGCAATGGGAAAACTCGGTGGACCCACGCGAGTATTGGACGATTGCGAATCCCGCCAAGCTGGTTTCCAGGAATGGCGCGACGATGCAACGCCTGGGCGACGGTTCCATTCTCGTCGGCGGCCCCAGTCCGGAAACCGACGTCCAGGAGGTCACGATTGCGACCGATCTGACGGGGGTAAGCGGGTTGCGGCTTGAAGCGCTGCCGGATCCCACTTTGCCGCACGGCGGGCCGGGACGCTCGGAAGATACCGGAAACTTCGTCCTGACGAGCCTGGAAGCCGAAGCAATCTCCCGCGCCGACCCGAAGCAGACGCGAAAGATCAAGTTCTCCTTCGCCGACGCGACGTACTCGCAACAGGGATTCTCCGTTGCCGCGGCCATCAGCGGCAACCCGACGAACGGATGGGCCGTTGATCACGCCCCCGACAAGCACGACATTTCCGCGACTTTTACGTTCGCCCAGCCCGTCGGCTTCGAGTCGGGAACCGAGTTGCATCTGCGGTTCCATTATGAATCGAAGACCAATAAGCGGCACACGATGGGCCATTTCCGGCTGGCCCTGACGAGCGGGCCGGTTCTAACGCGTTCCGTGGCCGCCGCTCTCGCGGTGGCGCCGCAGAAGCGAACCGGCGAGCAGAAGAAACAGATCGCCGAGTTCTATCGCATGCGGATTTCCAATCAATTCCGAAGCCTGAGTGCAGCGGTTGTCACAGCCACCCGGGCCGTCGACAATTACGAGAAGTCGCTGACCAAGGTGATGGTCATGGATGACGCGACGCCGCGGCAGACGCACGTGCTGCTTCGCGGCCAGTACGACAAGCCCGGCGATAAGGTCGAGCCGGGCGTACCGGCCTTCCTCCCGGCGCTGCCGCCGGGAGCGCCACACAATCGACTGGCCCTGGCGCGATGGATCGTCGATCCCGCCAACCCGCTGACCGCCCGCGTGATCGTCAACCGTTACTGGCAGTCCTTCTTCGGCTCGGGGATCGTCAAAACCGCCGAGGACTTCGGCACCCAGGGCGAGCCACCCTCGCATCCCGAGTTACTCGACTGGCTGGCCAGCCGGTTCGTGGCGAACGGCTGGAACGTTAAAGCGATCCAGCGCCTGATCGTCACCTCCAGCACTTATCGCCAGAGCTCCAAGATTTCAGCGGAAATGCTCGAGCGCGACCCCGCCAATCGGCTGCTTGCCCGGGGTCCCAGGTTCCGGCTCTCATCGTTCGTGCTGCGCGACCAGGCCTTGGCGGCGAGCGGCCTGCTCGTCGAGAAGCTCGGCGGTCCGCCGGTCAAACCCTATCAGCCGCCGGGCGTGTGGGAAGAGATGAGCCTCGGGCAGATCAGATACGTTCAGGATCACGGCGACAGTCTCTATCGCCGCAGCATCTACACCTTCTGGCGGCGGACGGTCGCGCCGACCACGATGTTCGATGTCTCGCCTCGCATGGTTTGCATGGTCCGCCCGCTGCGGACCAACACTCCGCTCCAGGCGTTGGCGTTGCTCAACGACGTGACCTATATCGAAGCGGCCCGCGTGCTGTCCGAGTCACTGCTCGAAGACGCTTCATCAATGACCGGGCAGAAACTCGACCAGATATTTGTCCGCCTGATGGCGCGGCCGTGCCGCACGGACGAGCGAGAAATCCTGCTGGCCGCCCTGGATCGGCTGCGGTCCCAATTCGGATCCGACAAAGCGGCGGCGCTCAAGCTGGTGAGCGCAGGCGAAAAGCCACGGAGTTCGAACATCGATCCCCCCGAGCTGGCGGCGTGGACGGCGCTGGTCAACACCGTCATGAACATGGACGAGGCGATCACCAAGGAATGAGGGAACCAATGATGGACCCGATCACGACCCGTCAACTGGCGATCAACCGGCGAATGTTTTTCGGCCGCACGGCCCTGGGCGTCGGCACGGCCGCCTTGGCCGGGCTGTTGCGCCAGGATACCCTGGGCGAAACATCTCCTTCATCCCGCGGCGTTCCCGGGTTCCCGAATTTCGCGCCCAAAGCCAGGCGAGTGATTTATCTGCTCATGTCCGGCGCGCCTCCCCACGTTGATACATTCGATTACAAGCCGCACCTGGCGGACTTTGCGGGCAAGGAACTGCCGCCGTCGGTGCAGATGGGGCAGCGGCTTTCGACCATGACCGCCAACCAGAAGCAGCAGCTCATTCTCCCGTCCATCACCGGCTTCAGGCAATATGGGAAGAGCGGCGCGTGGGTGAGTGATTACCTGCCGCATATCGGCTCAATTGTGGACGATGTCTGTTTCATCAAGTCCATGACCACAACGCAGGTGAATCACGCGCCTGCGGTCACCTATTTCATGACCGGCGCCGAGCAGCCCGGCCGGCCGAGCTTCGGTGCCTGGCTCAGTTACGGGCTGGGCAGCGCTAACGACAATCTCCCCACGTTCGTCGTGATGACCTCGCGCGATCGCGAGAACACCTGCGGGCAGCTTTTCTACGATCACTACTGGGGCAGCGGCTTCTTGCCCAGCAAACACCAGGGCGTGAAGCTCCGTTCGGGCGGCGACCCGGTGCTCTACCTGTCAAATCCGCCGGGGATCAGCCGCCTGATGCGGCGAGACCTGCTGAACGATCTCGACAAGCTCGACGAAATCAAGCTGTCAGACTGCGGCGATCCCGAAATCGCCACTCGCATCGCACAATACGAGATGGCCTATCGCATGCAGGCGTCGGTGCCGGAGCTTTCGGATCTGAGCACCGAGCCGCGTGAGGTTCTCGACATGTACGGCCCTGACGTGCTGCGGCCAGGGTCGTTCGCGGGCAACTGCCTTCGCGCCCGGCGGCTGGCCGAACGCGGCGTACGCTACGTCCAACTCATGCACGCCGGCTGGGACCACCACAGCAATTTGTTGACGCAATTCAAGATCCAATGCACCGACACCGATCAGCCTTCAGCGGCGCTGGTCAAAGACCTCAAGCAGCGCGGATTGCTGGACGACACGCTGGTGATCTGGGGCGGCGAGTTCGGCCGCACCGTCTTCGGACAGGGCGACCGCGCCTCCGGCAAGTTCGGCCGCGATCATCATCCGTATTGCTTCACCATCTGGCTGGCCGGCGGCGGCATCAAGCCCGGCCTCACCTACGGCGCCTCTGACGACTTCTGCTACAACGTCGCCGAGAACCCCGTTCACGTCCATGACTTCCAGGCCACCCTTCTGCACCTGCTGGGAATCGACCACGAGCAACTCACCTTCAAGTTCCAGGGCCGCCGGTTCAGACTGACGGATGTCGAGGGAAAAGTGGTCGACGGGATTCTGACGTAGCGGGCTGCGATCACTGAAACAGCCGCTGCGAAAGAAGGTACAGATCATTCTTCCATACCGGCCATTCATGCGCGCCCGAGTCGATGTGCCAGAGGTGGGGGATTTTCAGGTCGTCGAGCTTGTCGTGAATAGCCGAATTGCGCTGCATCAACCGGTCCTTATCCCCGCAGGAAAGCCACAGGACGCTCAGCGGGTGAGCTGCCTGTGCTTCCGCGAGGTTGGCCGGAACCGTGGTCATGTTGGCGGCGGCTGAGAATCCTCCGACAAAAGCGAAAACGTCGAGATGCCGCAGACCGATGCTCAGCGCCTGGCCGCCGCCCATCGAAAGGCCGGCCAGCCCGCGGTGATCGCGGTCGGCCATTGCCGGGTAGTGGGATTCGACGAAGGGGATTAAGTCGGTCAGCAAATCGCTCTCGAAGGCGGAGTTGTCCAGTCCCGGCCCTCGACGCCCGCCTGCGGCCGGCCTGGCCGGGCCCGTCGAGCCGGGCCGGCGGGCGAATCCGTTGGGCATCACCACGATCATCGGGACCAATTTCTTCCGGGAATACAGGTTGTCGAGGATTACGCCGGCCGAACCCTTTTGCTGCCATCCGGTTTCATCGTCGCCCACCCCGTGCAACAGGTACAGGACCGGATATTTTTGATCGCTCGAATAGCCGGGCGGCGTGTAAACCACCGCAGGGCGCGTGCCGCCGGTCGTTTTCGACCGGTAAACAAAGCCTCCCACCGTTCCATGTGGGATTGCTTCTTGCCGCACATCGAATCCCTTTGGGGCGGGCGGCAGCGGAGGCGTCTGGGCCGCAACGACGATCGACAACGCCGCGACGACAAACCCTCCGATCGCACTGAACCTGTTCATTCCTC
>Ga0307476_10002317_pt1 | contig 11368 bp, 8 predicted proteins | sample atmos_gasesECM2C_2_FD_203314 | JGI IMG/M metagenome (GOLD analysis project Ga0307476, IMG submission 203314) | Hardwood forest soil microbial communities from Morgan-Monroe State Forest, Indiana, United States - atmos_gasesECM2C_05 | ecosystem: Environmental > Terrestrial > Soil > Temperate... | reverse complement strand
TCCGGGTCGCGGACCTTGAAGGACGCCATCAATGAGGCGATGCGAGACTGGGTCACAAATGTGCGGACCACACATTATTTATTAGGCAGCGTTCTGGGGGCGCACCCTTATCCCACGATGGTGCGGGATTTCCATCGTGTGATCGGGCGGGAGGCGCGCGCGCAAGTTCTAAAAGCCGAAGGGAAGCTTCCAACCGCGGTCATTGCTTGCGTGGGCGGAGGATCAAACGCCATCGGAATTTTCTACGAGTTTATAAAGGATAAGAAAGTCAGGCTGATCGGAGTAGAGGCGGGAGGCCGCGGCGAGGCCCTCGGCGAACATGCGGCGCGCTTCCGTGGAGGTTCTCCTGGCGTGTTGCAGGGCACCTATTCCTACGTGCTGCAGGATGCGGCGGGACAGATTGCGAACACCCACTCAGTTTCGGCCGGTCTGGATTATCCCTCGATTGGGCCGGAGCACGCCGCCCTGAGGGATGCGGGACGGGCTGAGTATGTGCCCGCGTCCGATGCGGAAGCATTGAACGCGACCACTCTGCTGGCGCGAACCGAGGGCATTATTCCGGCGCTGGAATCGGCGCATGCCGTCGCGGAAGTGGTCAAGCGCGCTCCTGGGATGAAGAAATCTGAGGTAGTCATCGTAAACGTTTCCGGGCGCGGCGATAAGGACATCGGGATTATGCGCGAAAGCCTGAAGCTGGATAGTTGATGGCTAATTGGGAATCGTCATCTCGATCAGCAAGCAACAATCAATAATTTCTCTCTATGCCTTTATCTTTTTATAAAAAGCCGGCGCTGGTGGTGTACGTGACCTGCGGAGATCCCGACCTCGCGACGACGCGAACAATTGTGTTGAGTGCGATTGCGGCGGGCGCGGATGTGATCGAACTGGGCGTGCCCTTCAGCGATCCCGTGGCGGATGGTCCGGTCATTCAGCGGGCGAGTGAGCGAGCGCTGCAGCAGGGGACGACGCTGGCGCAGGTTTTAACCCTGGCCGCCGATGTGCGACAGCACGCACAGTCTACCGGAATGATCGTGTTTTCATACTTGAATCCCATATTGCGAATGGGGATGGAGAAGTTTTGCAGGGTGGCCCGCCATGCCGGAGTGGATGGCGCGCTGCTGACGGATTTGCCCGTGGAGGAGGCAGGCGAATATCTGCGGGCGATGCGGGCGCATGACCTTGCACCTGTTTTTCTGGCGGCTCCCACCAGTCCCGATGATCGGTTGAAGCGGATTGCCGCAGCGTCGCGCGGATTCGTGTATGCCGTCTCCCGCACCGGCGTAACCGGTGCGCGCCAACAGTTGGCGGAAGACGCCCAAAAACTGGTACGCCGCTTGCGGCGGCTTACGAAGCTGCCGATTGCAGTAGGTTTCGGAATTTCAAACGCAGAACAGTTTGCCGAAGCTGGCAAGTTTGCCGATGCCGTGGTGGTAGGCAGCGCGATCGTCGAAACCATTGAGCAGAATCAGGGAAGGGAAGCGGAGGCGGTAGGGGATTTTGTGAGGAAGCTGTCAGCTAAGATGTCGTGATGCGTGCCATGGAACTCGATACAAGGCCCCTCGGGCATTCGTATGATAGCTGCTGAAAGTTTTTCCGGCGGCCGATAACTGAGAATTGATCTTTATGGATATCGCGGATTGGCGAAAGAAAATTGATGAGCTTGACCGGCGGCTCGTAGAGTTGCTCAGCGAGCGCGCGCGAGCTGCGGTCGAAATTGGGCGATTGAAGCGGAACACCAATCTGCCCGTCTACGAGCCCGATCGCGAACGCGTGGTGTTTGAGAACGTCCAAGGGATCAATCCCGGTCCGCTGCCGGGGCGCGATCTCGTCCGGATTTACGAACGAATCATGGATGTGATGCGGAATATTCAGAAAGAGGGAATTGGCGGGAAGCCGGAGAGTGCGCAGGCCGAAACGGAATTCGATTCAGAGGTCAACGACTGAGGGACACTGCAAAAAGACCGCAAGAAAAGGCGGGTCCATTTCAGACCCGCCCGGATGTTTACAGTGTGACGGCGGCCGTGAGCGCGGTAGTGGCGCCATTGGCAGGCACTTTACGCGTGTCCAGTGGAGAGAGAGTACTGCTCCTCGCTACCGGCGCGGAAACTGAACCACCCCCGGTTACGAAGTAACTGGTCGTCATATTGTCGCTGGCTTGGGTGGCGAGGGCCCAGGCGTAAGGTAGCGTTACCTTGCATGTCCTTGTGGTCCCACTCCCGGTGGCGGCCGCAGAGGCGCTCTCGCCGTAGGAGCGTGGGCTGCTGGTAAGAGCATCGAGCACCGAGACCTCGATGGTGCAACTGACGTTGGTAAGTCCGGTGGACTTCACCGTTATTGCGAACGAAACGGTTATAGTCCCGCCGAATGTCGTTAGAGCATCCGTAGTTTCGTCGGCTGCAGGCACGGGGCGAAATGCGCCGGTGTTAGGGTCCAGGTATCCCAGGATGCCAGGCTTGGCAGAGCTGTTCGCCGTTTGGCCCCAAACCGCCGGTGCAACTATCAGGCAGCACATGCAAATCAACAACAGCTTTGTAATTCTCATTTCGTCTCCTTGTCTTGAAATTCAGATTGTGTTTCTTGATGCGTTCTACTCAGGAAAAAGCGATACGGGGTGGGGGGGCCCGGTATTTTCGGCCCAGTCTAGCACAACGCCACCTTGTTAGTAATATAGTGTCGAAATTCCAGTGGCCGTTTCAGACCGCAATTGTCCGTTTACGTCAGTTAGCCCGAGTCGAGGGGGTATCAAACGTGAACAAAAATGCTGCCGGGGAGGATTATGGACCTACGTCTGCGCCCTTAAACACGCAGCCACACCTTGTAGCGATACTTAATGATTTTTTCCTCTCCGGCCTTCAACGTGACTTCCCAGGTCAGCCTGGAGAGCGGGTTGTCAACCGCGATGGCCTCCGCCAATTTGGTGGTTTTACCATCGTCGGTCTGCGACTCAACGCTTCCCCGAACTCGATCCGCGATGCTCAACCGCACTTCTTTGCTTTTATAGTTCCTGACCGTCAGCGTCCCTTCGACCGTCACCTCGTCGTAGTTGTGGCTGCGCCGCCGCTGGACATCTTTCTGGCGATCGACTTCATTTTCTTCATGACTGGCGCGAATGTCGGTCGCCACCGTCAGCTTTAAGCTTGATGTTGCGCCTTTGGGCGTGTACGGCACCGTATCCTGTGACAGAGGCTTAGTGCCGGATATCACCATGGTGGGCGCGCTCGTCCAGGGAAATTTCGTCGTGTTCTTCAACCGCAACGCGTGCCAGATGCTATCTTTCGTAGAACGGTCCACTCCCGAACTCGAATTGTTCTGCGCATTGCCGAATCCGTCCACGCGCGGCTGATCTTCCAGATTCCACTCGTAGATGTGCTCATAGTTCACGATTTCGGAAAACACATTGTAAGTCGCGCGTTCGCCTCGCCCCAGAGTCACTTTCTTTCGGTTGTACAAGAAGAGGTCCTCTTCCTGCGCTCCCTGTAATTCCTGGATGGTGGACGCGAAACTAGGGGCCTCTGAATCTCCATCGCCAAGGCCATTCACCACTCCTCCCATCACCCGCTGACCCGTGAGTGCGTTCGAATAGAGTCCATTTGTGTCATTTCGGCGCGCCGCTGCCTGCATGAAGTCAAGCAGGCTTTGTTGCAATGCCATCGGGGACGGAACATTTGCATAAGCAAAGTTCGGGACGCCCACCACGAAGAAGAGGTCTGTATCCTTCAAATCTTCAGCATCATCGACCAGGACGGCCTGCATCGTGATCTGTGCCATCTTGTCATCCTGAAGCGAAACCAGATACGAAGGAGTCCACCCCAATCCGTGTTCCAGATACCCCATCGTCAGATTGGCATGCCCGGTCGCACCTTTGATTTTGAAACGCAGTGCCTTGCGCTCCTCCTCCTGGGTTTGCTGGAGTATGGAATCCGCCGGAAGAACTACCCGCGCGATGTTGTGGAAATAGAGAGCCAAGATCTTGCCCTCGGATTTAAGCAGCAGGAATTCCGGCACAACCCGTGGCTGCGGTAACACGGGCAAGGCGTTCGGGTAAGAATTCTCCACCGACGGGTTCGCCAACAACGCAGATCCTGCTGCCTGCCGAAACCCGACGATCTCGCCCGTGTACTCCTTCTGGTTGTTATCGACTATCGTAAGTACCTTGCCGGCATTGGCCAGCAGCACCTCCGCCAGAACCGTCAGGCTCTGTTGCCCGGAGACTTTGTAACGGTGAGCGACGATCTCATCCAGCGACGCTCCAGAATCATTTGGCGCAATCCACAAAGAGCCCAAAGTTGCGTTCGGGACGGAAGCGATATTTCCCACTCCAGCCTCCAAGCGCGCGTCGCCCTGCTTTACCACGAATGCCAATCCATTCTTGAAGGCGGCGACCGTTGTCGTCTTCAGTTCGGTTTCCGGCGGTTCTCCCGAAAAGGCACTGTGTGACCAGAACACGACCGCCGAGCAAGCGATCGACCAGACGATGCATTTACACGCAACCAACGCGAACCTGCGCGGAATCTCCATCGGGGCCTCCCCCTACTCGAATCGACAATGATTATGGAGTGAGAAGGGAAGGACAGCGAGATGCAAGTAAGGTTCTGCCTTTGGTGAGGTCTCTCCTCTGGTTCCTACTCTCTGATAGTCGAGATTTGCACCGTCATTCTTAGCAAGTCGCTCTTTATCCAGCCGCGCGCCGTAGAACATAGCGAAGAGCGCCGGTTCTTTGAGCTAATACGCCAGTTTCACTGGAAGGCTACCCCAAAAAAGGGTTTGCAAAAGATGCTCAGTGAGGCTGAAGCTGCCGAAGCATGGCATGCCCAGAGACTCATTACGGAGTTTGAGTAGTGAGGACCCAGCCTGTGGTCGCCCCACTCCGGGTTAAATCGCGACTCCATTTGCCATCGTTCTTGGCAATACTCACACGGCTATACCAGCCTATGGTTTCGCTAAGCTGTTCCGCGTCCCCACCACGGACAGGATAACCGACCACCCATCCTGTGAAGTTCTGCACAGCATGGATGCGGGTTGCGCCTTGCGCGTCGAACGACTGAACCTGAGCCGGTTGGAGGCCAGGATTGTCGTAGTACGCAATTGTAGGCATCGTAGTTTGCCAGTTTTCGTCTAGCGGCGGGTCCGCTCCACCACCCTGAGTACTTCGATACAGAGTCCAAGCGGCAGTACCACGCTGGAGCCAAATCGCATCCGGACCTGACCACTGATAAGGCTTCAGGTTCCGGTATCGTTGGGTCACGTTTGCGTCCGTTACTTTGAACGCCAATTCAATTGCGTTCAGGTAATAGGCTCCGCCGTCCCTCGCGCCAAGGTCTTCGCCGTTAAATGCCTTTCCGCTGTTCAGAAAGCGATAGAAGCTGACACTTGCCACTGCAAAGACTCCGGGGGACTGATCTTTTGGTAAGCGCTGAAATCGACAGCGCCAAGCATTCTATAACATTTGGAGCGCGCCGTCCCTAGCCAGCGCGCTGCATTCTCGCGCGCAGCCCGGCCGGACTCCCGGAGAGCAACCGGAAATCTCGCGATGGTGATGAATGTCATGGGCCACGGCGAGGTCCGTACTGCAATGCGGTACCAGCGTCCGGGGTTGGACTCTGTGCGCGCGAGCCATCGACCAGAGAAATCTACGTTACAAACCACGTCACAATGAATTGAGGGTGCAACGAAATGGCATGTAAGTAACGGCCGCCCGCAGTAAATCGTGTTCTCTTCCGTTTGCAAAAAAAAAGGGCGCCGGAAGATACCGGCGCCTAGAGGCTCGCGAGATGCGGTCTAGCGAGTTTGTAAAGTCGACTAAACTTATTTGCTCTCCGCGATGGGGCTTACACCCAAATCTCGGCGACTGTTGACGGCAGTCCGCGCCGCACGAGTAGCGGGCATATTGGCGGCAGCGGCTCCGTAGCGCTCCAGCAGCACCGGCGCCATGGTGTTCTCCGCTTCCTTGACGAAGATCATCTGGGCTTCGGCTGCCATATCGACGCGGACAAAGTCTCCCAGCTTCACCTGACCGGTAGCAACCAGATTCGCGAGCGGGAATACCAGATGCCGTTCGATCGCCCGCTTCAGATGACGCGCGCCGTAGCGCGGGTCCGTGCCTTCCTTCAACAGGAACTGTTTCACTCCCGTTGTGCAGTTGAAAACGAACTGATTGGCGCCGGCCGCCATCAGCACGCGCTGCTGCACCATCCCAAGTTCAATCTCCAGAATCTGAGCCAGATGCTCGTCCCGCAGTGTCTTGAATACCACGGTCTTGTCGATGCGGTTCATGAACTCCGGCGTGAACTTGCGCCGAGCCGCCTCGACCGCCGTGCGCTGAATTTTGTCGTCAAAGTTGTTGTCGACTTCCACCGCCTTCGGAGCGAACCCGAACCCGCCGTCCACCAGGTTCGTCATCTCACTGGCGCCCAGGTTCGAGGTCAGGATGATGATGCATTGCGAAAGGTCGACGCGGCGATTGTCACCCAACGTGAGCGTTGCCTTGTCCAGGATTCCAAGCAGCAGTTGCCACAACGAATCACTCGCCTTCTCGATCTCGTCAAACAGCAGGATCGAAAGCTTCAGCTTTTCAGTGAACCACTGGTTCAGCGCTTCCTGGGTTAGCAGTGGATGAGTCTCGCGGTGCCCAAGGTATCCCGGAGGCGAACCGATCAGCTTCGCAATCTCGTGCGAGTGTTGGAACTCAGCGCAATCAATCTTGATGCAAGCCCGCGAATCGCCGAACAAAGCCTCCGCCATTGCTTCCACTACACGAGTTTTTCCCGAGCCGGTTGGACCCAGAAAAAGCAGGTTGCCCACCGGACGCCCCGGAGCGTTCAGGCCCGCGAGGAACATCTGATAAATCTCGGCGATCTTTTCGACCGCCTGATCCTGGCCTACGATCTTGCGGCGCAGGGTGGCTTCAAACTCTCCAGCATCGTTGCTGCGGCGGTTCGGATCGAGTACGGTTGCGAGATTCGTTCTCATAAATTGATGGTCCGGTCTGCACCGGCTGTTTCGTTCCTTTTCCAGGCCGTATCCCTGACCTTTTGCCTGCGTCTCCAAGGATCCTGCGGGCCCTTCTTCGCGGCTCCCCACGTTCCTAAGATGACAGAATTTGTCATTTGGAAACCTGCCGCTCACCAGGCCCATCGTGCATCCCCGGTGCCTTACGAATAAGCAAGCTGCTGGCCATGATCAGACGCCGAACGGTGGAATAGAAAACCCTCTATTGGCAGGAGTTACGTCCTCAGCCCTGAGATTAGAACAGGGGTCGGCCAAAAGTTAAAGAGTCATGAGAGAAATAATTTGCGCAAGAAGGAAGGGACTGTCCCGGCGCGGAGCCCCACCGTTTTTATCTGCGTGGGCGTTGGAAGGACACCGATTCTTACTCGCTACTCGAGCACGGGATTCTCTCTTGCCACCCGGTGCCGGTCACCGCCTGGCACTTGGGGGTCAGGGCTAGCTACTCGGGGACCTTCTCTCTCTCCTAGGTACTCCGGACGACGGGAATACGATGGAAGACCGTGGAAACCGTGGAAGAGCAGCCCTTCCGCACGGCGGAAAGAGTGCTAAAATCGCCGGGGCCTCGTCCCCTCACGACAGGGAGATGACCGCTAGTAACTAGCGGGTCCACTGCCTGCGCTTTAGCATCCGGGTCAGGCGGTTCTCGGAGGCTACTTTGCGTCGCTCGTCTATTCTCATAATCTCTGCCTTCTCGTGTGTTCTCTTCGGGGTGGCCGCCGTGCGCCTGAACTGGCACTCTTTTTCCGCTGAGGCGGCACAGTCCCAACCCCCGCAAACAGCCGGCCTCCCACCCACGGTGGCGCAAGGCGGTCATCTGGAGCCGGTCAGTACAACCCTCTCCACCGCCGCAAACCCGGCGGATATTTCGTTGTCGCAGCATTTATCCGCTCCCGGAACCGCGCTCTACACCGCGAAGCGAGGAGATACTATACCCACTGTCGCTCACCAGTACTTGAAAACCACGTCATATCTCACGTCTTCCGAACTCGCCGAAGCCATCCGCCATGTTAATGGCAACCGTTCCGGCAACATCTTAAGAACCGGGGACCAAATAATCATTCCCGGACTCCTTCCCGCGCCCATCGTGGAAAAAACCGTTCCCGTGGCCAAAGATTTTGAAGTCCGCGCCATCTACCTCACCGGCATCATGGCCGCCAGTGACCACGGACTCCGTATCATCCGCCGCTGGCGCGAGGTCGGCGGCAACGCCGTCGTCTTCGATATCAAAGACTCCGACGGCAGCATCAACATTCCCTTCGAGCATCCCCTCCTCGGCAAGCACCAGGTCTATATCCGCGACCTTCCAAAGTTCGTCCACTTCCTGCATTCCGAGAACATGCACGCCATCGCCCGCATCGCCATCTTCCGCGACGAGCGCATGGTCGTCGAACATCCCGAACTCGCAGTCCAGTCCAAGAAAACTAAGCAGCCCTGGCGCGAAAACGGCAAGCTGGTCTGGACCGATCCTTCTCAACCCAAGGTTCAGGATTTCGATATCGCTCTGGCCAAATTCGTAGCTCAATCCGGCGCGGATGAAATTCAATTCGACTACGTCCGCTTCCCCGCCGAAGGCGACCAGAAAGACGCCACCTTCCTCTATCAGACAGACCAGCTCGACGCAGACTCACGCGGAGCAGGCTCACCGGGAGCAAACTCACGTGGCGACGGCGGCCTCGGCCGTCCCGCCGATGCGCAACCAGGCGGAAGCTCCACAGATGTTCAATCCACGACCGGGCCTTCGGGCTTAAAACACCCTTCCGTTAAACGTTCCGCAGTCAGGCCTGCAGCTACCCTGCGCGGCATGCAGCGCTCCGACGTAATCACCGCGTTCCTGAAGAAAGCCTACGCCGAACTCCATCCCACCGGCGTCCTGCTCTCACTCGACGTCTTCGGCGTCATGGCCTGGCAGCGCCCCGTCGATCTCTCCCATACCGGACAAGACATCGTCGGCATGGCGCAATATTGCGACGTGCTCTCTCCCATGATCTATCCCTCCCACTTCTTTGGCATGGACAATATCGAGCACCCTGGCGACGCCCCTGAACATTTCATCGGTGAATCCATGCAGCGCTTCGAGCTGATCACAAAAAATAGCGGAGTCGTAATCCGCCCCTGGTTGCAAGCCTTCCGCTGGCGCACCAAGACCTACTCGCCCGAATACATCAAAGTGCAAGTCGCCACCGCCAGAGAGAAAGGCGGCATCGGATTTTTATTCTGGAACGCCGCCAACGACTACAGCAAGCCCTACGCCGCCATGCCCGAGATGCGCGACGCCAACAGCAAAGAAAAAAACAAATTCTTCCGGGGAGACGAATTGCCTACTACCACGGTGAAAGCCGCCCTGACCCCCGCAGCCATCACCGCCCCCTGATCAATACTCGGCCGAATCATGTCGGGACAGCCGCCCTCGGCGTCCGGCGGCCCAGGTATATCAAGCCGCCTGGTGTGGTCCTCCCTATCTCCGAGCCCGCAATTTCCCCAACTTCTCCGCCGCCGCGTCCAGCGTCTCCAACCTCTTGCAGAATGCAAAACGCACCTGCCTCGCCCCATCCCGCGCATCCCGATAAAAACTTGACCCTGGTACCGCCGCCACGCCAACGTCTTTCACTAGATATTTCGTAAACTCCAGGTCATCGTCAAATCCAAACGCCGAAATGTCTGTCATTACGTAATACGCTCCGCGCGGACGAAAACATTTAAATCCCGACGCCTCCAGTGCCGGAATTAAATGATCCCGCCGCACCCGGTAGCCTTCCGCCAGCTTCGCGTAATACTCCTCCGGCAAACTCAACGCCGCCGCGCCCGCTTCCTGCAGCGGAGCCGGCGCACCCACAGTCAAGAAATCATGAACCTTCCGGATCGCGTTCGTGAGCTTCTCCGGCCCAACCGCCCATCCCACGCGCCATCCCGTCACACTGTACGTCTTCGACATTCCATTGATGGTCACCGTCCGCTCCCGCATTCCCTCCAGCGACGCCATCGAGATGTGCTCGGTCCCGTCATACAGAATATGTTCGTAAATCTCGTCCGTAATCGCGAGCACATCGAACTCCACGCACAAATCGCGAATCAGTTCCAACTCCGCCCGCGTGAAAACTTTCCCTGTAGGATTGTTCGGCGTATTAAGGATGATAGCTTTCGTATTCTTATCGAACGCCGCCCGCAATTCCTTCTCATCAAAAGTCCACTCGCCAGCCTCGCTTACCGGCGGATGCAGCTTCACAAACCGCGGCCGCGCTCCGCTCAATACCGAATCCGGTCCGTAATTCTCATAAAATGGTTCGAAGATCACTACCTCGTCACCCGCGTTGCATACCGCCAGCAAAGTCGAAATCATCGCCTCCGTGGACCCGCAACAAACCGTAATTTCTTTTTCCGGATCAACCCCAATCCCCTGCCACACGGCCATCTGCCGCGCAATCGCATTCCGCAAATTCTTCGCGCCCCACGTGATTGCATACTGATTCACGTCGCCATCGATGGCAACGCGCGCCGCCTCCTTGATCTCCGCCGGAGCCGCAAAGTCCGGAAATCCCTGCGCCAGATTCACCGCGCCATACAGCATCGCCTGCCGGGTCATCTCCCGGATCACCGATTCGGTAAAGTGCGAAACCTTGTCGCTGAGAAAATGTTTTTTCGGAATGGATAGGGAAGAAATAACGTCCGCCATAGCTGGCAGATTAGCACAACATTTCAAATACGATCTGTGGTCCTGAGCGAAGCATTTGCGATCGCGAAGCGAAAAGCAAAATGCGCAGTCGAAGCATCCCTATGTGCCACTGCAAACCCTGCCGGGAGTTCGCACTATCGGGCTACGCCCGCTGCACTCCCCCTAACCCCTCGAGAGCCTTCACAATCTCCCCCGACCATTGCGCAATCTGCTCGTCCCGTAGCGTCGCTTCATCCGACTGCAACCGCGCCCGCAGCAGAATGGAATACTTTCCCGACCCAATTGATCCCCCGCGAAAAATCTCCACCGGCTTGAATTCACACAATGCGTTCAGCCGCAGCTCCATCACCGCGCGCCGCATCGCCTCAAACTCCACATTATCGCCGAACACAAATGAGAAATCCCGCTCCACCGCCGGATATTTTGGCAGCGGCGCAAGTCTTACCGTACGCAACCCGCGCCCGTGCAACTGTTCCAGATCGATCTCCGCCAAGAAAACATCCTGTCGCAACTTCCTCGCCGCCTTCACGCTGTCGGAAATCTGCCCGAACTGCGCCACTACCACCCCATCCATCAACACCCGCGCCGATCGCCCGGGATGAAAATAATCCGCCGTCTCCCGGTCGAAGTTCAGTTCACCGCATCTAAACGCGGCGAGCAGATTCTCCACGTCTCCCTTGGCTGAGCGAA
>Ga0307476_10002316_pt1 | contig 11371 bp, 8 predicted proteins | sample atmos_gasesECM2C_2_FD_203314 | JGI IMG/M metagenome (GOLD analysis project Ga0307476, IMG submission 203314) | Hardwood forest soil microbial communities from Morgan-Monroe State Forest, Indiana, United States - atmos_gasesECM2C_05 | ecosystem: Environmental > Terrestrial > Soil > Temperate... | reverse complement strand
AAGTCGATCTTGCGCATCACGAATTGTTCATCGGCGGCAAATACGTTGCGCCCACCAGCGGCGAGTATTCCATCGATCTGAATCCTGCCACCGAGGAGCCGATTGCGGAGGTGGCACAGGCGGGCGTGGCCGACGTCGACCTGGCCGTCGCCGCGGCGCGAGCGGCACTCAAGGTTTGGAGCGGGATGCGCGCTGCCGACCGCGGGCGCATCTTGCAACGTGCGGCGTCGCTCCTCGAGGAGCATCAAGACGAGCTCATCGAGCTGGAAAGCCTGGATGCCGGCAAGCCACTGGCGGCGGTGCGGCGGCAGGATATGGCGGCGGTCATCGATACCGTGCGCTATTACGCAGGCTGGTGCGACAAGATCACCGGACAGGTGATACCGGCGCGCCCGGATGCCTTGACGTACACCGTGCGCGAACCGGTGGGCGTGGTCGCGGCCATCGTGCCGTGGAATTTTCCGCTGATGATCGGCATGTGGAAAATCGCACCGGCGCTCGCCTGCGGCTGCACACTCGTGGTCAAGCCCGCGGAGCTGACGCCGCTTTCCATGCTGCGGGTCGCCGAACTATTTATCGAAGCGGGATTGCCGCCGGGCGCGCTCAATGTGGTGTGCGGCAAGGGCAGCGTGGTCGGCGAGGCGCTGGTGCGCCATCCCGGCGTCGACAAGGTGACCTTCACGGGCTCGCCGCGGGTCGGCCGCGGAATACTGCAGGGCGCCGCCGGCAATTTCAAAAAGGTCACTCTCGAGCTCGGCGGTAAATCCGCCAACGTGATATTCGCGGACGCCAATCTGGAGCGCGCGTCGCGCGCCGCGGCGTCGGGAATATTCTTCAACGCCGGGCAGGTGTGTTCCGCCGGCTCGCGCGTTTTGGTGCAGCGGCCGGCCTACGATGAAGTGGTGCAGCGCTTGACGGAGCGCGCACAGCAGATCCGCGTGGGCGACCCGAGCGATCCAAAGACTACGATGGGGCCGGTGATCTCGGCCGGGCAGATGAAATCGGTGCTCGACTACATCGAGATCGGCAAGGCGGAAGGGGCGTCGGCGGTGACGGGAGGCGCACGCCTCGGCGATACGGGTTACTTCATCGAGCCCACGGTGTTTGCCGGCGTCGGGCACGACATGCGCATTTCGCAGGAAGAGATCTTCGGGCCGGTGCTGGCCGTGATCCCCTTCGATGACGAAGCGGACGCGTTGCGTATTGCCAACGGCACGGCGTACAGCCTTGCGGCGGGCGTGTGGAGCGCGGACACGAGCCGCGTGCACCGCATGGCCGCCGGCCTGAAGGCCGGTACCGTGTGGATCAACACTTACGGATATACCGACGTGCGCTTGCCGTGGGGCGGATCCGGGGAATCGGGATTCGGCCGCGAACACGGCGCGACTGCCATCGAGAACTTCACGGAACCGAAGGCGGTCTGGCTGGCGCTCGAACAGTGAAGCCCTGCCGACAGCGATGCCGTGGCGAACCGTGTAGAATTCGCCCTTATGACCACGGCCTATATCACCCACCCCGATTGCCTGCGCCACGAGATGGGCTCGGGACATCCGGAATCTCCCGCCCGCCTGAATGCCATCAATGAGCACATGCGCTCGTCAGGAATGCTGGATGAACTGCGCTGCCTCGAAGCGCCGCTCGCGGATGCCGGCGATCTCAAACGAGTGCACCGGCCGGGGTATGTGGATTTGATCTTCGAGAATGCGCCGACCGAAGGCTATGTGCAGCTCGACCCCGATACCGCGATGAATCCTCATAGCTTGAGCGCCGCGCGGCGCGCTGCCGGCGCAGGGATATCGGCGGTCGATGAGGTGATGAGCGGTCGCTCCCAGAACGCGTTCTGCGCGGTGCGGCCGTGCGGCCACCACGCGACTCCGGCGCGATCGATGGGCTTTTGCATTTTCAATAATATCGGCGTGGCGGCGGCGTACGCGCTCGAGAAACATGGCCTCGAGCGCATCGCCATCATCGACTTCGACGTCCACCACGGCAATGGCACCGAGGACATGTTCAGCCCGGCGCCGTGGCAGGGGCGCGTGCTCATGGCGAGTTTTTTCCAACACCCGTTCTATCCGTACAGCGGCACCGACAATCCCGCACCCAACATGATCAACGTGCCGCTGGCCGCAGGCAGCGGCGGCGCCGCTGCCAAACAGGCCATCGAGGCGCAATGGCTTCCGGCACTGGAGGAGTTCAAGCCGCAGATGATATTGATCTCCGCCGGATTCGACGCGCATCGCGAGGATTTGCTGGGCGGCATGGCGCTGGTCGAGGACGATTATGCGTGGATGACCCGCGAAATGATGGCGGTGGCGGCGCGGCATTCACAGCGGCGCTTGATCTCGATGCTCGAGGGCGGCTACAACCTGGCGGCCCTCGGCCGCAGCGCCGTCGCGCACGTGAAGACGCTCGCCGAACACTAGCCTGAGTCTCCGGCGCGGAATGCTCAGACAGGTACCGACGCTGCCGGCGCACGGTCGGCCCGCTTGGCCTTGCTCTTGGCGAATCGCCACCACGGCAGCGCCGCCGTCATTACCAATACTCTACCGGGTGTCGGAGCCGGCTGATAGCCGGGCAGATTCGCCAGAATTCCTCTCCACGCCTCGCCCTCGAGTACCGCGCACAGGCGCAGGATGGCCGGATGAGCGAGGTTCGCCTTGAGGCAGGCGAGAAAATAGTTCTCCTCGACCAGCGGCGCAAAATGCAGCCCAAACTGCAGTGCCGCGGCTTCCACGCCGACGCCGGCATCGGCGAGACCGCTGGCCACGCATGCGGCCACCGCGACATGGGTTTCCTCGGTCAAGCCGACGTAGCCCGTCATCGTGCCGGGGTCGATGGAGTATTCGTGCATCAAATGGTCGACCAACATGCGGGTGCCCGAACCCGGCTGCCGGTTCACAAATCGCAATTGGTGCCGCACGACATCTGGAAAGGAGCGGACGACGGCCGCGTGCTCGCGGCGTACCATCAACCCCTGCGTGCGGCGCGAGCAGCCGATCAGTTTGTGCAACCCGGGTTTCAGGAGCGGTTTGAGCGCCTTTGCGAATACCGGCGCGGCCCCGCGCAACAGCGGCACGTGAAAGCCCGCGATGAGGCACTGGCGATCGCTCAGCGCGCGCAGGCTGTCGACGCTCCCCTGAAAGCGAATGTCCAGATGCAGGTCGGCAGCCTCGGCCGCGTGCTGCTGCAGCACGGGAAGGGCGATGTCGTGGCTGGCGCGCATGGTGAGCAGCTGATGGCGCTGGTCGCGGGCGTCGGCGAGCACCAGGCTAAGATTGGAACGCAGCGCCTCGATGTGCGGCTGCATGCGCGTTCGGGCGCGGCGCTCTGCCCACAGAAGCCGCTCGGCGAATTGCGTCGGCCGCGCGCGCTGCCCCTGCGACCAGATGATCAGCGGCTCACCCAGCGTCTCCTCCCACTTGCGGAGCGATCCCCAGACATAGCGGTAGGAACATCCGAGCGCCTGCGCGGCGTGGCGGATCGAGCCTCCGTCGAGCACCGCCGCCAGCAGGTCGAACAGCGGGTTGCTCAAACTCGCGCCGCGCTGCTCGCCGGGTTCGAAGGCGTAGCGCAGATGCAGGCCGAGGGGTCGATCGGGCTTCATCGCTTTCTTCTTGTGTCAGTCACCCGGGCATTTTAACGCGTCTTACCGAGTATAGCTCTCGCCTTACCACGGGCTGCAGAACTTGATCTCTCCCTGGCCCGTGGGGCGCGGCGCCCTGAGCACGGCGATGTCGATTCCGTAGGTGGCGCTGAGCTCGGCATCGGTGATGACTTCGGAGGCGAGTCCGGTGACGATGGCGCCGCCGGGCTTCATCATCACCACGCGGCCCGGAAACTGCAGCACATGGTTGGGGTCGTGGGTCGTCATGATCATGGTGACCCCTTGCGCGGCCAACTCGCCGATCGCCCGCAGCGAGTGCACCTGATTCTTGAGGTCGAGGTGCGAGGTCGGTTCGTCGAGCAAAATGACGTCGGGCTGCTGCGCCAAGGTGCGCGCCAGCAGCACGAGTTGCCGTTCGCCGCCGCTCACCTCGGTGTACGGCCGGTCCTTGAGGTGCAGCACGCCGACTCGATCCAGCGCCCGCTCGGCCAGCGCGATGTCTTTCGCGGAGGGCACACCAAACAGCCCGAGATGCGGCGCCCGGCCCATGCTCACCACATCCAGGACGGGGAACGGAAATGACGGAATGTGGTTCTGAAACAGAAAGCCGATGCGGCGCGCCCGGGCGGCTGCGTCGAGAGTCGCGATATCGGTCTGCCCGAGGCGCACCGTTCCGGCCTGCAAGGCGAGCGCGCCGCCGATGCAGCGAAGCAGCGTGCTTTTCCCGCAGCCGTTGGGCCCGAGTATGGAAAGCAGCTCGCCGCGGAACACATCAAGGTCGATGCCGCTGAATACCTCGCGCTCGCCGTAGCGAAACGCGGCGGCGCGGATTTCGATCAGCGGCGGAGCTAGTGCCATGTCCCGCGAGTCTTGCGCAGGAGGTATCCGAAGAACGGCGCGCCGATGAGTGCCGTGAGGATCCCCAATGGAATCTCGCCGGCGCTGGCCGTTCTCGCGATATCATCGATGAAGAGCAGGTAGCTCGCACCGATGCTCAGGGTGGCCGGCAGCAGCAGCCGGTGATCCGGCCCGACCAGCATGCGGCCGACGTGCGGAATGACCAGTCCGACCCAGCCGACCATGCCGCAAACGGAGACGGCGGCGGCCGTAATCAGAGTGGTGCAAATGATGACGAGCCCCTTGAGCCGCTCCGTTTCGACGCCGAGCGAGCGCGCCTCTTCATCGCCCATGGCGAGCACGTTGAGCTTCCAGCGCACGAGCAGCAGGCCCGCGCTGCCAGCGACGATGGGCCCCAGAACCATCGCCAGCCCCTTGACGGACGCCGCGTTCAGGCTGCCCAACAGCCAATAGGTGATGGCCGGCAGCTTGGATTCCGGGTCGGCGACATATTTCGCACCGCTCAAGCAGGCGCTGAAGAATGCGGCGACCACCACGCCCGACAGAACCAGCATCAATACGGGCGTCGTCCGGTAGATCCGTGCCAGCCGGTAGGTGAGCGCGACGCCGGCGAGACCGAATGCGAATGCGATCAGCTGCAGCTCAAACGCGTTTCGCGACAACAGCAGCGCCACGGCCGCGCCGAAACCCGATGCCGCCGTCACGCCGAGGATATCCGTGCTCACGAGAGGGTTGCGGAACATCCCCTGATAGGCCGCGCCGCTGATGGCAAGGCCCGCACCGATGCACATGGCCATGAGCGCACGCGGCAATCGGATCTGCAGAACGATGGTCTCGGCGGATTTGGACCAGTCGGGTACCAGCGGAAAAATCTGTGCGGCCAGAATGCGCGCGACGTCGAGCGGCGATATCAAGAAGCGGCCGATGAACAACGAGGCGTACAGCAGCGCCAGCGGCATGATGACGAACAGCGCGACGGTGCGCGGCTTGGTCAAGGCGCGGTCGCGTTCATGATCGAAGCCAATTCAGCGTCGGTGAGCATATGATGGAAGAATCTCGCGTAAAACCGCTTGGTCTCGGAGTTCACGTCCAGATCGGCGAAGCGCGCAGGGTGCAGCAGCTTCGCGGTCCACAGCACCTGCAAGGCCGCCTCGGCGCTGTGACGGTCCCAGAGGTAGGCGCCGCTCGGATTGGCGAACACCTTGCCGTCCCGGACCGCCTTGATCTCACGCCAGCGCGGATCGTCGAGGATGGCCTGTCGGTTTTGCTGATTCGGGGCGGTACCGACAATGATCACGTCGGGATTCCAGACGACGACCTGCTCCATGGTCACCGGCCGCCCCACCCCGACGACGTCGGCGGCGTTGACTCCGCCCGCGACATTGATCCAATCATCGATGACCGAGCGCCGGCCGTCGATGGTGAGAATGCCGGGTGTGGCGGTGTGCAGTACCTTGGGACGCTCACTTTGCGCCAACTTGCTGGTGATTTGCGTGACCTTCCGAATGTTCTCGTCGAAGTAGCGAATATACTCCGCCGCGACCCGCGACTCGCTCTCGCCGAGCACTGTGCCGGTCAGGCGCACGGTCGTTTTGAGGCCTTCCAGGGATTCGTTGGGCAGCATCACCACCGGAATGTGGTAGCTCTCGACCGCGTCCATCCAATGCGGCAGCGTGCCGCCGTAGGCCATGAGAATGACGTCGGGATGAACACCCACCAGAGTTTCGATGTTGACCTCGCCGGCCGCGTTGAAAGCGGCCGGCACCTGCTCGATGCGCGGATAGAGCCGGCGCAGCCATGGTTGATCGCGCGCTTGATTCGTGGTCGCCACCAGCTTGTCGGCGCCGCCCAGCATCAGCACCATGGCATTGTTCGCATGCCACGGGTCCGCCACGCGATTCACCGTTGCCGGAATGGCGACGATCCGCCCCGCGGCGTCGGTGATCTGCCGCATGACCGGAGCGGCGACAGGGGCGGGTGGCGATTGGGCTGACGCCGCCGCAACGGTGCCGAGCCAGAAGGCGCCGAGCAGCGGCCCGACGCAACTCACGTGGGCCGCGCGTTTCAGAAGTCGAAGCTCGCGGATGCCAGCACCGTGCGGGGTGCCCCGAGATGCCCGATCAGGTTTCCGGTATTCGCGCCGGTGAGGTTGCTCGGCGCGATGGTGGACCAGTAGGATTTGTCGGTCACATTGTTCACCGCCACGCGCCAGATGACATTCTTGCCCAGCCAATTCGACGTGTAGCGTGCGCCTAGGTCGAACAGGTTATAGCCGGCCGCATAGAACGAATTGGTATCGTTGCCGGGGCGCGCGCTGGAAAATTGCCAATCAAACACGGCCACGAGGCGCTCCATGCCGGGGATGCGGTATTCGAGCAGCATGTTGCCCTTGAATTTCGGCGCGCCGACGTACACCTTGTCGTTCGTGCTGGCGATACCGGTGTCCTCGAGCCGGGCGTTGAGCACGGTCACGCCTTCGTAGACGGTGAGGCCGCTGGCGATCTCGCCCACCGCGGATAACTCCAACCCCTTGTTGACCTGTTCACCGGATATTTCGAACAGGTTATCGCTGAGATTGATGTTGGCGAAGGGCCGCTGGATGCGAAATATCGCGGCCGTGTAGTCGATGCCGGCGAGCGAGGCCTTGACTCCCGCTTCGATTTCCTTGCTGCGATATGGAGGCAGACTCTGGCCGGCATTGGCGACCGCGCCAGGCGCGCCGGCGGTACCGGGAGCGAGATCGCCGGCCTGCAGACTGCTCGCGTAAGTGACATAGGTCGTCACGCTATTGAGCGGCTTGAACATGAGGCTCGCCGTTGGGCTCAAGCCGCTGTTGGAATATTCGGGAAGCGCCTTGGCCTTGGCGTTGTAATTGTCGACATGAAACCAGTCCTGGCTGACCGCGAGCCGGGTCGACCACGCGTCGCTGAACCGAATGGTGTCGCCGATGTTGACGCCTTGCTGGTAGGTGGTCGATGAATCGAAATTCGGGCTGGTGGCGGGCGGCCCGGCGGCGGGCTCAGGGAAAGTCTCCGGGCTGTTGATATTTGCCGAGCCCAACAGAACGCTGGCGGGAGTCGGCGGGGTCGTCACGGAATAGGACTGGGACTTGTACCCGGCGGTGCCGAGGGTGAGATCGTGGGCCAGGATTCCGGTGGTGAAGTCGCCGTTGAGATAGCCTGCGTCGCTGGTCATGACGAAGCGCGGCGCGAAGCCGTTGCCGAACGACGACACGTAGTTGCCGGCGTTCGATCTCAAGTTATTGACCGGCGTGTTGATGTCGCGCAACGCGTCCTGGTTGAGGGCCCCTAGAACTAAATGCCAGTTCGAATTGAAGTCTTGCTTGAGCCGAACGCTGCCCATCCGCGTTTCGAGATCGATGCCGGCGTAGGTCTGCCCCAAACCGACCCGGGTCGGGTCGGGAGCCGACGGCAGGACGATCTTCTCGCCATAGGTGAACCAGCCCGGGTAGCCGTGATTGATGAGGTGATAGTCGCTGTAATTCAATTCGACCACGGTGTCCCGGGCCGGACGTATATCGACGCCGAGGTCGCCCAAGACGCGCTTGGTGTGGCTGCCGTCGACATAGCCGGTCCCTTCCCCGAACAGTGCGTTGAGACGGTAACTCAGCACGCCGGATGCATCGATGCGGCCTCCCAGATCGACGTGAGCGGTGCCGATGCCATTGCTATCGTACGCAATACCGACGCGCCGCAGGTCGTAGTCGGTGGGACGCTTGGATACGAAGTTGAACATTCCGGAGGGATTGGCGGGACCGTACAGCGAGGCTGAAACGCCGTTGAGCACTTCGATCTGCTGAAACTGTTCCAAGGCATTGGCGACGGTGACGAACATCGTCATGCCGTCCATGCGGGAGTTCTGGAAATTGCCGCCCTGCATGCCGCGGGTTTGCGGCCGCAGGATATCCGGACCCTGCTGCTCCTGATAAGCCACCAAGGGCAGGTATTTCGATACGTCCTTGAAGTTCACCGCCTGAGTATTCTCGATCAGGTCGAGCGGCAGGATGCTGATCGAGTAGGGCGCGTCCAGGATCTTGGTCGAGCCGAGCGGACCCAGCGAGCCGACGGTCTCGATGCGGTAGTTGCTTTCGGGCGTTTGAGTGCCGACCACGGTGACGCGCGGCAATGCCGGCTGCTGCGAAGCCGGTTGCGGCTGCGGCGAACCTTGCGCGGATTCCGCATCCGAATCCTCCGCGTGTGCGACGCCGCCGAGAATCATGGACAGTAGAGCGAGCAGAACGGCTGAGGACCTCGAGCGGGGCATAGTTTCTCATCGCGGCAAAGGCCGCGAAAACTAGCACGCCAGATCAGGGCCAACAATATGAACGCGGGCGCATAGGTGGATGTCGGAGCCGCGCGGCGGGGTTCACGGCGCGCCCTGCTCGGGCGGTTCGGCGTCGAAACGATCGGCGCCGACGTAGCAGAGAAAGCGTCGCTTCACGGCGCGGCCGATCAAGGTCATCCCGAGCCTGCCTGCCACATCGAGCCCCATTGCCGTCACGCCGTTGCGCGACACGACGATGGGCACGCCGATGTGGGCCGCCTTCATGACCATCTCGCCGGTCAGGCGGCCGGTACAGTAGAAGGTCTTGTCGCCGCCGCCGACGCCGTGCAGCAGCATCCATCCGATGAGAGTATCGATGGCGTTGTGGCGGCTGACGTCCTCGACGAACACCAGCATGGTGTCGCCGCGAAACACGGCGCAGCCGTGCACCGAGCCCGCGCTGCGGTGCAGAGTTTCCTCCTCACGCATGGTGTCGAGCAGACGGTACAGGGTACTCTGACGGATGCGCGCCGCGCGCGGGGCGGGCAGGCGAATTGCCCCGACTTGTGTCATCAGGTCGCCGAACACCGTCCCCTGGCCGCAGCCGGTAGTCACCACGCGGCGGGCTGCCTTGGCTGCAAAGTCCTGCGCGCCCGATTGCATGCGCACCGTGGCGGTGCTCGATTGCCAGTCGACCGAGATCGATTCGATCTGCGTCACCGCGTCGATCAAACGCTGATTGTGCAGAAAGCCGAGCACCAGAAGCTCGGGGCACGCACCGAGCGTCATCAGGGTGACGAGCTCGCGTCCGTCGACGACAATGGTCAGCGAATGTTCGGTGGGAACGTCGATCAGCTGCCGCTCGGCGTGCTCATCGATGATCTCAATCTCACGCCTCAGTTCGCATGACGCCGCGGTGAGCTGCGGCGCCCCGGACACGGGCTGCAGCAAGCCGGCTGCGGGCTGCACCCGCATATGGGAGACTTTACCCATGGACATCACGATTACCGATATCACGGGACTGATCCTCGCCGGCGGCCGCGGCAGCCGCATGGGCGGAGTCGACAAGGGACTGCAGGATCATCGCGGTATACCGTTGGCGCTGCATGCGCTGCGGCGCCTCGCCCCGCAGGTCGGTCGGCTGATGATAAATGCCAATCGCAACCTGGACGTCTATGCATCGATGGGCGCCCCCGTGTGGCCCGACGAAGTGCCGGACTTTGCCGGTCCGCTCGCCGGAATGCTGGCGGGCCTCGCCCATTGTGAGACACCCTACCTGGTCACGGTGCCGTGCGACACACCGAACTTTCCGCCCGACCTGGCCCTGCGGCTGGCGCGCGGACTCATCGACATGGGTGGCGAGATGGCGATGGCTTTCACGCGCGAGGACGGAGTGCCGCGCCGCCAGCCCGTGTTCAGCTTGATGAAGACCTCCGTGCGCGCCGGCCTGGCCGCGTACGTGGCGGCCGGGCAGGGCAATGTGGGATTCTGGGCCAGCCAGCAGCGCTGTGCCCAGGTGGTGTTCGAGGACGGCAGCGCCTTCTTCAATGCCAATACGCCGGCCGACCTCGCGCAACTGCAGGGCGGCGCGGACTGATAGGATCACTCCACGGCGCCCCCGAAAAGGCTGCTCCCGGCGCGTCAGGCCTCCACCGCGGCCAGGATCTGACCGCCGCCGAAACTCAACTGTGTCGGTTTCGGCCCGCCCAACGTTACTCGCACGGCGCAATATTTGAATTCCGGAATCTTGCCGAACGGATCCAGCGCGGAGTTGGTCAGCTTGTTGATCGCGGCTTCGTAGAAGCAAAACGGCACGAACACCGCGCCATGCGGCGAGCTTTCGTCGGTGCGTGCATACAAGGTGACCTTGCCGCGGCGCGAGGCGATGGTGATCAAGTCGCCGGGCTTTGCGCCGAGCGATGCCATGTCGAGGGGATGCAGCGACGCCACCGGATCCGGCTCGATGGAATCGAGCACGCCCGAACGGCGCGTCATGCTGCCGGTGTGCCAATGCTCGAGCTGGCGGCCCGTGATCAACACCATGGGATACTCGGAATCCGGGCGTTCGTCGGCCGGAATGATGTCGGCGGGCACGAAGCGCGCCTTGCCGGTGGGTGTGGGGAAAGTTTCGGTGAACACGACGGGAATTCCGGGGTCGCCTTCCTTCTCGCACGGGTAGGTGACGCTGTGTTCTGCGTCCAGCCGCTCCCAGGTGATGCCGGCAATGCTCGGCATGGTGCGGCGCATTTCATCGAACACGGCCGCCACCGCTGCCACGCCGGTGCCGTAATCCCAAGGCAATCCCAGCTGGCGCGCCATGTCGATGATGATATCGAGGTCCTGCCTCGCCTGCCCCGGCGGATTGAGCGCCTGGCGTCCTATCTGCACGTAACGGTCGGTGTTGGTGAAACTGCCGGTCTTCTCCGGGAACGCCGAGGCGGGCAGAATGACATCGGCCAGGTAGCAGGTCTCGGTCAAAAAGATGTCCTGCACCACGAGCATGTCCAGCTTGGCCAGAGCCTCGCGAGCATGGTCGGCATCCGGGTCGCTCATCGCCGGGTTTTCGCCCATGATGTACATGCCCTTAACCTGTCCGGCAATGATTCCCTTGATCACCTCCACCAC
>Ga0307476_10002315_pt1 | contig 11372 bp, 9 predicted proteins | sample atmos_gasesECM2C_2_FD_203314 | JGI IMG/M metagenome (GOLD analysis project Ga0307476, IMG submission 203314) | Hardwood forest soil microbial communities from Morgan-Monroe State Forest, Indiana, United States - atmos_gasesECM2C_05 | ecosystem: Environmental > Terrestrial > Soil > Temperate... | reverse complement strand
TATCGGTGTCGGTATGTCCCACTTCGACTGCGACAAGCTCACGACCTTCGAGGTCGATCACATTCCCCCGGAGTTCCTCGGGAAGGACCAGGTGCTCCGGAATCTGGCCGGGATAGCGTGCCTTCCAGAAACTCGCGACGAATTCCGGAGACATTTGCCGGCGCATGACCTTCAGAACGTCAGCCGTAGCAATCGCTTTGGCATTCGGAAACCGATCCAGGAGGGCGCCGATGCCAAAGAAATGATCGCCGTGGCCGTGAGTGATATAGATCGTAGTCAGGTTCTTGCCGCTCGCCGCGACCCATTCCACTGCGGCGTGCGCCTGCTCGACGGTAAGAAAGGCGTCGACGAGAACAGCGTCTCGTTCGCCATAAATAAGTGTGGCCGATGTCGGCACCCACATCCATTTTTCTTTCCCCGGTGGCAGATCGCGGGTGAGGCCTTGGCGATTCGTTACTAAAACTTCCCACTTCAGCATGGTGCTATTGGTCACTGGCATTGCGGTCCTCCTCTACATCCGGTACTGATCTCGCAGCAAAGCAAGTTACCGCGGCTAAAACGGCCGTTGATCTCCGACAATACTTGGAATCTGCCAAGAATGGCACAATCCCCGAGATACCCGGAGCGGGAGGCGAACCTGACAGCGATTTCGAGATTTCGGTGGGGTATATTCTCAAGTCGGCAGGGTATGAAATTGTGCCTCAAGTGGGCGTTGCAGGATTCTCCATCGACATCGGCGTTAAAGACTCGGCCAATTCAGGTCGATACCTCGCAGGAATCGAGTGCGATGGCGCAGCTTATCACTCAGCGAAGTCAGCCCGCGATCGCGATCGTCTACGCCAGGAGATCCTTGAGAGCCACGGCCGGAAAATCTATAGAGTCTGGTCAACAGATTGGTTTAAGAATAAACGGCATGAGGAGACTCGACTGTTGCAGTTTCTATCCGCCGCGCAACTAGAAGCAGCCCGCGCCTGAGTCCACATACTCCAAGGTGCATATTGACATCTTACGCAATATGCGTAACAATATACGTAATATGCGTAACTCGTCGGTGTTAACCGCGCTGTTCCCACACGTGCGCCAAGGTGTGCTCGCGGCTACGCTCACACAGCCAAGCAAGTGGTGGTATCTGTCGGAGCTTGCTGATCGTCTCGGGACGACCCCATCCAGCCTTCAGCGGGAACTGTCATCCCTGGTGGCAAGCGGCATATTAACGCACCGCCGTGAAGGTACAAGGGCCTACTTCAAAGCAGAGACCAGATCCCCGGTATTCCGAGAACTGCAGCAACTGTTCGAGAAAACCGCAGGTCTCATTCCGATTGTGAAGCAGATACTGGAGCCCTTCGGAGACAAAATCCAATGTGCTTTTGTCTACGGCTCCGTTGCGCGAAACCGGGAGCATGCGACGAGTGACGTGGATTTGATGGTTGTCGGCAAAGCTGGTCTTGCTGACCTGTCTTCGGCACTGCGCAACGCGGAGCAACGCCTCGGGAGGGAAGTGAATGCCACGGTCTATTCCCAGGAAGAGTTTCGTGAGAAGGTGAAGTCGCATGATCATTTCCTGACAACCGTTTTGAAGGGGCGCAAGCATTTTGTGAGAGGAGCCCAGAGTGACTTGGACGAACTTGTTGGCGAGTAAGGAAGCCCAGAAACACAAAACCTCCAAGAAGGAATTAGACAATATGCGGGCCCTGATCGCCCGCGACCTAGCAGACGGGAGTCTTACTGGCCTCTCAGCAGATCGGAGATTCGCCACTGCTTACAACGCAGCACTCCAGGCCGCCAACATGGCGATTGCCTGTGCGGGATATCGGATCATGAGCAAGGTGGGACATCACCGGTGTCGTTAGAGAGCACAAAACTTGTGTTGGGCAAACCCGTTCACAAGTACGCCGATTATTTCGAAACCTGTCGGCGAAAGCGAAATACGATCGACTACACCTTCTCCAACGTTGCGACGGAAACGGAAGCAACGGAGATCCTCATCCAGGCATCCCAGTTTTACAGCGAAGTCGAAGGCTGGATTACGAAAAATCACCCTTCACTGAAGAAGTAGAAATGAGTAGAAAAGGCCACTGTTTGGACTGGGCGAACCCTCACGCACAGAAGTAAGTCCTCTCCCGTGCTACTATTCGCGTAAATCTTGTGCTCGACGGTTGACATATGCGATCTGCGCAACGCATTCGTTTGCTGGCCATTCTGCTCGTCGCAATCTCGACGCGTCTTCTCGCGAGTTCCGCGCCTCTCCGGGTCAATGAATCGGAGATGAGCGCTGTCATTTCCGAACGGGAAATCGCATTGATCGCACCCGTTTCGAACGAGTCCGAAACAACCGTCTCCGGCACTCTTTACGTTGATCTGCTCGATCCCAAAGACGCGGTCGTAGCGTCATCCAAAACTACTGAGCACCTCAAACCCGGTCGCAGTTTAATCAAGTTGTCCTTGCCACGACCCGCGATCCCCCTGGTGGCCGACAATGATCCGGTGCTGTGGTATCGCGTGAAGTACCGGCTTCTGTTGAATGACAAGCAAGCGGCCAGTGGCGTCGTTGCCCTGGGAGCTATCGCCCCCGACATGTTCGAACTCCGCATCGCGCACGCTGACAAAGCCCTGCCTGACCAGTCCTATCGCGTGCGAATACACGCAGCCAACCCGGTTACGCGGAAGCCAGTGAGCGGCGTGGAGGTTCGAGGCGAGCTAGAATTCGATTCGGTCGACAAGCGCGCCGTCATAACGCACACTACGAACTCATCTGGCGATGCTGTTCTTCTCTTCCACATCCCAGGAGCAGTCACTGACGGTGGCTCAATCAACGTTGAGGCTCGGAAACGCGGTCAAACGAGGAAGGAGGATTTCGACTTCGAGCTCGACCCGCGGGCTCGCATCATCATCAATACGGACAAACTGCTTTATCAACCCGGACAATCACTACATGCCCGCGCAATTGTGCTCAGTGTGGATAAGCACGCCGTCGCAAACGAAGACGCTGAGTTCAAGCTCGTCGATCCAGAGTCGAATACCGTGTTTAGCGGCACGGCAAAAACAAACGACTTCGGCATTGCCAGCATCGACTGGGAGCTCCCCGACTCAACAGAACTCGGACCTTATGGGCTCCAGGTCTCGCTCTCAAACAGTGATCGATACGGCAGTGCCCAGGAGATGACGAACGTTCGCGTCAGCCGCTACGATCTCCCTAACTTTACAGTCGCAGCCCAGCCGGATCGCTCCTACTATTTGCCTAGTCAGAACGCATCGGTTGCGATATCCGCCAAGTACCTGTTTGGGAAAGAACTGACCCACGGGGTGGTGAAACTGGTTCGTGAAGAGCAGGGCCACTGGGACTCCGCACAACACAAATGGGTAGTTGACGAAGCTGATCGTCAGTCGGGAGAACTCGACCATTCTGGACGAGCGACGTTTACGCTCGACTTTACCAAGCTGCACGGTGAACTCGCAGAGCAGACGTATAGACGATTCATGGACCTTAATTACGCGGCGTATGTCACCGATCCCACCACCGGGAAGACCGAGCAACGCCGATTTCAGGTACGCCTCAGTCGCCAGCCCATTCACGTCTATGTTTCTGGCATGAATCTCAGTGGAGATCGGGCCTCCTTCTACGTGTCCACCTATTATCCGGACGGCACCCCAGCGGAGTGCCATGTCAATGTCAGCGAAGATCGGAACCACTACAGAAACTACGGCGAGGAGAACCCGTCCGGTATCAGGGATTTTCTTCACGCCATCAAGACCAACCGATTCGGCGTGGCCAAAGTTTCCGATCTACAACTGTTGACTGGGGCCGACGGCGACTCTAACCGCAACCGTGGCTATCAGCTTGTCTTCGATGTTCACGACAAGACCGGGGCTACCGTTTCTTATGACGAGGTGTTTTGGAGCGACTCCGACAGGCTGATTCAAGTCACAACGGACAAGTCCCTGTATCAGGCAAAGGATCAGATTACAGTTTCTGTTCGTGCTCCCAGCACTCTCTCCGGACACGTTATTGTCGACCTCTCACGCGACGGGGCCGTCCTGTGGACCGGCGGGATAGGTCTGCACAATCATCGAGGGTTCACGGTTATCCCGTACGCCCCCGAGTTCAAAGGCGAACTGACGCTTGCAGCGTATTCGCTGGAAACAGACAGTGAAGAACGCTATGAAATCCCCTCCGGTGCCAGCGCCATTCTGTTTCCGAGCCCGTCAACCCTGACTGTGAAAATCAAGACTGACCGTAGCACCTACAAGCCAGGGGATGACGTATCAGCTGCTCTCAACGTCAGCCTGCCATCTGGCTCGACTTCGGCCAGCGCCCTTGGGGTCGTCGTGGTCGACAAGGCGGTAGAAGAACGTATTCGCACCGACCAGGAGTTTGGGGAAGGGCACTACGGTTTCTGGGACTGGAGTTGGTGGTATCCACCTGAGTCCGTCGGCGGAATCACATTCAGGGACCTTGATGGACTGGACCTGTCTAAGCCACTCCCCGACGGTATGGATCTTGTCGCCGAGATGCTTTTGCACGGACGCAGTTACTACTCGGTCGGACTGCCAGAAATCGAAGGCAACAACTACGGATATGAAACCCGCGTGCTGTTCTCTGAGAAGATGCGGAGTGAACTTGAACCCTTTCGCAAAGCTCTTCTAAACGAAGACTTGATCGGGTGGAAGTTCGCGACGAACAGTGAAGAAGTGGCGTCCGTCCTGCGAAAAGCGGGGATTGACCCTGGAAGTATCGTCGATCCCTGGGGGACGCCTTATCACTACAAGTTCGGGATCGATTACCGTAACCGAACGCTGAATGTTGTATCCGCCGGTCCTGACAAGCAGTTGGGAACGGCGGATGACGTTGAGGCGCTCACGGTGAGCTGGCCATATTTCCAGCCGGTTGGTAAAATCATCGACCGAGTTGTTAAAGAGACCTACGCATCTTCTGGCGCGTACATCCGCGACTTTGATGCCCTTAGCGCTGCTGCGCTTTCGCGTGGACTCGATCTCAAAACGCTTCGGGATCCCTGGGGTAATCCGTACGCGTTCAGTTTCCAGCCCAGCGACTCGCTCTATCAGGTCATTGTCCAGAGCACTGGCCACAACATACCGCGTGAATTCTACGCACCGTTCGCGATATGGACCAGCGCAATTGACTATTTTGAGCAAGCTCGCGGGAAGATCGATTCCGCGATTTACAAACTCTCTCGCTCCACGGGGGCATTTCCTCAGGACGATGATACGTTCGACAAAGCGATGGTTGATAGCGGCGTCAACTTCCGCCAGCTTGTTGATCCTTGGGGGCATCCGTATTACGTCAAATACAGCTTCGAGTCGGAATACGGCGATGCCACGCGGATCACGCATCAGCCTGACGCAAGGGTCCAAACCGGCACTCCCGTGACTCGGAAGCTCGCGTGGATTCGGATCATGAGTCCCGGTCCGGACGGGAAAGCGAACACGCCGGATGACTTTCCCGTCGCCAGCTTCTCCCGTGACATTGCCGAGCAGAGCGGTAAAGACCTCATCCCTCAGTCCGTGAATTCTGAACCTCTGAGCGGGAACACGGGCGCCATTAACGGCATTGTGACCGATCCGAGTGGCGCTGTAATTTCGAACGCAAGTGTGGTTGCAACTCTCCGCCAAACCGGCCAGAAATTCTCCGCGATCACGGGCTCCGACGGCGCCTACATCATTCGTAACATCCCGCCTGGCACGTATGACATGAGCATTTCTGCTCCTGGATTTCGTGCGACACAGATCCGCACTGTGCCAGTTCACTCGACGAGCCTGACGGCCGTGAATGTGATGCTCAGTGTCGGCTCGGTGTCTGAAACAGTCGAGGTTTCAGCGACGGCAGCCACCGTCGAGACAACGAGTTCATCCGTGGCGGTTAGCAAGTCCGCCGAAGGAACTAAGGTTCAGGTTCACGAAGAGACATTTACACCGAGGCTGCGCGACTACTTTCCCGAGACCCTGTTCTGGTCGCCCTCTTTAGTCACCGATGCCAACGGTCGCGCGCGGTTGAAATTCAAACTTGCGGACAACATCACAATCTGGAAGATGACTGTGCTGGCGTCGACGAAAACCGGCGAGATCGGTGTCGCAGACCGTGAAATCCAAGCCTTCCAACCGTTTTTTCTTGAGCATGACCCTCCAAAAGTTCTCACTATCGGCGATGTGATCGACCTTCCGGTTGTGGTCCGCAACTACCTTCCACAAGCCCAGCAACTCAGCGTCGAAATGAAGCCCGCGAGTTGGTTCGAGCTGGAGCATCCCCACAAACAGGAGATCTCAGTCGGAGCTGGCGAATCCACGACTGCGATATTCCCGTTCCTCGCAACTGCGATGGTGAAGGCCGGCAAGCAGCAGGTCTACGGCGCCAACCGTACCACTGGCGATGCTGTCGAGAAGACAGTCACCGTTCACCCCAACGGCCGGGACCAAACCTCAACCGTGGCAGGCATTCTCCACGGCGACTCTATGCTCTCGCTGAACGTACCGGCCGATTTAATTCCGGGCAGCGTGCGGGCGCGGCTGAAGATATATCCCAACCTGTTGGCGCATGTCACGGAAAGTATTGAGGCCGGGCTTGAGCGTCCTTACGGTTGCGGCGAGCAAACTTTATCTTCGACATATCCCAGTGTCATGTTGTTGAAATACTACAAAGCCTCCGGCGTGACGAGTGCTCCGATGCAGGGAAAGGCCAGTCGCTACGTCAGCCTCGGTTATCACCGTTTACTTAACTACCGCGAGCCTGGCGGCGGGTTCAGTTATTGGGGCCACGGTTCGCCAGACGCGGCACTCACTGCATATGCCGTGCGCTTCCTGTCAGATGTCTCAGCCTTCACAGATGTTGATCCCGAGATCATACAGGGTGCCGAGAAATGGCTCGTTGGGCAGCAGGCTAAAGATGGCCACTGGCAGCCAAGGTATGGATACGATGACAGCGGGCTTACCGCGTACATTGCCGTCACTCTGGTCGAATCGGAAAAGGGCACTCAGGACCCTCTGAAGAAGTCCCTCCGGGAATCGGTCTCACGCGCTCTTGCTTATTTGTCCGATGCTCACCGTGATCTGAGTGAACCGTATACCCTCGCAGCGTTTGCCATCGCGACCTCTAATCTCGGCGATCGACAACGCGCCTCAGTCGCAATTTCGAAGCTTATCAAAATGGCAACTCCGGAACATGGTGGCATGTACTGGGTGCTTGAACACAACACTCCGTTCTACGGCTGGGGACATGCTGGCCGCGTCGAGAGCACCGCGATGGCAGTCTTAGCGCTGGCTACCGTCGATCCAGCTGACGAAACGCGCCGCCTCGTGGATGCCGGTACGCTCTGGTTGCTGCAGCAGAAAGATCGCTACGGAGTGTGGTACTCCGGTCAGGCGACCGTCGATGTCCTATCTGCCCTACTCAAAGGGATCGACACCTACGCTTCCAGAAACCCCGACGCCAGATTCGCAGCTGCGGTTAATGGCAAGACCGTACCGTTAGATGGGGACTGGTCTCCGACCTCAGACGCTCCGGCAATTATCGACATCTCGGACTTGATCCGTCCAGGCGATAACACCATAGTTGTCCAGAACGGAAGCACGCTCTCGACGGCCAGTACTCAGGCTGTCGCCGAGTACTACATCCCTTGGACCGGTGCCGCCGTCACCGAGGCTACCCGTCCCGGCGATTCTGATGCACTCCGTCTTGCGGTTAGGTTTGACAAGACGGAAGCCCACGCCGGAGAGGAAGTTCGTTGCTCTATCGAGGCCGAACGAATTGGAAGCCGTGGGTGGGGCATGATCATTGCTGAAATTGGCCTGCCACCCGGCGCCGACGTTGACCGCCGCGTGCTGGACGACGTAGTCAGCAACTCAGGCTGGACTGTGTCGCACTATGACATTCTCCCCGATCGTCTTGTGCTTTATCTTTGGCCCAACGCCGGTGGTACCAAGCTGTCGTTCGAGTTTCGTCCTCGATACGGGTTGAAAGCTCGAACCGCTCCCTCCGTCCTGTATGACTACTACAATCCCGAGGCACTGGTCGCACTGCCACCAGCTGATTTCAACATCAAAGCGATTCCACAGTCAGAGCCGGTGAAGACGGTCGCGGCAAAATAAAACCAGGGCCGTGTCGCATTGGCTATTCGAGTCCGGCGAAGCGTTTTGTTCGCTTCGCGCCTTTGCTCTCGCTGTCATCAGTCGACTGATTTCGTCATAGTGCCACGGACGGAAGTCATGCGTGTCAACACCAACGTCCATCGATAGTGAAGTCGGCGGTTCCGGCAGTCGCCCATGTGAATGCCCGTAAAGATGCCACGATCCGTGATGTGACCGACTCCAGACTCGCATGGCATAGTGACAGAGTACGATCGGTTGGCCATGTATGGAGATTTCCGCAAGGTTGTTGAGCCAAGAAAACTCTTCAGTCAACTTGCGAGCTTCTTTGTCGTGATTGCCGGCGACCGCAAAGATCTTCCTGCAACGAATGTGCTTGCGGTGCTCCAGAACCCACGCCTTGCTTCCGTAAATCGAAATGCCACTCAGAATGAGGCCCAGAAGGATCGGCACATTCAGCCAGTGACTCCAGCGCACCAGGAAATGGTGTTTCCTGACGACGAGCACGCCCGGCGGCAACGTGCTCGTAGAGTTCGGTTCACGATCAGGAGGTGTTGAATGGTTCATTGGAATTGTCCAGAACCCTTACTACTTGGTGTCGCTAGACGCCGCCGGAATGAAGAGGAATATCTTGTCCGTCACAAGTGTTCCATTTGGCAGCTTGTCAGTCGTCGCATAGACGACGTCGCCGGCAGCGAACGTGACTTGTTCAGGTGTCACTAGCGTCACGGGGGTATTTGGAGGCCCGGAGAACGTCTTAGAGCCGTCTTGATATTGGACCACCAGGGTAGTGCCGTCGCCTTTCTGTACCGTGCCGTTCGTCATGCGCGAGTGCGAGGCAGGGCGAGAGACGGAGCCATTAGTCATTTTGCTGTGAGTAGTTGCACCCGGCGGGTCTGTGAGAACACTACCTTCTGCCGCTCCATTCAGTTCCAGTGGAAATATGATGACCTGCTTCGCTACTTCTTTTCTGCTGCGCCTCGGCCGCAATGATGGTGAGCGTACAGGCGAGAAGGGTTAAGCTGAAACGCTGCATCATCCCTCGGGCCGCTGACTTGGGCTCCTGGAGCGCGGAATCAGCTCGGCACATTTGTGAGATTGTCATATTCTTCTCCTCGATGATCATTTTGTTCTCGTCAATCGTTGTCTATTTCTCCTTGCCAGTTGCACGCAGACAGGCATTCACATCGGCGGTTCGGTCCCTGCCTGCTCCGCCGCCATGTATGCTGCGTACCAGTCCGGCCATTCCGGGTCGCGCTGCCCGTTGCGGTCCTCGTGCTCGCCGTGGGCGGCCGCAGCACGCCGCATCGCGTTCGCTAGATCGGGTGCTGACGCAAAGGTCGTCGTCGCGGGATCGATGCGCCCGGGCGCCCGGCGCGTGACCTCCTGAACGATCCACGCGTTGCCATCGGGATCTTGAAAGGCGACGTATGAGCGGTAGCTCTGGCGCTCGGGGTCTGGGCCGCTAATGCGTCCCGCCGGCGAGGAGGGCGAGCCGTGGAAAACTTCACTTGCATCGATGCCCCGGGCCACGAGTTCCTTCTGGGCGACTTCAATGTTGGAAACGATCAGCCCACCTCGGAACGAGCCCGGCGTTGCCTCCGTGACTCCCTTGCCGAAGGAGATCGAGCACCCTGACCCGGGGGGCGTCAACTGGACGACGCGAAAATCGTTTCCCATAATGAGGTCGTCGTCGAGTCGCCACCCGAGCCTTGTGTAGAACTCCTTTGCACGGTCGACGTCCGAGACGGGGACAAGCGCGACCTCGAACTTCGTGTCGACTCTCGCGACACCCACTTCAGATTTCTGTTGTTTAACACTGCTGACTGCTTGACTCATATGATTTTCCTTTTGTTTGTGATTTAGTCTCGCGAGCATATGTGGGCCAATAGGGTCCCGGAGATATTTGCATTCAGCCTTTTATCGGTGTGTTCGCGAGGATGTCCACTTTGTCCACCTGCGGAGAAATCGCGAATAGTTCGCTGGCCCGGGCCCCCAATGCTTTCGCAATCTCGCCGCTCAAGTGCGCATTGCGGCCGGCTTCATTTGCAAAAGTGTCGAAGATGCCGAACTTCCCCTGACCGATCTTGAACGCATACTATTTCAAAGTTCCTTTTTCATTCAGCGCGAGTGGCTGAGCCGATTGTAGAAACGCCTCGGCATCAGCCTCCTTACCTGCACGTGCTTCGAGTGTGACTAACAGTCCAATTGTTTCCATTAACTTTCCCTCCTGTGATGAAATTAGTTCCGGGCGATGGACCGACCTGTATTCACAACTGTGAGTAGACTGCACATCGGAAACGGACCTGTACGGATTTGTGCTCGGATGGTCGAAATCCTGCTAGATTCATGCTCCGGGAAAGAAAACTCGAACGACTTACACTTGGGCCTGGGCTTTTGGCTTAAGGGATCGACGACGAGAGTCCGAATGAGCTAGGGTGTGGCCGAGTCAGAATCTGTTGAGGGATGATGAGGGGCTGAGCTGGGCGCTAGAAACGCAAGAAGCGACGAGACAAAGTCGGGACATGGTCGGGCATCAACTCAGGAAGTGAAGGGCAACGCGTGACAGTGAAGGCCCGGCTGCTAACCACTAATCACCGGAACCGTACCTTCTGAGCAGATGTCGCACGCGCAAAGTTGCTGCGGAGCCGAACAAATCCTGGCGATACTCTGTCGGGGTAGTGCCCCAGAGGTCACGAAAGGCCTGCGCAAAGTGCTGCTGGGTCTTGAAGCCACATGCCACCGCTACGTCCAGCACACGCGCATCGGGAGCGCGTAACATGTCTTGAGCACGCTCAAGCCTTTGGCGCAGAACATATTGATGCGGAGTCTCACCCGTTGACTTGCGAAACATCCGCGCGAAGTGAGCTGTGCTCAGGCCTACCGATTGCGCCATCTCGTCGAGACTCAAGTCGTCTTCCATCTTCGTGTGGACTAACTCTTTAATCCTTCGCAAGCGGGCCGAGCCGAGTCCGCCTCGGTAAATCTGCACAGAACGGTGCCTTACTGCATGACCATTGACCAGGGTTACAGCCATCGCCTGTTCGACAGAATCCAGGAAGAGGCGCCCGTTCGGGAAGCCGGCAGACACCTCAGCATGAACGGCCGTAACCATCGCACTCAGGCGCGGGTCCGCAAACTTGCGCGAAGGGCGCAGTTCTACCTCGCCGTAAGCACCGTCAGAGCAGGCCATCAGGGCAGCATCGGAAATACCAAGTTGCAGATCCGTTACGTTCATGAGCCCAACCCACTCACCCACATGACGATGGCACAAC
>Ga0307476_10002314_pt1 | contig 11372 bp, 9 predicted proteins | sample atmos_gasesECM2C_2_FD_203314 | JGI IMG/M metagenome (GOLD analysis project Ga0307476, IMG submission 203314) | Hardwood forest soil microbial communities from Morgan-Monroe State Forest, Indiana, United States - atmos_gasesECM2C_05 | ecosystem: Environmental > Terrestrial > Soil > Temperate... | reverse complement strand
GCAGGCTCCAAGCGAGAGCACAGAACGTATGAAGTTTAGGGTTTCCTGCCGAATTTGTCAATTGCGGAGCGTTAGTTTGCAATGCGTTTAGCTGCGGTGAATTGAGCCAGCGGTAGGCGTCTGGCGTGGGGACGTGAATCGATCTGGGTGCGACGACCAGCAAGGAAAGCCTGGAAATGTCAGGGAGCGGATAGATTTCGTCGCCCTTGCCGATGCCGAGGGCTCGTCCACCTTCCAGAAAAAACGCAACATCCGCTCCGAGCGCTGCGGCAAGTTCGAACAGACGTTCGCGAGGCAGCTGTTTTTTCATCAGCCGCAGATAGCCGATCAACGCAGCGGCCGCGTCGCTCGAGCCACCACCCAATCCACGGCCCGCAGGTATCACTTTGCGTAGTTCGATCGCGACACCATCGGCCAGCATTAACTCCTGGCGCAGCAAGCAAACCGCGCGATGCACGAGATTTTTTTCGGTAGGTTCGCTCGAAAGCGAATCGTTGCCAAGCACTTTCAGCGTAATGCCGGGCTTGCGCGTGGACTTGAGGCGAATTTCGTCTTGCAGCGAGATGGTTTGAAAAATAGTGCGCAGTTCGTGATAGTCATCGGGCCGTTTGCCGATGACTTCCAGGCGCAAGTTGATTTTCGCGAGGGCGGGAATGCGAACTTCAGCCATGTATACGTTATGGTTTCGCAGGTTCTGGCGAAGCCTTTTGCGCAACGCGGCGCCGGGACTGGCTGACTTTCTTCTCCACTTCGGCCACTTTGTCCGGCTCGACATCAGCCGGCAGCACGCGCTTCCATTCTGCCAGCGATTTTTCCCATTCCGCTGCGGCCATTTCAGGCCGGCCCGATTTGGCGTAAATATCGCCGAGGTGCAGGTGCATGGTCGGGTCGTGAGGATCACGTTCGAGCGCCTTGCGCAGCGCTGCCTCCGCATCCGAGAGCTTGTTCTGCTTGTAATATACCCAGCCAAGACTATCGAGATAGGCGGAGTTGTAAGGCTCTTCAGCCAGAGCCCGCTGCACCAGATCCTGTGCTTCGTCCAGACGGATTCCAAGCTCGCTCAGCATATAACCGTAATAATTCAAAACTGCGGAGCTCTTGGGGTTGACGGCGAGAGCTTTCTTGAATTCCGTTTCGGCTTTGTCGAAGACTTTCTGATGTTCGTAAATAGAGCCGAGGAAATACCAAACCATTTCGTTATCGCGCGGCGAGCCAGGAATGGCTTCCGCTGCGCGCGCAGCCTCTTCCGCTTCGTGGAAGCGATGCGCAAATTCGTAAGTCTGTGCGAGGTTCAGATAGGTTTCGCGGTCTGACGCGGTACCGTTGAGCTGCGCGCGAAGCAGCTTCGCGGCTTCGTCGGTTTGATTGGTTTCACCGAGCAGCAGCGCATACCTCGCTTTGATTGCGGGATCTTTCGGGTATTTGGCGAAGGCTTCTTTGCCGGCCTGCAAGGCTTTCGGCTGATCTTTCGCGGAGCTGTAAGCGTCCACGATCAAGACGCGCGCGCGGCGGTCTTCTTCGTCCCCAAGACGCCCCAATTCCTCGTAGGTGTTCACGGCCGCCGGGAAATTCTGCGTTTCGCGATACAGGCCGCCAAGCTGTTGATAAAGAACAGAAAGCGAGCGCCGGCGCGTCGGCATGGAAGCAGATTGTCCTTTAACACCGGTAACAGCTTCCGAAAGAACCCGGATGGCGTCTTCGTAGCGGCCCTGCGCTTCGTACAACATCGCTTCGTTGTACATCACGTCGAGACTGCCGGGAGAATATTGGCGTGCCTTGACGAGCGTATCTTCCGCTTTGTCCATCTGGTGCAATTCGCGATAAACCTGCGCCAGGTGGAGATAAACGTCGGCATTGTCGGGCATTAAGTCGGAAAGTTTCTGATAAACACCTAACGCCTCGGAATATTTTTCTTCCGAAATCAGCGTCTGGCCGAGTCCGCTCTGGTGGCTGGTTTCGCTGGGGTCGAGCTCCACGGCTTTGCGATACGCAGCTTCCGCTTTAGGCAGATCTTTGGTCTGCGTGTAGGCGTCACCAAGAAGATCGAGCAACGTAGGTGAAGAAGACTTGGAAGTCATGCCTTCGAGAAGGGCGACCGCATCAGACGATTTGCCCTCATCGAGCAGCAATTGCGTCAACTGCTCAACCCCGGCTTCATTTTCGGAATCTGCCTTCAGTAATCCGCGAAGAACTTCTTCCGCCTTGTCGTGCTGATTCTGCAACCGGTAAAGCCGCGCCAGCCACAGAGCTGATTCGGTGTCCGAGGGGTCGAGGCGTACCACTTCTTTGAATTGCGCGACGGCACGGTTGACCGTTTCGGACTGACCGGAAACCTCGCCGGCACTGCCGAGACTACGCAGATAAATGTGGCCGAGAAGACGCCGGGTCTGCGCGTCCTCCGGGTTGCGCTTCAGAAGAGCCTGGGCTTCCGCCTCGGCATCATGGACGCGCTGAGCCTTCCAATACATTTCCGCCAGGCGTTCGCCGATGATCGGAGACTTGGAATCGAGCGCGTAGGCCTTTTTGTAATAGTCGATGGCTTGTGTTGCGTATTCGCTGCGGCTGGTCGCCTCGTACTGCAGTTCGGCAACATGCCCCATGGTGTAGTTGAAATACGCGTCGGCGCGGCTGGAGGTTGGCGGAGCGGCCGGTTCACCGTTGGCGAAATCCTGCTTTTGTGTTGGCGCAGATTGCAGAGGCGCAGCGGACTGCGCAAAAACAGCGCTGCCCGCAAAAATTGTAGCGAAGAGGAATGTGTTCAGCTTTAGAAAGTTCATATTTGCCCTGAAAATTAAAGTATCCCATGTGAGCACGGGACGGTCAAAAGCGAAATGCCGAACATTTCCAGAGCCAGATGGAAGGCCGACCAGGATTGGATGCGCGCAAGCTGCAGAGCGTTGGAAGAAAAAAAGAGGTTGACACTGTTTCTATATTTCTGCAATTATCGAACCATGAAGAAGCCCGATCCGCTCCTGGTTATGCGATCCGCAGACCGCTTTCTAGCGCCCGGCGCCGAGGCTCGGCTGGCGATTCTGCGGCTGCCGTTCTCCCCTCACTCGACCGGAATGATCGCGGGAGAAGTGCAAGAGGAGCTGGAAATTCCAGCGTCCACGCTTTCCCATCAGCTGGAAAAATTGAAACGGGTCGGATTGGTCAATGTGAGGCGCGTCGGAGCATTTTTGTGGTACTCCGCCAATACCGCCAAACTTTTCCGCGCGGGATTTGGATCCATAGATATCGAGCCCACGCGCGTTTACAAAACCGAGCAGGCGCGCGATTTTTTGGGAAGTACAGGACTCGATGTGGAGAAAGTCAAGCCGCTGATCGACGGAAAATTCATCAGCGCGTTTGCGCGGGGCGCAAAGACCAAACGCTCGCGGAAACGTCGTTGGACCGTCTCGTTGTGCGCCGACCTGCTGTAACTGGCCGCGCGAAAAAATTCAAGAGATCGGAAACGGACATGACAAAGAGCGACGAGTATTCAGCGGAAAAGACGACAACTGGAGCACCCACGAAGTTGCGTGAGTCCGCCGAGAAATCACAACAAGAAGATCGGGAAGGCAAAAACGAGAAATCGCTGGCAGCGGAAAAGTGCGAGTGCCCTCCGGGCTGCGTCGGACTCCCCTGCTGCACTTGATTCGGCTGGGCTCTTCCCCGAATCGAAATATTCCTCGCCCGAAACGAGTAGAACGCTGTCCCGCAACGTATTGTTTCTCGGTACGCCAACTCCGCGGTTCGATTCTTGCGGAACCATTCTGAACCAAAAAGGACGGCCGAACTTCAGTGCTTACAGCGCGCGAAGTCATCCGACCGGCCGTATAAATCCGTATGCGATCAAGCAGGATGATTCTCGCGCAGATCAGTGCAGGAAGTGGCGCATACCGGTGAAGACCATGGCCATGCCCAGGCGATCAGCGGCAGCGATAACGTCGTTATCGCGCACCGAGCCTCCTGGCTGAATCACCGCGACTGCGCCAGCTTTCGCGGCTTCTTCGACTCCATCGGGAAACGGAAAAAACGCGTCAGACGCGACAATTGAATCCTGCAAGGAAGACTGCGCTTTCATCACCGCAAGTCTAACTGAGTCCACTCGGCTCATCTGGCCGGCGCCGACACCGAGCGTCGCGCCGTCCTTCGCAAAAACGATGGCGTTCGACTTCACATGTTTGGACACTTTCCACGCGAACTTCATGGCGGCGAGCTCTTCGGCGGTGGGGGCGCGCTGCGTTACCACCTTCAGCTCAGATGCTTTGATTTCTCCGAGATCCGATTGCTGCACCAGCATGCCTCCGAGAATTCGTTTTAATTGCAGCTCTCGTTCCGGCTCCAGGCCGCCCGCTGGAAGCTCGAGCAGGCGCAGATTTTTTTTGGCGGCGAAAATTTCCTTTGCGCGAGGGTCAAAACCGGGAGCAGCGATGCACTCAACAAAAAGTTTCGCGACTTCCTCGGCGGTTGCCGGGTCCACTTCGCGATTGAACGCCAGCACGCCCCCGAACGCCGAGATTGGATCGCAGGCATACGCTCTTAGATAAGCTTCACGCAAGGTTTGCTGTTCCGCCGTTCCGCACGGGTTGTTGTGCTTGATAATCACCGCGGCCGGCTTCTGAAATTCCGCAGCGATGCTGCGCGCAGCTTCCAGATCCACAAAATTGTTGTACGAGAGTTCTTTGCCCTGCAGTTGTTTGGCGGCCGCCAGTCCCGATGGCGGTTCGCTCGCGCGGATATAAAGCGCGGCGGCCTGATGCGGATTTTCGCCATAGCGCAACGGCTGCTGCTGCTCAAGCGAAAGGTAAACGCGTTTCGGCAGCATTTCTTTCGCAATCAGCGCGGGATGCCCGGTTGAAACCGACAAGCGCTCCAGTTCGGTGGCAATCATTCCGTCATAACGTGACGTGGTGGCAAAAACTTTTCGCGCCAGTTCAAGCCGTGTGGCCAGAGTGGTGTCGCGGCTTGCTTCCAGCTCGGCGACAACGTGTCCGTAGTCTCTAGGATCGGTGACCACCGTGACGCTTTGCCAATTCTTTGCGGCGGAACGCAGCATCGTTGGCCCGCCGATATCAATATTTTCTATCAGCTCTTCCGCGGTGAGATCGGCTTTCGCTGCGGTCGCTTCGAACGGATAAAGGTTCACGATCACCAGATCGATTGGCGCGATGCCATGCTCCTTCGCCTGCTGCTCATCCTGCGGGAAATTACGGCGATAGAGCAATCCTCCGTGAACCTTCGGATGCAGCGTTTTGACGCGGCCACCTAGCACTTCCGGCCAGCCGGTAAATTCCGAGACATCTTTCACCGCGACGCCAGATTCGCGCAGCAGCTTCGCGGTGCCGCCAGTCGAAAGAATTTCTATGTTCAGCGCGGCGAGACGCTTTGCAATATCCAGAATTCCCGTTTTATCGAATACGCTGATCAGCGCCCGCCGCACCGCCATGTCGAATCCTCCGTCGTGCGAAACATTCAGTGTAAGCGGAACGAAGCGAATCGAAAAGCTGTCGGCTGCGGAACCTTCGGTCGGAGATTTTTTGCAAGAGGAAATGTGAGGGCGTCTAAGCCTTCACCAGCGCTTTGAGTCTGACCTGACTATCGACCACTTCGACGACGTACTCCACTTCAGTGCAGTTTTTCTGCCGTTGCAGATCCTTGGTTTTCTTACGAACAAATTCGGTGAAGCCGGCGTGGGTCAAACGCGCGATGTCTTCGCCGGCAGTCTTTTTTGCTTCCACGAACGCCTGAAATAATTGCTCGACTTTTTCCGTCTCGCGTTCCGGCTCCGAGCAGGTGATGCGGAATGCCGATGCGTCGGCGACCGCGGAACTGTACCGCGCATTGGCTTCAGCGAGCCGCTGCGCTCGTTCGGCTTCGATTGCTTTTGCCGCCGCGCCAAAGTGGCGCTGTACCGTGCCCTCTTCTTTCTGTCTGGTCCGCTTCCGGAAAATATCTTTGTACTTCGCATACGTCTGGGTGAGGTTGTTATAGCGAAACCGCTGCCCGTACTTCATGTCTCCGGCACGTTCGCCGTATTTCTTGACGACTAAGTCGATGCGCCATTCAATTTCATTGGGCGGACGTTTACGGCCTCCACCAAAGAATTGATCGTATTCGATCTTCAGTTGGCGGATGTCGCGTTCGAGTTGGCCGAGTTCTTCGTCGATGGTAGCCAAGGCGGCAATCTCTCGTTTTCCATGGTAGGAGGGCGGCAGGCTGGGCGTCAACGGCCCGTCGGTTCCAGGACGCCGACCGCAAACTGTCCGCGGTCGTGGCGCACCTGTACCAATGGGCAGGCCGCCGCATCCTTCGCATTGCTCGCTCGGCCCGCCTATGCTCCAATACGAAAATGGATTTCCGCGCAAGACGTTCGATGGCTCCTGAAACATCTGAATTGTTGCGCCAGATTCCCTCGGTGGACGAACTACTTCGCCAGCCGCGCATGGTGAAACTTGCCGGACGCATTCCGCGCGAGTTGCTGGTGGAAGTGGCGCGCGAAGTTGTGTCCAGCATCCGCGCGGAGATCACCGGCGAAAAAGGTGTGTCCGTAATTCCGATTGTTCCCGCCGACCTTGAAGACGTCATCGCGCGCGAGGTCGAACGTATTCTTTCCCGGACGTTGCAACCCGTTATCAACGCGACCGGAGTCGTTCTGCATACCAACCTGGGGCGCGCGCCGCTTGCGCCTGCAATCCTGGACGAGCTTCGCCATACCGCGATTCATTATTCGAACCTGGAGTACGACCTTGAAGCCGGATTGCGCGGAAAGCGCGACACGCATACGGCCGAACTTCTTACCCGACTGACTGGCGCGGAAGACGCCATTGTGGTGAATAACTGTGCCGCGGCGATCCTGTTGGTTCTCAGCGCGCTGTCAAAAAACGGTGAAGTGATTGTTTCGCGCGGCGAACTGATCGAAATCGGTGACGGATTCCGCATTCCCGAAGTCATGGCGCAAAGCGGAGCGATCCTTCGCGAAGTGGGCACAACCAATCGCACTCGCATCGCGGATTACGAAAATGCGATCTCCGACAAAACGCAATTGCTGTTGCGCGTGCACCCGTCAAATTTCCAAATGTCGGGATTCACGGAGAAGCCGGCCGTCACTGAGCTCGTGGCCCTCAGCCGCCGCGCGAATCTTCCCTTAATTGAAGACCTTGGCTCCGGTTGTCTGGTGGACCTTTCGCAGTACGGGATTAGCGAACCGACTGTTCGGCAAAGCGTTGAAGCCGGTATCTCTGTGGTGACTTTCAGCGGGGACAAATTGCTCGGCGGACCTCAGGCCGGAATCATTGCCGGAAAGGAGGACTTGGTGCAGCGCGTTCGCCGTCATCCACTGTTTCGCGCGCTCCGTGTGGATAAATTGACAATCACTGCGCTGGAGGTGACGCTGGCCTCCTATCAACGCGGAGCGCTGGACGAGGTGCCTACGCTGGCGATGATCCGCATGAGCGCGCAGGAAATGGAAAGGCGCAGCCGAAATTTTATCCGCGAATTGACGCCTTCGCTTTCCATGAACGAACTCGATCTGGAAATTGCCGATGGCGAATCGCTTGCCGGAGGAGGTTCAACGCCAGCGCAGTGTATTCCGACAAAAGTCATTCGCATAAAAAGCCGGCGCTACTCCGCTTCGCAGATTGAGCAGCGCCTGCGTCGCGGTCCCGGTTCCACACCGGTGGTTGCGCGGATCGATGACGACCGCCTGGTGATCGATCTGCGGACCGTCTTTGCGAACCAGGACGCGGCGCTTGCCGAAGCTCTGGCGGCAGCACTCCGATGATTATTCGCTGCGTGTACTGAGTCTCTCTGTGCGGTAGCCGAAATGTTATAATTCGTTGTGCTATAGGCGGCAACGACGGACGGCGACATGGCGACCTCACAGATTCAGCTGCAACCGAAACAAAGCAACGGCTCGCGCGACGCGCCAAAAACATGGAAGACTCTGTCCCAGGAAGTAAGCAGCGCCGTCGATCTCTGCCTATCTGTCCCCGTCGACTCGGAAGCGGAATTGAGTGCGCTTTCGCGTGAGGCTGGCGCTTCGGCAGACCGAAGCATCGCGCGCCTGGATGAAACCATTGCCTGTCGGGATCGCGAATTGAAAAAGATCAGGAAGCATCGGTGATGCTGGACACGCGACGCACTGGCGGCCATCAAGCGAATCATTTTTGATCGAAGAGCGCGTCGCTGTACTCTGCAAGCAAGCCACAGCTCATTGATGGGAAGTCTGTAAGGACCTGCATCGCCGGCTCGTCCGCATCGCAGCCAAGTTCGAGTTACTCCGAGCGAATGGCTGCGCCGGCACGTCGCTCGCTGCCTGAAGAAACCGAGCGCTAGGTGCGGAAAGGACTACGTTCCGCTTGCTCGCCTTCGTCGTTGACCGTCACAACCTGAAGCAAACGAATACGAGTAATCCGACTCTGCCTCCGGGCTGGGCGCTGATCCGCGTTCGCATGGCGGGAATCTGCAATACCGACCTGGAGATTCTGAGCGGCTATCACAATTTTCACGGCACGCCGGGGCATGAATTTGTGGGCGAAGTGCGGGAGGTCGCCGGAGTTTCCGCTGCGGCGAAGAAACGGTGGACCGGGAAACGAGTCACCGGCGAAATCAACATCGCCTGCCGCGCGCTAGGCTTGCGCCCAGTGTGCCGGTTTTGTAAACGAGGCTTGAAGCGCCATTGCGAACGTCGCAAGGTCCTCGGCATCGTCGCGCATGACGGCGCGTTCGCGGAATACCTGGCACTGCCTCTTGAAAATTTGCACGTTATTCCTGATTCGATCAGCGACGAGATGGCGGTGTTCGTCGAACCGCTGGCAGCTTCATGCGAGATTCTGGATCAGGTCAATGTAAACAAATTTCGCGAAGCCGCCGTGCTCGGCGATGGAAAGCTGGCGCAACTGATCGCGCGGGTTTTGCGCACGGCGCTTTCGCGCGTGGTGATGTATGGGAAACATCGAAAGAAATTAGCGCTCGCGCGGCGTGCTCGAATCGGAACGAAATTGGTCCGCGGCGATGCCCACGATTTGCAGCGCGTGAAGGAAAGTTTCGCATTGTTAGTCGAGGCGACCGGTTCTCCCAGTGGACTTTCACTGGCCCAGGAAATGACGGAGGCGCGCGGGATCCTGGTATTGAAATCGACGTTTCACGGCGCGGCGCCGGTGGAAACCTGGCCAATCGTGGTGAAAGAACTGACTGTTGTCGGATCGCGCTGTGGTCCATTCGACAAAGCGATCGCACTGCTTAAATCGGGCAAAGTCGATCCGCGACCTCTAATCACTCGCACATTTCCGCTGGAAGAGGCTTCGGCCGCCGTGGCCTTGGCACAAAAATCTGGGGTGATGAAAGTCCTGCTGAAGAACGCAGCAAAATAGCGCAAGCATAAAAAGAGGGCAGACCGTAAGAATCAATCAAGCTCGCGCTTTCATGCTCTTGTAACTCTTATACTCTCGCACTCTTTTCCTTTTATACTTTTTCTTCACAGCCGATTGATGCAGGACGCCACACGCGCCGCGCCGAAACCGTTATCAATATTGACGACCGCCACGTTTGACGCGCACGAATTAAGCATTCCGAGAAGCGCTGCGACGCCGCCAAAACTTGCCCCGTATCCAACGCTTGTCGGCACCGCAATCACCGGCACGGCAACCAACCCACCAACCACGCTAGGTAGAGCGCCTTCCATTCCGGCCACGCAGATAATCACGCGGGCACCAGCAAGCGCCGAGCGGTTTTCCAGCAGGCGGTGGATTCCCGCCACGCCGACGTCATATAGATGTTCGGCCCGATTTCCCATGACGCGCGCGGTCAGCAGCGCTTCCTCCGCCACCGGGATATCGCTCGTTCCGGCGGAAACAACAAGAATGGTCCCCTTGCCGGCAATTTTCGTGTCGCGTTCGATTGTGATTACGCCGGAAAGCGGATGAAATCTTGCCAGTCGCGATTCCTTACCCGCCGCACGCTTCACAGCAGCAAATATTTTTGCATCCGTCCGGGTAAGCAGTATGTTGTGTTTGCTGTCTTTTTTTGCCAGCATGGCGCGAACAATTCCAGCAATCTGCTCGGGAGTCTTTCCCTTGCCAAAAATAACTTCTGCAAATCCCTGCCGCAAAGTGCGGTGATGGTCCACTTTCGCGAAGTCCAGATCTTCGAACGGCAAATGCTTCAGTCGCTCGATCGCCTTCGCCGGCGCGAGTTTACCAGCCTGCACCAATTGCAAAAGTTTCAAAAGTTCCTGAGAGTTCATCGTAATTGCCGCTTAAGAAGTCTATCACTGCAGTCTATGCGCGCCGCCGCTTGACTTGCCACAAATCGGCTGCGAGACTGAATTTATCCGCGGCGAAAACATGCGCGAAAACGGCAAAAAAATCATTACTGTAGGTGTGACCGGCGCGAGCGGCGCTGTGCTCGCACAAAAAATGCTCGCGCTGCTCGATTCTGATCCTCGCGTTGAGCGTATCCATCTGGTCGTCACCGAAACTGGGCAGCGCCTGTTCGCCGAAGAATTGGCGACAGCCGCCGGCAGCCCAAACCAACTCGTGCAGCGTCTTCTCGGCCGTACGTCGCAAAAAATCGAGCAAATTGCCAACAAAGACGTCGGCGCGTCTATCGCGTCGGGGAGTTATAGGGTTGATGCGATGGCCGTAATTCCCTGCTCCGTCGGCACGTTGGCCAAAATCGCGGTGGGAACCTGCGACGATCTTGTAGCGCGTTCCGCAGACGTCATGCTCAAAGAGGGGCGCAAGCTCGTTCTGTGCGTACGCGACACGCCATTCAGCAGGATTCATTTGGAAAACATGCTGCGCGCGCAAGAAGCAGGCGCACTCATCATGCCCGCGATTCCCTCTTTTTATCACGCGCCAAAAACGATCGACGATCTTGTCACGCAATATGTTTGCCGCGTCCTGGCACAAATGGATTTGCCACAAGAGGCCATGTTCCGCTGGACAGGCTCAGCCGCCGCGAAAGAAGCCAAAGCATGACGTTACGCAACCGGTCGCTATGCCCAGGTTCCTATTCTCCTTCCTCTGCGAACTCTTGGTCCGGGGCGTTAAAATCTACATGCCAATGCCACCCATAACCCGCCTACGCACCGTCCTCGAAATGATCAAGTTCGAGCACTCGATCTTTGCCCTGCCGTTTGCGCTCACCGGCGCGTTGCTGGCAGCACGGTTCACGACGCACGCATGGCCTTCACTGAAGCAGTTGCTATGGATCGTCGTGGCCATGGTCGCCGCCCGCAGCGCCGCCATGACCATCAACCGTATCGCCGACGTCCACTACGACAAAGAAAATCCTCGCACGGCGCAACGCGCGCTCGCGACTGGCGCACTCTCCACCAGTTTTGCCTGGATTTTCACGTTTGCCACAGTCGCGATCTTTTTTTTGGC
>Ga0307476_10002313_pt1 | contig 11373 bp, 10 predicted proteins | sample atmos_gasesECM2C_2_FD_203314 | JGI IMG/M metagenome (GOLD analysis project Ga0307476, IMG submission 203314) | Hardwood forest soil microbial communities from Morgan-Monroe State Forest, Indiana, United States - atmos_gasesECM2C_05 | ecosystem: Environmental > Terrestrial > Soil > Temperate... | reverse complement strand
GACGATCAATCCCTTGGGACCGTCCACGGCGATTCCGAGATTTACGCTGTGGTGATAAGTGATTTCGGTGCATTCGGTGTTGACCGAGGCGCTGAGAACAGGGTGTTCGGCCAGGGCTTCAACGGTTGCCTTGGCGAAGAAGGGCAGAAACGACAGTTTGGTGCCGGTCGCCTTCTGGAATTCCGCTTTGTGCGCGGCGCGCAGCATGCTGATGCTGGTTACGTCGGCTTCGACAACGGTGGTGAGTTGCGCAGAGCCGTGTAGTGATTCCATCATGCGTCGGGCGATCGTCTGGCGGATCCTGGGAAGCTTTTCGACGGAGGTACCGGCGCCGTTCGTCACCGTCGGTGCCGCCGCGGGAGGCGCCGCGGCTGCCGAGACGGACGGCGTGCCGGTGTCGGTGTCGGTGTCGGTGTCGGCCACACTATCGGAGGCCGCACTGGTGAAGGGAGCCGCAGTTTCAACCGTCACAGGTTCGGGCTCTTCGTCCGGCGGCGAGACGGGTGCGGTGGTGATGGTGGCAAGGGCCGCACCGACTTCCACGACGTCGTTCTCTGCGACGAGGATGGTGGCGACGGTGCCGGCGTACGGCGAGGGGATCTCGGTATCGACTTTGTCGGTGGCGACTTCCAGCAGTGGCGTTTCGGTGTCCACAGTGTCGCCCGGTTCGACGAGCCAGCGCGTGACGGTGGCCTCGGTGACGTCCTCGCCCAGAGACGGCAGGGTTATCGTGAATTCCGTGTCTGTCATGGCTTCCTAATCATTCGGCCAGATCGAGCGCGGCGCGCACGATGGAGTCGGTATCGATCCCGTGATAGCGGTACACCGCGTTGAGGTCGCCGACCTGTCCGAACCGGCTGACGCCCAACGACTTCAACGGGACACGGTTGATTCCGGCCAGGAAGGCCAGGGTGTGCGGGTGTCCGTCGAGAACGGTGACCATCGGCGCGGCACGTTCCGCCGGGAAGATCTGGTCGAGGATCCAGGAGGGGCTGTCGCCCAGGCCTTGGCGAGCCTGAAGGGATTCGAACAGCAATCCAGGATTGGTAATGCAGATGACCTCGGTGGCGAGCTTCATCTCTGCAAGCCGATCTGCCGCCTCGATCGCTTCGGTGACCATCGCGCCGACAGCTACGATGCAAACCGCTGGGTTCGTGCATGGACGCAGCGTGTAACCGCCGGCGATGACCTGGCGGCGACGGCGCTCCCGAGCTGCAGGATCGGTGGGCAGCTCGGCGAGGTCCTGGCGAACGGGCCGGGTGGACAGCCGCAAGTACGAGGATTCACCGTCGGGGCGCCCCAGCCGCGAGATGCAGTGCAGCAGTGTCCATTCGACTTCGATGGCGAATGCGGGTTCGTAACTGATGCAGCCGGGTTGCTCAAGCCCGATCGACGGTGTCTTGATCGACTGATGCGCACCCCCCTCGGCGGCTAGCGTGACCCCTGCCGGGGTCCCAACCAGAATGGACTGGCCACCGGCATAGATGCCGTAGGACCAAGGCTCCAGCGCCCGCTCGACGAAGGGGTCGTACAGCACGCCGATGGGGAATAAGGGTTGGCTCCACCGACTCCAGGTGGCGCCGAGCTCGCCGAGTAGTCCGACCAGGTTGGTTTCGGCGATCCCGAGCTCCATGTGTTGGCCGGTCGGTCTTTCGCGCCAATGCAGGATGGTCTCGCGGTCATCGTCGAACCAATTACGGCGTTCGTCGGGTGACCAAATGCCAACCTTGTTGAGCCACCCTGCGAGATTGGTGCTCGAGCTGACGTCGGGGCTGACGGTGACCACTCGCTTGGCCACCTCGGGCGCCTCGCGGCTCAGGTCGAGCAGCGTTCGGCCCAGCGCTGCCTGGGTGGTGGTGGTAGCCAGCGGAGTGCGGCCGATTTCTGTGGGCACCGGTGGCGGCATCGCGATTGTCGGCGCGACGCGGCGCAGACGCTGCGCGGCGGCTGAGCACAGTTCACCGGCCGGAGACTGGGCGTCAAAGCGCTGCCAGGGTCGGTCGGGGTCATTGCCCAGGGTTTCTGCCAGCTGTTCGAATTGCTCAACGGACAGCAGCGAGGAATGGTTCTGGGGGTGTCCTTGGGTCGGCAGCCCGTACCCCTTGATGGTGTAGGCGATGATGACCGTCGGCCGGGAATCGTCGATCTGCGCGAACGCCGATCGCAGCGTGTTCAGGTCGTGGCCGCCCAGATTGCTGATCGCTTTGATCAGGGTGGTGTCGTCGAGTTGAGCGATCAGTTCGCCGATGGCGTCGCCATCGGGCTGCTGGGCGGGCAACCGCTCGCGCAGCTCGTCGGCCGTGCAGCGCAGCAGCCGCTGGTACTCGGGGTTGGGCATCTCCACGATCCTGCGACGCAGCGCCGATCCGCCCGGACGGCCGAAGAGCTCTTCGAGCAACCGGCCGAATCTGACCGGGATGACCTGCCATCCCGCGGCGGCGAACATTGACTCCAACCGCCCGGCCGCGATGTTGGGCACGACCCGGTCAAGGGACTGTCGGTTCATGTCGATGATCCAGACGATCTCGCCAAGCTCCTGGACGGCCGGATCGAGAATCGCTTCCCAGACCGCGCCCTCGTCGAGTTCGGCATCACCGACCAGCGAGTATTGGCGGCCTGACCCGGTACTCCCGAAAGCGGCGTCGACGTAGCGGCGCGCGACCGCGCCCCAGATGGGTGCGGTGGCGCCGATCCCCACGGAGCCCGTCGAGTAGTCCACCGGGTCGGGGTCCTTGGACCGACTCGGATAACTCTGCAGGCCGCCGAATTCCCGCAAAGTCGTCAGGTAGGACTCGTCGAGCGCGCCGAGCAGATAGTTGATCGCGTGCAGCACCGGCGAGGCGTGCGGTTTGACCGACACGCGGTCGCCGGACTGTAGCTGCTCAAAGTACAGCGACGTCATGATCGACACCATCGATGCGCACGAGGCCTGATGGCCACCGACTTTCAGCCCGCTCGGGTTCGGTCGGACGCGGTTGGCGTGATGGACGATCGCCGTCGACAGCCACAGCACGCGTGCGGCGATCTCATCGAGCGCGGGTTCCCTGTCGGCCTGGGCCGGTGAGATGGTGGTCATCGTGACTCCCTGTGTGCACGCTTGCGGCGTTGGATGACTGGTGGTTGCTGACGGTGTCGGCAAGGCGGGCAAGGTATCGGCGGCTCCGGTCAGAGAAGCCCGGACAAGTCGACGTAGATTCCGGTGAGCGAACCACCACCGAAACCGTCGATCTCGAAGAAGGCACGTCCGTCGAGCGGTCCGTTCCCACCGAGTGAGGTCTGCCAGCGAATGCGACCGTACTTGTCCGACATCTTCGCCCCACCGGCGTACACATGTTCGGTGGCCCCGTGCCGACGCAAGATCTCCATGCTCCGCTGATTGAGGTAGGAGGCTTTCGGCATCTCGAGGTCGTCTGATGCTTCTCTACCAAGAGGAGGTCAACGCTCAGCTTCGACAGGAATATCGAGGCCGTCAGGCCGCACCCGCCGCCGACTATGAGTACAGGAACTTCGATGTCCATAATTTCGACCCGCCGCGCTCTCGCGCTGTACGCCGCGGCGTGGGCGCGCGACGAACATTGGGCTGTGCGTGACGATGACTCAACGCAGCCCGGAGAGGTCGACATAGACGTGGTAGCCGTCGATGAGGTCGTCAGTGTTGAAGGTAAGTACCACCGCGGCCGGGTATTCGCTGGTTGTGTCGTCGAGCTGGATGTACCGCACGCGCAGTTCGACGACGACGGTGCGCTGATCCAGGTCAGTGTAAAACGAATTGAAGGTGTGTTGGACACTCTTGACTGCGTTTTTGTGCTGCGCAGCGAATACCAGCATCGCCTCAAGTCCCTCAATGGGCGCGTTGTTGGCGAATCGGAATTCGACGTCGCGGCTCAGATAGTTGCCGAACGAGGCGAATTCCCAACGGTCGGAAATCGCGAAGTAATCGGTGATCCGGCGCTCCCAACGGACGGCTGAGGTTTCCTCAAGGGTTGCGTTATCGATGGTCACGAAGCGTCCTCCCGTAATTGTGACGACCGTCATGGTGGTCGGTCGGTGTCGCTCACACCCAGGAGCAGCGTAAAGCCCAACACCCGCCCAGTCAACACTAATGTTGATTGGCGGATGAATCGGGAAGCCCTCAATGTTGGCGGCCCGGCGGCGGCCACGTTCGTCGCTTCGGGCAGGCAGACTCGCCCGGTCCAGCAGCCTTAGTGCTGTGAACGCTGGGTGTAGGCGGCGCCGAGGCGCGTGACTTCCTCCGCGGTTAAGACCAGATCCGCCGCCGGGAGTATCCCGTCGAGCTGGGGCACTGTGCGTGCGCTCGCGATTGGTGCGGTGACGTGATCTTGGGCGAGCAACCAGGCCAGGGATACTGCGGCGACCGTGGTCTGGTGGGCTTCGGCAACTTCGTCGAGTACCGCCAGCAGCGCCAGGCCCTGCGCATCCAGGTAGAGCGTCGGGTTCGCCGGGCGCGCCTCGGCGGCGGTCCGGACGCTGGTCACCTTGCCGCCCGGTCGGTACTTTCCAGTCAGGAACCCGGCCGCCAACGCGTAGAAGGGCATCACGGACAGCCCCAATTGGTCAACTACGCCGGCGTGCGTTGTCTCGAAGTCGCGTTCGACGAGGCTGTAGAGCGATTGAGTGGCCGCGAACCCAGCGAGATGCTCACGCGCTGCGATCGCGGCGGCCTGGGCTAACCGGTTTGCATCGAAGCGAGAAGCCGCGATATAACGCACTTTTCCCTCGCGGACGAGTGCGTCGAAACCCGACAGGGTCTCTTCCAGCGGGGTGTCGTGATCGTCGACATGGGCGTACAGCAAATCAATCGTGTCGACGCCCAGCCGCTTCATGCTGGCCTCGGTGTACATGCGGATGTTGGAGGCGGTCAGTCCGCCGGTCATGCCGTCGAGGGCCCCGATTTTTGTCGAGACCACCATACGGTCCCGGCAGCGCCGCTGCCGCATCCATTCGCCGATGATGGTTTCCGATTCACCGCCGACGTTGCCCGGTATGAATTTCCAGTACACATCCGAGGTGTCGAAAAAATTTCCGCCGGCTTCGGCGAACGCGTCAAGAACGACGAAGGCCTCGTCTTGGGTGACGGTCCACCCAAAGACGTTGCAGCCTAGGCAGATCGGAAAGACCTCGAGGTCGGTGTGTGCGATGGTGTGCATCATTCTCCGTGCGGCGCGACGGCTGGCGGGGTGGATCAGGTTCGGGCGAACTCGACGGGAATCGACCATTCGGACAGGGGTACCGACGCTGGCGGCTCCGGCGTGACGATCGTCAGATGACGCTCCGGGCGATCCTCGGCGTTCCATGCGCGATACGGTGCCCCAGCGGGCACCACCACTAGATCGTGGCGGGTGGCGGTGTGAACTTCACCGGCGACGTCGACCGTCAGTGCTCCCTCTAGGACGAAATAAAACTCATCGAAGGGATGCAAGGTGTAACCCGCCGGAGTGTGGCAGGGCGCGACGCGGGTGACCGATATCATGCCGTGCTCGGAGCCGGTGGCCCGATTTGCGAGCACCTGCACTTCGAGCCGGCCGCCGGGGACACTGAACCACCCGTCGGGCTGCACTGGGGTCAGACAGTTTTGCGGGGGCGGCCCCTGAAGGTCCGGACAGAGCTCCTTGATTGGTATCAACTCCCCACCGCTGGCCGGAACCGGTGCAGGCAAGAGAATCTCGATCTGGACCACGTCGTCTGCGCCCTCGTTGAGGGCGTAGTGCGGGAGCCCTGCGGGGATACGGACCAAGGTGTCGGCCTGCGCCCGCACCTTGTCGGTGCCTAGCTGTACGTCGGTGGCGCCACTGAGAACGAAGTAGAACTGGTCGAATCGGTGCTTGTGCAACGGGTCCGCGACAGTGCCGGCGGGAATGCCTCCCTTCACAACCGCGCAGTTCTCCAGGTGCGCCATAAACTCTGGCGAGTGGGTGCCCGGCTCGGTCGGGATATCGTCAAATCGTCGTAACACTCGCATTGATGTCCTCCTCGGGCATCAATGATGAACGCGCTCGACACTCGAGTCAACACCGATGTTGAACAACACGTCAGCGGGGGGCTCAAGCCCGATGAATTTCACAGCATGTGCATCGGGCGGAAAACGGCGGTTCCGCGCGAGATAGCTCCGACCCGGATCGATCGCACCGGGTTGGCGGCATGACGGATGTCGAGGTCAGTCCGTACGGGCGCGAGGCGCTAGGGCGAGAAAACGCCTTCAGGCCCCGCCTCAAGTTTCGTGGCGAAATCGGCACACCGCAGTAGTCAACAATAGTGTTGACATAGCGGCGTGGAGGTGTCAGTATCGCTAACGGTGACCTTGGGCGCGCCGACATGGCAGCATCCGGTGGCGTTCTCCTCGCCGACGCCGGGAGCGCACTGCGCTTCGAGTGCCGAACCCGCACATGGCATATGTAGGGAGCACCACCTCCACCTGGCGCCAACCAAGCACTTGGCATCACCACATGAGGTCGATGCCGGGTCTGTCAGTCACACAACATACGAAGGATGGTTCATCGGCGATGTTCATCGCGACCTGCGTTCTCGGCGCTGTACTGGCCGCACTGCTCGCGCTTTCGGCATACGGAAAGCTCAGTCACAACCCTGAACAGACCGCCACCATCCTGAAAGTCGGCTTCCCCGAGCGCTACATCTGGCTGCTCGCATCGTGCGAGCTCGCAGGAGCAGCCGGCATCGTCCTGGGTCTGTTCTGGTGGCCGATCGGGATCGCGGCAGGCATCGGCGTAGTTCTGTACTTCGCTCTCGCTGTTGCCTCACATCTTCGGCGAAAGTTTTACGATGTGCAGGCATCGGGGGCTATTTTGCTGCTCTGCCTCGCGGTGCTCGCCTTGAGGGCGCTCACTATCTAAAAAATCCGCGAGGCCCATCGCCATCGGATCTTGGTGGGGTCCGCAATGAGGACCCTCGCCAGCTCCCGCGCTGAACGAGTAACCGCGACCCACGTGCGACGATGCCCGTCGTCTGGTGTCCCGCGCCCGGCCTGCGCGACTGATCCGGCGCTGCGCGCGTGAGCGTCACCATCTCCTGCTCTGACGCGCATCGCAACAGTCAACATGTATGTTGACTATTGCGGCTTTGCGGTCCTACGATGGGTCCTTAGTCGTCCGCGTTCCGTTAGGGGGATCACCCGATTAGCAGGCATCAGGAACTGCGTGCAGAGGTGCGCGATTTCGTCAGTCACGAGATGGCCGCCCGCGGTCTCGAACGGCACTGCGATTCCTGGATGACGGGCTTTTGCCCAGAGTTCAGTCGCGCGCTAGGTGCCCGCGGCTGGGTCGGCATGACATTCCCGCGCGAGTTCGGTGGCGCCCAGGTTTCCAGCGAGCAGCGCTACGTCGTCATCGAGGAATTGCTGGCCGCTGGGGCGCCGGTGGCCGCCCACTGGTTCGCCGACCGCCAGGTGGGGCCCGCCCTGCTGCGGCACGGGACGCCGGCGCAGCAGGCCGACCATCTGCCCGCCATAGCGCGTGGCGAACGGTACTTCTCGATCGGCATGTCTGAACCCGATAGCGGATCCGATCTCGCCTCGATCCGAACCCGCGCCGAAAAGGTCGACAGCAGTTGGCGACTCAGCGGCGCGAAGGTGTGGACCAGCCACGCCCATGTCGCTCATTACGCTCTGGTGCTCGCGCGCACCGCGCCCGTCGACCGTGACAACCGGCATGCGGGGCTTTCGCAGTTCCTGATCGACCTGAACAGCCCCGGCGTCGAGGTTCGACCGATCGTCTCGCTCGACGGCGGTCACCACTTCAACGAAGTTACTTTCGACGATGTCGCGCTCGCCGAGGACGCACTGCTCGGCGCCCCCGGACGAGGCTGGGCGCAGGTGATGCAAGAACTGGCCCTGGAGCGCAGTGGCCCGGAGCGGTTCCTGTCCACGATGCCGTTGCTGCGCTGTCTGATCGAACGTGCCGGTACTCCAGACTTGGTCGAGCTTGGGGTGTTGCTGGCGCAGTTGCGCAGCATCCGCGCCATGTCGCTCGAGGTGGCCCAGGCTCTCGGTCGGGGTGAGACTCCCAACGTCGAAAGCGCTGTCGTCAAGGATCTCGGTACTCAATTCGAGGGCAGGATTGTCGGGCTGGTGCGTGCCTCATCGGGGGTCGCGCCGGACCTGGACTCAGACGATGAGCTTGCCCGGCTGCTAGCGGAGGCTGTGTTGCGTAGCCCCGACCGCACGCTGCGCGGCGGCACGAACGAGATTCTGCGGGGCATCGTTGCTCGGGAGCTGGTGATGTCATGACCGGCCAGATCGGTGAGGCCGTGCGTTCCACCCTCGAACACGAATCGCAGGTGGGCACCGACTGGGCCTGGGACGAATCGGCGGGGCGCTCAGCCACCCAGGTGCTCGCCGACGGAGGCTGGCTGGGTGTGGGCCTTGACGGCGATCTAGGTGGGGAAGGGGGCGACCTCGCCGACGCGGTGGCGGTTGTCGATGCGGTGTCCAGTGGCGGCTGGCCGTCACCAGTCGCTGATCTCGTGCTGGTCACCAACAGCGTCAGGAGCATCGGCGGCATGTCCGCGCCCGGTGCTGGGCTGACCATCGTCGTGCCCGATGTGGGCGTGATCCACGACGACGGTCGCATCGACGTCGACGCGAACTGGGTACCTTGGGCCACCTGGGCCAGCCAGCTGATTGTCATCACCGCAGACCGCAACGGGGACGCCGGCATCGCCGTGATCGACGCCGATTGCGCACAGCTCGCGCCGCGGCGCAGCCTCAACGGTGCACCCTGGGCCAGAGTCACTCTCACCGGAGCTCAAGCCACGACGTTGACCCCCCTGCGCCGTTCGGCCAGTGAGGTCGCCGAGGAGGTACTGATCTACGGCGCTTTGGCCCGCAGCGTGCAGATCTCGTCGGCGCTGGCCAGGGTTGAAGAACTGACCGTCGAGCACATCACGGCCCGCACGCAGTTCGGTCGGCCTCTGTCCGCGTTTCAAGCTGTTCAGCAGAGCGTCGCCACACTGGCAGGAGCCGTCACGGCCGCGCAGGCCGCCGTCGCCGATGCGGTGCGCGGGGTCTCGCACGCAGCGCAGCTGCGCAACGATCCGCGTCTGCCGACCGCCAAGATTCAGACCGCGAAGGCGGCCACCGAAGTGGCGACCGTCGCGCACCAGCTGCACGGTGCGCTGGGAACAGCCCGTGAGCACGAGCTGCATCGGCACACGTTAGGTCTGTGGACCTGGCGGGAGGAGTTCGGCGCCGAGCACTACTGGGCACGTCGGCTGGCTACCGACGCGCTGGCCGCGCCCGACCTGTGGGCGTGGCTTGCCCAGGACGCGATCAGCGCCGAAGTCGCCGGAGTGCCGTGATGGCCTCGTCGGTGACGATCGATCGTAATGGCCCAGTGGCGGTCCTCACTTTGGACGATCCCGATCGGCGTAACGTGCTGTCAGCCGCCATGGTGAGCGAGATCGCGCTTGCGATGGACGATCTGGAGGCCGATCCGGCGATCCGGGCGCTGGTGGTCACCGGTGCCGGCACAACGTTCTGCGCCGGAGCCGAGCTCGCCACGCTGGAACAGGCCGCCGATGGCGACTTCGGCCTTATCCGCGGAGTTTACGGCGGCTTTCTGCGCATCCTGAACTCCCCGCTAGTCACGATCGGGGCGATTAACGGTGCGGCAGTGGGCGCCGGATTCAACCTGGCTTTGGCCTGCGACGTACGTGTCGCGGCGGAAACGGCCCGTTTCGTGTGCCGCTTCGCTGAACTGCGCATCTTTCCCGGCGGAGGCCACGGTTGGCTGCTGTCGCGGGCGGTCGGTCATCAACAGGCCGCCCTGGCGCTGCTGCTCGGCCAGACGTGGAACGCCGACCAGGCATACCGGGTCGGACTGGTTGCCGACGTCGTTGACCGCGCGAAGGTCGTCGAAACCGCCACAGGGCTCGGCGCCGGTCTAGGCGACATGGAGACCGAATACGTGCGACGGCTGGTGGGCTGGTTGCGCCGAGCGCCGCTCGTAACCGATCACGACGGCGCGCTGGAAGCCGAAGCGGTACAGCAGGAATGGTCAACGCGCCGCCCGGCGTTTCTGCGCGGGCTAGCGGACATCAAGGCGTCGGTCGGACAGCGGAATGCCAAGCCAGCGGTCGACGGCGCCGGCGCGCCGACGCCCCGGGATGGTCGGCGAGGTTCATGAGCCAAAACGGTCATGCAGAACCGGAATTCGACGTTGTGGTCACCGAGCGCCGCGATGAGGCTGAGGACGTCGTCGTGCTGCGGCTCGCACGGCCGGATGGCGCCGGCATGCCGGAGTGGCAACCAGGCGCACACATCGATCTGGTGCTTGACTGCGGCCTTGTTCGGCAGTATTCGTTGACGGGCAGCGCCAGCTCAGGGGAGTCCAGCTGGGAGATCGCGGTGCTGCGCGAGCACCACGGGCGGGGCGGATCGCAGTGGATCTTCGACTCATTGCAAGCCGCATCGAAGGCCCGAGTTCGAGGTCCGCGCAATCATTTCGCGCTGGAGCCGGCGCCGAATTACCTCTTCGTCGCCGGAGGGATCGGCATTACCCCGATCCGCGCGATGGTGGCCGCCGCGGAGCGGGCAGGTATTCCATGGCGGCTGCTCTACGGCGGCCGCCGCGCCTCGTCGATGGCGTACGTGGACGAACTGGTATCAAACTATGGCGACAAGGTGCTGATTCGGCCCGAGGACCAATTCGGCTTGCTGGACCTGGCCGGCTTCGTGACCGCGGCACCGCCAGGGACCAAGCTGTATTGCTGTGGGCCGGAGCCGCTTCTGGCGGCCGCCGAACGGCAGTGCACCACTGAGGTCGCGTGTGACCTGCGGATCGAACGCTTCTCGGCGCGCCCCGCGGAGCCCGACATCGTCGACCGCGAATGCGAGGTCGAACTCGCCCAAACCGGTGTCACCCTGACGGTCGAGCCTGGCGTGTCCATTCTGGCCGCCGCCGAGGAGGCGGGGGCGTTCGTGACATCGTCGTGTGAGGAAGGCACTTGCGGATCCTGTGAGACCGCGGTGCTCGCGGGCATACCCGACCACCGCGACTCGGTATTGAATGCCCAGCAGAGGGCCGCCGGGGACACCATGATGATCTGTGTATCGCGCTGTGCGGGCGGCAAACTGGTGCTCGATCTGTGATTGCGTGGATCCTTAATCGCTGTCCTCGGCGTCGATGAGTTCGATAGCCGCCATCGGACAGGCATCGGCGGCCTTGGTCAACTCGGCGTCGGTCCATTGACCGTGCGGGTCGAACACCGAGACGCCCTTGGCGTCGAGGTGAAATGCGCTGGGCGCCTTGAGTACACATTGGGACGCGCTCGCGCACAGGTCGGGGTCGACAACCGCACGCATCCGGGAGTGCTCGCTCATCGCTGGCGAAACCGGACGTC
>Ga0307476_10002310_pt1 | contig 11378 bp, 8 predicted proteins | sample atmos_gasesECM2C_2_FD_203314 | JGI IMG/M metagenome (GOLD analysis project Ga0307476, IMG submission 203314) | Hardwood forest soil microbial communities from Morgan-Monroe State Forest, Indiana, United States - atmos_gasesECM2C_05 | ecosystem: Environmental > Terrestrial > Soil > Temperate... | reverse complement strand
CAGATATACTGTTGGTTTTCATCAACTTTCATCTCGGAAAGAGACGCTCGCGGTTCACGCAACAGGTTCTGCGAACAACGGCGTCCAGAGGGCAGGACCCCGTTTCCAACGCGAATGGATTCAGCACGTACTTTCGAAAGCTTCTTTTTTCAGGAACCTCGGTGGCTCCCGTTGCGTACTAAAGTCTGAATAGATTTTCGTCTGGCGTAGCCGGAAGCCTCGCTTTACACATAGCTGTTGATTGCAAGGCCATCATGAACGGAGATGAGTAGATGCCATTCGCACGCATAGCTTCAAATATCCGATGGACTGCCACCGCTTTTTTGTTGGGAGCATGGATGATGGTGGGGTTGACGATCGCCGCGCGAGCCCAGGAACCGCCACCCGCACCCAGTCCTCAGAATAGCCCGGAGACGGGGCGTCTTCCTGTGCTGAACTATACGCAGCCGGTATCGCATTTTCCCAATCCTATCGCGCCCTACGCTCCGCGGCATGTGGCTCCGCCAAATCTTGCCAATACCGCGCGCATCGATTCGCTGATGCACGATGGCAAGCTCTATCTATCGCTGAATGACGCTATCGCGCTCGCAATCGAGAACAACCTCGACGTTGCGATTGCCCGTTACAACCTGAATATCGCCGACACGGACGTTCTGCGAGCAAAAGCCGGAGCTACCATTTTCGGCGTCAATGCTGGAGTGGTGCAGAACACACCGGGCGGCGGCATCGGCGGAATTGGCGCCACCGCTGGTGCATCCTCCGGCGGCACCAGCCTGGGAGCGGGCGGAATCGGCGCGGGCACCAATGGTTTGGTAAGTTCCACGCTTGGTGTCGGCCCCGCAATTACCAGCTTCGATCCAGTAGTCACTGGAACGCTGCAGGAGGATCATGCCGAGAGCGTGTCGTCGAGTTTGTTCAATGGCGTGCCGATTCTCGCACAGAATACAGGCACTGTGAATTTTAACTACACGCAAGGATTCAGCTGGGGCACCAATTTGCAGCTTGGGTTTAACAACAGTCGGACTACCTCAAATGTTCCGTTCAACACCTACAGTCCTCTCATTAACTCGTCGCTACGCTTTCAGTTGACCCAACATTTGCTGCAAGGCTTCGGGCTCCCGGCCAACACGCGCTTCATCCACATCGCCAAGAATAACCGCGAACTGACTGACGTTGCCTTTCGCTTACAGATCATCGATTCGGTCGATCAGATCGAAAACATTTACTGGGATCTGGTCTACGCGTACGAAAACGCGCGCGTGCAGAATGAGTCGTTGTCCTTCGCCCAGAAGACCTTGTCAGACACCAAGAAGCAGGTCGAGATCGGCAGCCTAGCTCCCATTGAAACAGTTCGCGCGCAAAGCACTGTCGCCCAAGATCAGCAACTAGTGACTACAGCTCAAACCAATCTGCAGCTGGAACAGTTGCTGATGAAGAACGCTTTGACCCGCACTTTGAAGGATCCGATGCTGGCCACGGCCGACGTCATTCCTACCTCCACGATGGAGATTCCCGCGGAAGAGCAGGTTGTTCCGACTGAGGATTTGATCAACGAAGCATTGCGCCATCGCGCCGAACTGGTTGAAACCCGCATCGATTTAAATAGCCGCGATTATAGTAACAAGGCAGTGCGGAGCGCTCTTCTGCCTACGCTGGATCTGTTTGCCTATTACGCCGGATCCGGACTGGGCGGCTCACAGAACCCCACCAACCTGTGCGCGAACCAGACTCCGGCCCAATTACTGCTCGGCTTCTGCGCAGGTGTCAACCCTAACACCGGTACAACCGAGATTCCGACTGTCGGCTCCACGAGCATTGGTTCAACCTGGAATCAGCTGGTGAATTCGACTGCCCCGGACAAGGGGGTTGGCCTCTCGCTCAACATTCCGCTGCGCAACCGCGCCGCGCAGGCAGTTCAGGTCCGATCGGAGCTGGAATATCGTCAGGCTCAGATGCGCCAGCAGCAAATCGAAAACCAAGTCGGCATCGAGGTTCGCAACGCGCAATATGCCGTCCAGCAGAACCGCGCCAGCGTGGATTCTGCCAAAGCCGCTCTCGATTTGGCGCGCCAGTCGCTCGATGCAGAGCAGAAGAAATATCAGTTCGGCACTTCGACGACCACGTTGGTCTTGCAGTATGAAAGCCAGCTGGCGACCGCCGAATCGACTCTGGTGAATGCCACGGTCGCTTATGAAAAGTCGCGCATCGAACTGGACCGCGCCACTGGCGACTTGCTCGATCACAACGGTATCAGCGTGGATGATGCAGCCCGCGGCCAAGTTTCGCATATGCCCAGCGTGCCCTACATCGCGCCGCGCAAGGAATTGCCCTCGGTGGCGCAACCGCCGCCACAGGCTGCGGCTCCGCAATCGCCTCAATAAGCAAACGGGAGAAGAAAGCGACGCAGTCGCAAACTGCGTCTGCTTTTCTTCTCACAATTCTTTACAATCCGCCGATGCTCTTCTCGCGCCACGTCCCGCTAAGATGGTTGTGAACGCAAAATCACTTGCGCATCCAACTTTCGAAATCATTTTGCCTTTCTATATGCCGCGATACCGTTCTCGCCCAAGGAGACGAACCATGTCTTTGTCTTTACGATTGCCCCGACTGATTAAGGAGGTCACTCGCCCTCGCGCGGTGCTGACAACGGTTTTTCTTTTCTCCTGCGTGCAGTCGCCTGCCCTATTGAGCGCGCAGGTCGTTCCCTCAGCTCCCGCGCCCCAGCCTGCCTCGGTACAGGCGGTGCATCTGCAGGATTACTCGAAGCCACGCCCGGCCTTTCCTCATGTCCTGCAACCCTATAGAGCGCAGCAGGTGCCACAACCAGTGTTTAGCAACTCATCTCGCATCGATTCCCTGCTACGCGATGGAAAAATTTATCTCTCGATCGATGATGCGGTTGCACTCACGCTGGAAAACAATCTTGATCTTGACATTGCCCGCTATAACCTGAACATTGCCGATACTGATTACCTGCGAGCAAAATCCGGGGCCAACATTCTTGGTGTCAACGCCGGCATCGTGCAGAACACTCCGGGCGGCGGCGTCGGTGGCCTGGGTGGTACGGTAGGCTCCGGCACGGGCGGAACCACCGTCGCGGCCAGCGGAATCGGAACTGGGACCAACGGCTTAGTCAGCTCCACGCTGGGCATCGGCTCGCCTATTACCAGCTTTGATCCGGTGATCACCGGCACGCTGCAACTCGATAAAAACGACACCGAGTCGACCAGCGTATTCAGCCCTGTCCCGGTTGTGGGCCAGAACACTTACACGGCCAATTTCGCCTACACCCAGGGCTTTGAATGGGGCACGGCCTTGTCCGCGGGATTCAACAACAACCACGTCACCACGAACAACCCCACCAGTCTTCTGACTCCGGACCTGAGTTCCAGCTTCCAGTTCCGGATCACGCAAAATCTTTTGCAAGGCTTCGGTACGCTTCCCAATCTGCGTTTTATTCATATCGCGAAAAACAATCGGGAGATCTCCGATGTAGCCTTCCGTCTGCAAGTCATTACTACCGTCGATCAGATTGAGAACATGTATTGGGATCTCGTCTACGCCTACGAGAATGTGCGGGTGCAGCAGGAAGCACTCACTTATGGGCAAAAGGCGCTGGACGATACGAAGCAACAGGCGAAAGTCGGCACGGCTCCCCCGATTCAAGTAGTGAGCGCGCAGAGCACGGTTTCAACCGATCAGCAAAACTTGATCCTGGCGCAGAACAATCTGCAGCTACAGGTGTTGCTGATGAAGAACGCGCTCAGCCGCAGCATCGAAGATCCTGTGCTAGCAGAAGCTGACGTGATTCCCATCTCGACCATGCAACTGCCCGAGCAGGAACCTGTCGTCCCCACGCAGGATCTAATCAATCAAGCTCTCGCGCACCGGGCTGAGCTGGTGGAGTCGCGCATCGACCTCAACTCCCGCCAGTTGAGCAGCAAGGCGGTCCGCAACGCGCTGCTGCCTACGCTTGATGCCTTCGCCTATTACGGCGGATCCGGGGTTGGCGGCAATGTCAATCCGGCATTGTTACCCCCAGTTTGTAATCCTGGGATCACAACTTGCTTTAGCAGTGTCACGGCTCCGCCGCCTTTTGCCAATGGAGGGCCGGTGGGCTACGGCAGTACTCTGAACCAGCTCGTTAACTCTACGGCGCCCGACAAGGGAGTTGGACTCACGCTGAATATTCCGTTGCGCAACCGCGAAGCGCAAGCCAACCAGGTGCGCGCGGAGTTGGAGGACCGTCAAGCCCAGGTGCGTCTGCATCAGCTTGAGAATCAGGTTCGCATCGAAGTGCGAAACGCGCAATTTGATGTGAAGCAAAACCGCGCTTCGGTGCAGGCCGCCCAGTATGCCGTCGACTTCGCCCGCCAGACGCTCGATGCCGATCAGCAGAAGCTGAAAGTTGGACTCACCACTACAACTGCGATCCTGCAGGATGCGTCGGTCCTGACCACTTCGGAGTCGAATCTGGTCTCAGCCAAGGCTGCGTACGAGAAGTCGTGCATCGAACTCGATCGTGCTACGGGACTGTTGCTGGATCACTCCAACATCGATGTCGCCGAAGCCACGCGTGGCCAGGTTACTCATCTACCCAATGTGCCTTACGTTGCGCCGCGTCAGGATGTCAGCCCCAACGCTCAGCCAACTCAGCCCCAGGCGCCACCTTCTTAGTCGCGAAGGTGTTGGTCAAGTTCTCGGCAAGCGGGAGATACTTCGCCGTCAATTCTCGGTATAAGGCTCGACGATGTATTCTTCCTGACGTGACCCTGTCCGTCGTCATCATTACGCATAACGAAGAAGCCAACCTCGGGCGCACGCTTAAAAGCATTGCGCCACGTCTCTATTCAGAAGGCAGACGCAACGATGAAGAAGTAATCGTCGTCGACTCTGGCTCGACCGATCGCACGGTGGAGATCGCGAAGTCATTCGGAGCAAAAGTTTTCATTGAAGAATGGAAGGGCTTTGCCGCGCAAAAGAATTCGGCGATCGACAAGGCAACCGGAAGCTGGATACTGAGCCTGGATGCCGACGAGGCGGTAAGTCCGGAGCTTTTGCAAGAGATCGGGAGCGCGCTTGGCGCTCAAAATCGCCTTCAATTGGAAAAACTGCCGGACAACCATGCGTTCGTGGATGCCTTCTCTATGCCGCGGCAGAATCTCTTTCTGCGGAGGCCGATGAAGCACGGCGGCTTCTGGCCAGACAGAAAGGTCCGTCTGTTCCGCAAGGGCAAGGGACGCTTTGCCGTGCGACCGGTTCACGAAAGCGTGCAGGTGACCGGCCGAATTGTGACACTAAATGCCCCACTCGTCCACCACTCCTACCCCACGCTCTCCGATTACATCCAGCACATGAACCGCTACTCTTCGCTCGGAGCAGAAGTGGTCGTGGCGGAAGGCAATGGCAAGGTCAGCTTCAGCGTCATCAACATCGTGCTGCGTCCACTGGCGACATTTGCCTACAATTATTTTTTCCGTCTGGGCTTTCTCGACGGACGCGAAGGCCTGTTGCTGCATCTCTACCACGCAGTCTATGTATCGTGGAAATACGCGAAGGCCTGGGAACTCAGCCGCAATCAATCGTGACTTTGCTCGTGACCGACCGGTCGTTTCTCGCCATCGAGGCGCCTTGCTCGAAAACGCTCGCTTCCCTATGATCGGAGCAGAACACTGGGGTTCGTATGGAGAAGAAATCGTCTAAGCCGCAGGTTGCCGACAATCCGATCGCCGACGTTTTTGAAAATCGCCATCCTTCCGCCGGCGAGAAGAGCTGGGCAGAAAAAACACTTGCCCCCACCATCGAAAAAGCTCCCGAGCGTCCGATTGGTGCGCCGACTGGCGTGAACCTTGATGATCGCGGGCACGCGCGCTTTACGACAATTTCGGGTGTACCCATTCGCCGTCTCTACACGCCAGCGGATCTCCCTGAAGACTGGAGTGAAGAAAAATATCTCGGTTATCCCGGCCAGCCTCCTTACACTCGCGGCATTCATGCCACGGGATATCGCGGCAAACTTTTTACCATGCGGCAATTCTCCGGCTTCGCGTCGCCTGAGGAGACCAACCAGCGCTACAAATATTTACTGGAGCATGGCGGAGGCGGACTTTCCGTAGCATTCGATTTGCCCACCCTGATGGGCTACGACTCCGATCATCCGGCCAGCGAGGGTGAGGTCGGAAAGTGCGGCGTTGCCATCGATTCGCTCGAAGACATGGAGATTTTATTCAGCGGAATCGACCTGGAAAAAACGACCGTGTCGATGACGATCAATTCTCCCGCATCGGTTTTGTGGGCAATGTATCTGGTCGTCGCCGAGAAACAGGGCGCGGACTGGAAGAAGATTTCCGGCACAATTCAAAATGACATTCTCAAGGAATACATTGCGCAGAAGGAATATATCTTTCCTCCGGCGCCTTCGATGCGTTTGGTCATCGACACCTTTGAGTTCGGATCAAAGTTCACGCCGCGCTTCAACACCATTTCGATAAGCGGATATCACATTCGCGAAGCCGGTTCTACCGCACTGCAGGAGCTCGCTTTCACGCTGTATGACGGCGTGGAATATGTGGAATGGGCGCGGCGGCGCGGACTGGATGTAGACGACTTTGGTCCACGTCTGAGTTTTTTCTTCAACGCTCATAACGACTTCTTCGAGGAGATCGCCAAGTACCGGGCCGCGCGCAAAATTTGGGCTCAGGTGATGAGGGACCGGTTCGGAGCAAAGAACGCACGCACCTGGCTGATGCGCTTTCATACCCAGACTGCCGGCGTGTCGCTCCCAGCCCAGCAACCAATGAACAACATTGCGCGGGTGGCGTTGCAGGCTTTGGCCGCAGTGCTGGGAGGGACTCAGTCGCTGCACTGCGACTCTTACGACGAAGCCCTCGCGCTGCCCACTGAAGAAGCCGCCCGGATCGCATTGCGTACACAACAGATCATCGCTTATGAATCAGGCGTGACCCATACCGTCGATCCGCTTGGTGGTTCCTATTTCCTGGAGGCCTTAACTCTTGAAATGGAAAAAGGGACACTGGACTACTTCAGAAAATTAGATGCAATGGGTGGCATGGTGAAGGCCATTGAACGCGGCTATCCGCAAAAGGAAATTGCCGAGGCGTCTTATCAATTTCAGCGCGCCGCTGAAGCCAAAGAGAAGATTATTGTGGGGCTAAATGAATTCGTCGTGGAAGAAGAGTCCCCGCAAATTCTCTACATCGACGAAAGCGTAGCGCGGCAACAGTCGGCGAAACTGAAGGCGCTTCGGGCGCGGCGGTCGAATAACGAGGTGCAACGCCGTCTCGACGCCCTGAAAAAAATAGCGGCGCAAGAGCCGAAGGTCGTCACGAATGAAAGCATTTCACCTGCCAACACGATGCCCTACATCGTAGACGCAGTGCGCGCCTATGCTACCGTGGGTGAAATTTGCGAAGCGCTGCGTGCTGTTTATGGCACATATACCGAAGTGAGTGTTACGTAGAGCACCTACCGGAGAGTCATGCCACAAAGCAAAGTCCGGATCGGCGCGAGCGTCTGTTCCCATCCGGATCTCGATGCGTGGTTAGCTTTTTCTAGCTTCTCCACTTCAACGTGACCGGCCCTGACAAGGGGTGCTTCATCTCAGTCCCGGTGCGTTTAGCTTCGAGATAAGCGGCCTTTAACTGGAAATACCATTTGGCGGGACGATCGGCATCGTCAATCAGCATGAGATGCGGATTGTGCTTCAACCCCTCAGATTGCAGTTCCATGGTACGGCGATCCTGCTCGACGAATTTCGCGAAGACGAACTTGAGCAACTCCGGGCCGAACGGCATCCAGCGGAAGAGATTCCAGGCCGCGACTACGTCGATGCGGCATTGGCTGCGCGTAATGGGCGTGACCGTTGTCAACGACGAGAACCAGTACTTCCCGGCCCGAATAGTTTCCCTACGCAAGTTGGGCAAAACAAAATCAATGGTGGTAGTGATGGAATCCGCGGAGGCGTAGAGGTGCAGCAGCTTATAGGGCGCGGAATTCGAACTGGGAGTATGCGCGCTCATGCGGAAGCCGTTAGGAATGGGCTCGAAGTTTTTTTTCTTTTCGTGAATGCTGTGGCGGCTGCGCCACCACCACGCCTGGTGAACGAAAGGCCCGTGCGCCGGATCCATCAACCCAATAATGCCGTGATCGATGCTGACCGGCATATCAGCGGTGAGATAGGCGAGCTTATATTTGTTTTTTTCCAATGCCCCAAATTTTTCTATCTCTGGCGCAGCTTCGGGAGCTTCGTCGCGCTGACTGAATCCCGCACCCGGCGGCCCGGGATCGGGAATGAAAACCCATATAAAGCCATCCTGCTCTTCACAGGAGTAACTGCCAGCGTAGATGCGATCAACTTTTAGATTCTGATCGGCGGTTAGCGAAGGGATGAGCTGGCATTGGCCATTATGGGCGTCGAAGGTCCAACCATGGTAGGGACATTCGATGTTTTCGCCGTCGAAGTGGCCGCCGTTCAGCGGCATACCGCGGTGCGGACAAGCGTCGCGCAAAGCGAAGGGACGGCCAGCGCGGTCGCGTCCGATCACCAGCGGGATCTCGAGCAGCATGGCTTGGTAAAGTTCATTGCGATGTACGCGATCGGCTGGCAGAGCACGATACCAGAAGCCGGTGAGCATCAGCGAATCAGGCGCCTGGCGTTGAGGATAGTCGGATTCGGGCATGGAAAGAGGATGTCGATTTCTGATTGCTGATTGAAAAACATATGCTAGCATTCGCAGGACTTTCCGGGCGGTACCGAATTGCGCGGAGGAATTTCGATGGAGTTTTTCGGCCATTTCCGCCGTCTCACGCCTCTGCAGCGAAATACTTTCACCGCCTGCTTTCTGGGCTGGTCGCTGGATGCTTTTGATTTTTTCATCCTGACCTTCTGCGTCAGCGCCATTGCCACCCAATTCCAGACCAAGGTTTCAGAGGTTGCGGAAGCGATTTTCCTTACTCTGGCATTTCGTCCCCTGGGCGCATTTCTTTTCGGACTGATGGCCGACAGATTCGGACGGCGCCGCACGCTGATGGTGGATATCATCGCGTACTCCGTGTTCGAACTCGCATCGGCTTTCGCTCCTTCGCTTAAAGTTTTTCTGATCACGCGAGCGTTATTCGGAATAGCCATGGGCGGAGAATGGGGCGTGGGCGCGGCATTGGCCTTCGAAACTCTGCCGGCGGAAGGTCGCGGATTTTTCTCCGGCCTGTTGCAGGAAGGTTATGCCGTAGGCTACTTGATCGCGGCCTTGGTTTTCGGTACAGCATTCCGTTTTGTGGGCTGGCGCGGAATGTTTGTGATCGGTGCGCTCCCAGCGTTTCTGGTGATCTACATTCGCTCGAAAGTAGAGGAATCGCCGGCGTGGCTGCAAGGCCAACTGACGAAGACGGTCAAGAGACGTTGGGGGAAGGACATCCTGACGTATCTCGGTACTTTTGTTCTGCTGGTCGTGCTGATGTTCGCCTTTAATTCCTTTAGCCATGGCACCCAGGATCTGTATCCCACATTTTTAACCAAGGGTCATCATTTCGATCCGAAGACGGTGATGTTCATCACGGTCATCGCGAATATCGGAGCCCTGCTAGGTGGGATTCTATTCGGCACCTGGTCTGAACGCATTGGCCGGCGGAAGGCGATTGTGATCGCCGCGCTGCTGGCGATTCCGGTAATTCCGTTGTGGGCTTATTCGCATACCGTTCCCATGCTTGCGCTCGGGGGATTCCTGATGCAGTTCGTGGTGCAAGGCGCATGGGGTGTGATTCCCGCTCATCTGAACGAACTTTCTCCTCCTGAAGTGCGAGGGACATTTCCTGGGTTCGCATATCAGCTTGGCAATCTGCTCTCCTCGCGCAACGTAGTGATTCAGGCGAAGTTAACGGAGAACCGTTATCGTGGCATGTATCCGCCCGTTTTGGCCTGGACCGTGGTGATAGTGGCAACGATGGTGGCGGTGATCACCTGGAGCGGCCGGGAACGCAGAGGAACGGATATGACCAGTACCAGCTAGGCCGAAGTAGGAGTTTCCAGTATTCGACCACCCGGACATCAAAGGAAGGAGTACTGGCACGAGAGTTCCATTGTCACGGGGAAACCTGTGTGGTACGGTAGGGAAAATTTCACGCCTTCGTAGTACTTCCTAGGGGTTTTTGTAAAGTTTTTTGCGCGAGTGCGTGTGCAGGAGCAGCGCCACTATGAAAGAGACTATGGATCCGACTCCGGCCAAACCATTAGCCGACGACGAAAATTTTGCCAATCGCAAGCTGATCCGTCCGGCACTGTCGCGCGTGGATCACAACCACGGCAAACACAATTCCAACCATAACTCGAACCACATGCAGATGACAGAGCGCCGGGACCGGCACGAGCGTCCGGATCGCGGGCCGGATCGCGGATACGACCGTGGCGAGCGGGCTGGTGGGGCTGGCGGCGGACGGAAGACCGCACCTCCGGAACAGACCAACGCCGAGAATTTTTATTATCAGAAGCAGATGCAGTCGCGGACACCCATGGTAATTGTGCTGCGCGACGGCGAGGAAGTGCACGGCATCATCGAGTGGTACGACAAGACCTGCATCAAAGTGATCCGCGAAGATGGCTCGCCGAATTTGATGATTTACAAGCCCGCGATTAAATACATGTTCAAAGAAGAAGAGCGCGGACGATAGGTCTGCCGGAAGCTAAGACCACTGCGGCCAATACGCGCATTCATTCCGGCTTGAAATTACGAATATCTGCTTATCCCAATTCCTTGCGCTTTTTCCGTCGTCCGTTTACGGGAGAGATCCTCCCGTTGACAATCTCGGTTATCTCCCATAGCATCAATAACTTGAACCGCGATTTTCACACCGCACCCGGGAGCCTTGCGTGATTAAGCTCGACATTATCAACGAAGTGGTGGCCAGAACCGGTATTACCAAAACCAAGGCTGAGTTGGCCGTGGAAACTGTTTTCGAAAGCATGAAGAATTCGCTGGCCCGCGGCAATCGCATTGAGCTGCGCGGCTTTGGCGTATTTAACGTGCGCCCGCGCAAGACCGGGATCGGCCGCAATCCACGAACTGGGGCCGAGGTGTCGATTCCTCCCGGCAAGGCCGTTCGTTTCAAGCCGGGCAAGGAGCTGCAATCGATTGATTAGAGGCGGAGCTGCTGGCTGCTAGCTTCCAGCTCTTCCACGTGCCGTAAAACGATCCCTAAAATCCTTCTCGAATTTGGTTTAGACAAAAACATCTCTCGCATTTCCGCCCGCAATTTTGGCGCGAGTAGTAGCATCTAAAAGAGAGGCCCCGATGAAATCGCGAGGCCGAAAATCGCATGTCGGAACCAACTCCCTCCTCAGTTTCTTCCACTCTCGAATATTACCG
>Ga0307476_10002309_pt1 | contig 11383 bp, 10 predicted proteins | sample atmos_gasesECM2C_2_FD_203314 | JGI IMG/M metagenome (GOLD analysis project Ga0307476, IMG submission 203314) | Hardwood forest soil microbial communities from Morgan-Monroe State Forest, Indiana, United States - atmos_gasesECM2C_05 | ecosystem: Environmental > Terrestrial > Soil > Temperate... | reverse complement strand
TCGGGCCGCCCGCCCTCTCGCCACAGCCGACCCAGCCGGCCCACCGCCCCCTCCACCGCCGCGGAATGGCTCATGGCGTCACCCCTCGCCCGCCCCCTCCAGCCCGAGTGCCCGCGCTACGCGCTCCAAGGCCCGGGACAGCTGCATGCGCCGGGCCTGCGCCGTGCCGCCCAGCCGCGCCGCCACCTCTTCCCACGCCAGGCCCTCGCCGCGCAGCTCGGCGACGCGCCGCTCCTCCTCGCTCAGGGCCGCCCGGAACCGGACCAGCAGTTCCTGGCCCGCTACCGCCTCGCTGGGCGTCGGCCCGGCGTCCGCGACCAGTCCCAGCGCCTCGCCGCCGTCGGCCGCGACGCGGCGCACGTCCCGCCGCTGCCGGCCCTGGCGCCGCGCCGCCGACGCCAGCTTGTTGCGCGCCATCCGCACCAGCAGCCGCACCAGCTGGTCCGGCTGTTCCAGGTCGTACTGGCCGGCGGCCGTGCGGACGAAGAAGCTGGCCAGCACCGACTGGCACACGTCCATCGAGTCGAACAGCCGGGCGAGGCGGCGATCCTCCAGGTGCAGCCGCACCTCGCGGCGGATGAGCGGCTCGTAGCGCCGCACCAGATCCGCGGCGGCCCGCTCGTCGCCGGCCCGGACGCGGCGGATGAAGTGCGTGAACGTCCCGTCGTCGGACATGGCATGTCTCCGGAGCCGCGGCCTGACCCCTCCCTTCTACCAGACCGATCCCGCGGATGGCAATGAATTGTTCGGCGAACGGACCTCCGAAAAAAATCCGTGCGGGCGTGTACCATTCGCGCACGGACGGCGATGAGGAGGCAGAGGGGACGGCGGCGGCCCCGGCGGGCGCCGGTCGCCTCTGGGAAAGGGGGAACATTATGGCTTTCATCGACAAGGACGAGTACGGCAACCGGTTCGCCAACATCACGCACTCGGTCGGCCCCGGCAAGGCCAACTCCCGAGACGACGTCCTGCTCGTCCAGCTGCTTCTTCTGCTGGTCTTCCAATCGGCCAGCAAGATAGGGACGTCGGTCGATACCACGAAGATCCAGGAGGGCGTCTACGACGACGCCACCGGCACGATGATCCAGGAATTCCAAAAAAAGTGGCTGAAGAGGCCCAAGCCGCAGGGCTACGTCCAACCGGCGCTCGGCAAGAAAAAGAAACCTTACACGATCTGGAATCTGAACAATGTGGCGGACGCGGTCCTGGATTATGTCCAGGACCCGCGAGACGCGATCGGCTACCTGAGCGCCTACTATCCGACGCTGGCGGCAAGCCTTCAGGAGACCGCGCCCCTAACCGTCGATGGCCAACGGCGTCGGCCGGAGGAGGCCGAAATCAGATAGAGGAGATGAAAGGGATCGCCGGCATTGCCAGCGCTGCCGGCGCACCGCCGGCTGAATCGACCATTCGGCCAGCCATTCCGCCAACCCGCCTCGGAGGCTCCGGTGGACGAACAACCTGTGCGGCCGTCGCCTAAAGACAGCAAGCCGGGCGCGCCCGGCGGCGTGAAGCGGGCGCCGCAAGCTGGGCGGTAGCGGAGAGACGGCGGGTCGGTTATTTTGGCGGCGTGAACGACGTCACTCACATCCTGTCCGCCGTCGAGCAGGGAAAACCGCGGGCCGCCGGCAAACTGCGCTCAGGGTATTCGTTACCTTTTAGACGCCGGCCGCCGCGCCGGAAACGAGCGGGATCGATGCCCAGGGCGCCCGCGCAAACCCGACCGCCGGAAAGTAGATCAGGTCGGCTTGCTCGGGACGGCTCGGCAGTTCGGTCAAGACGTGTCTGTAGTAGGCCCACGGGTTGACGCCGTGTCGCCTGACGGAGGCCGCCAGGCTGAGCAAGACGGCCGCAGGACGCAAGCGGCCGTCATCGCCGATGTGCAGCCAGTTTTTCCGGCCGACCGCCGGCGGGCGGATCGCCTGCACGGCCGGGCCGTTGTCGATCCTCAGCCGGCCGTCGCGAGCGTACTCGACGAGTGACGGCCACTAGTTCATGGCGTAAGTCACGGCCTCGCCGATCGCCGACTTCGGCAGGACTCGCGGCGTCTGCTCCGCCAGCCAGTCGGCGAATGCTTCGAGGACCGGGTGGGCGTGTTCCTGCCCCCGGGCGGCCGGGGTGGGCGTGGTGACTCCTTGAGCCCTCGGACCCGCTTCGTCGACGGACAAGCCAACCGCTGCGCGCGGCGGCCACATCGACACGCGCAGGTAAGCCGATCTCCGTTGCACGCTGAGGTCCGAATCACCGAAGTAACTTTGCGTCGAAGCGTTCGAGGCTGAGGTCACATCGACCGAACCAATCCAGCCGATTGGCGCAGCGTGCGTCGGTTCGACGCACCGCCTTCAGCGGATCACCAAGGTTCTATCGTGGCCAGGTCAAATTCAACATCATCGCGCGTGTTAGGCATCGGAGCGGCGGTCCCCTTCTACTGGTGAACAGGTACAGAATGATGAATCAATCCATTCCTCGTTCCTCATTCATCCTTCCGAGAGCAGCCGATCGACCAGCGCCTTCGCGTCCTGCGCTGTCTGGATCGTGCCGTCCAGCTGCGCCTCGCGCACCGCGTCCAGCAGCCGTTTGTAGATCGGCCCCGGTTCGACCCCCATGCGCTGCAGATCGTGGCCGGTGAACAGCGGCGCCGGATTCAGATCGGCCTCCGACCACTCCCGCAGCAGCTGTTCGCAGTAGACGACGTGCTCGTCGCCGCGGCCGCTGGCCAGGGCGTCGGCCCGGTGCAGCGCCAGCAGCTCGTGGATGCCGGGGTGGGCCAGCAGCGTCTTCAGCTTGCTCGTCTTCATCTGCCGGGCGTCGGCGAGCATCTGGTGCTTCTCCACCAGCCATTCGATCCTTTCCCGCTCCTCATTCGACGTTTTGAGGCGCAGGCAAATTTCCGACGCCATGCGCCGGCCGACGTGTTCATGGCAGTAGAAGGTGTAGCGGTCCGGCGTCCGGCCGACGGTGCGCGGCTTGCCGACGTCGTGCAGCAGGGCGGCGAAGGCCAGCGGAAACGACGGCTCCTCGCCGAGCAAATCCAGCACCCGCAGGACGTGCTCCCAGAGATCGAGACCGCTCCCTTCTCCCCTCTCCCCCGCTTCGGGGGAGAGGGGTGGGGGTGAGAGGGCTGGCCGCCCCGGCGGCGGCAGCGCGGGGCCGTCGGGGCGCGGCAATCCCTGCGGCAGGCCGATCATCGGCAGCAGCTCCGGCAGCACCGGCGCCGCCAAGCCCAGGTCCACGAACAGCCGCATGGCCCGCGCCCGATGCCGATCGACCAGCATCTTGCGGAGCTCATCGGCGATGCGCTCGGCGCTGACCACCGTGATTTGCGGCGCCATCTTGCGAATGGCCGCGGCCGTGGCCGGTTCGACGGTCAGCTCGAAACGGGCCGCCATGCGGGCCGCTCGCATCATCCGCAGCTTGTCCTCGCCGATCCGCTTTTCGGGGTCGCCGATGGCCCGCAGCATGTGGTTCCGCAGGTCGTCCTGGCCGCCGACGCAGTCGATGACCCGGTTCTCCAGCGGATCGAAGAACATGCCGTTGATGGTGAAATCGCGGCGCAGGGCGTCCTCGCGGGCCGTGGAGACGACCACGCCTTCGGGCCGCCGGCCGTCGCGGTATTCCAGATCGGAACGGAACGTCGCCGCCTGCACCTTGAGAGAACGCGGACCGAGAATCTCCACGACGAGGAAGGCTTCGCCGACGCCGACGGTGCGGCGAAACAGCCGGCGTACCTGTTCCGGCAGGGCGGAAGTCGCCACGTCGTAATCCTTGGGCGCCAAGCTGAGCAGCTCGTCGCGGACGCAGCCGCCGGCCCACAGCGCCTCGTGGCCCGCCTCGCGGAGACGGCGCACCACCTCGACGGCGAACTCACGCTCGGTCGGCGTCGTCATGGCGTTCATCCTCCTGACCGTTCCGCTCGGGATCGGATTCCTTGACCCAGAGAAACAGCTCGTTCCGGCCGTAGGTCCGCCGGTCCCAGCCGTCCCGATCCGGCAGCTCGTCCAGCGGGACGCCGCGTTCTGCTTGAAGCACGATTATCGATCCCTCATGGATTTTTTGCTGCAAGACGCCGACCAGGGTCAGCAGATCGTCGAGGCGGCGCTCGAAGTCGGCGAAGGGAGGACTGAGGAATATGACGACGGGTTCATCCGGCGGCCGAAAGCGCTCGACCCAGCGGTACACGTCGGCCCGCGCCATGCGCGCCGAATCGCCGACGCCGAAGGCCGCGATGTGCCGTTCCAGCTCGGCGGCGACGCGGAAGTCGCGCTCGACGAACGTGGCCGACGCGGCGCCGCGGCTGAGCGCTTCGAGGCCGACGACGCCGGTGCCGGCGAAGACGTCGTAGAAGGGCCGATCCGGCACGGCGTCGCCGAGGATGCTGAAGAGGGCCTCGCGCACCATCTGCGGCGTCGGACGGACGGTGGAATTGACGGTGCAGGCGAGCTTCCGACCCTTGAGGGAGCCGGCCACGATCCGCAATTGGGTGCGCATGGATGCAGAGCCTCGGCATTGTTCGGACTTGTTGAGGAAAGCACATCACGCGGGAAAAGACAAGGGAGCGGCTGGGGAGATGAGCGTCCGTGCCAATGATCGCCGCTCAAGACGGGTTTTGCGGCTTCCGCGGTCTTGATGATACTTTCATTTTAGATTCTCCTTATCTTCGCCACTGAAGGGGCGTATAATGTGTTTAATAATACAGATATGTCTATCTCTGTATTATGGCTGCGATCGACCCCTGACGTGCGGGCGCCCCAGAGACATCGGGCGTTGTCGTTCGCCAGTGAATGGAAACCCAGCGGAGCAAGAAACGGACTTTGAACCCGCGACTTCAACAGGCGACCTCTTCTTGGACGAATATCAGGAGAGGATCGCCTGGAGAGGAGCGCGGGCGACAACCGACCTCCATCCGGCGGCGCGGCGCACTGTATAATAGAACAGTGTTCATCCGTGCATGGGCTTCTCGTGAGCCGGGAGGTGGTCGTGACCCAAATCTTTCAGCCGACGCTCTTTGCACTGGACGAACCGCCGGCCCCACCCCTGGCCGGGCTGTTCGCCGACGTCGTTTTCGACCGTCCCCTCGACCATGCTTTCACCTACGCCGTCGGCCCGGACCTGAAAGACGTCGTCGGCGTCGGCAAACGCGTCCGCGCCCCGTTCGGCCGCGGCGATCGCACCACGATCGGTTACTGCGTCCGCGTCAGTGAGACGCCGCCTGCCCGGCCTGTCAAGGAATTGGCCGAGGTCGTCGACGACGAGGCGCTGCTCGACGACCATTTGATGCGCCTGACGCGATGGATGGCCGACTATTATCTTTGCGGATGGGGTCAGGTGCTGAATGCGGTGGTGCCGTCCGGCGCCCGCAAGCAATCGGGCACGCGGCTGCGGACCTTCATCGAGGCGGCGGCCGGCATGGAGACGCCGCCGCGTCTGCCGGCCAAGCAGGCCGCCGTCTTGCAGCATCTGCGGGAAGTGCGGGCGCCGATGGAAGTGCGCGAGCTGTCCCGCCGGCTCCATTGCGGGGCCGGGCCGATCGAGGCGCTGCTGCACAAGGGATTGCTCCGCCGTCACACCCGCCGCGTGGACCGCTTCCTGGACGACGCCGTTGAGGAGCCGACCGAACCGACGGGGCCGATCACGCTCAACGCCGATCAGATTGCGGCCTGGTCCCAGCTGGAACCGTCGCTGCACCAAAGCGATTTCCATGCGTTTCTCCTGCACGGCGTCACCGGCAGTGGGAAAACGGAGATCTATTTACGCGCCATTGAGGAAGTGGTGCGCCAGGGCAAGGAGGCGCTAGTCCTGGTGCCCGAGATCAGCTTGACGCCGCAGACAATCGCCCAGTTCCGCGGCCGGTGCAGCGAGACGGCGGTGCTGCACAGCCATCTGGGCGACGCCGAGCGCGGCGGCCACTGGCGGCGCGTGGCGGGCGGTCAGGCGCAGGTCGTGGTCGGCGCCCGCAGCGCCGTCTTCGCCCCGTGCCGCAAGCTCGGCCTGATCGTCATCGACGAGGAGCATGAAAGCACCTTCAAGCAGGAATCGACGCCGCGCTACCATGCCCGCGACGTGGCGGTGATGCGGGCTAGGCTAGAAAACATCCCGATCATCCTCGGCTCGGCGACGCCGTCGCTGGAAAGCTGGCACAACGCCCAGCGCGGCCAGTACACGCTCTTGTCGTTGCCGCAGCGGGTGCTGGATCGGCCGTTGCCGCCAGTGACGCTGGTCGACCGCCGGCACGAGGAGGCTCGCCACGGCCGCTTCCCCGCCCTGAGCGCCGGCCTGGAAAAGGCGATGCGCGACGCCCTCCGCGACGGCGGCCAGGTAATCCTGCTGCTGAATCGCCGCGGCTTTTCGACGCACATCCACTGTCCGTCGTGCGGCCACATCGAATCGTGCCGCTTCTGCGACCTCGGCCTGACCTATCACAAGCAGCGCGACGTGATGCTTTGCCACTACTGCGGTTACGAGCAGGAACCGCTGAAGACCTGCCCGCTGTGCGGCCAGGCCGCGGTGCGTTACCAGGGACTCGGCACGGAGAAATTGCAGAAGGAAGTGGAAGAGCTGTTCCCCAACCACGTCGTGCGCCGGATGGACAGCGACACGATGCGCCGGCCCGGCAGCCACGGCCGGGTGCTGGCGGCGTTCCGCGAGGGGCTGATTCACATCCTTTTGGGAACGCAAATGATCGCGAAGGGGCTGGACTTCCCCAACGTGACGCTGGTGGGCGTGGTGAACGCCGACGTGGGGCTGCACGTGCCGGATTTCCGCTCGGCGGAGCGGACGTTTCAGCTGCTGTCGCAGGTGTCGGGCCGGGCCGGCCGGGGACCGCGCGGCGGCCGGGTGATGGTGCAGACATTCACGCCGGAGCACCCCTGCATCGCGCTGGCGGCGGCGCACGACTACGCCGCTTTCACGCAGGCGGAATTGCTGCACCGCAAGGCGCACAATTATCCGCCGTATCAGCGGATGGCGCGGGTGATCGTCCGCGGCCGGGAGCAGCAGACGGCGGCCGATTTCGCCGAACGCCTGGCGGCGGCGTTCCACGAGGGGCTGAAGGGGCTGGCGGAGAAAGGTCCGGCGGAGGTGCGGCTGCTGGGTCCGGCGGAGGCGCCGGTGTTTCGGTTGAAGGGATATTTCCGCTATCACTTCCAGCTGCAATCGCCGAGCGCGGCGACGCTTCACCAGCTGCTGCGAGCGGTGCTGCCGACGCAACGGGCGCCGACGGGGGTGGAGTTTACGCTGGATGTGGATCCGTTTAATATGTTGTAAGCGGCGGCCCCGCCCCTGACGACCACTGCGGGCTTGCGGCAAGAGCCGCAGATAACAGACACTACAACGATGAAACTCGCTCATTTTCTCCTGCACGCAGCCAGTTCTTCAGCCTGCGTGCTTGTGATGGTGGCGGCAGGACCACGCTCACCTTTTCTTCCAGCCCGCAGCTGTGTTTGGATGGTGGCGTCACTTGTTCCGGCAGCGCCATGCGCAGCCAACGCGGCTCTGCAATCAGCGAAGCTCCATCTGTTGGCTCCCATCCAACGTATCACCGCCGTCGCCGAATGGCCAAAGATTTCGCAGCGAGTGGATTTTCTGGGGCGCGGTGCTTGAGCGCTGACATCCCTGGCCTCGTCGGACAACGGGAGCAGGTCTGCTACGCCAACCTGGTTGAGCAGCGGCCCGACATCTCTGATCGAAACCTCGTCTCGGCGAAAACTGTAGTAATCTGCGACAACTCGGAACCGCTCACCATATGTCGCCCGGAACCTGTCCCACAATCGCCGGTTTCGGCATACGCTCTCGATGCTTCGCCGACCATTCAAGAATGTCAAAGGGATCGTGGTGCCCCATACATAGAGACACTTGAGCTTGGTGGTTTGGTGTTCAGCCACATTGAAGAAATCTTGAAACAGGTTGTCCTGGCGGCGTGCGTCTTGGCTGCCCCCGCGCCACTGGATGAACTTGAATTCGGCGATCCTGTGAGACGTCTCCAAGTCAAATGGCTTCCCCGTGTTACCCGCAGCGAGCGACAGGTATTCGACCTTCTCCCCCTCTTGAAGCAGGTTCGGAAGAAGCAAGAGTATAGCAACGGCGTGGATCACTTCGTTGATCTGCCCAGCCGCCTGCTTTAACAGCAGTGCAGCCGTGAACAAGTCGCTGGTGATAGCACTGCGAGCCAAGTAGTCCCTACAGTCAGCTTGACCCGATAAGCGAAGGATTTGCTCGATTGAAGCAATCTTCCCCCGAAGGTTCCCTTTCGTGAATTGCTCAAGCACTTGGACGGCTTCCGCCAGACTCTTCATGGCAGTCTCCTTCTAAACAGCAGGTAACATTGCCCTTTTCCATTTGAGCAGCACGCTGTCGTGGACCGCAAAGTTCGGGAAGTCTCGCGGGGGTCCCCGAAGGGTCGCGAAAGCATGGCGCCCCGCAGTGCTCGCGCTGGATCAGGCCGAATCGTCGGCGGGCAGCGCGGTCTCAGGCATCAGTTCCAGCTTCTGCTCCGCGGCCGTGTTGGCGAACGAAACTCGGAGCGCCGCCGGCGGATTTGCACCGATCGACAATTCCCCCTTTCCCCCGTAAGGCGAAACCGAGTTCGGCCTTCGTTCGTTGCACAGCACCGCGATGCGGGCGAGCATCGCCCGAAAGGCCGACCTGGGGAGCGACACTTCCGTCCCCTCTTCCGACCCGCCGTTGAGGAACCACATCCTACAGCCGTCGCCTTGCCACTCAAGTCGCAACCCCTGCTCCGGGCATAGCCTTAGCAAGTCGTCAACCACGCCGACGACGCCGCGGGTGGGGTTTTCGAGTGCGCTGCGGAAAGCCTCTGCAAGTTCCGAGGTCGTGTTCATGAGTAATCACCCTGGTCGGATTTCCTTCCGCAGCGTCGGCCAGGCGGTCCGCAGCTCTTCCAGACCTGCGCCCTTGTCGAACTGGACGACCCCCTGACTGAGGGGGAAATACGTACTGACACAGCCAAGGCAATGATGTGGTCCGGTACGTCAACCGCCAGTATAGCTGGACCGCCTTCGTTTGGGAATAAAGCCGCTTTGCGGCGGGCATAATCCTCGGGCGCGCCCAACGGGAGTGGGCCGCTTTCGAGGTAGGTCGAAAACCCTTCGGCCTTTGTCCCACCCGCCGGTTCAACGTAATCCGGGTCGGGACCAAGGCTTTCGATGCGTTGTGCGCGAAGCAGAGTTGTGCCGTGCAGCACGACTGCCATCGTCAGCCTCACCCTGCCTCCACCCGAAGGGTTGTTTTACCGCCGCCGTCCGCACAGCACAGCAGGCTGCCCCGAGGCTGTCAACCAGAATCCGGTAAACCTGCGATTGCGCAAGGCTCGATGCCTTCAGCCGGCTTGGCCGCCGCTGCCATAACGTGGTGTTATAATACCACACGACTCTGGCGGCTGCAGCAGCGGTCGACATCAAATGGTGGTTTACGACGAAATCGACGCCGACACGGTCTACCCCATAACAGCGTTCGACGTTCCGAGGAGGCGATGACCATGACCATGCGCCGCATCACCCGCGACCGGCGGCTGACGCCCGAAGAGGCCGCAAAATACAAAACTGTGCGAGAACAAGTCGCCGCGGAATTGCCCGACTTGGTCGGCCGTCATCAGGAACGCATGGCGATCCGCGATGAGCTGCAACAGGTGCTGGACCAACTGAAGGCCGCGCGCGAGGCCAAGGGTCTCAGCCTCGCCCTCCTGACGAAGCTCACCGGCATGGACGCCTCGGCGCTGTCGAAGCTGGAAACCGGGCAACGTCCCAATCCCACCATCGAAACCCTGGCACGATACGCCGAAGCCGTCGGCAAGCGCCTTGTGGTGACTTTGGCGGACAGTTGACAGGAGATGGCAAAGTCTGCCGTCTGGTGCGCTGTTCACGATCCTATGAGTAAGACGCGCACATCCATCACATTGGTTTGCGTCAACCCGGTGCGGATCAAGCCGCCGACCGCGGCGAAAAACGGATAGGCGTCGTGCCGTTCCAGATAGGCCGCAGGGTCTCGTCGCAGCGATGCGGCCCGCGCCAGCGTTTCCTCGTCGGCAATGGCCCCGGCGGCGTCGGTGGGGCCGTCCTCGCCGTCGGTGCCGCCGCTTAGCACGACGGCATTGCGCAGGCCCGCCGCGCCCAGCTTCAGCGCCGCCGCCAGCACGAATTCCTGATTCCGTCCCCCCTTGCCGTGGTCCGCCGGCAGCGTCACGGTCGTCTCGCCGCCCGACAGCACGCACACCGGCGGCCGCATCGGTCGGCCGTCGGTCTGAATGCTCCGCATGATCCCGGCGAAGACGGCGGCGACGGGGCGGGTCTCGCCGTCGATCCAGGAGCCGAGGTTCAGCACCGGATAGCCCAGCTCCGCGGCGCGGCGGGCGGCGGCGGTCAGGGCGGCGGCGTTGTTGCCGAGGATGCGGTTGTGGACCGATTCGGGCAGCTTCTTCAGCGTCTCGGGAAAGGCGCCGGCGGCGCCGCGGCGGAGATGGTCCAGCACGTTTGGCGGCGTGCGATCGGTCAGTCCGTGGCGCTCCAGAACGGCCAGCGCGTCGGCGAAGGTCGTCGGATCGGCGGCGGTCGGTCCGGAGGCGATCACGTCGAGCGGATCGCCGATCACGTCGGAAATGAGGAGGCTATACAGCGGACATCCACGCTCCGCAAATGCCTGGGCCAGCCGGCCGCCCTTGAAGCCCGAAAGATGCTTGCGGACGCAGTTCATTTCGTCGATGGTCGCGCCGCAGGCGTGCAGCAGGGCGGTGATGCGCTGCTTGTCCTCCAGCGAAACGCCCTCGACCGGCGCCGGCAGCAGCGCCGAGCCGCCGCCGGACAGCAGACAGAGGCCAATGTCGCCCGGCCCTATCGCCTTTACTCGATCCAGCATCTCCTCAACGCCGGCGACGCCGGGCGTGGTGGGATGGTTGACGCCGTCGGGCCGGCCGGCGTGGAGCCGCACCGACCGCAGCGTCCGCACCGTCCCCGCCGGCACATTCACCACGCCCCAGACGCGGTCGAGCCGATCGGCCAGCGCCGCCTCGACGCCGGCCGCCATCGCCGCCCCGGCCTTGCCGCCGCCGACCACGACAATGCGGCCGGCCTGATCCACGGCCCGGCGCAATTCCGCTCCGGTTAAGGCGGATTGCACCAGCTGGAACGCATCGGCGGCGGCGACGGCCGCGTCCCAGATGGAGCGAGCGTGTTCGCGGAGCACTGCGGACATCGGTTCCCCTTTCATGGCCGTCGTGCGACAGGCGGCTACTCTTATGGTAGGGTGGGCCGTAGGGTGGGTCGCAAGAACCACCCGCCCCGGCCCGCCCGCGCCCGTGGGTATTTGGACCCACCCACGAAATAAAGAGACTTAAGTTTGCCGACAAACCCAATGTGATAGTCACCCCCCGCCA
>Ga0307476_10002308_pt1 | contig 11384 bp, 9 predicted proteins | sample atmos_gasesECM2C_2_FD_203314 | JGI IMG/M metagenome (GOLD analysis project Ga0307476, IMG submission 203314) | Hardwood forest soil microbial communities from Morgan-Monroe State Forest, Indiana, United States - atmos_gasesECM2C_05 | ecosystem: Environmental > Terrestrial > Soil > Temperate... | reverse complement strand
TGGGAGCGTTGACCATCCACTCCTGCGCGTCCGGGTCGGCGAGCATCTTCTCGGCGATCGTGCCGAGCCCAATGAAGTCATCGCGCAACGCACGGGTCAGCTCGACGCGATCTTGGTCGGTGAACTCGCCGCCGTTTCGGCCGTTGAGCGCGTGCGCTTGGTAGGCGCTGACAGCGTGCTCGATGATCCGCTCTGTCTGTTCGCGCCCTGTCTCGCTGGCAATGTTGACCTCGCCCTCTGCGAGTGCCTTCTCGACTTCCTCGCGGACGGTCTTCTCTGCATCTACCGCTGCCATACGACTTCCTCCTGCTCGTCGCGCTCACGGGCGACCGCCGCGGGCAGCCGGCGCTTGCGTCGTTTCGGCGCGGGCGTCGCGGCGGCCATGAACAGCTCATCGAGTAGCCGTGTGGTCGCGCGGGCGTAGGCGCCGTGTTTGCGGGCGATGACGAGCGGCGTGCCGCTGCGGCCTGCGCGAGCGAGCGCGCGGCCGTCCCACGGCAGCCAGGCGTCGATGCTGACGCCGCGCTCGGCGAGGAAGCCGGCGGCGCCGTCGCGGATCATGTGGCGGCTCGCTGCGCCTGGGCCGCCGACGCCGTTGACGATCACGCGCAGCCAATCGGGTGGGATCGCCAGGTGGTCGCGTATGAGGTCGAGCTGGCGTAGGCCGTGGCGTAGTTGCGCCTCGCGGGCTCCGAGCAGGAGCAGCACCGCGTCGGCGGCGATCAGCGCTTCGCGGTGCGTGCGCGCCGCTGCGGGAAGCTGGGCGCCGTCAGCGAGCGGGAAGCCAACGTCGGCGACGACGACCGGGTACAGCCCGCAGAGCGCGTGCAGGGCGCTCGTGATCGCGCCGGGCTCGGCGCACTCGGCGAGCGCTTCGCTGTCGGGCGGCGCGAGCAGCACGGGCGGCCAGTCCTCGCGGGAGGTCAGCCAGTGCTCGACTAGCTCGCGCAGCGCGCCGCCGGCGTCCTTGCCACTGCTCGCCCTCACGAGCCCGAGCAGCGACCCGCGCTGGGCGTCGGCGCCGAGCCGCACGTCCAGCCCGCCGCCGAGCGCGTCGACCTCGGCAAGGACGGTCGGCCAGCGGGCGTTTGCGAGCGCCGCGATGGATGCCGCGCACTCGCTCGCGCCTGGGGCGCCGCGGCTACCGATGACGGCAAGGATGCTTCCGCCGTCCTCGGGCCGCTCGACACGCGGCGGCGCCGGGGCGATCGTGGGCGTGGCCGCCGGCTCGTGCTTCTCGCCTTGCGTGGCGGCGACCAGCTCGTCGCGGGAGACTGAGGACTCGACGGTGCGATCAACGCCGATGGACGCCAGCGCATCGGTATCGCGCTGGTCGAGCGCGAGGCCAACCAGACGCACGCCAGCGGAGCGGACGCGCTCGCAGTGTCCGGCGGTGAGCCCCGCCAGGCCGGGCGAGAGCAGCACAGCGTCGGGTCGTTCCTCGCTGATCGTGCGCAGCAGTTCGTCGGCTTCACCGACGCTGCACAGCAGCTCAAGCGAGGCGTCCTCGCCGTCGAACAACGTGGCTTCGATCGCGCGCTCGGCGAGCGGCGTCAGCGCGAGCACGAGCCTCGGGCGCGGGCTCATTCGACGCTGCCTGGGTTCACGGACGGGATCGGCGAAGTCGAGCCGCCCGAGCCTTCCACGAGCAGGTCGATCTTGGCGTCCTCGTTGGCGAGCGCGAGCGACGGCGCGACCGACGGGTTGCTCAGCGAGATCGTCACCGGGACGGTGGTGGTGCTCGGGTCCGAGTTGGCGGGCGCTTCTCCGACAGTAAGCACCTGCACGTCGCGCGCGACTGGGCGCGTAGTGGCGGACTGCCCACCGCCGGCGTTGAACGTCGCCAGGACCGTGATGCGCTCGCCGGCCTGGAGCGTCGTGCCGGTCACGTCGTACTCGGGCACCGCGAGCGTGAACTCGGAGGACGGCTGCGCGTGCTGAGTGCCCATTGCGCCAGCGGCCAGCGGCGCGCCGGCTGGCACTTCGGATGAGAGCCGGCGCCCGAGCACTTGCTGTAGTTCGCGCTCGGGCACGAGCGCGTCGAGCACCGATCCTTCGCCCGCCAGTTCGCCGGTACGAAGGTCGCCGGCGCTCAGCACCGTGCCGGCGGGGAGCGTGTGCGTGGTGACCAAGATCGGGGTGCGTTTGGTCGAGGAAGCGTAGACCGACCAATAGGCGATGACCGCGATCAGCACGAGCACGACGCCGGCGAGCGGGAGCGGCTGCAAGAGCCGTCGTGGCTTTGCTTCCTGTGTCGCGGGCGTGGGCGGCGTCTCGGCGCGCCGGGGCGGTCGCAGCCTCGGCGGCGAGCCGTCGGCGAGGGCCGAGCCGTTCCCGTCGTGGCCCTGGAGGAGCGAAGTCAAGCGAGGCGTATTCATGGGCCTATTCCTTCCTGGGAGCACTGACACAGCACTGACACGCGACTAACACGGCGCTGAAAGCGCCCACCGTTGGGTGCGCAGAGCGTCGCGTCCTCGGTGAGCGAGGCCGACGCGACGGCCGCGAGGGACGCGCCTGAGGGCGTCATCGCGGTGGTCCGTCGAGGGGTGCGAAGGGGGCGCCTGGGAGGCGAATAAGCACACGGGCACCTGAGCACGTCGCGCTCGGCGGCGGCGTCCCTGCCGGTCTGACTGTCGCGGCACGACGCATCTGTGGGCTCAGGTCTCTCTCCGGTCCTTTTTATTGATACCCACGAGGCACGCAGAGAAACCCGGTTGACCGAATAGCGCCGGTTAGTTGCGTGTTAGCGCCGGGTCATCGAGCGCGGGCACCTTCGCGGCAACGCAACGAAGGGAGTCCCGATGCCCGTGAACACACTTGCAAACGACTGGAACCGAGAGCTGCGCTCGCCGGTCTTTCGCGCTCGCTTTCGGGCGGCGAAGGCGGCCGAGCCGATGCTGTCGCGGTTCGTGGATGCCGCGGCGCTCGTGCGCTTCATGCGCCGCCCGGCAAAGCCCGCGGAGAAGGACGCCGTGCTGTGCGCGCTGCTCGGCTGGGCCAAGCGAGAGCCCGCCGGCGCGCGCGTCGCGCTGGAGACGATCCGCCCCGGCCTGCTGAACATGGCGGGCCGGCTGCTGAGCGACACGCGCGACGCCGATGAGCTGTGGGCGGTCATCGTCGCGGCGCTGTGGGAGGGGATTCGGGAGTATCCGCTGCTGCGGCGCAGGCGCAGGGTCGCAGCGAACTTGCTGCTCGATGCAATGCACCGGACGCTCGTGGTGCTCGGGCGCGAGAGCGAGTGGCGCTCGATGTGGGTTGGGTGGGACGAGAAGACCCCGGCGCCCGAAGTGGTCGAGAGCGACATTGACGAGCTGCTTGAGGGAGCGGTGCGAGCGTGCGCGATCTCCGCGGATGAGGCGGAGGTCATCTGCGCAAGCCGGATCGACGGCGTGCCGCTCGCGGACCTCGCGCGCTCGGCGGGCGCCTCCTACAACACGATGAAGCTGCGCCGCCAGCGCGCTGAGCGACGGCTTCTCATGTTCCTCGGCTACCGGCCTGTACCGCGAGGGCAGCAAAACCGGCCTTTGTCACTTGCTCGGGTCACCGGCGCTGGGTCACACGGCCCGGTCGGTTGAGAGAAGCCAATCGAGTTAGACGAAGGAGGTGATTTCGGGTCCGCCCCGCGCCGGACCCGAGCAATCTTATGACACGCAGACTCGCCATAGCAATCGCTTCGGCGCTGCTGGCGGCGCTGCTTGTTCCGCAGGTAGCCGACGCGGCCGCGAGCAACCTCAACCAAGTCGTAGACAACCTGCGAGTGTGGCTGATCGGCCTGCTCGTCGGGCTGGCGTCGCTGCTGTTGACGATCGCGGGCGTCCGCTACCTGCTCTCGGGCGGTGACCCGAACCAGATCGAACGCGCTAAGAGCGCGCTCAAAGCAGCGCTCTGGGGGTACGGGCTCGCGGCACTCGCGCCCGTGCTGGTCACGGTCCTACAGCACGTCGTCGGGTGAGCACGCGGCGGACAATCCTCGCCGCGCTGCTCGCCGCCGCGGTGCTCCTCAGCGTCGCTGCCCCGGCAGCCGGCCAGGCCTCGCACGCGAAGCCACCGACGGCGAACACCGCCACGGCGCCAGCCGCATCCCCGCCGCTGCCCTCTTCGGCGCTCGAACGCACAGCGCCCGAAGGCGGCATCGAAGTCGGGCCGGCGCTACCGCATCCGCCGGCGCCATCGAAGGGTGGCAGCGTGAGCGCTGGCAAGGCCTCGCACCCGGGGTTCTTCGACATTACGGGAAAAATCGAGGCCGCGATCAACGAATGGTTCGCCGGGCTCGTCACGGACGCGCTGAACCCGGCGATGGAGTTGGTCGGCCGGGCGCTGCTGTCCACGCCGCAGATCGCCGACCAAACCAACGTCCGCACCTACTGGCAGTTGGCAGCCGGGATCGCGGACGCGCTGCTCGTGCTCGTTGTGATGGTGGCCGGCGCGCTCGTGATGACGCACGAGACGCTGCAAACCTCCTACGCGCTCAAGGACGCGATCCCGCGCCTGGTCATCGCCGCCATTGCGACCAACGCGAGCCTGTCCATCTCGGGGCAGATGGTCAGCATCGCCAACGTCCTCTCGGGCGCGCTGCTGGGCAACGGCGTCGATCCACAGCAAGCCGGGCACACACTTGAGCTGCTGGTCGTTGAGGAGATCACGGGCGGCGACATTTTCCTAACTCTGCTCGGGCTCGCCTGCGCGGTCTTGGCGGTCGCGCTGCTGATCCTCTACCTCGTCCGGGCGGGGCTGATCGTGTTCTTGGTCTGCGCGGCGCCGCTGTGCCTGCTCGCTCACGGGCTCCCGCAGACCGAGGGGCTGGCGCGACTTTGGTGGCGCGCGATGCTCGGTGCGCTCGGCGTGCAGGTCGCACAAGCGTTGACGCTCGCCGCGATCGTCCACGTCTTTTTCGCGTCGAGCAGCAGCGTCCTGGGGCTCAGCGCGAGCGGCGCGCTGATCGACCTGCTGCTCGTCATCTGCCTCTTTTATGTGCTGCTGCGCATCCCGTTCTGGGCGCGAGAGCTTGTGTTCTCAGGCCGACCCTCGACACTCGGGCGAGTCGCAAAGACCTACATCGCATATCGGGTCGTGCGTGGCGCGATCGGGGGTGCGCTGTGAACGAGCGACGCATCCGGCTCCCCGCTGACGTGGAGATGGAGGACCGTCTCGCATGGGGGCTCACCGCCAAGCAGCTCGTGATCCTCGTCGTGACCGCGGTCGTCTGCTACGCGATCTTCGAGGCCGCCAGCTCGTTCGTGCCGATGCCGTTGCCGGCCGTGTTCGCGGCGCCGTTCGCGCTCCTGGGCGTCGGGCTTGCACTCGGGCGCCTGGACGGACTCTCAGGCGAGCGGATCGCACTCGCCGCTGGCCGCCAGCTCACACAATCCAAGCTGCGGATCGCGGCTCCCGATGGAGTGCCCGAGAAGCTACAGGACGCACCCGCACAGCCCGCCGTCTCGTTGCTGCGAGTGCCAGTGAAGGCGATCCTCGCAGGCGGCGTCGTGGAGCTGGCCGACGGCACAAGCGCGCTGCTGCTGACGGCGAGCGGGACGAGCTGGGCACTTCGCTCAGGCGAGGAGCAGGCGGCGCTCGCCGACGCTTATGGCAAGTGGCTGAACAGTCTCGTCGCCCCGTGCGCGATCACGGTGCGCTCGGAACTCGTTGACCTCACCGAGCGCGCCCAAGCGATCGAGCAATCCGCGCCCGGTCTGCCGCATCCCGCGCTTTCGCGCTGCGCGCACGACTACGCCCAGTTCCTCGCCAACTTCGCGGCCGAGGGCGAGGGACTGCGCCGCCGTCAAATCCTGCTCGTGCTGAGCACTCGTGCGCGCGAGCGCGAGGCTGCCGGCGCCGATCTCGAGCGACGCGCTGGCGAGAGCGAAAACCTGCTCCGTGCTGCCGGGGTGACGCTGCACCGGCTCGACGGTGAAACCGCTACAACACTGCTGCTGGGCGCACTGGAACCGCCGGGTCCGCCCGCTGGCTCGCATCTGGACGGGGTGATCCACCGATGCTGAACCTCCCCGAGCTAGCACGCGTGGCGCGGCGCCACGACGGCGCGGGCCGGATACTGGCGCCGGCTGCGGTGGAGGTCGAGCGTGACCGTCTGCTCGCCGGCGAGACGTGGCAGCGCACGCTCGCGGTCGTCGGCTACCCGCGCGAGGTCACGCAGGGTTGGCTCGCGCCGCTGCTGAAGGCCGCGGGCGAGCTTGACCTGACGCTCCACGTCGGGCCGATCCCGCCCGCCCTCGCCGCCGACCGTCTGCGCCGCCAGCGCGCGCGGCTTGAGTCCTCGCGGCGCATCGACGCTGACCGTGGCCGACTCTCCGATCCGGTGCTCGCCGCCGCGGCCGAGGACGCCGACGCACTGGCAAGCGCCCTCGCTCGCGGTGAAAGCCGGCTGTTCCGCGCCGCCTTGTACCTGTCGATCACCGCGCCAAGCAGGGAGGAGCTGCAGGAGCGCACCGAGCGGGTGAAGGCGCTGTGCGCCTCGCTGCTCATGCACGTCGTACCGGCGACGTTCCGGCCGTTCGACGGGTGGCTCTCGACGCTGCCGCTCGGCAGCGACCGGCTGCGGCTGGCGCGCACGTTCGACACGCCCGCGCTCGCCGCCGGCTTCCCGTTCGCGTCGTCTGACCCGCCGCTTGAGGACGGCGTTCTCTACGGCGTCACCGACAGCGGCGCCCCGGTGCTCGTGGACCGCTTCTCGCGCGCCAACTTCAACACTGTGCTGCTCGCCGACTCCGGCGGCGGCAAGTCCTACGCCGCGAAGCTCGAAGCGCTGCACCTGCTGTTCGACGCCGTGCAGGTGTTCGTGCTCGACCCCGAGGACGAGTACCACCCGCTCTGCGAGAACGTCGGCGGCGCCTACCTCCCATTCACCGGGCCGCGCGCCGTCGCGCTGAACCCGCTCGACCTACCCGCCTCAAGCGACGGAAGCCGGGTGTTGGACGAGCGGATTCTGTTCCTCGCCGATCTCGTGGAACTGTTGGCCGGCGGCCTGGACGGCGGCGAGCTTGCCGTGCTCGACCGTGGCGCCCGCGCCGCCTACCAAGCAGCCGGCATCACCGCCGACCCCAGCACCCACCAGCGGCCGGCGCCGCTGCTGTGCGACCTCGTAAGCGCCTTGGAGGCCGAGAGCGAAACGGGCAAGCGGCTCGCCGAGCGCCTATCCCCGTATGCGACCGGCTCCCACTCCTCGCTGTTCGACCGCCCGACGAGCGTGCAACCGGACAGTCATCTCGTGTGCTTCAGCTTGCGGGGGCTGCCCGAGCGGATGCGTGCCCCGGCGCTGATGCTCGCGCTCGACGCTATCTGGCGCTCGCTTGAGGGTCCGCTACGGCGCCGTGTCGTGCTGGTCGATGAGGCCTGGGATCTCATGCGCGAGACGCCGACCGCAGGACGCGAGGCGCCCGGCGCACGGTTCTTGTTTCGGCTCGCCAAGAAGGCGAGGAAGAGGTGGACCGGGCTCACGACGATCACGCAGGACCCCGGCGACCTACTGGACTCCGCCCTCGGGCAGGCCGTCGTCGCCAATGCCCGCCAGCACTTCCTACTTCATCAGTCCCCGCAGGCGATCGACCGTGTTGGGCAGGCCTTCAGCCTGACGGCCGGGGAGCGCTCTTATCTGCTCACCTGCCCGGTGGGTCACGGGCTGCTGCTGACCGACGGGCAGCGCGTCCCACTCAGGGTGATGGCGAGCCCGGCTGAGCACGAGCTTGTCACCAGCGACCCAGCCGAGCTTGCGCAGGCGGCATGAAGCGTGCGCTGCTCAGCTCGTGCGCGCTCGCGGCGATGCTGCCCGTGCTGTTCATCGGCGCCGCGCTCGGCGTGCTCGACGGCGGCACGAGCGTCAGTCTCGGCCAGCCCGCCGCCGATATGGAATCCGCCGCCGGGATTCCCACTGAATACCTGCGGCTGTTCGAGGCTGCCGGAGCCCGCTACGGCGTCCCTTGGGAGATATTGGCCGGCATCGGGAAGGTCGAGTGCGACGACGGGCGCGACCCCGACCCGTCCTGCACTCAGGAGGGCGCCGTCAACTACGCGGGCGCAGGCGGCCCGATGCAGTTCCTCGCGTCCACCTGGGCGAGCTACGGCGTCAGCGTCAACGGCGGACGCCCCGATCGGTGGAACCCGGCTGACGCGATCTACGGCGCCGCCAACTACCTTCGCGCCAACGGCGCTCCGCAGGAACTCCGCCGCGCGATCTTCGCCTACAACCACTCGAACGCCTACGTCGAAGAGGTCGTGAGCTGGGCCGCCACCTACGAACACGAAGCCCAACCAGTTACCCCACGGGAGGCGGGCGGCGCTGCTGGCGTCGCGCTCGCGTTCGCGCTCAGCCAGCGCGGCGTGCCGTACGTGTGGGGCGGCGAGAGCCACAGCGGTTATGACTGCTCGGGGTTGGCGCAGGCTTCATATCGAGCTGCCGGCATCTCCATCCCGCGCACCGCGCAGGAACAGTTCGACGCCGGGCCACACCTGCCCGCGACAACCCAACTACAGCCCGGCGATCTCGTTTTCTTCGGGACGAGTGCCAGCAACGTCACCCATGTCGGGATCGTCGTTGAAGGCGGCGAGATGGTGGACGCGCCCCACAAAGGGACCGTTGTGCAAACCGAGCCGTTCCCCACCACGATCGGCGCGCGCTGGGGTGAAGACCTTTACCTCGGCGCGACCCGGCCCGCAGCGCAATGACCGGCCGCCCGCATCACCGTGGGCCGCAAGTTCAACAGTGGCTTGACGAACCGAACCGGCCGCTGCGCGCGCTGCCGACGCTTGCCCATCACGCCCTGTCCACCGTTGGACACTTCCTGCCGATCGTCGCCGTGTTCGCCGCCGGCGTCCTCGCGCTCGTCGTGCTGCTCGCTCGTGTGCGGCGCTGGCGGCTCGCGCGCGGCGCGCGGCTCGTGCGGATCGGGATTCCCCCAGAAGTCAAGCCGCAGGGAGCGCTCCTTTTGTGGTCCGCGCTTCACGACCTCCTGCTCCCCAATCCTGCGCGACTGCTCACCGGGCAGCCGCATCTCTCCTGGGAGATAGCAGCCAGCGAAGAGGGCACGATGTTCCAGCTCTGGGTGCCGAAGGTCATCCCGCTCGGCCCGATCGAGCGCGCCATCGAGTCCGCGTGGCCGGGGGCGAGCACGAGCGTCGAAGCCGTCACGCCCACGCCCGCCAGGGCGTCGCTCGCGTCAGAGCTCGTGATCGCCGGGCCGGACTGGTTCGCGCTCGACAGCAGCACCGACCCCGACACGCTGCGGGTGATCCTCGGCCAGCTCTCCGGGCTGGGCGAGGGAGAGAGCGCGCTCGTGCAGGTGCTCGCGCGGCCAGCGACCGCGCGTGAGCAGCGCCGGCTGCGGATGACGGCACGCCGGCTGCGCGCTGGCGTGCCGACCGGGCGCGCGGCGCGCGCGTTCGAGGTGCTGAGCCCGAATCCACCGAAGCGCACGACGCTCGATCCAACCGTGAACCCCGATGTGCGCGACGTGCTCGACAAGAGCGCGCAACCCCTCTACCGCTGCATCATCCGCATCGCCGTCTCCTCGCCGTCACGGTCACTCGCGCGTGGACGGCTGGCCGGCGTGATCGGCGGCTTCGCCCCCTATGAGGGCCGCGCTGCACTTCGCCGCCGTGGTGTACGCCGGGCAGTGGCGAAGCTGCACGGTCGTTGGCTCACGCGCACCGCGTTCACCGTCAGCACCCCAGAGCTTGCAGCACTCGCGCACCTGCCAGCCGACACGGCCATCCCCGGCCTCGTGCGCGCGAGCGCCCGAGAGGTCCCCTCGCCGCCCGGCATCAGCACGGGCGAGAAGCCGCTCGGCATCACGTCAAGCGGCCGATTGGCCGGCATCGCTGTCGCGGACGCACGCCACCACCTGCACATTCTTGGCCCGACCGGTGTTGGCAAGTCCACGCTCATCGCGCAGCTCGCGCTCGCGGACTTTCACCAGCGTCGCGGCGCGGTGGTGATCGACCCGAAAGGCGATTTGGTCGACGACCTGCTCGCGCGCATCCCGCCGGGCGCGGAGGACAGGGTGGACCTGCTTGACCCATCCGAAGCTGCACCGCTGACGCTGAACATGCTCGACAACGCTGATCGTGACCTCGGCGTCGATCAGCTCGTGAGCATCTTCAGGCGCACGTTCGAGCGCGACTGGGGCCCAAGGACGGATGACATCTTCCGCTCGGCGCTGCTGACGCTCACCGCGACCGTCCCGAACGTCACGCTCGCCGACGTTCCCCGGCTGCTCAGTGACGCAGAGTGGCGCGCGCCGCTGATCGCACAGATTGACGATCCGGTGAGCCTCGGCCCGTTCTGGGACTGGTATCAGGAACTCCCCGAGTCCGGGCGCACTCAGGCCGTCGGGCCGCTGTTGAACAAGCTGCGCGCGTTCCTGCTGCGGCGGCCCGTCCGTGCAATCGTCGCTCACCCAAAGACAACGCTCGATATCTCCGGCTGCCTCAACGACGGGCGGCTGCTACTTGCCCGCCTGCCGAAGGGAACGCTCGGTGAAGACACGAGCCGGCTGCTCGGCTCGATGATCGTCGCGCGAGCGTGGCAAGCCGGCCAGGCTCGCGCGTCGCTCGCTCCCGATCGGCGTCCCGACTGTTCGCTGTATATAGATGAGGCTCACAATTATCTGGGGCTCTCCACTTCAACTGATGAGGTACTTGCCGAGGCACGCGGCTATTGCCTCTCGTTCTGCCTCGCACATCAGCACCTTGCGCAGCTCACGCCCGAGCTGCGCGCCGCCATCGACGCCAACGCCCGCACCAAGCTCTATTTCCAGCTAAGCCAGGAAGACGCCCACCGCCTAGAGCCCGAAGTCTCCCCCGAGCTATCCGAGTACGACCTAGCCAACCTGCCCCGGTACACCATCGCCGCCCGCATCATCCGCGACGGACAGCCAACCCGGCCATTCACGCTCATCACCGAGAACCTGCCGCCAGCCGAGTCGGGGCGCGCCGCGGCAGTACGCGCAATCCTCGCTCGCCGCGCTCGCGCACGGGACGAGTCGGTGCCCGCCAACTGCGAGGGACGACGCCACGCCACCCCGCTGCTGCGTCACCCTCGCCGACCAAACGAATCCTACAAGCCGTGATGCCTCCTCGAATAGCCCCTCGAATCTCCCCTCGATTCCGTCCTCGCATATGCCCTCGAATTAATAGGCGAGGACGTTTTGGCCTCAAAGTTGCTGCAAATCACTGTTTTTCGGTAAGCGTTCAGTTGGTTTGGGGGACATAACTCTGCTCCGTCGAATATCGAGGTGTGGAGCGCGCCGAGGCGGAGGCGGTCTATGACGCCGGACGGGAGACCGTCGTCGAAGTCCTGTTGGCGATGGATCGGAGGATTCGTCAGCTCGAGGCGCACGTCGCCTGTCAGGACGAGCGCATTGCCCAGCTCG
>Ga0307476_10002307_pt1 | contig 11389 bp, 7 predicted proteins | sample atmos_gasesECM2C_2_FD_203314 | JGI IMG/M metagenome (GOLD analysis project Ga0307476, IMG submission 203314) | Hardwood forest soil microbial communities from Morgan-Monroe State Forest, Indiana, United States - atmos_gasesECM2C_05 | ecosystem: Environmental > Terrestrial > Soil > Temperate... | reverse complement strand
GTTTGGACGGCCGAAGGCTTTCGTCAGGGCTGTCGACGGCGTTTCCTTCACTGTCGATGCCGGCGAGACGCTGGCGCTGGTCGGTGAATCCGGCTGCGGCAAGTCGACCGTGAGCCGGCTGGTGCTGCGCCTGATGGAGCCCGATCAGGGCGAGGTCCGTTTCGGCGGCCGCGATCTTCTGGCGATGAACGCCAACGAACTGCGCGCATTCCGCCGCGATGCCCAGATCATCTTCCAGGACCCCTATGCATCATTGAACCCGCGGATGACGGTCGGGCAGATTCTCGCCGAGCCGCTGGTGTTGCACAAGCTGGTGCCGGAGGCGCGCCGCCGCGAGCGGGTCGATGAACTGCTGCGGCTCGTCGGCCTCGAGCCGCGCTTTGGCCGCCGCTACGCCCACGAATTTTCCGGCGGTCAGCGCCAGCGCATCGCGATTGCCCGCGCGCTCGCGGTCGAACCAAAATTGATCATCTGCGACGAGCCGGTCTCGGCGCTCGACGTCTCTATCCGCTCGCAAATTCTCAACCTGCTTCGCGACCTGCAACAACGGCTGGGACTGGCCTATATCTTCGTCTCGCATGACCTCGCCGTGGTCAAGCATATTGCCGACCGCGTCGCGGTGATGAATCTCGGGCATATCGTCGAGACTGCGGACGCCGAGACGCTGTTTGCCTCGCCGCGTCACCCCTATAGCCGGGCGCTGTTGTCCGCGATTCCCGTACCGACGCCGGGCGCAAAGCGCAGCCGCATGGTGCTCGAAGGCGAGATGCCGAGCCCGATCGATCCGCCGTCCGGCTGCCGGTTTCATACCCGCTGCCCCTTTGCGATCGATCGCTGCCGGATCGAGTTGCCGCAATTGCTGCCATCCACCGCCGGACATCTGACCGCCTGCCATCGCATGAGCGAATTGCCATCGGCGGACGCGATCATTCCCGCCAGCGCGGCCTTTTCACCAAAGCTGGAACGACTGGTGGCGGCCTTCGGCTCCCGCAGCAGAAGCGAGGCGGAAATTCCGGGGTTAGTATGACGAGTAATGCTGTCAATGGAGACGGTCCGATGAAGATAATGCGTTTGGCGGCGATGGCGATCGCGATGCTGCTGTCGTTTGCGGCAACTGCCCACGCCCAGACCACGTTACGCATCGGCCTTGCCGAAGATCCGGACGCGCTCGACCCCTCGACAGCGCGCACCTATGTCGGCCGCATTGTCTTTGCGGCGTTCTGCGACAAGCTGTTCGACATCGACGAGAAGCTCAACATCGTGCCGCAGCTTGCGCTGTCGCATGAAACCTCGGCCGACGGCAAGGAGGTCACCATCAAGCTGCGGCCCGGCGTCAAATTCCACGACGGCGAGCCGTTCGATGCGGAAGCCGCAAAATTCTCGCTCGACCGTCACCTCAATCTGCCGGTCTCGTTCCGCAAGCCGGAGCTCGCCGCGCTCGATCACGTCGAGGTCGTCGATCCCCTGACCATCAAGCTCATCCTCAAGACGCCGTATTCTCCGTTGATCGCTCAGCTCACCGACCGCTCCGGCATGATGATTTCGCCCAAGGCAGCGAAGGAATCCGGCGACAAGTTCTCCCTGCACCCGGTCTGCGCCGGGCCCTACAAATTCGTCGAGCGCGTGCAGCAGGACCGCATCGTGTTCGAGAAATTCGCCGACTACTGGAACAAGGACAATGTCTTCATCGATCGCATCGTGTATTTGCCGATCGTCGATTCCACGGTGCGGCTTGCCAACCTCAAGTCGGGCGGGCTTGACCTGATCGAGCGCGTGCTGGCTACTGATATCAAGGACGTGCAGACAGATTCCCGGCTCGTGCTCGCGACTGCGCCGGAGCTTGGCTATCTCGGCCTCACCATCAACGTGAACAACGACAAGAGCAAGGGTGCGCTAAGCCAGTCGGCCAAGGTGCGTCAGGCGCTCGATCTCGCCATCGATCGTGAGGCGCTCAATCAGGTCGTCTTCAACGGCGAATTCACGCCAGGCAATCAGTGGATCAGCCCGACTCATCCGCTTTATCAGCGAGCCTTTCCAGTACGGCCGCGCGATGTCGAAAAGGCCAGGGCGCTTTTGAAGGAAGCCGGCGTCAGCCTGCCGGTCTCCATCGACTACATGGTTCCAAAGGGAACGGAAAACGAAACGGTCGCGCAGGTCGTGCAGTCGATGGCGTCCGAGGCAGGCTTCGATATCAAGATCCGCCTGATCGAGTTCGCAACGTCGTTCAAGCAGGCGCAGGCCGGCGAATTTCATATCTTCCAGATCAACTGGAGCGGCCGTATCGATCCGGACGGAAATTCGTACGTCTTTCTCCACAGCGGCGCGCCGCAAAATGACGGCGGCTACTCCAATCCGGAGGTGGACAGGCTGATGGAGCAAGGCCGCCTAACCAGCGATCTGGAGCAACGCAAGTCGATTTACGAAAAGCTGACCAAAATCGTGCTCGATGACGAGCCGATCATCTATCTTTACCACCGAAAACTGCTTTTCGCGCAAACCAGGAAGCTTGAGGGCTACCGGGCGATGCCGGACGGGCTCGTGCGCGTCGTCGGACTGAAACTGAAGTGAGACGCTGGTTCCATTCGGGTGTCCCGGACGCGGTGCAGCGTTCTCCCGGCGATGCAACGCATCGTGCGGTACGCTGCTCCGCAGAGCCGGGACCTACCAGCCGCCTCCCATGGATCCCGGCTCAGCAGCGCAACATTTCATGTCGCGCCGCGTCCGGGACACGGATAGCCGCATGCTGAATTTTCTCGGCAGACGCATCCTGCAACTGATCCCGACACTGTTCTTCGTGTCGTTGCTGATCTTTCTCCTGCAGCATCTGTTGCCGGGCGATCCCGCGCTCGTGATGGCCGGCGAAGAGCGCAATCCCGCCGTGATCGAGCAAATTCGACAGCAATACCGGCTCGATCAGCCGATCCCGGTGCAATACTTCTACTGGGTCAAGGGCGTCCTGTCCGGCGACTTCGGCGAGTCGCTCCGCATCAAGGTTCCGGTGCGCGAACTGATCGCGCAAAAACTGCCGGTGACGCTGCAACTGGCTTCGATGGCGATCGTAATCGCTTTCCTGATCGGTATTCCCGCCGGCATCGTTTCCGCGGTGAAGAAGGGCACGGTCTGGGACTATGGCGCCAATCTTTTCGCGCTATGGGGCATCTCGACGCCGAATTTCTGGCTCGGGATCATGCTGATCTTCCTGTTCTCGATCGAGCTCGGCTGGCTGCCGGCCTCGGGCTATGTGCCGCTCTCCGAAAACTGGCGCGCAAGCCTTGCGTCCACCATCATGCCGGCCTTCGTGCTCGGTAACGCCATTGCAGCGATCCTGATGCGCCATACCCGCAGCGCCATGCTGCAGGTGCTTGAGAGCGACTATGTCCGCACCGCCCGCGCCAAGGGCCTTTCCGAACGCACCGTCATTCTCAAGCACGCCATGCGCAATGCGTTGACACCGATCATTACGCTGGGCGCATTGGAGCTTGGCACGCTGTTATCGGGCGCAGTGCTGACCGAGCAGATTTTCTCGGTGCCGGGTTTCGGCAAATTGATCGTCGATGCCGTATTCAACCGCGATTACGCCGTGGTCCAGGGCGTCGTGCTGGTAACGGCAACCATCTACATCACGCTGAACCTGATCGCCGACGTCGCCTATATCCTCGTCAATCCGCGGCTGAGGGGTTGACCATGGCTGACGCCGCGCTCGCAACCTCGGTTGTTGCCAACAGTGACGAACTCGAAACGCCGACGCGGCGCGCCGTGCGTCGCCTGTTTGCGCGCAAGGGCGCGGTCGCAGGCCTCGCCGTGATCGCATCGTTCGTGCTGTTCGCTTTGCTTGCGCCATGGATCGTGCCCTACGATCCCTTGGCGACGAGCTGGGCGCTGGTGCGCAAGCCGCCGTCCGCGCTGCATTGGTTCGGCACCGACGATCTTGGCCGCGATATCCTGAGCCGCGTGGTTTTTGGCGCACGTGCGTCGCTGGTGGCCGGCGCGATCTCGGTCACGATCGCCTTGTCGATCGGCGTTCCCTTCGGATTGCTCGCGGGCTATCGCGGCGGATTCATCGACGCCCTGATCAGCCGGATTACAGACGCGATGCTCGCCTGCCCGTTCCTGATCCTGGCCATTGCGCTCGCCGCATTTTTGGGTCCGAGCCTCGGCAACGCCATGATCGCCATCGGCGTCTCGACGACGCCGGTCTTCGTCCGGCTGACCCGCGGCCAGACCATCGGCGTCAAGGTCGAGGATTATATCGAGGCTGCGCGCGCGATCGGCAATCCGCCGTGGCGCATCGCACTGTTTCACATTCTGCCGAATATTCTGCCCGCGCTCCTGGTGCAAGCCACGCTCTCGATCGCGGCCGCGATCATCGCCGAAGCCGCATTGTCGTTCTTAGGGCTGGGCCAACAGCCGCCAGCACCTTCATGGGGCAGCATGCTCAATTCGGCGCAGCGCTTTTTGACCAACGCGCCCTGGATGGCGCTGTGGCCGGGGTTTGCGATTTTCCTGGTGGTGCTGTCGTTCAACCTGATCGGCGACGGCCTGCGCGATGCGCTCGACCCGAAGTCGCGGTAACCTCTGCCCACCTCTCCCATAGGGAGAGGTCGAATTGCGAAGCAATTCGGGTGAGGGGTTCAGACCTAACGAAGACCGTACCCCCTCACCCCAGCCCTCTCCCCATGGGAGAGGGAGCAGACCTTTTTGCTGGCCGGCGTAGAACTAAACCACCACTTCCCGGCTCACGCGCCGGCAATCCATCTCGAATTCGAGATCGACCACCGGCGGCCGGGCAAAGTGCCAGGTGAGACCCGAGCGCACCGCACCGCGGCGCACGAGTTCTTCCGTCATCACGGGATGGAAATCGTGAACCGTATAGGCCTGCGCCGCCGTGGTGTCCTTCCAGCCGAAGCCGAACTCAGAGAGACGGCTCTCCATTTCGCGTACGGTAAAGCCGACCTTCTCCTTCAAGCCGTCCGGACTGAGATCGCGGTAACGCACGATCCGCTCCGGATAGCTGCCGGGGCCGACGCGGGCTTCCGCGCCACCGGCGATGACGAAATCCGGCATTGCTGCGCTCATCGGCCCCTCGATCGGGCGAACGAAGGAGAACGCGTAGAACGACGGCTCGGACGGCGGATCGATCTCAGGGCAAACATTGCTGCGCGCGACCGGATTGGTGCTGCCGTCAAAGATGCCCCACTCGCTCAGCGTCTTCACATAGTGCCGGTTGAAAGCGAGAAAGCCGGCTTCCGTGAACGCCGCCGGCGACCGCAGTTCGCAGGCGCAGAACGAGGTCAGCTTTTGGCCCGCGCCCTGAATGTATTTTGCGGCTTGTGAAAATCCGTCCGCGAGTGGCAGCAAACGATCGAAGCGCACACGTTCGATCCGGTATCCGTCAAAAGCGCACGCGCCGCTCGAATACTGGAATACGGCCGGGATGAACCGGTAATTTCCGGCGGCAAAATCACGCGTCATTCAGGCATTTCCCCGGATCATGTCAGGTTCGATGGAACTTTAACATGATCTCCTATCCTGAAAATGGGCCGCGCGATCTAGAGCTCCGATTCCGAAGTTCGCAAGCTATTGGGGCGACCTCGGACGCGAACTTCGGAATCAAAGGAGCTCTAGCAAGATAAGGTTTGTAGTGCGGCTTTTGAATTTGAAGTTCCTATAACGAACTCGCAGCCAAACCGATAGGAACTTCAAATTCACCGCACTAGCGCGGGGACAGAATTCCCGCGCTGATGTTCTCTTTTAGGCCACCGGCCTATCAAGGAAGGCCACTGGCCGACAGTTCACGTCGGCCGCAGCGCCTTGTTTTCGAGATCGAACTCGGCGATTTCCTTTGCGCGTTCGGATTCGGCCCCGGCGCGATGGTCGGTCGCGATCGCCACATAGACCGCCGGCAGCACGAACAGCGTGAACAGCGTTCCGATCGTCATGCCGGCGACCACCACAAGACCGATCGAGAAGCGGCTCGCCGCGCCTGCTCCGCTCGCGGTGAGCAACGGCAACAGGCCGGTCACCATCGCGGCCGTCGTCATCAGGATCGGGCGGAGCCGGACGCGCGCCGCCATTTCGATCGCGGAACGGCGATCGAGGCTTTCGTTGAGCTGAAGCTCGTTGGCGAACTCCACCATCAGAATGCCGTGCTTGCTGATCAGGCCGACCAGCGTCAACAGACCGACCTGGGTGTAGATGTTCATCGTCGCCATGCCGAAGAACAGCGGGATGAGCGCGCCGACGATCGCCATGGGAACGCTGATCATGATGACGAGCGGATCGCGCAGGCTTTCGAATTGTGCCGCCAGCACCAGGAAGATAATGATCAGCGCGAAGGCAAAGGTGATCGCGAGCTGATTACCTTCCTGCACATACTGCCTGCTGTCTGCGAGGTAGTCGTGCGTGAAGCCCGCCGGCAGCTTGTTCGCCTCGCTCTCAAGGAAGTCGACCGCCTGCCCCACCGTGACGCCGGGCATCGGCACCGCCTGGAAGGTCGCGGAGTTGAGCTGGTTATAATGGGTCAGCGCGTTCGGATCGGTCGAGGTTTCGATCGACACCACCGTCGACAGCGGAATCTGTTGTCCGGTCGGCGTCGAAATATAATAAGTGCCGAGCGCCTCCGGCGACAGCCGGCTCGCGCGCGGCACCTGCGGGATCACCTGGTAAGACCGGCCTTCGAGGTTGAAGCGGTTGACATAGTTGCCGCCGAGCATGGTGGCGAGCGTATTGCCGATGCTCTGCATGGTGAGGCCAAGATCGCTCGCCTTCGAACGGTCGACCTTGATCCGCACCACCGGCTGGTTGAAGTCGAGATCGCTGTCGGAGACGATGAACAATCCGCTCTTGCGCGCGGCATCCTTCAGCTTGACCATTTGCTCAAAGACCGACTGGAAACCATTGGTCGAGGAGATCACCATCTGCACCGGCAAACCGCCGGGACCGCCCGGCAACGGCGGCAGATTGAACGCAAAGGCGTTGATACCCTCGATCTTGCTGAGCGCGCCCTGCACCAGCGGCTTCAACTGGATCGAGGAACGCTTTCGCTCGTCCCACGGCGTCAGCAGCATGCCGGCAATGCCGCCTTGCGGACCGTTGATGCCGTTGAGGACGAAGCGGAGATCCGTTTCGGGGAATGTGGAAAATGCCTTATCGAGCTTTTCGCCGTAGAAATCCGCGTAGTCGATGTTGGCGTATTTCGGAGCCTTGGTCACCGCGAAGACGATGCCCTGATCCTCCTCCGGCGCGAGTTCCTTGGCAGTGTGCAGATAGAGGAAACCGACGAGGCCCAGGATCGTCAACGCAAACAGCGCCGTGATCGGCCGATAGTCGAGCGAGCGGTCGAGCATGCGTCCGTAGCCGCGCGTCATCGCACCGAACACGCGATTCACGAGCTTGGCGAACCGCCCCTCCTCGGCGCTCTTCAAAAACACCGAACACATCATCGGCGACAGCGTCAGCGCGATGACGCCGGAGACGATCACCGAACCCGCAAGGGTAAACGCGAATTCGCGAAACAGCGAGCCGGTGAGACCGCCGAGAAAGCCGATCGGCGCATACACGGCGGCAAGCGTAATGGTCATCGAGATGACGGGACCGACGATTTCGCGTGCGCCGATCATCGCGGCCTGCACCGGCGGCTTGCCCTCTTCCAGATGGCGGTGAATGTTTTCGACCACCACGATGGCGTCGTCGACGACGAGGCCGATCGCGAGCACCATCGCCAGCAACGTCAGCAGGTTGAAGCTAAAGCCGGCGATCAGCATCAGGCTGCACACGCCGATCAGCGACAGCGGGATCGTCACGACCGGGATCAGCACCGAGCGGAATGACGCGAGGAACAGGAAGATCACCACCACGACGATGATGACCGCTTCGCCGAGCGTCTTTTCCACTTCGTCAATCGAGGACTGGATGAACTTGGTGGAGTCGTACGCCACCTTCATCTTCATCGACGGCGGCAGGTTGCGCTCGAGCTCGGGGAACAGCGCGCGGACGCCTTTCACCAGGGTCAGCGGGTTGCCCGTGGGCGTTGCCTGCACGCCGATGAAGATCGCGTGCTCGCCGTTGAAGGCGACGCTCGCATCCGTGCTCTGTGCGGCAAGTTCGACGGTCGCGATATCCTCGATCCGGACGAAACCGCCGTCCTTGGATTTGACGATCATCCGCTTGAACTGGTCGAGGTTTTGCAGGTCGGTATTGGCCGACACGTTGGAGACGATGAAGAACCCCTTGGACTGGCCGGCTGCCGCCTGGAAGTTGTTGGCAGCGATCGCAAGAGCGACGTCATTCGGCGAAACATTGCGGCCGGCCATGCGAACGGGGTCGAGCCACAGCCGCATCGCAAAGGTTTGCCCGCCCAGAATATCGGCTGACGCAACGCCATCGACGGTGGAGAGCACCGGCTGTACCACGCGGGTCAGATAGTCCGAGATCGCCGATCCCGACAGGACTTCCGACGAGAAGCCGAGATACATCACCGCGGTGGTCTGTCCGGTCGTCTTGGTGACGATCGGGTCGTTGGATTCCTTCGGGATGAGATATTTGACCGAGTTGACCTTGGCCAGCACCTCGGTCAGCGCCTGGTTCGGATCGAAGTTCAGCTTGATGTAAACCTGGATCGTGCTGGTGCCGAGCACCGACGACGAGGTCATGTAGTCGACGCCTTCGGCAGACGCGACCGCCTGTTCGATCGGCGTGGTGATGAAGCCCTGAATCAGGTCAGCCGCCGCGCCCGGATAGACGGTGGTGATATTCACCACGGTGTTCGACAGTTTCGGATATTGCCGGATCGGCAGCACGGTCGCAGCCCGCAGGCCGATCAGGAGGATCAGCAGGCTGACGACGACCGACAACACCGGCCGCTTGATGAAAAGATCGGTCCAGACCATAGCGAATGAAACTCCGGCTCAGTAACGCGGCGGATTCGCCGGGATCGGCGGAACCGGATCGGTCGAAATCGCAACCGCAGCCCCCGATTGCAGCTTGAGCTGGCCGACTGCGACGACGCGGTCGCCAGCCTTCAGCCCTTCGAGGATTTCCACACGCCCCTCGACCCGGTTGCCGGTGCGCACGAAAGTGCGCACTGCCGTCGTGCTGGTCTTGCCGTCATCGCCCTTCTTTTCGGTGATAAGGAAGACGGAATCGCCATAGAGCGTGTAGTCGACCGCGGTTTCCGGCACGGTGACGACCGCCGGCTTGTCCGGCAACACGACCGTCGTGGTCGTGAACATGCCGGGCTTGAGCAAGCGATCGGGATTGGCGATCGTGGCCTGAACGCGGATGTTACGGGTATCGGCCGCAATCTGCGGCTCGATGGTCGTGATCTTGCCCTCGAAGGTACGGCCGGGATAGGCATCGACCAGGAGGCGCACGGTCTGCCCCACCTTGAGCACCGCGCTCGCCTTTTCCGGAGTAGTGAAGTTTGCATAGAGCATCGACAGATCGGTCAGTGTCACGATCTGCGTTCCCGCGCTCAGGAACTGGCCGACTTCGACGCGGCGCACGCCGAGTTCACCGTCGAACGGCGCGCGCACGAGCTTCTGCGAAATCAGCGCCTCGGTCTTGGAGATCCCGGCAACGGCCGTGTCGTAGGTCGCCTGCGCGGAATCGACCGTCGATTGCGGTCCGAACTGGCGCGCCGCGAGCTGCTTGGCGCGATCGAGCGCGAGTTGCGCACCCGTCGCCTGCGCCTTGAAGCTTGCGAGATCACCCTGCTCGGGACCATCGAACAACTGCACCAGCGGGCTTCCAGCCTTCACCGAAGCGCCGGCCTCGAACATGATGTCGGTGATGCGGCCTGCAACATCGGTCGTGACATTGACCTGGTGCACGGCGGCGAGATCACCGACCGCCGTCAGGAGATTCGGAATCACTTCCGACTTCGACTCGATCACCGTCACCGTGGTCGGCGGCGGTTTGTTGTTGGCGAAGAACTGCGCGATCATGTGGCTGCGGAAGGCGTTGAAGCCGACCAGCGCACCCACCAGAAGCGCGAGCAGCAAGCCCACGATGACGAACCAGCGCACCATCCGAACCGGGCGCCCAATGGGCTTCTCGCCGATCGGCCGCCCCGAGATACTGCTTTCGGTCACAACGTTCATGGTCATGCACTTTCTGCTATCGCCGGCTGCCCGGCAAAATCGCGGTCGAGATATTGGATGATCGCGGCATCATTCAAGCCGATGCCGCGGAGGATAAATTCGCAAAGCTGACGTTCGAAATCTCCACCGTTGCCATAGGACAGGCACGGCACGGCCGGCAGGCGCGTCAGCGTCACCATCAGCACGGTGTGATGCGCAAACCAGAACAGGTTCATGGGCTCGCGGCCAACCGGCTTGGCGTCGCCGGCCTCGATGGTGCGCCTGAGCGAGGCATCGAAGATCGGACCGATCAGCCCGCCGACCTTGTCGTAAATCAGCCGCGCAAACTCGCCGTCATCGAGATGACTAGCCAACATCAGACGGACGCGCTGCGCCTCCTCCTGATCGGGTAGATCGTTCACCTCGCGGAAATGGTGCACCATTTCGCGGATCAGACTCACCAGCGTCTGGGTCGAAGGTTCCAGCTCGAGCAGGCGATGCAAAACCGGATCGGCTGCACACTCTTCGGCGAGAATCTCGGCATAGAGCGCCGACTTGGTCGGGAAATGCTTGAACAGCAGCCCTTCCGATATCGAGGCCGCTGCCGCCACGCTCTTGGTCGTGGTGCCGGCAAAGCCGTGGCGCGCAAAGCAGCGCTTGGCGGCGCCAAGGATCAACTGCCGACGCAGGTCGCTCGTCATACGAAGGGCGGTCATCTCGTGAGTAAGCACTCACCTATGACCCCTGTCAAGGATTATGCTGCGGCGCAAAATTCTCTTTGCGGGGCCGCGGGTTGCATCACCACGCGCAAGGCGCGAGCTAGATCGGATTGAAGCCCAGCGCGCCCCGGATTCGGTTCACAATGAAGGTGCCGTCGCGGTTGGCGAGCACGCGCTCCAGATTGGCGCTGTCGATCTTGATGCTGGCAAAGCGAGGACCTGCCACAACGTTCTGCATCGACGCGGCAAACGCCTCGATCTCGGCCATGGTTGCAAGACTACGGGCATCCTTGATGCCGCAGGATTTGGCCACGCCGACGAGGTCGGTATTGACGCCGGTATGGCTCGCCTGCCCACCGGTTTCGCCATAGACCTCGTTATCGAGCACGATGATGGTGAAGTTTTTCGGCTGCTGCAGACCGACGGTCGCCAGACTCCCCATCCCCATCAGCATTTCGCCATCGCCCGTGATCACGACAACCGGCAGTTCCGGCTGGGCAAGTGCGACGCCAAGCCCGATCATGACCGCGCCGCCCATCGCGCCCCAGAGATAGAGGTTGCGGTCGTGATCGCCGGCCGCAGCAATATCGT
>Ga0307476_10002306_pt1 | contig 11389 bp, 13 predicted proteins | sample atmos_gasesECM2C_2_FD_203314 | JGI IMG/M metagenome (GOLD analysis project Ga0307476, IMG submission 203314) | Hardwood forest soil microbial communities from Morgan-Monroe State Forest, Indiana, United States - atmos_gasesECM2C_05 | ecosystem: Environmental > Terrestrial > Soil > Temperate... | reverse complement strand
GAGCGAAATGCGGCGCTTGACCGGATCGACCTCGAGGACTTGCACCTCGACTTCCTGAGACGTCGAAACGATCTTGCCGGGATGCACGTTTTTCTTGGTCCACGACATTTCCGAAACGTGGATCAGGCCTTCGATGCCGGGCTCGAGTTCGACGAAGGCACCGTAGTCGGTGATATTGGTAACCCGACCCTTGAAGCGCGTGCCGACCGGATATTTGGCCTCAATACCCTGCCACGGATCGTCGAGCAGTTGCTTCATGCCGAGCGAGATGCGGTGGGTCTCGTGATTGATCTTGATGATCTTGACCTTCACCTGCTGGCCGATATTGAGCACCTCGGACGGATGATTGACGCGGCGCCAGGCGATGTCGGTGACGTGCAGCAGGCCGTCGATGCCGCCGAGATCGACGAAGGCGCCGTAGTCGGTGATGTTCTTGACGACGCCGTCGATGACCTGGCCCTCTTCGAGGTTCTGCACCAGTTCCTGGCGCTGCTCGGCGCGGGTCTCTTCCAGCACGGTGCGGCGCGACACGACGATGTTGCCGCGGCGGCGATCCATTTTCAGGATCTGGAACGGCTGCTGGTTGTTCATCAGCGGTGACACGTCGCGAATCGGCCGGATATCGACCTGCGAGCGCGGCAGGAAGGCCACGGCACCGTCGAGATCGACGGTGAAGCCGCCCTTGACCTGGTTGAAGATGACGCCCTGGACCTTTTCGTTGTTCTGGAACGCCTTCTCGAGCTTGCCCCAGCTCTCCTCGCGGCGCGCCTTGTCGCGCGACAACACCGCTTCGCCGAGTGCGTTTTCGATGCGTTCGAGATAGACTTCGACGGTGTCGCCGATCTTGATCTCGGTATTGCGGCCGGGCCCGGCGAATTCGCGCAGCGCCACACGGCCTTCGGTCTTTAAGCCCACATCGATGACGGCGAGCTCCTTCTCTATTCCGACCACCGTCCCTTTGACGACGGAGCCCTCCTGTAGATGACCGTCGCTGAACGATTCTTCGAGCAGCGAGGCAAAATCTTCGCGCGACGGCGCGGCAGCGGCAGCTTGAGCCATAAATACTCCGGACCCCGTGGATTGAATTGGTCCCGAACGCAGGCAGCCACCGGCGGAGCCGGCGGTTGGGGTCTTCAGCCAGACGATCGGGACGAAGCTTTATCCGGGTCGCATAGACGAAGCGGCAAACGGGCTAACCTCCAATGACGAAAGCACGTCAACCGCGCTTTCGGCCCGTTCGAGCGGCCTCTATGATGGCAACGGCGGCCCGGAATGCGGCGTCTATACCCAAATGAGTGGTGTCGAGCAAGTGCGCGTCGGGGGCGGCCTTCAGGGGGGCGGCGGTGCGCCGGGAATCGCGCTCGTCGCGGCGCAGGAGGTCGGCCAATACCTCTTGCTCGTCGGCCTCTTCGCCCCGCGCCCGAAGCTCGAGCACGCGCCGGGCGGCACGCACTTCGGGGGTCGCGATGACGAACAGTTTTACGTCGGCGCCGGGGGCGATGACGGTGCCGATATCGCGGCCGTCGAGCACGGCGCCGGGCGCCTTCATGGCAAATTGGCGCTGATAGCTCATCAGTGCCTGCCGCACTTGTGGAATGGCCGCAACGACCGACGCCGCCTCGGTGATGGCCTGCAATTTCAGGGCGTTGTCGTCGAATTTCTTCGGATCCAGCGCCACCGCGGCGTCGATGGCGCGCGCGGTGTCGTCCAGCGGATAGCCGGAGTCGAGCATCGCCTTGCCCACGGCGCGGTAGAGCAGCCCGGTATCGAGGTGATGCAGCCCGTAGACCTGCGCCAGGTACCGCGCGATCGTGCCCTTGCCCGAGGCGGCCGGTCCATCGATGGCGATAATCATGACAAGTCTGCCCCAAGCCCCCGCATCAATTCGACGAAGCCCGGGAAGCTCGTGGCGATAAACGTGCCGTCGTCGATCTGCACTGGCGTGTCGCTGGCCAGCCCCAATACCATCGCCGCCATGGCGATGCGGTGATCCATATGGGTGGTGACGACGCCGCCGCCCGCGGCGTGGCCCTTGCCGTGCACGATCAGGTCGTCGCCGTCGATGTCGGCGGCAACGCCGTTGGCGCGCAGCAGTGCGGCCGTAGCGGCAAGGCGATCGGACTCCTTGACCCGAAGCTCCTTGAGTCCGCGCATCACCGTAGTGCCCTCGGCGAACGCGGCGGCCACCGCCAGCACCGGATATTCATCGATCATGGACGGCGCGCGTTCCGCCGGGACTTGGACGGCGCGCAGCGCGCCTGAGCGGACACGAAGGTCGGCGACGTCCTCGCCTCCCTCCTTGCGCCTATCGAGCATTTCGATCGAGGCGCCCATCTCGGCGAGCGTCGTGATCAGGCCGGTGCGCAGCGGATTCATCATCACGCCGTCGAGGATCACGTCGGAGCCGCGCGCGATCAGGGCAGCGATCATGGGGAAAGCCGCCGAGGACGGATCGGCTGGAACCACGATCGGCCGCGGCACGAGTTCCGGCTGGCCGGTCAGCGTGATGCGGCGGCCGTTGTCTCCTTCCGGCTCGACCCGCACCTCGGCACCGAAATGGGTCAGCATCTTCTCGGTATGGTCGCGCGTCGCCTCGGCTTCGATCACGACGGTTTCGCCCGGCGCGGCGAGGCCGGCGAGCAGCGCCGCCGACTTCAATTGCGCCGACGGCACTGGCGGCCGGAACACAATCGGGATCGGATCGCGCGCGCCGGCGAGAGTCAGCGGCAGCCGGCCGTCGGTCGAGGCGAGCGTGCGCGCGCCGATCCGCTCCAAAGGATCGAGCACCCGGCGCATCGGCCGCTTGCGCAACGAAGCATCGCCGTCGAACATCGCCGTCACCGGACAACCGGCGACCGCGCCGAGCATGAGCCGGCACCCGGTTCCCGAATTGCCGAAGTCGAGCGCCGCAGCCGGCTCGGCAAAGCCGCCGACGCCGACGCCGCGAATGAGCCATTGCCGCTCGCCGGTGCGCTCGACATGGGCGCCCAATGCCCGCAGCGTCTTGGCCGTATTAATGACATCCTCGCCTTCGAGCAGGCCGCCGACCCGGGTCTCGCCGACCGCCAGCGCGCCGAGGATGAGGGCGCGAATCGAGATTGACTTGTCGCCGGGCACGCGCGCCCGGCCGGCCAGGGGACTGCGGCGACGAGCGGTCAGCGGAGCGGGTTCGGCGGTCATGGGCAATAAATCCAGCACCCGTCCTCTAGCATGGCGCGCCGTTGCCCGTCATTCCGCGGTTTTCTGCAAAGAAATCGGGCGAAATCGCTGCCGATACTCTATTGACAGGGGCGCCACGACTAGCCAAGTGAAGCTCCCAAATCGCCAAGGATCAGGATCGTGGCCAAACCCGAGCTCGGCACCAAACGGCTCTGCGCCAGTTGCAGCGCCAAGTTCTACGACCTCAACAAGGACCCGATTCACTGCCCGAAATGCGGTGCGGTGTATGAAATTGCGCCGGTCGTGACCCGCGGCCGGCCCGATGCTGCAGCGGCGGCAGCCGCCGCGGCGGCGGCGGCGCGACCGGCGGCCGTAGCCGAGGAAGTCGCGGTGCCGGAACCGCAGGATGCCGAGTTCGTCTCGCTCGAAGAGGCCGACGCCGAGGCTTCCGGGGCGAAGAAACCGGTCGAGGGCGCCGAGGCCGAGGAAGAAGTCGAGATCGACGAGACCCTCGACGATGCCGCGTTCATCGAGGAGCAGGAAGAAGAGGACGCCGATGTCACCGACATCATCGGCGGCGACATCGAGAACGAGGAGGAAGGATAGTTTCGGATGACGGACGACAGACGACGGATATCAGAAGTACTATTCTGTCGTCCGTCATCTGTCGCCTGATCTCTGAAATGGGGCCATAGCTCAGCTGGGAGAGCGCCTGCATGGCATGCAGGAGGTCGGCGGTTCGATCCCGCCTGGCTCCACCACCCTCCGCCAGCGGCGCCTAGCGCCACAATCGAAAGCTGCCGCGTTGAAGCAACCGGATCACTTCTGAAGTCGCTCCGTCGCACTAGCGCGGCAGGACGCTTTATTTTGTGGAAACGGCGTTTCGCGGCGAGCGCAGCCGCAAAATCAAAAATTCAAACTAAGACCAAGCACAGCAATGCTCCTATGATCGACTCCAACAATGCGGGTCGTCCTCGCTCGAATTTTTTGCAAGCGAGTGACAATATGTGCGGCGGCGACCGGCGCCGCCCGTGCTATGCTGGGAGGGGGTTATCGAGGGAGTCGCAAATGCGGACATATCGGATCGGCGCGGCGCTGGTCGCCGGTTTCGCCATGATGCTTGCCAGCTCACTGTCGGCGCAACAGCGCCAGCAGGCGCCGGATTCCAACCTCAACGCCGAAGACCAGCTCTCACCGTCGCAGATGGCGCAGCCGATCCCCGGCGCGGTGGCGGAACCTGGCGGCGCGCCTGGTCACGTCCCGGCCAAGCACACCGCAACTGCCGCATCGCCGGCGGCGGCCACGGCAAAATCAAACGCCGCGATCGCAGCGTCCCGCGTCGTGGCGTGCAGCGGTCCGTTCTCGAAAGATTCGAGCAATCTCAAGCTCGCCATGGTCTTCGATTCGCGCAACGTCAGTTTTGAAGACGTCGACGTCGGCGGCACCAAGGTCGGAGCCTCGGTTCTGTTCCCGAAGGATGCGAAGCACCGCCTCGAAATCTGGTGGAACAACCCGGCGAGCCGCAGCGGCACCTATCTGATCCTGATCAACAAACAATCGACCTGGAGCGCGCCGGGCGGCCTGAAGCTCGGCATGACTGTCGCGGAGCTGGAAAAGATCAATCACAAACCGTTCAAGCTGAAAGGCTTCGACAAGGACAACAACGCAACGGTCAGCGACTGGGACGGCGGCGCATTGTCGAAAATCCCGGGCGACTGCAAATCCGGCGTCAGCTTGCAGCCCGACCCTAAAAGCTCTGCCGACGCGGTGAAGGAATTGACGGCCGATAAGGAATACAGCTCCGCCGATCCGGCGATGCGCGCGCTGAAACCGAAGGTAACCGAAATTTTGATCGGCTACTAGGATCCAGGGATCAGATATCAGTGATCAGGGATTAAACGACTGACCCTGTCAATGCTTCGGCGGCGGGCCCAACGGGGTGCCCAGCGCATCCTGCGGCTCGGCGGCGCGCATGGCCCGCACATCGCGGGCCATTTCAAGGCAGGTCAGCAATTCGGTGTAGCTCGACTCGCCGCCCATTCTTGATTCATTCGTGCAATGGACCTTGTCGGAGCCGTTGAAGCTCGACCACTGCTTGACCAATTCGTCACGGATGGCCTTCTCGCTGTCGAGACAATCTTTCTTCTCCTGGCCGATCGCGGAGTCATGGAACGTGACGCCGCCTTGTTGGGCGATGCCGGTGCAGACCTGCTCCACATTGAGGGTCGGCACGCTGTCGACGACCGGGATCATGAGTTGCGCGCCCAGCGCCAAAACTTTGGGGAGGATCATAACCGTGCTCCGCACTACCCACCGCCCGATTATAGCACGGCCGCCGCGCCGCAATAGCCGGGCCGCGGCGGCGGTCCCGGAAAACCATTGACCGGCGCCGATTCGGACCGCTATGGCTGGGCGCCGGGGCTTGGGGGAATCTCATGGTTCTGACGTCGCTTTTCGGCACGGTGCTGACCGTCGCGGTAGCCACCGGCCCATTCGACGCGTCAAGCGGCCCACCGACGCTCACTGCGCAGCAGAAGATGGCGGCCACCGCCCCGTTGGTTCGTTCGGCAACCGAATGCATCGTGCGCGCCGTCGCCGCCGATCCGCGTTATGGCACCGAGCCGACAGCCAAGCTCGGCGATCTTATCGTCGCGTCAATGCCGTCCTGCGTCACCCCCGTGCGCGCCATGATCGATGCCTACGATCGCTATTTCGGCCAAGGCTCCGGCGAAGCGTTCTTCATGGGGCCCTATCTCGACGTGCTGCCCAAGGCGGTCACGGAAGGCGCCAAGAACGAGCCCGAATAGCGCCCGCGCGACGCATCACTGTTGAGGCAGCGGCCCGATCGTGTCGACCACGCGCATTCTGACCGGATCGACCAGCACGACCTTATCCTCCACCATCGTGCATTCGTAGAGCTTGGCGGCGGGAATGCCGGCCACGATGTCATCGGGCAGCGCGTACAGGTTGATCATCGGCGGCACCTCGGCGCCGATCACCGCCGAAAATCGCTGCGGCGACGCTTTGCTTCGGTCTTTGCTCATCGCCGCATAGATCGCGCTGCGCTGCGCCGCCGTCAGCACGAGGTTTTGGGAAACGCCCACGTCATCATTACTCTGCGCATGGATATGTTGGGCGCCGGTAGCGAGGACGAACGCCAAGGTCGCGACCGCGATATGAGCGAAGCTGTATCTTTTCATTGGCGGCTCCTTGCAAAACGCAGACGCGCGCCGCGTGCGGCGCGCGTCCTCGACATTCAGCGTCTCCGGCAAGCCTAGCGCGGGATCGCCTGGATGGCGATGTTGGTTGCCGGATCGATCACCAGGATGCGGTCGGGCTCGTAAACGTAGCGATAGACCGGAATCGCCGCGCCGGCAGGCGCCAGCGCATTCACGTAGGTATCGTCCACCGTGGGGATCGGCGCGACGGTGTCATAAAGCGGCGGCGCAGCTGTGTCGTAGAGCGGCGGCGCGTAGGTTCTGGTCGCCAGCGGCGCCGGCGGCACGACATCGTAGAGCGGTTGCGGAGCAACGGCGCGTTGGCTGACCACGGTCTGCCGCGTGGTGGTGACGACCCGCTTGCGCACGATCGGACGCGCGCCGGGCCGGACCGTCCGCACGGTCTCGGTGGTCTGGACCGTCTGCACCGGCTGTTGGGTAATGACGGTCTCGACCGGTTGGTCGGAAATGACCGTCTGCGCATTGGCTATGGTCGGTCCTACGGCGACGGCAAGACCGAGCGCCGTCAACGCGGAAATGGTGTTTCTCATGGCCTGCTCCATGTGCAAGGGGGCCCGGGATTGAGGACCGAGCACGCAATTCAACGCGCGTTTGGCCCTGACGTTCCCATTGGACCCCGAGGTGGCGCGGACTCGGCGGCGATTGTTCCAGGAGCGCAAAATTGCCGCGCTCACGCCATCGCGGAACCATAGCCGGGCGGCAAGGCCGGCCGAAGCAACGCCGCAAGCGGCAGCGTGAACAGCACCATGACGGCCACCAGCGTCAACGCCCTCCAGACGCCGAAGGCATCGCCGACGACGCCGTAAAGCGTGGGCGCGATCGCGCCCGAGCCGATGGTGCCGGTATAGAAAATGCTCAGCGCCCGGGTCCGCCATTGCGATGCTACTAGGCTCGGGACCGAACCGTAGAGCACCGAAGAAGTGCCGTTGAGCGCGACGCCGATCAGCGGCAGCAGCACCAGCGCGGCATGGAGCGGCAGCGGCATCAGCGCCAGGATGCCAACCGCGGTCAAACCTTCGGTCAGCCAGACGGTGCCGATGGCGCCGATGCGTGCGCCGATAAAGGCGCAGGCGAGCTTGCCAGCGGCGCCGCCGGCGAAGACCAACGTCATCGCCAGGCCGATGGTTTGCAGACTCGCGCCTTTTTGCGTCAGCACGAACGGCAGGAACAACAGGAAGCCCATGCGCGTGGCGCTGTCGATAACGCCGATCGTGAGCAACAGCGGAAACGCGAACGGCCGCCGCGGCTGGTCGGTCGCGGTTTTTATCGCGACCTTCAATTCGGCGCTGCCTTCGCGATCGTAGCGCGGAGTGGCGACGAAGATCACCGCGGCCAGCGCGAAGCCGAGGCAGCCGAGGATGGCCAGCGCCGGGCGCCATGCCATCGCGATCAGCATCAGCGACAGCGTGGCCGGCAGCGTCATCTTGCCGATGTCGCCGGCGAAATTGTAGGTGCCGAGCGCCGTGAGCGAGCGGGGCCCGGCAAAGGCGCGGGCCACCAATGCGGAGGCGATCGGATGCTGGGTGCTGGCGCCGAGCCCGCCGATGAATAGCGCGCCGAGCAGCATGGCAAAGCCTGAGCTCGCGCCGGCCAAGCAATAGCCGAAACCGGCGAGCGCGGTGCCGAATCCCAGCACCAGCGCGGCGCCGAGCTTCTCCGAGGCCAAACCCGCGGGAATCTGCAGGCTCGCCATGGCACCGACGAAAACGCCGCGCAGCAGGCCAAGCGCCGCATAATCGAGGCCGAATTCCGCCTGCCACAACGGCAGCAAGATGTAGATGAGGTCGGTATAGCCGTCGTGCAGGGCGTGGGTCACCGCGGCGATCGAGGCGGCTCGGCGCTGCTCGGACGAGATCTGCCTTGTCAGCGCCGTAAAATTCTCCCAGTGAAAAACGCGCATCGGGACCTGCAAGATTGCTGGTGCAAGTCCCTAGGCGCCGATCGCGAAGGCGTCAATCGCTGTGCGGCTGTCGATTGACCGCCGCAATCGCCGAGTGCAGTCTGCCGGCTTGGGAATCACGATTTCGTTTCACGAGGAGAAACCATGTTCGGCCTCGGCGACCTTTTCCAGTGGGAACGGTTCGTGACACCGACCGTGATCAAAGTGTTTTACTGGCTCGCGGTCGTCATTTCCGTGCTGCTGGGGATTGCAGGTGCGGTCTCGTCCCTGCAAACCATGGCGTTCAATCCGTTCATTGGGCTTATTCTTTTGATCACCAGCCTGCTCGGCGCCTTCGTCGGCGTCATCCTCGCCCGCATCGCCGCCGAATTCGTGCTCATCGTATTTCGTATCAACGAGCATCTCGGCGCCATCAGGAATCAGGGATCAGGACTCAGGAATCAGTAATCGGGTATCGGGGATCAGATTTACGATTCTTGATTCTTGATGCCTGATCCCAGTTTCCTGATCCCTAATTCGCGAAGCGGAAATGCATGACGTCGCCGTCGAGCACGACATAATCCTTGCCTTCGAGCCGCATCTTGCCGGCGTCGCGCGCGCCGGCCTCGCCGCCGCAGGTGACGTAGTCATCATAGGCAATCGTCTCGGCGCGGATGAAGCCGTGCTCGAAATCGCTGTGAATGACGCCTGCGGCCTGCGGCGCCTTGGTGCCACGCGTTACCGTCCAGGCGCGCGCCTCTTTTGGCCCAGCGGTGAAGAACGTCACCAGATCGAGCAGCGCATAGCCTGCGCGGATCAAACGATCGAGGCCGGCCTCGCTGAGGCCGACGGCGGCGAGATAATCGGTGCGCTCGTCGCGCGACAGCACCGCGATCTCAGACTCGATCTTGGCGGAGATGACGATCGCGGCGGCGCCTTCCTGTTTGGCCCGCTCCTCGACCTGGCGCGCAAAGGCATTGCCGTTTGCCGCCGACGCTTCCTCGACGTTGCAGACATAGAGCACCGGCAGCGACGTCAACAGGCCGAGCATGTGAAAGGCTTTTTCCTCTTCGGGCTTGCGCTCGGTGAACCGCGCCGGCTTGCCGTCGCGCAACAGCACCAGCGCCCGGTTGATGAGATCGAGCGCCTCCTTCGATTCCTTGTCGCCGCCCTTGGCTTTTTTGGACAGCCCATCGACGCGCCGCTCGAGGCTGTCGAGATCGGCAAGCATCAATTCGGTCTCCACCGTTTCGATATCGGCGACCGGATCGATGCGGCCCTCGACATGGGTCACGTCGGTATCCTCGAAACAGCGCACCACATGGACAATGGCGTCGACCTCGCGAATATTGCCCAGGAACTGGTTGCCGAGCCCCTCGCCTTTCGAAGCGCCGCGCACCAGGCCGGCAATGTCGACGAAGGCAAGCCGCGTCGGCACGATGATCGCAGACTTGGCGAGCGCCGCCAGCGTATCGAGCCGGCTATCCGGCACCGCGACCTCGCCGACATTCGGCTCGATGGTGCAAAACGGATAATTCGCCGCCTGAGCGGCGGCGGTTTCCGTCAGCGCATTGAAGAGCGTCGACTTGCCGACATTGGGCAGGCCGACGATGCCGCATTTGAAGCCCATGAAATAATTTCACCTGTTGGATGGCGATTCACGCCTTGTCGCGATCGCTCTTTCAGTCTTGGTTCGTCTCTTCGCCAAAACCCTTCGCCACCATGGCGAGGTGGACCTTGTTCTGGAAACTCGCGTCCTCGCCGCGCGCCAGCAGTTCGGCATTGTCGGCGAGAATCCCGATCAGCGCCTCGACCCAGCCGCGCTCGCTCTTGGCAAAATCGCTCAGCACGTAATGCTGGACCATGTCCTTGTCGCCGGGATGCCCGACGCCGATGCGCACGCGGCGATAGTCGTTGCCGATGTGCTCGGAAATCGAGCGCAGCCCGTTGTGACCGGCGATGCCGCCGCCGACTTTGACCCGGACCTTGGACGGCCGCAGGTCGATCTCGTCGTGAAACACCGTGATTTGGTCGAGCGGCAGCTTGTAGAAGTGCGCCGCCTCGGCGACGGCGCGTCCTGACTCATTCATGAAAGTTCCGGGTAACAGCAATAGCGCGCGCTCGCCACCGATCGGTCCCTCGCAGGCGACGCCCTGGAAACGCCGGCGCCACGGCCCGATGCCGTGGCGCTTGGCGATTTCCGTAACCGCCATGAAACCGATGTTGTGGCGGTTGCCGGCGTATTTCGCTCCCGGATTTCCGAGTCCGACCAGGAGCAGCATCGGCGTGGTCCCGCGTCGCGCAACCTCACTTCTTCTCGGGCGCGGCGGCAGCCGGTGCCGCGCCAGGGGCAGCACCCGGCGCCGCGCCAGGGGCAGCGCCCGGAGCCGCACCTTCGGCCGGCGTACCGGCCGCTGCGGCGGCGGCAGCCGCGGCCGCTGCGGCGGCGGCAGCTTCGGCCTGGGCCTTCATTTCTTCAGCATAGCCTGACGGCGGCACCACCGTGACCAGGGTGATGTCGCGGCCGGCGACGACGCGCACGCCTTCCGGCAGGGTGATGTCGCTCAGATGCTTGGAATAGTTGATCTCGAGCTCGCTGACATCCACGTCGATGCCGGTTGGAATGGCGTCGGCGCGGCAGCGCACCTCGATGGTGTGAGTGACGATGCTGACCGTGCCACCGCGTTTGACGCCGGGCGATTGGTCGGCGTTCCTGACATGGATCGGAATGTTGACGCGGATGGTGGCGCCCTCGCCGAGCCGCATGAAGTCCACATGCAGCGGCAGGTCGCGCACCGCATCGAGCTGGAAGTCGCGGGGAATGACGCGATGTTTTACGCCGTCAATCTCGACGTCATGAATGGTGGTGAGAAAATGCCCGGCATAGATGCGGTGGTGCAAATCGGCATAGTCGAGCGAGATCGGCAGCGGCGGCTTGCCGTCGCCATAGATGATTCCGGGAACGCGGCCGGCACGACGTTCTGCCCGGGCGGCCCCCTTGCCTGCCCGCGAACGCGCCGTCGCCTTGATCAGATTGACGGTCGCCATGATGATATCCTCGTCTAAAGCTCTGTCTTATAAGTGGAATTCCGCGGCGAGCCTCCAGGGGTGC
>Ga0307476_10002304_pt1 | contig 11394 bp, 11 predicted proteins | sample atmos_gasesECM2C_2_FD_203314 | JGI IMG/M metagenome (GOLD analysis project Ga0307476, IMG submission 203314) | Hardwood forest soil microbial communities from Morgan-Monroe State Forest, Indiana, United States - atmos_gasesECM2C_05 | ecosystem: Environmental > Terrestrial > Soil > Temperate... | reverse complement strand
ATCGACGTCCGGCTGAACGTTCAAGCCGCGGTTGGCCTGCGCGATTTCCTCCGCCGTCCGGCCAGTGTTCGCCAGGTAGGCTCGCGAGGCCGTGTCGTCCTCGGGGTGATTATGGCGGCCCACCATCCGGGGGATGAGGATCGCTGCGGTGCCGAACAAGAGTCCAAGCACGGCGGCGAGTATTCCAATGGCCATGGCAGATACGTCCCTCCGACTGCGGCTCACAGGGGTACCGGGCGATGAGCGGTGACCCCGTAGTCGTCGCCTGCCGCGGCGACCAGTAGCCCGAGCGCGGTGGTCACTGCCTCCTGCTGCGGCGGCGCGAGCCGTGCCATGATCCGGGCAAGCTCACGACGCCGCCAGCCATCCGCGACCGCGACCAGTTCCCGGCCGCTGGCAGTCAGCTGGAGGGTGACCACGCCGCGGTGCTGCGGGTCGGTGCCCCGAGCGACGTGCCCGGCGGCGACCATCCGGTCGGCCAGCCGCGTGACGGTCGACGGATCCAGGCCCAGCGTCCTTGCCGCCCGCCCGGACGGCACCGGTCCCAGGTCGGCGAGCACCGCCAGCAGCCTGAATTGCGGCAAGGTCACCGTGGAATCCAGCGCGTCCATGCTCCTCAGCGCCACTCCGGCCAGCATCCGCGTTGCGGCCTGCAGCGTCTCCACGGCTCCCGCCGCAAGCGCGGGAACCACCTGGCTCTCTGTTGGTTGCATCGCAGCTACCCCGTCGGTTGCATTGCCCCTTGGCGGCCCTCCGCCGAGAACATCATCTATTGTATAAACCAATACTTGTAGCATACAAGTAGTGATGATGCGCGACGGAAGGAATAGCCGTGACGAGGGCGGGTGCCATGGCGTGGCTGCGGGCCGGCCGGGGGGGCGGCATGCTCCTGCTCGCGCTGGTGGTGGGAGTGGGCGCCGGACTCGGCGCAGTTGTGTTCAGGTACCTGATCTACTTCTTCACCTGGCTAGCGACCGGGCACAGCCAGTTCGGCCAGGCCGGATACACGGGTAGCAGCCACCTGCCGTGGCTGGGGCTCGGGTTCTTCGTGGTGATCCCGGCGATCGGCGGGCTGCTGTACGGGCCGTTGATCTACAAGTGGGCGCGGGAGGCGCGCGGTCACGGCGTGCCAGAAGTGATGATCGCGGTCGCCGACAACGGCGGCAGGATCCGCTGGCAGGTCAGCGTGGTCAAGGCACTGGCCTCCGCGCTGTGCATCGGATCTGGCGGCTCGGTGGGCCGCGAGGGGCCGATCGTGCAGATCGGCTCGGCGATGGCCTCCAGCGTCGGCCAGTGGGTGCGGCTGCCGGAGAACCGCCTGCGGATCATGGTCGCCTGCGGCGCGGCAGGCGGCATCTCCGCCACGTTCAACGCGCCGATCACCGGGGTGTTCTTCGGGGTGGAGATCATCTTGCGCGAGTTCGCTGTCGACGCGCTGTTCACCGTCATGCTCTCGGCGATGGTCGCCGACGTGGTCGCTATCCCGTTCCTCGGTGACAAGCCGTTCCTTTCCGGGTTCCCGGCCGGCATCACCCTGGGCAGCCCGCGCAACTACCTGCTCGTCGCCGTCCTAGCCGTGCTCGCCGCGCTGGTGGGGCTGGCGTTCAAGAGCGTGCTGTACAAGGTCGAGGACTGGTGCGACGCGCTGTGGAAGGGCCGGCCGGAGTGGGCCAGGCCCGCCGTCCTCGGCCTCGCGTTCGGCCTGCTGCTGCTCGCGCTCCCGCAGATGTACGGCGTCGGCTACCCGGTCATGTTCAAGACCACCGCGGGCGACTACGCGATCTGGTTCCTGGTCGTGCTCGCGTTCGGCAAGATCCTCGCGACCAGCGTGTCGATCGGCATCGGGGGTTCCGGCGGCATCTTCGCCCCGTCGCTGTTTATCGGCGTCACCACGGGGATGGCCTACGGCGACATCGTTAACCACCTCTTCGGGGCCGGGGCGGGGCAGCCGGCGCTGTACGCGGTGGTCGCGATGGGCGCGGTGTTCACCGCCGCGGCCCGCGCGCCGCTGACCTCGCTGGCCAGCGTGGTGGAGATGAGCGGCGACTTCTCGCTTACGCTGCCGGTGATGCTCGCGGTCGCGGTCGCCTCGACCGTGTCCCGTGCGCTGTCTTACGGCACGATTTACACCACTAAGCTGCTGCGCCGCGGTACCGACATCGACCGCGCCGCCCCGTGGCGCGCCCTGCAGGACCTGAAGATCACCGACGTCATGCGACCGTTTCAGCTCGCGCTCCCGGTCCCGCCTGTCGGCACCGCACCCGCCGCGCAGGGCGGCTCCCCGTCCGGCGACGGCAGCGTGCAGAAACCGGACGCCGTCCCCGGGCCGGTCACCGACAGCCGCGAGCCGCAGGCCCTGTTCGCCTCGGAGTCCCTCGGCCAGGCGCTGCGGCAGCTGGAGGTCTACGGACGGGACGGCCTGCCAGTGATATCCCCGGACGGGCAGCGAGTGGAAGGCTGGGTGACCGGCGCCAGCATGCTGCGCGCCCTCGCCCGGCAGGTCACGGGCAGTCAGGCCGACGCCACGCGGGCACAGGCCGCCGCCGACCCGGAGCACGGCGACGCCGAGGCGATCCTCGCCCATCCGCCCGTCCCGCTGCCCGGCTACCGGGTCATCGAGATCACCGTCACCGCGGACTCGCCCGCGGCGGGACGGAAACTCGGCGATCTCTCCTGGCCGCCGGCCAGCGTCCCCGTCTCGGTGCTGTCAGGCCGTCGCCTCCGCCCGCCAGACAGCGAGATCACGCTGTCCGCAGGCGACCGTGTCAGCCTGCTGATCCCGGTACCGCAGGACCCGCAACCACCGCATGCGGACGGCGGCACCGACCATGCCGCCAGCCAACGGGCGAGCACCGGAAGTAGCAGCGTGTGACCGGTTCCCGCGACGGCGCTGGCCCCTGCGGCGCTTACCGCCTACGCAACTGACCGCGAATGACGACGAGGGAGCAGCCGGGCTATGGCGGGCGGCGGAGCCCGCCGGGAATCAGGTGCCGGCGGGCGCGGTGCTGACGTCCCAGATGGCCCCGGTGTCATCGCCAGCCAGGAGGGCGAGCAGCACGGCGGCAGATTCCTCGGGGGTGATCAGGGTGCCCTCGGCGTAGTTACGGTTGAACCGCTGGTGCAGGCCGGCGCCGATGCGCCCGGGGTCCTGCCGGCGGATCCAGGCTTGCATCGCAGTGTCGACCCCGCCGGGCCGGTAGGCGTTGACGGTCACCCCGGTGCCGCGCAGCTCTGCGGCCAGGTTCACGGTGTGCGCTTCAAGCGCCGCCTTCGTCGCGGCGTAGGCGTTGCCGCGGACCATCCCGGCCGGGTTGGCGACGATCCCGCTCGAGACGTTGACCACCCGGCCCCAGCCGGCCTCAAGCATCCCGGGCAGCACAGCGGCGGTGAGCACGGCCGGCGCGATGACGTTGACCTCGAACGCTAGCCGAAGGTCCTCGGCTTTGACGCCGACGGTGGGGCCGAGCGGCTCGACGGTGGCCGCGTTGTTGACCAGAATGTCGACGCGGCCCGAGGCGAGCGCCGCCGCCACGGCCAGGCTGCGGTCTTCCTCGTCGGCCAGTTCGGCGGGCAGCACGCTGACTCGTCCCGCAGGCACTCCCCGTACGCGCAGCAGGTCGCGGGTTTCCTCAAGCTGCACCGTGGTGCGCGCGAGCAGGATGACGCGGGCGCCCGCGTCGCCAAGCCCGAGCGCGGCGGCCCGGCCGATGCCGCGCCCGGCCCCGGTGACCATTGCGGTCTTGCCGGCGAAGTCAGTTGCCACTGCGGTCTCCTCAGTTCCTCGACGGTACGAACGTGACCCCATGGAGTCAGCCGCGTCCGTTCGGACAAATGGTCTTGAGCCTTTCTTCACTCGTTAGCGGCGCGCGGCGGCGGTCTCTTACCGGGGTCCGCGACGCGAGATTCACCGGTAAGAACCCCGGCGCGGGCGACGCCTACGTGCTAGGCGGTTCCGTCTGGCTCCGCCGCGAGCGACTCCGAAGGAGAACCGAGATGCCCCTCCTCAACCCCGGCGACCCGTTTCCGCGGCTGACGATCGACACCAGCGACGGCCAGGCCCTCACCCTCCCGGATGCGTTCGCGGGCGAATTCGCCGTCGTCCTGTTCTACCGGGGCGCCTGGTGCCCGTACTGCAACGCGCAGCTGCGCGCCTTCGAACGGGCCAGCCAGGCGCTGGCAGGCAATGGCATCCGCGTCGCCGCCCTGTCGGTCGATTCCCGGGAGGCAACCGCTGCGCTGGTCGAAAAGCACAAGCTGACCTTCCCGGTCGGTTACGGCGCCGACGCCAGCGCCGTTGCGAATCTGACCGGCGCGTTCGTCAACCCGGACCCGGCGTACCTGCAGTCCACCGACTTCGTGCTCGATCCGGCGGGCAACGTCGTGGTAAGCGTGTACTCAAGCGGCGCCATCGGGCGGCTCGTCCCCGACGACGTGATCGGACTGGTCCGCTACCTGCGTGACCATTCCGCGCAGGCGACAGCATGACGGGAGACGGCCGCATGACTGATACGGATGTCCGCTTCTACTTCGACCCCGTGTGCCCGTTCGCCTGGATGACCAGCAGCCGAAAGCGGACGACCCAGGCCGCCAGGGACTCGAAGAACCTCATGATTCGCCGCGCTTGCGGCGGGCCTGCCCGGCGACGACGATCCAGACGATGACGGCCACGACGATGACAGCCACGACAATCAGGATGATCCGCAGATGGTGTCCGCCCTGACCACCGCTCGCCAGCGCTTGCACAGCCAGGTCATGCATACGGCTCCTCCATGTCGTCGCGTTCACCCGCGGCGTCCCATGCTGCGCGCGACGGCGGCGGATGTCGTCAGACTGGCGAACCTATTTCGCGTACATCCCGCGATGTAGCGGACAGTCAGGCCTTGACCAGGCCCGACTGGTAGGCGATCACGACGAGCTGTGCGCGGTCGCGGGCGCCGAGCTTGGCGAGGATGCGGCTGATATGGGTTTTCGCCGTCGGCACGCTCATCACCAGCCGGCCGGCGATCTCGGTGTTGGACAGGCCAGCCGCGATCAGCGCTAGCACCTCGCGCTCGCGGACGGTCAGCTCCTTCAGGGCCTCCGGCGGGGCGCTCAGCGGGTCGGGCTGGCGGGTGAAGTGCCCGATCAGCCGCCGGGTGACGTTGGGCGCGAGCAGCGCCTCGCCGGCCGCGATGACGCGGATGGCGGCCAACAGTTCCTCCGGGGGCCGGTCCTTGAGCATGAACCCGCTCGCGCCCGCGCGCAGCGCCGCGAAGACGTACTCGTCGAGGTCGAACGTCGTCAAGATCAGCACCCGCGACCCTGACGCGTCCGCGGCGATCAGCCGGGTCGCGGCGATGCCGTCCATGACCGGCATCCTGATGTCCATGAGCACTACGTCGGGCGTGGTCTTCCTGGTGACCGCGACCGCCTCCGCGCCGTCGGCAGCCTCGCCGAGCACGGTCAGGTCGGGCTCGGAGTCGATCAGCAGCAGGAAGCCGGCCCGGACGATGGCCTGGTCGTCGGCGACCACCACGCCGATGCTCATGCCACCCGGCCCGGCGCGATGGACGCGACCGGCAGGAAGGCCGCGACCTGGAAGCCGCCCACGGAAAGCGGCCCGGCCTCCAGCGTGCCGCCGAAAATCGAGGCCCGTTCCCGCATGCCCGCGATCCCGTGGCCGCCAGTCTCGTTGCCGTCTGCCAGGCTGACCGTCCTGGCCCACGGGTCCCGGCCGGTGTCTGTTACCTGGATCCGCACCCCATCGCGGCCTATCCCAACCCGTACTGCTGCCTCCGCGCCCGGCGCGTGCCTGACGACGTTGGTCAGCGCCTCCTGCACGATCCGGTACGCGGTCAGCGCGGCTGCGGGCGGCACCGTCGTCACATCCCCGGTAAGGTCCAGCCCGACTTGTATCCCCGCGCTCCGGACCATCGCCGCGAGGCTGCCGAGGTCGCCCAGGCCGGGCGCGGGGGCGAGCGTTGCCCCCCGCGCGGGTATGCCCGAGTCGGCTTCGACGGCGGAAGCTTCGCCGGGCTCATCGTCGCTGCGCAGCAGGCACAGCACCTGCCGCAGTTCGTCGAGCGCGCCCCTGCTGGCCTCCTCGACGCAGCGCAGGGCGCGCAGGGCCTCGGCGGGACGGGCCGCTCCTACCCTGCGGCCGACGCCTGCCTGCACGGTAACGACGCTCAGGCTGTGCGCGAGGACGTCGTGCAGTTCCCTGGCGATCCGCAGCCGCTCCTCCGCCAGGGCGTGCCGGCTCCGCTCTTGCTCGGCCCGTTGCCGCTGAATCTCCTGCTCGGCCAGGCCCGACCGGTACCGGCGGCGTTCCCGGACCCCGCTGCCAACGAACCACATCGCCGCGCAGGCCAGCATGCTGTGCAGCATGACGTTCTGGGTGTGCGCGGTGGCCGCCGCGGTGAGCAGCCCGGCGAAGATCGCGGCCTCGGCCGCCACGAGGGCGGCGACCGCTACCGGCCGTCGCACCTGCACCGCCGCCATGTAACCGGCCATGCCCAGCATCAGGTCGCCGGTCAGCTGCGCCCGTCCGACGGCGGTCAAGACGGCAACGGCGGCTGTGACCACCGCAAGCACCGGCAGCGGCCACAGTCGCCTGACCGCGACCGGGAGCGTCGCCGCGACCGACGCGCCCGCCAGGCCCGCCGTCGGCATGACGAAGCGCGGGCCGTGCCACACCCGCAGGCCGAACGCGATCACAAGCATGGCGAGCACCGCGGCCGCGACGTCGACGACCAGCCACTGGCGTGGGGTGATCCGGTCGGTCCACGGCGGCCGCAGCGCCTCGGTCAGGCGGTCACTGCCAGGCATTACCACAGACTAGTTTCCTGTCTGGCCCGCCGCGTCAGTCCACGGTAGGACCGCCTGTACATCCTGAGACGTACGGGCGGCCAGGGTGAGCTGCCCCTCGCGCATCAGCCCGGTCCGCTGGGCGCGGGCAGCTACCACGCTGTCGTGGGTGACCACGACCATGGTCAGGTGCTGTTCGCGCCATACCCCTTCAAGCAGCGCGATGATGTCATCCCTGGTGTCCTCGTCGAGGTTGCCGGTCGGCTCGTCGGCGAGCAGCACGGCCGGCTGCTTGACCATGGCGCGGGCGATCGCCACCCGCTGCTGCTGGCCGCCGGACAGCTCACTGGGCAGGTGGTGGACCCGGTCGGCGAGCCCGACGGCGGCCAGCGCCTCGGCGGCCCGCCGCCGCCGCTGCGCGCCGCGGATCCCGAGCGGCGCCAGCGCCGTTTCGACGTTCTCTACGGCGGTCAGCGTCGGGATGAGGTTGAAGGCCTGGAACACGAACCCGATCAAGTCTGCCCGTACCCGCGTCACGGCGGTATCCGACAGCCGCCCCAGATCCCTGCCGTCAAGCTCCACCGTCCCGCTGGTCGGGCGGTCGAGGCCGCCCATGAGCTGCAACAGGGTGGACTTGCCGTGCCCGGTCGGGCCGCGGACGGCCAGCCACCCGCCGTCGGGGACCTCAAGGTCGACTCCGCGCAGGGCGAGCACCGTCCCGTGGCTGTACTCTTTCGTGACTCCGGAAAGCCTGTACATCGTTTTACTCCACCTTCGCAAGGGCCGCCGCCGGGCGCAGCCGGGCCGCCCGCCAGCCGCCGAACATCCCGGCGAGCAGCCCGCCGGCCACCGCGAGCACCACGGCGAGCAAGACTGCACTAAGCGTGACCGGCGCGGTCAGCGTCACGTAGACCGTGTGCGTCGCGGCGCTGCTGACCTGCTGCGCCAGTTTTCCGGTGACCCCAGTGAAAGCCGCGGGAGCGGATGGCGCCCCCACAATTGCCGACAGCTTCGGCGCGAACTTGTCGATCAGCGCGGCGCCGCCGTACCCCAGGGCGACCCCGGCCACCCCGCCGATGATGCCGATCACGAGAGACTCGCCCATCACCTGGCCGACGATCCTGCGGCTCCGCCAGCCGATCGCCTTCAGCGTGCCGAACTCCCGCACCCGCCGCGCCACGGCCGCCATCGTCAGCAGGATGGCCAGCCCGAACGCGGCGACTAGGACCGCGACCGACAGCCATTTCCCGAGGTTGTCAGCCAGGCTGGCGGCGCTGCCCACAGACCCGGTGACCTGGCTGGCCAGGTCGCTCGCGTCGGTCACCGTCGCCGACGGCAAAAGCCTGGTGAGCTCCTGCTGGACAGCCGGGATGTTCGATGCGCTGTCGGCGGTGACGTAGATCGTGTTCACCTGGCCCGTCAGCTTGGCCGCCCCGGTCGTCCCGAGCTGTTGGGCCTTTGCCAGCGGGATGTACAGGTTAGGCGGGCTGCTGCCTTGCGGCACGCTGACGATACCGACGATCTTGAAGCTCGTGCTGCCGACCTCGACGGTCGAGCCGGTCTTCAGCTTCTCGGCGGTGGCGTAACCCGAATCGGCCAGCGCGACGTCCGCCGACGCGTCCGCCTGGCCGAAGTTCCTGCCCGCCGTCACCGCGGCGGAGCTTAGCGGCCCCGGGCTGCTGCGTGCCACGTTGACGCCGTCCACGGTGAATGTGCTGCTCGTGAAGCTTGAACTGAAGCTGCCCGAGCCGTTGCTGCCCGCGGTCAGTGCCGGTACCGTCCCGGTCACCGTGATGTCGGTCAGTGCGAGCGCCCCGGTGGCGGCGGTGACGTGCTGCTGCCTCGACACCGCCGCGAGCTGGCCGCCGGTCAGCGACCCGTACTGCGTGTTCTCCAGGTCGTTGTCGTTGATCTTGGTGCCGGCCGCGATCTGGCCGCTGCGCACCTGCTTGATCTGCTGCTTGAAGCCGAACGTCAGGCCCGATCCTGCCCCTTGCTTCGGCGGCTGGGTGACCGTGAGATCGGTCCCCACGCCATACAGCGAATGCAGCACCGCGGCCTGTGCGTTCTGCACCCCCGTGGCAGCCGAGGTCACCGTTATGACCAGCCCGATTCCCAGCGCCAGGCCCAGCGCGATGAACACCGCCTGGCGTACCCGGCGGCGCAGTTCGCGCCGCAGGTATGTCCAAAACACAGCTCCTCCTCCTGGGCACCCTGACTCGAAACGGGTGCCCGGGAATCAAGGAGTAGCTCTCCCCGCCGCCGCTGCCGTCAGTCCAGCGGACCGTTTTCTGGTCTGTCCCCGGCGGTAGCCCCGCGCTCAGCTACGCCTGTGGACGTACTCGACTAGGGGTCGCATAACGATGCCGTAGCCACTGCGGGACAAGCGGAAGCCGCTCGGCAGGGTAGCCGACCTGCGATACGGGCCGGGCTCACAGGCGCGGTGCGCGGAGAGTAAGTCCCCTCCGTTCGGAACTCAAATCTTTTATCCCGAACGGAGGGGGCCGCTCGTGGCGGGCCGTCAATCTCCGCAACGGGCGGGGAATTCATGACAATCTACAGAAAGGTTTCGCGGTAGTGCCGGGATGGTCCGGCGGCTGCGCGACAAGGTCGAGCGGGAGCCCGCCTGCCCGGCCCAGCTGCAGACGGTCTGGGGCGTCGGCTACCGCTGGGAGGCGGACCCGGCATGAGCGCCCAGGCTCACCCCCCCGAAACCGCCGGAGCTGCACGTTCTCCTCAGTTTGTAAGGAGGGCACTGGCTCGCAGTGACCGGAGCACCGAGCCCCGGCAGTTCATCGGTGCCCTTGAGCACCTTGTCCACGGGCCCGAGCAGACCGTTTAAATCCCGGCCCGGCTGGCCGCGTAACAGGCTGGTGTGTGCCTGGGACTGAGAGATGTGGGAGCGGTTCTGTATCTCTCGACAATGGAGGAACATTGAGTAACCCAAACAGCCGTCGCGCTCGGTGGGCCGGCCGGAGGGCGGCCGGAGATGCCCGCCCGTTCAGGGGAAGGGGACCGCTGGCGTCCCGGTGGCGGATCCCGGCCGCGTTCAGCGTGCTCGCGGCCGGAGCCGTGCTGGCCGTTCCGGCGGTGGCATCAGCATCGCCCTTGCCGTCTCCGGTTACCGGGCACGTCTACCTCGACGACAACACGGCGGGCTCGAACACGGTCGCGGCGTTCGACCGGCACGCCGACGGGTCGCTGACCCCGTTGCCCGGCTCTCCGTTCACCGTCGGCGGCGCCGGCACCGGGACGGGCCTGGCTTCGCAGGGCGCGGTACAGATCGCGGGCGGCGGCCGGTTCCTGCTGGCCGCCGACGCGGGCAGCAACCAGGTCTCGGTGCTTGGCATCCAGCCGGGCGGGTCGCTCCGCCTTGCGAGCGTGGTGCCCTCGGGCGGCGCGCTGCCGGTAAGCATCGCGGTACACGGCAGCCTGGTCTACGTCGCCAACGCCGGCCCGGCCGATAGCAACTACACCGGCTTCCGGCTCGCTTTCTCCGGGAGGCTGACGCCGGTGCCTGGGTCGACGGTGGCCCTGCCCGCCGCCGCGCAGCCCGGTGACGTGCTGTTCAACGGCACCGGCAGCAAGCTGGTCGGCACACGGGTGGGTACCTCGCAGATCGACAGCTTCACCGTGGGGCTGAGCGGGCGGCTGACCGCCGCCCCTGGCTCGCCGTTCACCGCCCAGGGACTGGGCCCGTTCGGCAGCGAGTTCCGGCCGGCCAACCCCGGTCAGCTGTTCGTGTCCAACGCCCACAACGGCACCGGGCTTGGGACTGTCTCAGCGTTCACCGACTCGCGTAGCGGCGTGCTGTCCTCGATCGGAAGTTCCCCGGTCCCGGACAACCAGACTGCGCCGTGCTGGGTCACGATCAGCCCCGACAGCCGGTACCTGTTCGCGGTGAACACCGGGTCCGGTGCCATCTCGCGGTACTCGATCGCCTCCGGCGGCGAGCTGACCCTGCTGGGCAGCACCGCCGTATCGGCCAACGGCGGCGTAGGCGCCGTTGACCCGGGGATGAGCCCGGACGGCCGTTACCTGTACGTCAACGAGAGCAAGATCGACGCGGTCGGCGGCTTCGCCGTCAGCGGCGGCAACCTGACCGAGCTGCCCGGCTCGCCGACGGCCCTGCCCGCAGGCGCCGCCCCCGCCGGCATCGCGGTGAGCTAGCCGGGAGGCCGCCGGGACCGGGCGGATGGCCGGTGACCGGATACCGGTCACCGGCCATCGCCTTGGTGACGACGGCGGCCGGCCGCACCACACGCAGCTGCCCCTGCTGATCGCAGGTAAGACGACAGCCGGTATCCGCCGCTGACAGCGTGACGGACACCCGCTTCGCGCGGGCCAAGCTGACTTCGCAGGGAGCCTCACCATGGCGCTGCCGCTACCGGGAAATCGTCCAGCGGCTATGACACTCACTATGCCGGACGGCCTTACGGCGACCGCGCCGCGCGCGTTCGAGTCCCCGGCGGCCGAGGGCCAGGCCCGTGCCTGAAGACCCGGACTCAGAACTGGTCAGCAGGCTGCACGCCGGCGATGAGGGTGCGTTTGCCGAGCTGGTCGGGAAGTACCAGGGCGTCATGCTGTCAATGGCCCGGGGTTACGTGC
>Ga0307476_10002302_pt1 | contig 11396 bp, 11 predicted proteins | sample atmos_gasesECM2C_2_FD_203314 | JGI IMG/M metagenome (GOLD analysis project Ga0307476, IMG submission 203314) | Hardwood forest soil microbial communities from Morgan-Monroe State Forest, Indiana, United States - atmos_gasesECM2C_05 | ecosystem: Environmental > Terrestrial > Soil > Temperate... | reverse complement strand
CATCCGGAAAAAAACGCCAAGGATTTCAGGGCTAAACGTGGGTTTATGGTGCGCTCGGAGGGACTCGAACCCCCACGATGTTACTCACTGCCACCTCAAGGCAGCGCGTCTACCAATTCCGCCACGAGCGCTAAAAGAAAGGCACAAAGCCGACGCGAGACCGCATCGACGGCGCCGATGTAACAAATCGGCAATGGGGGTACAAGGCCACCAATGACAGGATTCAGGCGATTTGACTCATAGCTACCTTAGCGTGTGCCAACCGCTTTCGGCAGCATTTGCTTGACTTCGACCGCGATCCGGTTGCGATCGACTAGCACAACGCCGGAGGCGACCGGCAAGGTATTGGCGAGGATCTTGACTTCGTCGGCTTCGGTGGCGTCGAGTTCGATGATGGCGCCGCGGCTGAGCCGCATGACCTGATGAATCGGCATCGTCGTGGTTCCCAGGACCACCATGAGGTCGACGCTGACTTTATCGAGAGTTGGCACCGGACAGACTACCGCACGGACAAACGCAAAATTGCGCAAGACGACATCACCACGTTATGGTTAGCCGATGGTTAATGCCCGCCAAAACCTCGATTTATCGGCCTTTTCGCCCGCTCCCGGCGGAGCGGCTGTCGAGTGGCTGATCTCGGATCATGCGATTCCCTACCCCGAGGCCATCGAGATGATGGAGGCGCGCGTGGCCGACATTGCCGCTGGCCGCGCCAGCGAACTGGTGTGGCTGCTGGAGCATCCGCCTCTCTACACGTCGGGCACCAGCGGCAGCATGTCCGATCTGCTCGATCCAGCCTTTCCGATTTTTCAAAGCGGCCGCGGCGGGCAAATCACCTATCACGGGCCCGGACAGCGCGTCGCCTATGTCATTCTCGATTTGAAGCGGCGCAGGCCGGATGTCCGCGCTTATGTCACGAGCCTCGAGGAATGGATCATCCGGGCGCTCGCGGCTTTCAATGTCCGCGGCGAACGGCGCGAGGACCGCGTCGGCGTCTGGGTGGCCCGGCCGGACAAGGGCCAGGGCTTTGAGGACAAGATCGCCGCCATCGGCGTGCGGTTGCGGCGGTGGGTCTCATTCCACGGCATCGCGATCAACGTCGAGCCGGATCTTGCCCACTTCCAGGCTATCGTGCCCTGCGGGGTGACCGACCCGCGCTATGGCGTCACCAGCCTCGCCGATCTCGGACTGACAGCCACCACCGCCGATGTCGACATCGCGCTCCGGCAAGCCTTCGAGGACGTGTTCGAACGGCAATGCCTGGCCGAGACGATTTGAGCCGCGGCTTAGGTTCATCACCTCACAAAATCGCCTCGAAAGCGCTGCGCAAGGTTTCGTGCCGGAAGACAAAGCCGCTGCTCAGCGCCTTGTTCGGGATCACGCGTTGCCCGCTCAGCAGAAGTTCATCCGCGAGATCGCCGGCCGCGCGATGAAGCAAGGCCGCCGGAATTCGAAAAAACGCGGGTCGTCCTAGCCTGCGGCCGAGTTCTTCGGTGAATTTGCCGTTCGTGACGGGATTCGGCGTGGTCGCATTGATCGGGCCTGAAAGAACATGCAAGGAGAACAAGAGGGGCCGCTTCGATCGAGGCTGCCTGACAGTCAAGGTCGCGGAGCGGCCGAGGACCCCATGTCATTAAAAAGCCCCGCGAAAGCGGGGCTTTTTCTTTTTCGAGATGCGCGCTCCGCTATCGGCGGTTGGAGCCCGTGCCGGTCTGGTCGACGGTCGATCCACTCGGCGATGTGTTGATGTACGAATTGCCCGAGGGATTCATGGGTGCGTTCGGGTTGCCCATGGCGCCGGGTTTCACCTGGCCGATGGTCGATCCCGGCGGGTTTCCTGACGGCGGCGCAGCGCCCGTGCTTCCGCTCGAGGGCGCGCCACCGGCCGTACCGGCGCTGCCCCCTGCACTGCCCGCGCCGGCAGCCTGAGCCATCGCAAACGAACTCGAGAGCGCCAGCGCGCCCGCCACTATCACTGCTGCGAATTTCATGGGTGTTTCCCTTGTTGTTTGATCAAGGGAAAACCGGTCAATGGGGCGTGCGTTCCTTCACCTCTCGATGAACATTGCAACCGAGTTCCGCAAACCTATTTGGCGAGCGTCGGCAGAATCTTCATGCGCCACAGGTTCCAGATGCGATCCATCACAGCGAAATTGGTCTGGTCGGCCTTCACGCCCTCGCCCGGCGTCAGGTAGTTGGGCTCGCCGCCGAGCGCGAGCGCCTGCGCCTGAAGCTTGGCGTTGACGTCGGTGTAATAGGCGCGAAACACCGCCATCTTGACCGTTGGGCCGACCGTGACGTCGCCATGGCCGCGCATCAGGACCACCGGCTTGTCGCCGAGTGTGGCAGCCAGCGATTTGCCGATCGCGGAATTGTTGACCAGCATGCTGGTCTCGCCAAAGTCCTTGCGGATATCCCATACCGGTACGCCGACAGCGAGGAACGACGGGTTGTGAAACATCGCCTTCAGCCGCACCTGGCTCACCGAGAACGGAATCACGCCCGGCGAGTGAGTGTGAACGACACCCATCACATCCGGCCGCGACCGGTAGATTTCGGCGTGGATGAAGCGTTCCAGAAAAACGTTCCGGCCGCGCGCATCCACCGGATTGCCGTCGAGGTCGAACTCCATGATGTCGTCCGCGGTGACGAGCGCAGGTGCGAGCGAACGCGACATCAGAAAATGGTTGGGATTGGTCGGATGGCGCGCGCTGACATGGCCGAACCCGTCGAGCACGCCGAAATCAGCCAGGACACGGCTGCCGACAACGATATCCTCGAGCAAGGCCGGATCGACGCCCGGCAACGAAGCGGAAGGGGTTTGTGCTGAGGTCTTGAGATTACCTGCCAGCAACGTCATCGCAATGAGCACAATGACGCGCGTCAGCCGGGCAGTCCACTTCGCCACATCGTTTTTCGTCACGTCGTTTCTTGTCATTGATCTCTCCCCTGAACCTCAGACTCAAATCGTCGGTAAAACCGAGAACCTCTCGCCGGCGTGCCGCAGTCCCAACGCATCGGCGTTCGCTTCTTCCTCAGCGACATCGTCGACCCGCGATGATGACGGCCCTTGCCGGCAAGATGCGACCATGTTGGCTACGATCGACGCCTCGCCCTCGAACACAGCCTCGACGCTGCCATCGCGCCGATTGCGCACCCAGCCGCTCAAGCCGAGCCGGCGCGCCTGATATTCGACCCAGGCGCGATAGCCCACGCCTTGCACCCGGCCGCGGATCACGACCCGGCGAATGGCGTTGCTCATCGCTTGTGTCCGACAAATTCAGCCATGCGCGCGGCCACGTCAGCCTCGCGCGCCACCCGGTTGGTCAGCTCCGCGGACGCAAGGCCCGTCAAGGCCTTTGGCGGCGTTCCCTCACGCAACGCCTTAAGTGTGTCATAGACTGCTTTGGTGGCGGCTGAAATCGGCGCGTGCCCCTGAAGTGCGATCCGCACTCGCTGCTGCCCAAGATATTCAAGGTCGGACATCGATTCCGGCGCGCCGCCGAGAATAACCGGCAGCCGCGTTACGGCCGATATTGCTTCCAGTTCAGCCTTGGCCTTGATGCCCGTCAAGAACAGCGCATCGACGCCGCAGGCCTCATAGGCTTTGGCGCGCACGATCGCATCATCTAGCGAGGTGATCGACACAGCGCCCGTGCGTCCCACCACGACAAGCGAGGGATCACGCCGCGCATCGAGCGCAGCTTTCATCTTGCCGACGCCCTCTTCCAGCGAAATGAGTTGCGTTTTCGTCTCGCCAAAAGCCGGCGGCAAGAGCGTGTCCTCGATCGTGAGCCCCGCGGCGCCGGCGGCCTCCAGTTCCTCGATCGTCCGGCGCACGTTGAGCGCATTGCCATAGCCATGATCGGCATCGACCAGCACCGGCAAACTTGAGGCGCGCGACATCCGCCGCATCTGCTCCGAAAGTTCGGTGAGCGTGATCAGCGCGACATCGGGATCGCCGAGCACCGCGAGCGAGGCGACCGAGCCGCCGAACATGCCAAGCTCGAAGCCGAGATCCTCCGCAGTCCGGATCGAAATCGCGTCATAGACCGAACCCGGACGGATGCACACCGATCCAGAAAGAATGGAGCGAAGTTGATCTCTACGTGTGCGGAAGGCCATTTCAATTCCTCAAGGTCATTCCGGACGGTCCAAAGGACCGGACCCGGAATCTCGAGATTCCGGGTCTGCGCATCGCGCATCCCGGAATGACAGTTGATCTATGCAAACTCCAGGATCAGCGCGTCCACCGCCAGCGTCGCGCCGGCGCTGGCGTAAATCTTCTTCACCGTGCCGTCGCGCTCGGCACGGAGCACGTTCTGCATCTTCATCGCCTCGATCACCGCGAGCGTTTCGCCAACCTTGACTTCCTGGCCTTCGCTGACCGCAATCGAAACCACGAGGCCGGGCATCGGACACAGCAATTTCTTGCCGGAATCGGACGCTGATGTCACCGGCATCAGCCGCGCGGCGGTGGCTTCGGTCTCGGTGAAAACCTGAATGGCGACGTCGAAACCCTGATTCGAAAGCTTAAAGCCGTTGAGAACCGGCCGTACCTGCATCGCGACGTCGGCGCCGTCGATTTTGCCATGCCACACGGGTTCTCCCGGCTTCCACGACGAAGCCAGATGATGCGGATGACCGGTCTTGCCCTCGGCGTCGATGAAGCGAACGACGAGATCGTCCGCCTCGCGCACGATCTCGAGCGGGATTTCTTCGCGATCGAGCCACACCGCACGACGGCGCTCGCGGAATACTGGCCGTCCGATCATCTGGCCTGAAATCTGCCGCTTGCGTTCGCCGAGCACATGATCGATGGCGGCGGCGACTGCCGCGAGCCTTCGCCCCACTTCGCCTTCCGGCATGCGCGCGCCAAATCCGCGCGGAAACTCCTCCGCGATGAAGCCGGTCGACAACCGGCCCTCGCGCCAGCGCGGATGGTCCATCAGCGCGGACAGAAACGGAATGTTGTGCCTGATGCCGTCGATATAAAACGAATCGAGCGCCATCGACTGCGCTTCGATCGCTGCCGCGCGCGACGGTCCGTGGGTCACAAGCTTGGCGATCATCGGATCGTAATAGATCGGTATCTCGCCTCCCTCCTGCACGCCGGTGTCGTTGCGCACCGTGATGCCGTCGGCATGGTTTTCCGCCGGCGGACGATATTTCACGAGCCGCCCGACCGAGGGCAGGAAATTGCGGAAGGGATCTTCGGCGTAGACGCGCGATTCCACTGCCCATCCGGTCAGCGTCACGTCTTTCTGCGATAGCTTGAGCTTCTCGCCGGCTGCGACGCGGATCATCTGCTCGACGAGATCAATGCCGGTGACGAGTTCGGTCACGGGATGTTCGACCTGCAAGCGCGTGTTCATCTCGAGAAAATAGAAGCTCTTGTCCTGCCCGGCGACGAATTCGACCGTACCCGCCGAATCGTAATTCACGGCCTTTGCGAGCGCGACCGCCTGTTCGCCCATCTTGCGGCGGGTGCTCTCATCGAGCAGCGGCGACGGTGCCTCTTCGATGACCTTCTGGTTGCGGCGCTGGATCGAACATTCACGCTCGCCGAGATAGATCACATTGCCATGCTTGTCGCCGAGCACCTGGATTTCGATGTGGCGGGGATCGACGATGAATTTTTCGATGAAGACGCGGTCGTCGCCGAACGAGGCTTTCGCTTCAGCTTTGGCAAGCCCAAAGCCTTCGGCGACCTCCGCCCTGGAATGGGCGATCCGCATGCCCTTGCCGCCGCCACCAGCGGAGGCCTTGATCATCACGGGATAGCCGATCTGATCGGCGATTTTCACCGCATGCTTGTCATCCTCGATGACGCCGAGATGGCCCGGAACGGTCGAGACCTTGGCGGCTGCGGCCGCTTTCTTGGATTCGATCTTGTCGCCCATCGCGGCGATCGCGCCCGGATTGGGACCGATGAAGACGATTTTCGCTTTCGCAAGCGCGCGCGGAAAGGCCTCGCGCTCGGACAGGAATCCGTAGCCGGGATGGACGGCTTCAGCCCCCGTCTCGCGGCAAGCTTCCACGATCTTGTCGATCAAGAGGTAACTTTCAGCCGCGGCCGGTGGGCCGATAAAGACGGCCTCGTCGGCCATTTCGACATGGAGGGCGTCGCGATCGGCCTCCGAATAGACGGCGACCGTCTGAATTCCCATCCGGCGGGCCGTCTTGATGATGCGGCAGGCGATCTCGCCACGGTTGGCGATCAGAATTCGTTTGAACATTTGCAGACTTGCTTGCGAACCTTTGGGGCGTGTCCTCGGTCCCACCCTGCCACGCCGCGGCGGATGGCTCAATTCGTCGTACAGCAAAACCGAGCTAGTGTCCTGATTCCGAAGTCCGTACGGCTGTGCGGCCCCTCGTTTACGGACTTAGGAATCGAAAGGACACTAGAAAACCTTACCGAATTAGTGTGGCCATGGTCCAGAAGTCCGCATAACGAGCCCGCGGCAGCCACTATGCGGACTTCTGGGCCGCCACACTAAGGCAACGGCTTATATGCTGGAAAACCACCCCGCCGCCGCTCCTGCGGCGCTGGCATGCGCTGTGGCGACGCAGGCGCCTGCTACAGTATGGCCCCGACTTTGCTCCTGCTATAAAAATCCGTTATCGCGCCTACTTTGAGTCCTGACCTCGATGCGTTGGCTTATCCTGATCCTGGCACTGTTTGCCTCCGGCCCAAGTTTGGCGGCCAATGCGAGCGCGCACGACGGTGGCACCATCGATGTCGGCGGCGTGACCTATCGGCTCGGCAGCATCGATGCGCCGGCACCCGACCAGGTCTGCATCGACGACCATGCCGATAGCTGGGCCTGCGGCGCCGAGGCACGCGATCAACTGGCCAGTCTGATCGGCGACCGCGACGTTCATTGCGAGGACCTGGGACCGGACACGGTCTACAACAAATGGCGTCTCGGCATTTGCACTGCCGGCAACGATACGACAAGCCTCAACCAGCTTCTGGTCCGCCGCGGCCTTGCGATGAACGTCACCACCGCAGCACAGAACCGGTTCGGTGCGGACGAGAGCGAGGCCAAAAATAATCGCCGCGGCCTCTGGAAGGGCTGCTTTGTCGCGCCACAGGAATTCCGTGCCGGAAAAAAAGACGGCGCCTTGCTCGGCGGTGCCTGTCGCGCCGACAAGGATCGCGAAATACGCGAGGCATTGTTTCCGCAAGATTCCGCGATGCCGTCGGGTTGCGCCATCAAGGGCAAGTACGCGCTGCGCGCTCACGTGACGGGTAATATCGGCATCTATCATCTTCAGGCTTGCCGCAGCTATCCGGCGATGACCAATCCCGATCGCTGGTTCTGTTCGGAGGACGATGCCAAGGCGGCCGGATTCCGCAAGGCGTACAACTGCCGTCCGTTCTCGCGTCAGCGAAGCTGAGCCGGCTACTGCGCCGTCGAACCACAACTTGCGGTGATCGACATCCCTCACGTTCTTGCTCTGCCTGACGCCGGCTCCTAATGTGAAAATCCGGCAAAGGGGAAGACGATGCAGCAAGATGCGGGTTTCAGCGTACTAACGGGCAACAATATCGAGGCGCTGCATTTCAAGGCCGGCGACGTTGTCTTTCGCGAAGGCGACGAGGCGAAAGAGTTGTTCGTGATCAAGAACGGACGAGTTCGGGTTCAGATCGGCAACCGGACCGTGACCGAACTCGGCCAGGACAACATTTTCGGCGAAATGGCCTTGATCGACAGCGAACCGCGCAGCGCGACCGTCACTGCGATCACCGACGTCGAGTTGGTGCCGGTGTCTGAAAAGCAATTCCTGTTTCTGGTCAGCCAGACCCCGTTCTTCGCATTGAAGGTCATGCGCGTGCTCGCCCAACGCTTGAGGCTCACGAACAAAACCTTTGGCTAAAGTCGCTGCTTTGGACTCGGCTGTGCTGTAACAATTCTGTCATGCGGCAAACCTAGACAGAAACTGGCCGATTGGGCTGGTCATTTCGATTCTTCGGGGATTTAAAAAAATGCGCCGTACCTTGGTGATGGTGTCTGCCGGATTGGTCCTGCTGTCGACCACATCAGGCTTTACGCAAAACAGCCGGCCCCACAACATCATCCTGTTCGTGCCAGACGGCTTGCGCGGGCGGATCGTCTCTCCCGAGACCGCGCCGGCGATGGCCGAGGTTCGCGACAAGGGCGTCAACTTCAAGAACTCGCACTCGATGTTTCCGACCTTCACCACCGCCAACGCCTCCGCGATGGCGACCGGCCACTATCTCGGCGACACCGGCGATTTCTCCAACACGATCTATACCGGCTACCCTGTCGGCCCTGCGGGCGGGACGGTGACGCCGTTCCTGGAAGTGAATCCCGTCATCATCGATGCGGACGAGCATTTTGGCGGCGATTACCTGAACGAAGAAACCATCCTGAAGATGGCGCGCGGCAAGGGATACAGCACCGCAGCGCTGGGCAAGCTCGGCCCGACCCTGATTTTCGATCACACCGACAAGATCGGCGCTGAAGGCAACCATTCGATCGTGCTCGACGACGCCACCGGCACCAAGAACGGCGTGCCCCTGTCCGAAGAGGTCAAGGCCGCGCTAACCAAGGCCGGCCTTCCGCTGGCGACGCCGCCGCGCGGCGAGAACGGCAAGGCCGGCGATGCCAAGACGCCGGGCACGCTGGTTCCGAACACGGCCCAGCAGGCTTATTTTGTCGACGTTGCCACCAAGGTGCTGCTGCCGATGTTCAAGGCGCGCAACAAGCCGTTCGTGCTGGTGTTCTGGTCGCGCGATCCCGACGGCAGCCAGCACAATCAAGGCGACAGCCTCAACACCGTGACACCCGGCATCAATGGGCCGACCTCGCTTGCCGGCATCAAAAATGCCGACAACAACCTTGCCGCGTTGCGCAAGGCGCTCGACGATCTCGGTCTTGCGGCCGACACCAACATCATCATCTCCTCGGATCACGGCTTCTCGACCATTTCCAAGGAGAGCAAGACCAGCCCGTCGGCGAAGGCATCCTATGACGATACGCCCAGGGATTTACTTCCCATGGGATTTCTGGCGCTCGATCTCGCGAAAGCGCTTGATCTTCCGCTGTACGATCCCAACGACAACAACGTGAAGGTGGCGGACGGCGCTCACCCCAAGGCCGGCAACGGCCTGCTGGGTCAGGATCCCGCCAAGCCTGAACTCGTGGTCGCCACCAACGGCGGTTCGGACCTGATCTATCTGCCCAAGCTCGACAAGAAACTCGCGGATCGAACCATCAAGGCCCTGCTCGAGCAGGACTACGTCAGCGGCATATTCGTCGATGACAAGCTCGGACGTTTTCCCGGCACGCTTGAGATGTCGCAGATCGGGCTGAAAGGCAAAGCCGTGACGCCGACTCCGTCGATCGTGGTCAATTTCCGCTCGTATGTGGAAGGATGCGACGAGCCGACGAATTGCTCGGTGGAGGTTTCCGACACCGTGCTGCGCCAGGGCCAGGGCATGCACGGCAGTTTCGGACGCGGCGATACCCTGAATTTCATGGCGGCGATCGGCCCGGACTTCAAAGCCGGCTATGCCGATCCCCTGCCCGTCAACAATGCCGACGTCGGAATGACCATCGCAGGCCTGATGGGCCTGCACGGCTCAAACAATGGCGGCCTGACCGGACGGATGATGTCGGAGGCGCTGCCGAATGGCATCGTCCAGAAATCCGCCGACGGCACGATCGTGTCCAAGCCAGCGGCCAACGGACTGCGCACGGTGGTCAAATTCCAGCGCGTGCTGTCACAACTCTATTTCGATGTGGCCGGCTTCCCCGGCCGCACCGTCGGTCTCGATGCCGACGTGCTCAAACAAAAAACGGCGGGGAAATAACCCCGCCGCTGAATTGCAAAACTTCTCTCGAATTCACATCCCGATATCGAAGACATTGGGCAGTTGCGCCAGCGGCATCGCCACGCCGACGATGGTGGCGATCAGCGCCGCGAGCTTGCGGTTGCGACGCTTGTTGCCTCGCATCTGCGTTGCAATCCAGTTCAGAACTTCGATGTCGACATTGGCGGCGTGAGAGGGAGCCCAGCTCTCGATCGCCGTGTCCGGCGCCAGCGCAACCGTTCGCGGCGGCACCGGAAGGCCGGACGCGGAGGCGGCATGATGCACGACGGCTTTCGCGATGAGGTCGTCGAAACGCCCCGAGTCCTTGCGTTCGGTGGCGGCGCCGTCGATCTCGAACAGCGCTTCGGCCTCGGCGCGGCTGACCGGCTGATCCGCAACCGCGGATGCGGTCAGGATGCGCTCGCACCACGCCACGTCGTAGGCGTCGAGTTCGCGGGAGAAGTGCACACGGCCTTTGGTGGTGGGTCCTTCGCCGGTGATGACGCCATCGCGGACAATCGTCAGCGCGCGGGCGGCGGTGTCACGGCAGGAGATCTCGGACGGCTCAAGAGCGGCGGCAGTTTCGGCCAACGTGGCCAACGGGGCAGACATAGTCGGTACTCTCTGTTTCTTTTTCTCGTGCCCACTTTCCGAAGTTCGTGAGCAGATCGGCGGTACTGGCACCAGCAAAGCCCTGTGGGCGTAAACGAGTGGTTAACGATTCGAAACCTGAACGAAGAGATTTTTACGGGGTTAGTTACGGGGTTGCCGGTTTGTCGTAGTGATGTTCGTCACGGTTCAAGCAATGGCGGAGGGCGGGCTTGTCAGAACCATACGCGGCCAAATCAGGGCAGCGAGACTTCGACGGAGCCGCGGCGTTCTGCCACTCGCCAATAGCCGAAAGAAGATGCTAGGACACCCCCTTTGAGGAGAAGAAACTTCCCTTTTTGCGGCAGCCGTTCACTTGAGACGGCCTGCCTCCTATACTTCGAGAGAACAATTCACCTTCCAAGATGAACAAATGAGAGGTTCCCTATGGCTCTCCAAATTGGCGCCGTGGCCCCGGATTTCGAGGCTCAAACCACTGAAGGCAAGATCAAATTCCACGACTGGATCGGCAATAGCTGGGCGCTGCTGTTCTCGCATCCGAAGGATTTCACCCCGGTCTGCACCACCGAGCTTGGCGCGCTGGCGAAACTCAAGCCGGAATTCGACAAGCGCGGCGTCAAACTGATGGGCCTGTCCGTTGACCCCGTCGACAAGCACTCCAAGTGGTCGGAAGACATCCGCGAGACGCAAGGCGCTGCGCCGAACTATCCGATGATCGGCGACACCGATTTCCACGTCTCCAAGCTCTACGACATGCTGCCGGCCTCGACCTCCGGCGACGTCGCGACCCGCACCGCCGCCGACAACCAGACCGTCCGCAACGTCTTCATCATCGGCCCCGACAAGAAGATCAAACTGGTGCTGGTCTATCCGATGACGACGGGTCGCAACTTCCAGGAAATTCTGCGGGTGATCGATTCTCTGCAGATGACCGCCAAGCACC
>Ga0307476_10002301_pt1 | contig 11401 bp, 6 predicted proteins | sample atmos_gasesECM2C_2_FD_203314 | JGI IMG/M metagenome (GOLD analysis project Ga0307476, IMG submission 203314) | Hardwood forest soil microbial communities from Morgan-Monroe State Forest, Indiana, United States - atmos_gasesECM2C_05 | ecosystem: Environmental > Terrestrial > Soil > Temperate... | reverse complement strand
GCACCGTTATGTTTTCCCCGAGATGCGAGCCGTTGCGCCGTACGCACGCTTGGCAGACCGACACCGCGGGTTCACCGCAATAGCGGCCGCTGCCGTCAATCAGCGTCACGCGCGGACAGATCCAGGCGTAATCGTGGACGAAGACGTCGTAAGGGATCGGCAGTGCACGCACCGCATCGATGACGCGCGCATCGAGGTGCAGAAAATGCTGGATTTCGACCGCCTCGATGGGTAGCGCGCGCAGCAGTGCGTTGAGGCTCGACAAATCCGCCGGAATCTCATAGCGCAAATTCGGCAGCTCCAGGGCGTCGGTCCACAACTCGCAGCGGCGTGCGTTACCGGCTTCGGTGGGGCGGAGCACGAGGGGGAATAAGCCCTGCGCCCGCAAGCCGCGGCAACGCTCGGCGACGAAGCGCTGCACGCCTCCGGTAAGCGCCAGCGTCACCATCAGCACGAATCGCCCCTCGAACGCCGCCAAGCGCCGTTCATCGAGCCGGCGCCGCAACCGGTGCAGCGGATCTTGCGTCAGAAACTTGCCGACCAAGCGGTCATAGCCCGGGTGGCGTAGATTGAGCAAGCGCTGACTGCGATGCAGCAGCGCAGCGCGCCGGCCGCCGAACGAGACTGCGCCGGCGTGGTAGACGAAGACATCGGCCGCCAGCACATGCGACCAGCCGCGGCGCCGTGCGCGCAGGCAGAAGTCGCTCTCCTCCCCATAGCCCTTGCCGAACACGGCCGCATCCAACTCGCCGACATCGCGCAGGCAATCGCGGCGCAGATACAAACAAAAGCCCACCCCGACCGGAATCTCGGCGCGGATCCCCCCATGCACCGAAGCCGCGAGTGCGTGCAGCGCCGCCGCAGCTTCGGGGCGGATTGGGGCGCCGCCCTGCGCTCGCGGGTAGCTCGCGATCGATCCCTCGTTGCTGAAGGGCGTGGCCGTGCCGACGCTGTCGCCGCTGTAGGCGGCCAGGCGCAATCGTGCCAACCAGTCATCGAAAACCCGTGTATCAGAGTTGAGCAGCACGGCATCATGGGTCGGCTCGAGCGCCAAGGCCCGGTTCACCGAAGCGACGAAACCGCGGTTTTCGGCGTTGCGCAGCAGTCGGATCCGGCCGCGCGCCGCCAGAGCGTCGAGCGCGGCGACGAGCACGGGATCGTCCGTGGCATCGTCCACGACGACCAGCCGCGCCGTTTCGTCGAGCGTCGCCAACACGGCATCAATGCAGGCGAGCGTTTCCTCTCGGCCGCCATGCACGGGGACGATCACGTCGGTCAGCCTGGCGTGCCTGCCGACCAGCTCGGCCGGCCGGGCCCGCGAGCCCGGCCGTCGGACCAGGCGCACCGCCGGCTCGAGCAGCAACGGGGACTCCGGCAGTGGCTGCCAGCGTCCGTCGGGCAGCCGGGCCGAGACATGCAGCCGGCTACCGCGCAGGCCGGCCGTGCGCAGATCGATTGAGAAGCGCCAGCGCCGGCCGGAATCAGGCACACGGTGGGTGCGGAGCGTGCAGCGATGACCGTCTTCATCCACGACGCGCAGCCGCGCCGGGTGTAGCGGCGACCAGCCGACGCGCGCCCAACCCGACACGCGGCGGCCGCTGCTCTCGACGCGGCCGTCGAGCGCGTAATCCGGCGGGATGCGCGAGCCGCTGCCGAGAAGGGGCGCGCCTCGACAGCTCACCTCGAGTCTCGCGTCCAGCTTTCGCTGTGCACCCTTGAGGCCGAACGCGCGGCGACCTTCAGCCGGTACGGGTCTGATGAGCTGTGCGAAGGCGGGGCCTCCATCGAGCCCGATATCCAACACATTTGAGGGCTCGTCCTCGGCGAGTTCGCCGACCAGTTCGAGCTTTGGCCCGCGCCCGATCCAGCCCGGGACGTCGATGGCGGGATGCTGCATGAACAGGCCGCACACGCCGGAGAGCAAGCCGTCGGGTGCTACACAGAACTGCGCCAGGGCCGAGTCCAATTGCCGCCGCGCATCCTCGGGGCGATCCAGGCGCAGCGTCGCGAGCGCCGCCAGCGCCGCCAGCTCGGGATCGGGCGCCGCGTCGAGTGCCCGTTGCAATAAGCCCAACGCGGCATCGAAGTCGCGGCCTTCCAGCATCAGCAGGCGGCCATAAATCGGCGCGAGCGTTGCGGCATCGACAGTCAGGCTGCGCCAGGCCCGATCCACCCTGCGCAGCGCCACGTCGAGTGCATCGGCGCGGAGCGCGTCCCCCACTGTCCGCAGGCTCCGGGCGGCGGCAACGCCCGCGGGAGCACGCAGGCTCTCGTTCAATACCCGGAATAAGGAGAGTCGCAGCCGGGAAAACAGCCCCGCACTCACCTCAAGGCTTATGTGTAGTGATGTCCGAATGGTTGAGGCCGGTAAACCCCTTCAACTCGATCATGGTCTTTCCGCCATCGATGCTGATGTAGGTATTTCCGCCGCTTTCGGTGATGTCGTGATGCGCCTGCAGATAGGAGAGCGAGTGGCCTTCGACGTACAGCTGGTCGCCGGACACAAAATTCGCGATGACGTGCTGCCCGCCGCTCTCGGATTTCAAGAACTCGAAGACATTGTGCTTGCCGCTGCCGGTCATGGTGTCCTGGCCCGAGCCGCCGACGAATGTGTCTCTGCCGGAATGGCCGATGAAGTCGCTCGAGCCCGAGCCGCCGACGAACTCCGTGTGCGCAGAGCTGCCCACCAACGTCATTTTGCCGCTGACGGCAATGTCCTGCGTCACGCCCGAGCCATGTTGATGGTCGTCACCGGAGCGGTCGTCTCCACGACCGTCCCCATGGCCGTCTCGCGAGCCGCCCGACTGCAAGATTTGCAGCTCGCCGCCGGCAATCGTGGCGCTGCCGAAGGAGCCCATCACGGTAGCGCTGCCGTGTTCGTAAATCGTGTCGTTGCCGCTGCCGAGATTGATCGTGTCGTGACCCGCCGACCCGGTCTCGACGATTTTGCCGCCCTGGTGCAGGCTCAAGGTATCGTTGCCGCCGCCGACTGAGATGTTGCCCTGGCCGTGGATGCTGATCGAATCGTTTCCCGAGCCCGCTATGACGGTTCCCGGTCCGAAAATCGTGATGGTATCGTTGCCGCCACCGACGATGACCTTGGCTCTACCATAGACGATGACGTCCAGGTTTTCGCCGCCGGGAATGCTGATTGTGGGCATTTATGTCTCTCCCTGAAACGTCACTCGTTGCTGCCGCCGACGGCACAACGAACAGTGCGAATCGCTGACGCGGTTCACACTTTCGGTGCGTGGACCGTATCAATCCCGAGGCTGCGCGCACAAGCCTCTCTTTTACATAATAGCCGGTCTCACTGCGTATTTCGCGGGGGAAAAGACTGCATACACGGCCGTGCCGGCCGGCGCTCTCAACAGGAGCCGTGCAGATCGTGAATGCGCCGCGCAGCGTCCTCGAGATCCGGCACGACAAAATCGGCTATGGTCCTCCCGGCGGCGGGCGCGCCGGCCGGGCCCGGTGCCCCGGCCGGGGACAGCAACATGGTGGTCGCACCGGCGCGCCGGCCAAATTCGATATCGGTCGGCTTATCCCCGATCACGATCGAGGCTCTGGGCTCGAAGCCGAGCTCGGCCGCCGCCCGCGTGAGCAGTCCCGTCGCAGGTTTGCGGCAGGGACATCCATCCTCGGGCAGATGCGGACAGTAGTAAATGCCCGCAAGGGCTGAGCCGGCGGAGAGCACCATGTCGGTCAACCTGCGGTGAATCTCGTGCAGTCTGTCCAAGGAGAAAAAACCCCTGCTGACGCCGGACTGGTTGGTCACGACCACGAGCCGATAGCCCGAGCGGTGCAGACTGCGCAAACCCTCGGCGGCGGCGGGCAGGAATTCGAGCCCCGCCGGGTCGCCCAAATAGCCGCGGTCGATCACGATGGTCCCATCGCGATCGAGCACGACGACTCTGTCCGACGGCCGGTCCGGCTTCACGGCGCGGTGGCCGCAGCCACCCGCGCAAGCGTGCCGGTCGTGCTCTGACCGGAAACCAAGTCGACCAACAGAACCCGGCCGCCTCGCTTCGTCACGATCTCGGCGCCGACCACATTTTCGAGCGCGTAGTCGGCACCCTTGACGAGCACATCCGGCAGCAAAGATTCGATCAGATTGGCCGGCGTATCCTCCGAAAAAATGATCACGGCATCGACCGGCTTCAGCGACGCGAGGATGGTGGCGCGGACCACTTCGCCTTGAACCGGTCGCCCAGCTCCCTTGAGCCGGCGAACGGAGAGATCGGAATTCAAGCCCACGATCAATCGGTCCGCGGCTCGCCGCGCCTGTTCCAGGAGAGATAAATGGCCGGTATGCAGCAGATCAAAACAGCCGTTGGTAAAGGCGACTTTCAGCCCCTGCGCTCGCCAGCTGCGCGCCAGCTGCGTCACGTGATCGAGAGTAAAGAGCTTGCCATGGTCGATCCGCCCGTCGAATTGCGTCACGGCCGCTACTATTTCTCCCGCGCTCACCGAGGCCGTGCCCAGTTTTGCGACGACCAATCCTGCGGCAACATTGGCGAGCCTGGCCGCGTCGGCGGTCTTGCCGCCGGTCGCCAGGCCGAGCGAGAGTGCGGCGACCGCGGTATCCCCGGCGCCGGAAACGTCGAATACCTCACGCGCATTGGCGGGCATGTGCGCCGGGGACCCGCCCGCACCCACGACCGACATGCCCTGCGCTCCGCGGGTGACGACCATGGTTTCGCAGATTCCCTGGTCGATGAAACGGCGCGCGCCCAAGACAATCTGTTCGTCGGTTGTGCACGGATGGCCGAAAGCCAGCTCGAGTTCCTGTCGATTGGGCGTGAGCACGGTCGCTCCGGCGTATTTCTCGAACCCCCTACCTTTGGGGTCGACGATCACCGGCTTGCCGGCCTTGCGGGCTGCATCGATGGCCGCCCGCGTCACCCAATCGGACAGAACGCCCTTGGCGTAATCGGACAAAATCACCACATCGGCGTCGGCCAGCGCCTCGCGATACTTGATCAACACGCGTTCGGCCACGGTATCCGAGAGGGCCGCGCTTTGCTCGCGATCTGCCCGCAGAATCTGCTGCCTTGCGGTAATGAAGCGGGTCTTACGCGTCGTCGGGCGCGCCCGATCCGTAATCAATCGGGCCTCGATAGTCGACAGCAGCGTCAGTTGCGTCTGCAGGTCTTTTGCCCATATGTCGTCGCCGACGACTCCGACCACCACGGCGTGAGCGCCCAGAGACGCGACGTTACGCGCAACGTTGGCGGCTCCGCCCGGCATGTCGTATTCGCGGTCCACGGTCAGCACGGGAATTGGTGCTTCAGGAGATATTCGTTCGACGGAGCCGTACACATAACGGTCGAGCATGACGTCGCCGAGCACCAGGATCCGCGCCGAATGAAATCGCTCCAGCATCGCGAGCAAAGCTTGATCGCTCATAGGGCCAACCTCAGACGAATCCCAGCCGCTGCTCCAGCGCCTTGCATAGCATGTGGCCGATCAGGATATGCATCTCCTGAATCCTTGCGGTCACCCGCGACGGCACGACGATGATGGCGTCGCAACAGTCGGGCATACCGCCGCCATCGCCTCCGGCCAGTCCGACGGTGCGCGCACCCTTGCGGCGGGCCTCGCGCAAGCCTGCCAGCACGTTTGCACTGCGCCCCGAGGTTGATAAGCCAATGGCTACGTCGTCCTTGCGCGCCAGCGCCTCCACTTGCCTGGAAAACAAAGCGTCGAATCCGAGGTCATTGCCGCAGGCCGTCAGCGCAGAGCTATCCGTGGTCAGCGCCAGCGCCGCAATCGCCGGCCGGTCGGACTTATAGCGGATGACGAGTTCCGCGGCTATGTGCTGCGCATCCGCAGCGCTTCCTCCGTTGCCGAACAGAAGCAGCTTGCCGCCCCGCCGAGCGCCGTCATCGAGAATGTCCAGCACCCGTCCGAACGAGTGTTGCAATTCCCGACGAGTTGCTTCGAAGACATCACCATGCTCCTCGAGCTCCTGCCGCAGGAAATCATCGATCACAAAGGATGCCGGCGGGGATGGGATCGTAGCTAACATATTGTTCACAATTCTCCCGTAAATCCAGGCGTTAGTTGAATGCATTCGTACGCAGATCGCAAGCGCAAGTTGGCCGGCGGCAAGACATATTTTGGTCGCGGGACTACAGGGAATTCTGTACATCGCCACATTCGGCCCTGTTTCGACTGCCGGACAACTTGAAATGAGGTATGGTTTGATCGTTCAGCGATCATGCGTGAGACGTTGGCGTCAAGGTGCCCGGCGTGGGAAGTCTGTTTGGGGATTACGAACTGCTGGCGAAGTCGGGTCTGTTCGACGCTGAGTACTATATCCGGAGCAATCCCGATGTCGCAGCGATCAACATCGACCCGCTCATGCATTATCTGGAGATTGGCGCGCTCGAGTTGCGCGATCCAAGCGAAACCTTCGATGCAAGACGCTATGCCAAACTCTGCACCGATCGGGGCGAGCGGGTCGACAACCCGCTTTTGCACTTCATCGAGTCGGGCGCCTCGCAAGGATTGACGCAGCGCCCGCCCGAGGATCGTGCGGCGAATCCTCCCGACGGCAGGCCGCCGATGCAGCTGTACGTCGACTCAGCCGAGGTCGACGCCGACGGGATTCTCCATGTCGTCGGTTGGGCGGTGTGCCTCGCGCCCATCGTCTCGGTGGAGGTATTCGTCGATGGCGCGAAGCTCGCCGCGGCGGAGTACGGCAAGCCGCGGGACGATGTTGCCTCGAGCCGCGCGGAGTATCCGAATGCGCGTCATTCGGGTTTCGCGCTGCACACCGATGTCGGTTCCTACGGCGGAGGTGAGCGAGAGATCAAGATTCAAGCCGTCGCATCGACCGGTATCTTTCGCGAGACGAAGCTGCGCATCATCCTGTCCGGCGAACGGCATGCGTCGGTCCCTTATCGCGACGACAGCAAGGTGCATTGTTTTTGCGACCTGATCGAAGTCACGGCCGGCGGCCGGATCGTGATCAGGGGATGGGCCGTCGGAGCGGCCGCAACTGAGCGCATCTCGGTGCTGTTCGACGGAAACGAGCTCGGCGACGCACAGATCGACATCGAGCGGCCCGACGTCGGCAACGGATTCCCCACCCTCGCGCACGCGCGCCGCGCCGGCTTTTCATTTCGCCACAGCTTGCCGGCCATCACCTTGGGCGAGCACTTGGTCATTCTTCGCCATCGTGCGAGCGGGGATGACACGGAGATTCTGCTGCCCGTGCTCGCCGTGCCGGAGGGACGCGACGACCCCGTAGCAGGCGGCTCATCCCGGTCCACGAGCGATGACCTGCGCCTCAGCATCGACCTCCCGCCGTTGATCGGAGGCATGCTCGGCGCGCCCGTACGCGGCGATCTCGAAATCGTCGGTTGGGCCCTCGCACGCCGCGACGCGGTATCGATCGATATCGAGATCGACGGTGAGCGGATAATGTCGGCAAATACCGGGATCCGGCGTCCGGACGTGCAGCGTGCATTCCCGGATCGGGGCGACGCACTGACGGCAGGGTTCTCGGCAATTCTGCCGCATCGCTCGTTGCCGAAAGGCCGGCATCTCGTCTCCGTGGCGCTGCGCGACAAGGCGGGCCAGACCGCGCGGACTGAATTTCGCATCGAAGTTGAAGAGGCCCCGGACGCGGACGGTCCTTGGGAGCTTCGCCGGCGGATGACTCAGGCTGAGATCAATGTCCTGGGCCGGCCGCTGGTCGCCGCCGTTCAACCGCCATCGTTCGGCATCCTCTTGCCCGTGGCGGACGCCCACATGCTCGATCAGGCGCGCGCAACCCTGGTATCGCTCGGCGCACAGGTATACGGGAATTGGCGGCTTTTCGTCCTTCTCCCTGCGCGACAGCCCGAGACGCTGACTCGCGAGCTGCTGCGAGGGTTGGAGGAATTATCGAACCGCGTGGAGCTGCTGGCCGGCGAGCGCGCGATCGGCCGGCCGCTCGCTCCGCATGGCGCCCTTTCGCACCTGATGGTTCTGCGTCCGGGAGACGAGTTGGGCTGCGACGCGTGTCTCGAGTTCGCCGTACATGCAACTCTCGATCCCGGGGCGGATCTGCTTTACTCGGACGACCGCAGATTGAACCCGACCTCGGGCAGGATCGAGGCCTTCCTCAAGCCACAGTGGTCACCCGACCTGCTGCTCTCGATGAATTATCTCGGCCGCGCTTGGTGTGCACGCACCGAGGTGTTCCGCCGCGCCGCGCTTCGTCCAAACGAGCTCATCGGCAGCAGTTACCATTTGGCGCTGCGCTTGTCCGAGCACGCCACAGCAATCCGGCACGTGCCCGGCACGCTGTTGCAGGCGGCGGACTGCGCTGATTCCGCCTCCACCGCGCAGCAGGCGCTGCGGCAAGCCCTCGTCCGCCGTGGAATGGCTGCCGCGGTCACCGCGGGCCGGGTCAAGGGTACGTTTCGCGTGCGACGCAAGGTCGTCGAGCGCAAGCTGGTGTCCATTATCATTCCGACCTGCGCCGCGCGCGGGCTCGTCCGAACCTGCATCGAGACGCTTCGCGGCAAGACTGCGTACCGCGAGTTCGAGATCGTCTGCATCGAAAACATCCCCGCCGGGGAGAAGCAAGAATGCAAGGGCTGGCTGCAGGCCCACGCCGACACGGTGATCGAAACGGCGGAGCCGTTCAACTGGTCGCGGTTCAATAATCTTGCCGCGACCGCCGCGCGCGGCGAGTTTCTCCTCTTTCTCAACGATGATGTCGAGATCATCGACCGGGATTGGCTCGGCGCACTGCTCGAACATGCGCAGCGCCCGGAAGTCGGCGCGGTGGGTGCGCAGCTTCTTTACCCCGATCGGCGGGTGCAGCATGCCGGGATGTTTCTGGCGCAGCCGGGCGTCGCCCGGCATGCCTTTCGCTACGCCGCGGACAGCGATCCCGGATATTTTGGATTGGCTCTGACGCAGCGCAATGTAATTGCGGTGACCGGCGCCTGCCTCCTGACCCGGCGCGAGACCTTCGAATCGCTCGGCCGCTTCGATGAAGCTCACGACATCGTCAACAACGACGTGGATTATTGCCTGCGCGTCTGGCAGCGCGGGCTTCGCACCATCTACACGCCGCACTCGCGGCTCATTCACCACGAACTCGCCAGCCGCACCGAGCTGGCCGACAGCTACGATGCGGCCGCGTTCGACATCAAGTGGCGCAATATATTTGGGGCGGGCGATCCTTTCTTTCATCCAAGCCTCAGCAGGAAACGGGACGATTACTCCTTCGAGTGGGAGCCGATGGAACTGGTATGCGCGGGCCATCCGGTGCTTTCGCGCGAGTCGATCCTGCGAATCCTGATCGTCAAGCTCGATCACATCGGCGATTGCGTCACCGCCCTGCCCGCGATCCGCCGTCTGCAGCACCACTTCCCGCAGGCGAAGATTTCAGTGCTCACCGGCCGCGCCTCGAAAGCGGTTTGGGCCCTTGAGCCGGCGATCGGCGAAATCATCGAGTTCGACTTCTTCCACGCACGTTCCGCCGCCGGCTTGGTCGAGCGTACCGAGAATGACTGGCACGAGCTGCGGGAGCGGTTGGCACCCTACCGTTTCGATCTGGCCGTCGACCTGCGCAAACATTGGGAAACCCGCCCGGTCCTCAAATACACCGGCGCGCGCTTCCTCGCCGGGTTCGACGTGAACGGCAGATTCCGCTGGCTCGACGTCGCGATCGAAAGCTTCGAGGACCGCCCGCTGCTTCGCAAGCGCCAGCACGTCACCGATGATCTGGTCAATCTCGTCGACGCCGTCGCCGCCGCGAGCGGGCCGGATCGAACGGCCATTGCCGCACTGCCAGCTCCGCTTTCAGTGAACGTTCTGGCCGGCGTCCCGGGAGCGCGGCGGATCTTTCGCAAGCGCGTGGTTTGCGTGCATCCATCGGTGGGCAACGAAATGCGGCAGTGGCCTCCGCAATACTTCGGTCTGCTGATCGATCAGCTGGTTGAGACTGAAGACGTTCACGTGGTTCTGATCGGGGGTGCCGATGATGCCGAGATCGGTGCCGGTATTCTCGAGGCAATTGCCAATCCGAAGTCGGTCTGGTCGCTGATCGGGCGCGTCGCGCTCGACAACTTGCCGGGGCTCATCGCCCGCTGCGCCCTCTTCGTCGGCAACAACAGCGGGCCGCAACACATTGCCGCGGGTTTGGGCGTCGCGACCGTCGGCATACATTCCGGCGTCGTCGATGCGCGCGAATGGGGACCCAAGGGGATCAATGCGATTGCGGTTCAGCGCAATATGACCTGTGCGCCCTGTTATCACTCCAAGCCGGCGGAGTGCACCCGAGGTCTGGCCTGTCTCGGCGGACTATTGCCGGCGGACGTTCTGCGCGTCTGTCGGCGGCTCCTGCCGCCGGCACGGGCGGAGTCTCGCGCACGATCACGGCGGATCGCGCAGACGGTGACGACCTGATGAACGCGATAAATTAGATCCACATATCGAGGCATGCATGTATTTTATTCCATCATTCAACTTGGTTCGCCGCCGGACGACGCTGGTGAAGGTCAACGGCAAATCCAAGATCAACATTTCCTATGAAGACTTCACTGAAATCGTGAAGCTGCTGCTTCGTGGCGCCGCGATCGATGAGAAATGGTACATCCAGCAGTACCCCGACGTTGCCGAGGCGGTTGCGGCGGGTGTGTATAAGTCGGCGCGGCAACATTTCATCGAAGTCGGCTATTTCGAGGGTCGGCGCCCGGGCGAACTCGAGGTCGACGAGAAATGGTATCTGGAGACTTATCCGGATGTGGCCGAGGGCATCGGCAAGGGCATAATCCAGTCGGCGCGTCAGCACTTTCACGAACACGGGTACAATGAAGGGCGGCTGCCCGCGGCTTTTTGACCTCGCGTTACTTGCAACCCTTGGCGATGGCAGCGTTGTCGCAGTACCAGTTGACCAGATAGGTCAGCGTCACCGGCTTGGTCTCGGGCAACACGGTCTCCGGGAACCGATGCCAGCTCTGGATCATGACATGGTCCGGCGGCGCCTTCACCGTCGCCTCCCATGCCTTGATGTGGCCTTCGGCAGTGCGGATCCACTCCTCGCTGCTCCGATCCCCCGGGGTACCGTCGAAAATGATCCCATAACGATAGCCATGCTGCAGTACGGCGGTCACGAGCGGCGGGGTGATTTCCTGCCACGGCATGCTGCGCAGTTCCCATTGGATGTCGAATCGGACGGATATCGGCGCTCCATCGCCCAACACCTTTTTCAGTGTGTCGAGCCACTGCCCCAGTTCTGCGGGCGTCCCGACGCCGCTGCCGGCTTCAACGTCGACGACCGGAATGTTGGGAAATACGTCGCGTACTTTGTTTATTTCGCCGGCAATGCCGGCGGCGAGTTCTTCCATCGTGTAGGCACACGCGTTCTTGCCATGGAAAAAGTGGCCGAAAG
>Ga0307476_10002300_pt1 | contig 11407 bp, 6 predicted proteins | sample atmos_gasesECM2C_2_FD_203314 | JGI IMG/M metagenome (GOLD analysis project Ga0307476, IMG submission 203314) | Hardwood forest soil microbial communities from Morgan-Monroe State Forest, Indiana, United States - atmos_gasesECM2C_05 | ecosystem: Environmental > Terrestrial > Soil > Temperate... | reverse complement strand
TGCTAGCGAACGGAGCCATCGTGCCCTTCGACAATGGGTTCCGTCATGCGCAGGTTGAGTTACATTGTCCCCAAGAGGCGAAACTCTGGGGCACCATCGATGTCGAGTTTCGACCATTGCTGGGTGCCCAGGAGCCTGTAGTCCCAAAGGACTTGGCACGGCACTGGAAACCTCAGTCTCTTCCCGGAGATGAAACCTTCGGGCAACTGCTCAGAAGAACACGCCGTAGAAGGAACCTGTCCGTGCGCGAAGCCGCGCAAATCAGCCGAACAATTTCCAAAATCCTGAAGGATGATCGCTACACCACTTCGGCAAGCTCACTCAGCAATTACGAACTGCACAACGATGCTCCGCGGGACTTCCATAAGATCGTTACCCTGTGTTCGGTCTACGGCCTGCAATATGAATCCGTAATGAGACAAATCGGAGTTGACACGGCCAAGGCCGGCACAGAGCCGATGCCGGATCGCTACCTGTCCCGGGCCAGTTCGTTTGCGGCTGCCAAAAACGCCGACGCCGGGAACATCGCCACCGGATTTCTGGAGAGACTGGTGAAACAATGCGAGGAAATTCCATTCTTCTTGCGTCATGCCCTCGGATATTTCTGTGGTTCCGCACACATATCTCTGGATGATTTCTTCTGGGTTGGCGGAGACGACAATCCGCTTCACCCCTATCTCGAAAAGGGATTGGTTGTGATGGTCAACCGCCGCCGGAAGACACCCATTCACTTTGTGTCGAAGGATCTTTGGCAGCAGCCGATCTATGTCGTCCTCAAGCGCGATGGCGCCTATCTCGCCGCGTGTTGCGGGGGTGAAAATGGTGCACTCGTTGTCTATCCGTACGCTCGGGATTTTCGTCGCGATGAAGAATACCGACTTCACCAGGACGCAGACGTCGCTGGGCAGATTGTTGCGATTGCCAGACGGCTTCCTTAGTCTGGCTCGCAACACTCAGCCCGCGAGAGATATGCGGGTTTCCTGATGCTTTTCCGGACACAGCTCTACACATGGTGGGCTCGAGATCGAATTTTTTCGGAAGAAATCTGCACGAATTGATCGAAACTCGGACGAAGCACTGATTTTCTGGACAAATGAAATGCGCACTCCTAGGCTCAACATGGTTATTATCACACCGGCATTCAGGTGGTCACACGCTTGTCATTTGTCGCACAGGAACGAGAATCTCCTTGGTTTCAACTGCTGCGGTTTCGACTGCCGGCCGAGTTTGTCTGGCTGATCCAACGGATTCGCCCGCTCGTCCATTGGCATCTGGCCAGTTTTCTCTCGATCACCGCTGGCAGCCTTCTGGCTCTGGTTTCACCACTTCTCCTCAAGTGGCTGATTGATTCAGTGATCCCGCGAAAAAGCATGGGACTGCTCCTGCTTGCTGTGGCCTTGATTTTCATCGGGCATCAAGGCAGGGTGGCGCTCACCAGTCTGGGCAGTTACCTGATGCTCAGCGCGTCGCAGAAGATGGCGCTTACGCTGCGAATGGCGTTGCTCGAACATTTGAATACTTTGTCCGCGGATTACTACGAAGAAACGCCGGTAGGCGCGGCCATGTATCCACTCAAGGAACCGGTGGAAGAAATCGCATATTTTGGATCCGACCTTCTCCCGGCTATTCTGCGGATGCTGCTCACGACGGGGTTCACGCTGGTGGCGATGTCTGCCCTGAGCCCAGCTCTGACAGTGGCTGTCGTTCCGCTCATCCCGGTATTCCTCGCTACGAGGCAGTACTTCCGAACAAAGCTGGCGACCAATGCCGATGCCGTCGAGAGTGACCGACTGGCGTGGAGTAATTTTCTCGAAGAACATCTTTCGGCCGCAATTCCGGTTCAACTCCTCGGTCAGGAGAAGCGACAAGAGCGAAGAGCATTCCAGCTTCTGGCGCGCTCTGTACGGTCACAGCAGCGCCTATTCCAGACGGCCACCTGGTTTACCGTGTGGAGTTCCGTGGCAATTGTTTTAGCGATGTCCGCCGTCATCGGCTATGGAGGCAAGAGCGTGCTCGCGGGCACACTGAGCATGGGAAGCCTGGTTGCCTTCTACGGTTTTGTGACCCAACTTTTTGAACCGCTCAGCGGCGCGTCTGAGCTCTATGCAAGGGCGCAGAAGACCTTCGCCAGCATTCGTCAAGTCGAGGCTGCATTGAGTTTGCGACCGAGCGTGACTAATGCCGCGGGAGCGCTCGTGCTTTCGAGCACACATCCAGCGGACATCGAGTTTCGAGCCGTCGAGTTTGGATATGCCAGGAATAAAGATCTGCTTTCGGTCCCGTCGCTTCGAATCCTCGCGGGAGAACATATCGCCATCGCCGGAGAGAATGGAGCCGGAAAGAGCACGCTCGTCAAACTGATGGCCAGGTTGTACGACCCGGTTTGCGGCTTGATCCGACTGGGCGGCGAGGACATGCGGAATATTCATCTCAAGAGCGTTCGTCAGAGCGTTTGCTATCTCCCACGCGATCCAGCGTTGTTCGACGGGTCGATCGCCTCCAATTTGCGATTCGTCCGGCCCGCCGCCAGCGAACCTGAACTTAGCGAGGCCATCCAACTGGTGGGTCTGTCGAACTTCGTGGCGTCACTGCCGCATGGCCTTCGCCAGCGAATTGGACCGGGAGGCTGCCAGCTTTCCGGAGGAGAGCGCCAGCGTCTTGCCCTGGCGAGAGCCTATCTGCAGAAGCCGCGAGTCGTGATTCTAGATGAGGCGACCTCCTGCCTGGATCCGTCAGCAGAAGAGAACATTCTCCAGCATCTTCGGAGCAATCTCGGCCTTTCCACTTTCATCGTCATCTCGCACCGCCTCTCCACATTTTCGGCGTTTGGCAGAATACTTCTTCTCTCCCATGGACGCATTGCTAGTGAGGGAGATTGCGCCTCTCTTCAGCTCATGCGCAGCGTCCTCTGACCTTCCGATGATTTCCACAGACTAAGTTCAGCGTAAACACTGTTTGTCGACTCTTATAGCTAAGTGCAAGGAGACCGCGGCCTTACAGTCTCCGCCGTTCGCCATAAATGTCCTCATTGGCGACAAATATGACGCAAGAGCGAACGCGTCACGGTAGTTCGTTAGTCGAGCCTTCATGAAATCGAGTAACCGTAACAACAAGATGCGAAGGCTTAGGTTGCTTTTCTGGGAATTGTCGACTTTTTCTGGCGTTTGACACATGAATGATGTCAAAGTGCGCCCAGATATCCGATCTGCAGTGGCATGACGCGCAATAGCGCGAACCAAACGTTTTGGCAAAAGTGATGCACAATCCTTCCCACCTCGCGATGACTACGGACGGCGGCGTAGTACTGGATTTGAAAAACGATCGCCTGTTGAAGTTGAATTCGATCGGCACCGAAATGTGGACTCTGTTAACTCGAGGAATGTCGGAAACTCAGGTCGTCGGAGAGATCGCGGAACGATATGGTGTAGACCCTTCCAAAGTGCGAAAGGACTTACGAAACCTTCTTTCCAGGGCCGAGGAATTCGGGGTATCCCCCGAATCGGTCTTAATTACGGAACGAACGGAGCATTTAGCGAGCGACGTCGTTGACAAGCACCCTGCAGCGTGGGAGCAAGATCAAGCGCCGAATGCCGTGTCAACGACAAGGGACGTCGTAAAAGCGATTTCAGGGCTCGCACTCTTCGACATCATTCTTTCATGTGGCACTCTCGAGACTCTTTGTTCCGTCGTCACGTCGTGGCCCATAAAAGCGTCGCCACCCGCGAGTGATGCGACAGCGGTCGCCCAGGTATCCCGCGCTGTCGAAAGAGCTTGCGTCTGGTATCCGAAGAAAGCTCTTTGCCTACAGCGCTCGGCAGTGACCACCTGCCTGCTACGGCAGCGCGGAATTCACGCACATATGGTCGTTGGGGTTCGTGCGATGCCATTTCTGGCTCACGCGTGGGTCGAAGTCCACGGAAGAGTTGTAAACGATTTTCCGCGTGTGAAGACGTTTTACCAATCGCTTAGCTCGTACTGAGTCGCCAACGGGGCAGCATCATGAGCATTCAGACTGGAATTCGTTATTTCGATCACGGCGTGGTTTCTCGGTCCGAGATAGATTTCCTCCTACAGGGTCTGGAGCACTCCGGCCCAGATTACGTTCATATCCATCTATCGGGTTCTGTCGGAATGGGGTTCAGGGGGCTTCTGATCGCTCCTGAGGACCGACAAGACCAGCCGCTTGTTGGGCACAGCGAATCCGTGATCACTTTCGACGGCAGACTCGACAACCGCGAGGACGTGGCTTCCCGGCTCGGTCTCTCCCTCTCGACGGCGATCAGCGATGCAATGCTTACGCTCCTCTCCTACGAACGTTGGGGGCGCGAGAGCTTTGATGCTCTCAAAGGCGAGATCGCCTGCGCAGTTTGGGACAATCGAGTTCAGTCCCTGTTTCTATTCCGATCGCTCTGTGGCACGCGTCCCCTCTTCTTTGTCGCCACTGAAAACCGCGTCGTATGGTCTTCAGAGCTGGACGACTTGGTAATCAAGTCTGGTATTGACCCCATCGTCAACGATGCCTATGCAATCGGCTATGCCTATTACCAACCTGATCTCGATGAATCGCCATTCCAGAACGTACATATTGTTCCATCCGGAACGTTCGTCGAGGTTGGCCGTACTGGAGAGATTAGCGCTCCGATTCCCATCTGGCACCCGGAGCGAATTTCCACCTTGCGATTGCGATCGGATCAAGAGTACGAAGAGGCCTGGAGGAATCATGTAGAGACAGCAATCACAAAGAAGCTTCGTATTAAGGGCCCAATCTTTTGCGAACTGAGCGGTGGACTGGATTCGACAACTCTGGCTCTTCTCTCGGACAAGGCTTTACGGAAATTGGGCCGCGAAGCCCGTGACCTTTTCACCGTGTCCATCACCTTCGAAACATCAACCACGTGCGACGAAACGCGCTTCATACGACTCGCGGAAGCGGCTCGGAAACGGACTGGAATTCACATTCCGGAGTGCGTTCAACACCCTACCTTCGGTCTTCGCGACACCAGCTTCACAGGGGCACCCAATGCTCATCGCTTCACCCCGGGCAGGTACGCGGCGATTGCAGAGGCCATGAAGAATACAGGAGCTCGCGTACTGCTCACGGGCATCGGCGGTGACCACCTCTTCTGGTCCGATCAAGGCGGTAGCCCGGAACTCGCTGACTTTCTGGTGAGCCGCCAGTTTTTCTCTCTGATATCTCGAGCCCGCGCGTGGAGTAGAGCTACGGGCACACCTCTGTGGCAAATATTACTGTCACATGCCGTGTCTCCAGTGGCCGTCGCGGCTGGATTTGTCCGTTGGCTCCCCTCCGACCTCGACTTGTTTCCGTGGATCACGGACAAAGCACGCAAAACGCTTATGCAGACGGGTCGGGATCAAGGAATGCGTCTGAACAAGCGAATCGAGCTGCCCAGCCGGCGTGTTCGAGAAACGATGATTCGCTCGTTTCGCGCGCTACTGTCCGCCGGGTATTTCCAGGGATATCAGCAGATTTATTTTTGCCATCCTTATTCCAACCAGGACCTGATCGATTTCATCCTCGCCTTGCCCATGGACCAACTGGTGCGTCCTGGTCAAGACCGATTTCTCATGAGGCGTGCGACGCGGGGAATTCTGCCGGAGTCGATTCGAACGAGAAGAAGCAAGGCGACGATTAACGAAGCGCCTTGCCGTGTGCTGGAATATGAGCAGGAGGAGATTGGCGATCCCCACAGGCTTGAAGTGTGCCAGAGGGGCTATGCGGAGCCGGACCAATTGGTGAAGGCAATGCGCGGAATTGCGTTAGGCAGGATTGACCATAGCTATGCCTTTCTGCGGCTCATGAATATTGAACAGTGGCTCCGATCAATCAGAAATGTCGAAGCGCGCCGCCAAGCACTCAAGCAAACTGAACCAGCGAATCTGCGATTGCACTCGAACTTTCCCGCAAGTTCGACGGGTGCCGCCATCCAGCACTCGATTACGGCCACTTCAGAGGATGGAGAAAAGGAGGAACCATGTACTCAACACCTCAGATCGACAGCGTAGGGGTCGCGAGCGAGCTGATTCAAGGAAATGTGGGACACATTGGTGAATCAGGTTCCAGCGGCAAAACAAAGGCGCCGATGCAGACTGCACTGGAGGAGGAGTAATTCCTCTTGGGGCACGGGAGCGGGTCACCGGATCCGCTCCCGCTTCTAGTTTGGATTTCAGCGAAATGGAACGAATCAAAGTAATTGTCGTCCAATGCCACGAAGAACAATTAAGGTCAGTTTCTGTTCCGAGGGGATTCCTGGAAATTGCGTTGGAAACGGATGCGGAAACGGTGCTGGAAGCGACCCGTGATTATTTCCGCCATTGCTGGAAGGCAGAAGTACATGCCCTGCAATGGCTTTTTCCAGAGGACTTTCTGTTACCGAACATGCATGGCGAAACTCCGTATTTGGTCGTTTTCGCAAAGACATTGGGACAGTTGCCTTTGGTTCCGGTCGTCCCAAAGGACTTAGGAACTTCCAACGGTCATACAGAAAGTGCGCACGCGATTATTCGAACCGCCGCTGAGAGCCCTTGTGGTGCTGAGCCGTGGAGCCTACCCGATTGGCTGCCCACCACCTCCCACTGGATTCGAAGGAATTTTCCCAGCGTCAGACGGATATTTCAGGTGCGAACCTGTCCAAATGGCGCGGTCCTTCGCATTCATTGCAGAGATGATGCTTATTACTTAAAAACGCAATCAAGTCCTCTGGCCTATGAATGGGCATTGCTCAAAATACTAAACTGCCGAAGGCCCGGTTCCAGCCCACGAGTTTTCGATATCCGCCCTGACCCGAATACTCATCTTACTGACGCGATTCGAGGGCGTCCTATCGATTCCTCGGACGACATGGTCGCGCTTCGGCGAGACGCCTTGGGCGAGGTCGCAAGCTTGCAGGTTAGCTCGATCCGGTTCGTTGAAGAGCTGCGCGATCATGGTATTCCCTACCACCCTTTGGAATTTCTCGGGCCACGGCTAGAAGAGAAACTGAATCAGGTCATCGATCTACAACGTGAATCACCAAATCATCTCATTCCGAGAGAATTAGAGAATGTGACTCAACTTGTGAGGAAGACCGCGCGCGACTTTGAAAACCTGGATCGCTCGAAGCTCCCGGCGACCTTGATTCACGGGGATTTGAATTGGAGCAACGCATTCCAAACCGAAACAGGCGGCATTGCCTTGATTGATTGGAGTCTGTCTCGTGTGGCCCATCCCTTTTTTACGCTGAGCTCGACCGTTTTCGCTTCTGCTGACGGGAAATGCCGAATCGCCGCCGAGTATGAGGCTTTGTGTGGCGCATATTTGGAGGTGTGGTCCCGCTTTGCGCCACGAAGCAGCTTACGAGCAGCACTGGATGCGGCCTCGCGTCTCTTCTGGATTGACTCAACCATAGCGATCGCGTCCCTTTGCCGACCTGGACACGTCAGAAATCTGATCAACCTTCCACGCTTCCTGCGGGCCGCCCTGAGAGCCTATGACCTAGCCAGCTAATTCCGATTCGCGCCGAAGTCAGGTTTGCTATGCTCAAGTAGATGGCGCATCGCATTCCAGCGCTCGTATTGCGCTTTTTTTTGCGGAGCCGGATCCTCTTCGCCTTTCAGCCAAAAGCAGAACCAATCAACCGCAGCTTGTCCCGACGCAAGTCGCTCCCAGGGCTTGACTAGATTGTGCGTCCCATCAGGGAAGATCATGAATTCCTCTGGCTTGCCGAGGAGTTTCAGATTTTCATGGATCTCCCACATCAACGGGACGTATCGAAGTCCGTCAGGCTCTTGGCTCATGATTGGAGATTCCACTCTCTCTAAGTTGAATGGGAGGGCGTTACGTCTAAATACCTCAAACTGGCTACCGACCGGCTGCGCCCCGTTGCCCTCCGTGCTCCATGAACGGCCATACGTCGTAGCAAGATAGCTGAAGTATCCCAGGTCGCCTCTTGCAGTGCTGAGCACGGCCGCGTATGGATATTTTGGTTTCGGGTGAGCAGCCGCGTACACAACAGTCCATGCCGTGGCGCTGTGCCCCTGTAGTCCGACGCGGTTCCGATCAATGATTCCTCTCTTGTCCAACAAATCAATGGCTGACTCGAAACCGAGCATCTCGCGCTCCGCGTTTTGCGCGGAATAATAAGGAGTTGGCGTTCGGGGTTTCTGGTCCAATTGCACACAGCGACCAACCTGGAGAACCGTAATGCCACGGGCGGCTAAGGGCTGAGCGGCGTAGCCGGTGGCTCCCCCTGGACCGAAACCCGTCACGTCGAATTTGTCGGTTGTGCAGCCGTGGGTCTGGATGACCAAAGGAGTGCGCGGGCTGCGGTCTTGATTCGGAGCGATGTACAGATCTCCTGCCCAGAGGCTTCCGTCACGCGCAGTCCAGGTTATTAGAGTCACTGGAGCAAGTCTTAAAGAACGGAATTGAGGGTTAAAATCAGTAAAAATCTTCGTTCGTCCGGTGTGGCGATCGAATGCTTTCAAATTGGGCGGCGTATTAAGGCCTTGATCGAGAGAGATCGTGATACTGCCGTCTGGTGTTGATCTCAAGGCTGACTCAACGCTTGTGATTTTTGTTTCATGCCATCCCAGTTCGTCCCTTTCGTAGGTCGCCACTTGATCGACATCACAGACGCCTCCTCGGGTATCCGGAGACCGACTGAGTGCAAGCGCCAGTGATCGGCTTCCGGGCTTCCAATCGATCCCTTGGGCGCAAATCACTCCTTGGCTAGTCGCCGCATCCACAGCCGGCCCATGAATCACATTCAACTGACGGCTGGAAATGTCGACCTCTGCAATCACGGTTTGCATGCTCAATGCCGAACCATTACCTCCGTTCTGATTGTTCGGCAAGAAAGTATTGACGAGAACCACGGACTTAGCGTCCGGCGACCACACGACAGAGCCGAGGTATGGACTCGCCGGAGCATCGATCATCCGTGACGATATGCCCGATTCAAGATCAACGAGAAAGAAGGTGGTTGCGTCCGTCGTCCCCTCAACTGTGGAGGGAAAAGGAGTGGGATAACACTGCCATTCCTTGCCAGCAGGAGCCAAGCCCTGCAATACGGCGTATCGTCCATCTGGTGAAATCGGGTTTCTGGAGTAAGGGAAGAGTCCGTTCGGGACGACTACCCATTGTTCGGCCGCTGGTAACCGCACGACCTTTCCGGACGAAACTGTTCGGATAAATGTCTCTTGGGGGAATTCATAGTCGAGAATCCTCCACCGAAGTCGTCCACTGTCGAGATTCCCCATCACAACGTCGATCAAGGACTGGTCCGTTACTGTGAATCCGTGTCTTCGGAACTCTTCGTTCTCTGGGGTCAGCTCAGCGTCGGCGGTGTAGATCACCCGCCCCAGTCCAGGCGCGACCGCATATCCGTTGATCCTCGTCGTGTGCCGCGTGAGCGCTCGGAGCTGCTTTGTTTTGATGTCAACCGCGTATACTTGCGATCCGTCGACTTCTGTGTTGCCAAGGAATGTAAGAGTTTCATTGTCTAACCATCGTACGTCGGCGATTGCATCTTCGTTCGTCGATGTGCGCAAAACTGCAACGTCTTGCCCTGGCTCGTCTAGAACGGCCGCAGTACGAAATACCAACAGCGAAAAGACCCTCTCGTTCGTTTTGACATCGCCTCGCTCCACAATCACAAAAAAATGGTCACTGTTTGGCGACATCTGCATGAAGTCATGCAGGCCAGACCCTTGATCCACTATCTCGGTCATCGAGATGGTGTCCTCTACAGTCACGGGACGCGACGACTCGACTGGCTGATCTGTTCCAGACAAGGAAAATGCGACTCGGCAAAGCCATAGCGCACACAGTGGCACTCGCCGCATTGGTCGCACCTTGAGTTCTCCAGCACCAGAGTTTGGGTAGCTAGACTGGGAAGGCTGGAGTATCAAAACTCCAGTTTCAGGGCTAGTTGGATGGATCGAGGTCCGCCGATTTGATAAAGGGGATTGAATCCTCCGCCCCCGAGATTATTTGCGCTGAGGCTCTGGGAAAGCATCTGATTGGAGAGGCCGAAACCAGGCGTTCCGAACTGACCGCTAGGCTGCCCAAAATTCGGGTGGTTCAGGAGGTTGAATAACTCGGCGCGAAATTGCAACTTCACTGGCTCGCGAATACCAATCGTTCGATGCACGGCAAAATCCCATTGGGCGGCGCCGAACCCGCGAAGCACGTTTCTCGGGACGTTTCCCTGCCGCAGTGCAAGTCCGGTGTTCGGATCGGTCGGCGGGCTAGTAAATGCAGTCGGGTTGAACGCCTTGCCACCGGGGTACTGGGAACCGTAGAGGTAAAGTGGCGCGCCGGTCACGAAGTCGGGTCTGGTATCCCCAATCACCCCGGTATCGAACTCGCCGAGCAAGACATCACTTACATTCACCGGCGGACCGGAGCGGACGAGGATGACATTCTCCGCTGACCACTCGCGAAACAGAGCGTTGAGGAAAGTCCCCGTTCTCGGGGCTGGAAAGTCGTAACTGATTCCTGCAGAAAATGCGTGGCGAATGTCGAAATCGGACGATGCTCGATTGGCACGGAGAGCGGAAGGCACTACGCTGTTTGATACAACCGCCGTCGAGCCTGCGGAGCCAGTATCGATCGAATGAGACCACGTATAGGACGCAAGCGCCTGTAACCCGCTTGTCATACGTCTTTGGAATTGGAGTTGGAGTGCGTCGTAGCTCGATGACCCAACATTGGAGACTAGGTCCGCGCCCTCGAGCTCGGGTGTGGGTGCGAAGACAAAGGCTGTTTGAAGGAGGTCCTCTCCAGAGGCACCAATATAAGAGATCGTAAACCTCTGTTGGGATCCAAATGCCTGTTCGATAGCGGCATTCCATTCGAGCGTATATGGCTGCTTGAGGTTTGGATCTATCGCCAGCAGAATGCCTTGAGTTAAACTTCCGGGCGTAATCGGCGGTGGCTGAGAAGCGGCAGGGTCTAATGGGAAGGTTCCACCAGCTGTTGATGCTGTGCTGCCGAATGGATACGTACCGGTCCCAATGTTGTTCCCCACCTCCGAGGTAGCCAAATCATAAAATACGCCAAAACCGCCACGCATCACCGTTTGCCAATTTCCATTTTGCGAGAGCAGGTAGGCAAGTCCGACCCGAGGTGCGAAACTTCCATACGAAGTTTTGTATGGCGCAGTGCCAGCAGGGGCAAGCGCGAGACCAGAGAAATCGTTCAGGCTGAAACCGGTCACTGCCGGAAGGCTAGGCCCAGCGAGTGATGCTGGAACAAAATCGATGTCCCAGCGAACGCCATAAGTAAGAGTGAGCCTGCTATTCGCGCGCCACGTGTCCTGTGCGTATACGCCCAGGTTGCGGAAGAGCAACGTCGATTTGAGATTGCTTCCTACCACGCTCTGCAACAGAGTTCCGCTCTCCGCAC
>Ga0307476_10002298_pt1 | contig 11411 bp, 6 predicted proteins | sample atmos_gasesECM2C_2_FD_203314 | JGI IMG/M metagenome (GOLD analysis project Ga0307476, IMG submission 203314) | Hardwood forest soil microbial communities from Morgan-Monroe State Forest, Indiana, United States - atmos_gasesECM2C_05 | ecosystem: Environmental > Terrestrial > Soil > Temperate... | reverse complement strand
TCCGCGGCCTGATCTCGGTCGGCGATCTGATGAGCTGGATCGTGCGCTACCAGCAGCGCACGATCGACGATCTCCACGACTACATGAGCCGCGCCTGACGCCCGGCTCGGCCCCGCGCTCGCCCGCATGGCCCGGCGAGACGCTTCCTCCTGTCCCCACCGGCCGGAACCAGCCCCGGGAAGGCCAAGTTTGCGGTTCACCCCCTGTGCGTGCCGTGATAGGGCTACGGCGCATGGCGGACAAGACCATCACCCACTGGATCGACGGCAAGCCTCACGACCGCCCGGCGGACCGCCATGGCGAGGTGTTCAACCCCGCGACCGGTGAGGTCCAGGCCCGGGTCGCGTTCGCGTCGCCCGGCGTGGTCGACGAGGCGGTCGACGCCGCCGCGCGCGCCGCCCAGACCTGGCGCTCGGTGTCGATCGCCCGGCGCACCAAGATCCTGTTCGCGTTCCGCCAGCTCGTCGACCGCCACCAGCACGAGCTCGCGCGCCTGCTCACCCTGGAGCACGGCAAGGTCACCGCCGACGCGCTCGGCGAGGTCAACCGCGGCCTCGAGGTCATCGAGTTCGCGTGCGGCATCGCCGACCTCGCCAAGGGCGAGTACTCCGAGAACGTGTCGACCGAGGTCGACTCGTACTCGATCCGCCAGCCGCTCGGCGTGGTCGTGGGGATCACGCCGTTCAACTTCCCGGCGATGGTGCCGATGTGGATGTATCCGATCGCGCTGGCGTGCGGCAACGCGTTCGTGCTCAAGCCGAGCGAGCGCGATCCGTCGGCCGCCAACTTCTGCGCCCAGCTGCTCGCCGACGCCGGCCTCCCGCCCGGCGTGTTCAACGTCGTCCACGGCGACAAGGTCGCGGTCGACCGCCTGCTCGAGCACCCCCGGGTCGCCGCGATCTCGTTCGTCGGCTCGACCCCGATCGCCCGCTACATCTACGAGACCGGGACCCGCCACGGCAAGCGGGTGCAGGCGCTCGGCGGCGCCAAGAACCACATGATCGTCCTGCCCGACGCCGACATGGAGCTCGCGGCCGACGCCGCGGTGTCCGCCGGCTACGGCTCGGCCGGCGAGCGCTGCATGGCGATCTCGGTCGTCGTCGCGGTCGGCACCGCGGCCGACAAGCTGGTTCCGCTGATGAAACAGCGGATTGTCCGGCTCAAGGTCGGCGACGGCCTCGAGCCCGGCAGCGAGATGGGGCCGCTGATCAACCGCGCCCACCGCGATCGGGTCGCCGGCTACGTCGACCGCGGCGTCGCCGAGGGCGCCACGCTGGTCGCCGACGGCCGGGGCATGAGCGTCGCCGGCCGCCCGCACGGCTTCTTCCTCGGCCCCTGCCTGTTCGATCACGTCACCCCGAGCATGGCGATCTACCAGGACGAGATCTTCGGCCCCGTGCTGTCGATGACCCGGGTCGCGACCTACGACGAGGCGATCCAGCTGGTCAACTCCAACCCGTACGCCAACGGCGTCGCGCTGTTCACCAACGACGGCGGCGCCGCCCGCAAGTTCCAGCACGAGGTCGAGGTCGGGATGGTCGGCATCAACGTCCCGATCCCGGTGCCGATGGCGTACTACTCGTTCGGCGGCTGGAAGGCGTCGCTGTTCGGCGATCACCACATCTACGGCCGCGACGGCGTCCACTTCTACACCCGGACCAAGGCGATCACGTCGCGCTGGCCGGATCCGCGCCACCGCGGCGTCGACCTCGGCTTCCCGCAGAACCGCTGATCCGGCGGCTCACATCGGGCGCGCGCAGCGGAACCCGTGGATGTAGTTCCGCTGCCGCTTGTCCGGGTAGCCGTTGGTGCGAGCGCCGCCGCGCAGGGCGTCCCACTCGGCCTCGGTCGGGAGATAGCCGCCGTCCCAGATGCAGAACGCCATCGCCTCGTACCACGTGATGCAGTTGATCCGGCAGGCCGCGATCAGGGCCAGCGCCGCCACGTGCGATCGCCGCACCATCACAGCCTCCCCACCACGGCGATGCCCGCCCATCCCGCCGACGCGCCGAGCACCGCGCCGCCCACCCCGACGACCGCGACCCCGACGCCGACCGGCCGTCCGCGGTGGACGACGTGCATCGATCATGGACTTGCCGATCGTTGGGCGACCGGACCCCGCCCGATCCGACATGCCCCGGCGCAGCCACCGCGCCGCGCGCGGATCCAGTAGAATTTTCCCGTGACGGCCTCTCTTCCAACGCGCCCCAGATCAGGTAGCGTGCGCGTGATGTTCCACGTTTGAGTCACCTCGAGACCCGGCGTGTCCGGGCCGAACCACCGAGACGGGTAACGGGGTCATGGCGGTTCGCCCGCCAGCCTCCGGACACCCGATCTGGAGGACCCCATGACCTTCGAATACCAGCCGCTCCTCGAGTCCATCGCAGCCACCACCGCGCAGCGCGCCGCGAGCGTCGATCGCGGCGAGTTCCCCACCGAGACCCTGCGCGCGCTCGGCGACGCCGGCCTGCTCGGCCTGATCAGCGCCGCCGAGGTCGGCGGCAAGGGCCTCGGCCTGCCCGCGGCGGCGGCCGTCGTCGAGCGGCTCGCGCGCGAGTGCGGCTCGACCGCGATGGTCGTGTGCATGCACTTCTGCGCGACCGCGGTGATCGAGGCGCTCGGCCCGATCGAGATCCGCCGGGCGATCGCCGCCGGCAAGCACCTCACCACGCTCGCGCTGTCCGAGGCCGGCTCGCGCAGCCAGTTCTGGGTGCCGCTGTCGACCGCGAGGGCCGACGGCAGCGACGTCGTGCTCGACGCGCGCAAGAGCTTCGCGACCTCGGCCGGCCACGCCGACAGCTACGTGTGGTCGAGCAAGCCGGTCGCCGGCGGCGAGCTGTCGACGCTGTGGCTGGTCCCGCGCACCACGCCCGGCGTGCGGGTGCCCGCGGCCGGGTTCGACGGCCTCGGCCTGCGCGGCAACGACTCGTCGCCGATCATCGCCGAGGCCGCACGGGTCCCGGCGACCGCCCGCCTCGGCGAGGACGGCGGCGGCTTCGCGATCATGATGGGCACGGTGCTGCCGTGGTTCAACGTGCTCGCCGCCGCGGTGTCGGTCGGGCTGATGGAGGCCGCGACCCAGCGGACCTGCAGCCACGCGGCCGGGACCCAGTTCCAGCACGCCGGCTCCACCATCGCGGACCTGCCGACGATCCGCGCCTACATCGCGCGGATGCGGATCAAGACCGATCAGGCCAGCACGCTGGTCGCCGACACGATCGCGGCGATCGCCGCCGGCCGCGCCGACGCCACGCTGCGCGTGCTCGAGAGCAAGGCCGCCGCGGGCGAGGCCGCCGCCGAGGTCACCGACATCGCGATGCGCGTGTGCGGAGGCGCTGCGTTCCGCAAGGAGGTCGGCGTCGAGCGGATCTTCCGCGACGCGCGCGCCGCGACGGTGATGGGCCCGACCACCGACGTCCTGTTCGACTTCATCGGCAAGGCCGCGTGCGGCCTGCCCCTGTTCTGACCCGAGGCCGACCATGACCGCCATCGTCCTCGGCGCCGTCGCCTACGACGCGAAGGTCGTCCCGATCTGGGAGGGCTTCAAGGCCCACTTCGAATCGCACGGCCTGGCGTTCGACTTCGTCCTGTACTCCAACTACGAGCGGCAGGTCGCGGCGCAGCTGCGCGGCGAGCTCGACCTCGCCTGGAACTCCCCGCTGGCGTGGATCCAGACCCAGCGCGCGGCTCCGGATCGCGCCCGCGCGATCGCGATGCGCGACACCGATCGCGATCTGACCAGCGTCGTGCTCGTCCGCGCCGGTTCCGGCCCGGGCTCCGGCGCGGTCCAGACCGCCGCGGACCTCCGCGCGGTCGGCGTCGGCGCCGCCGATTCCCCGCAGGCGACCCTGATCCCGCTGCTCGCGCTCGCCGACGCCGGCGCCCGCGTCGAGGTCGTCCATCACGACGTCCTGGTCGGCAAGCACGGCGACCACGTCGGCGGCGAGCGCGACGCGGTCGTGGCGCTGCTCGCCGGCATGGTCGACGCGGCGTGCGTGCTCGACGCCAACCGGCTCGCGTTCGCGCGCGACGGCCTGTTCGCGCCCGGCGAGCTCCGCGTGCTGCTGCAGACCGCGCCGTACGATCACTGCAACGTCACCGCGCTCACCGACACGCCCGCGATCGCGAGGTTCCGCGAGCTCCTGCTCGCGATGTCCTACGACGATCCGGTCGTGCGCCCGCTGCTCGACATGGAGGGCCTCACGCGGTGGCTGCCGGGCCGGACCTCGGGCTACGCGCTGCTGGAGCGCGCCGTCGATGCTCGACCTCGGTGAGCTCGGCCTCGACGAGGGCGCGCACCTGCTGATCAAGCGCGCGCTCGCGCGCGATCGCACGGTGACCGTCACCGGGACGTCGCCGACCCTCGCGATCGACCTGCCGGCGTGGTGCCGCACGCGCGGCCATGCGCTGGAGCGCCGGCCCGACGGCTACGCGATCACCGCCGGCCCGGACCGCTGGCGCGGCGCCGAGCGCGCCGGCGGCGACGCGCCGGTCGCCCACCCGCCGGCGCGCTGGGGCCTCGCCGCGCGCGGCGCCCTGGTCGAGGCCGGCGCGCCCGAGCTCGATCTGCCGCTCGCGGTGTGGGCCGACGAGGCGGCCCGGCTCTACGCCCAGGCCGCCGCGGCGCAGTGGGATCCGGCGACCGCGATCCCGTGGGACGCGCCGGCCAGTCACCCCGACGAGGTCGAGGACGCCGTCGTGCAGATCATGACGTATCTGATCGAGAACGAGACCGCGGCGCTCCTGGTCCCGGTCCGGTTCCTGGGCAAGCTGCACCCGCAGTTCCGCGAGGTCATGCAGCTGCTCGCGATCCAGGCCGCCGACGAGGCCCGCCACATCGAGGTGTTCACCCGGCGGGCCCGGCTCCGCCGCCGCGAGCTCGGCCTGTCGACCGCGAGCGGTCAGGCCTCGCTCGCCACCCTGTTCGACGAGCGCGAGTTCGCGGTCGCCGCGATGCTGCTCGCGGTGCTCGGCGAGGGCAGCTTCCTGTCGCTCTTGTGGTTCGTCCGCGATCACGCCCCCGACGCCTGCACCCGCGAGGTCGCCCGGCTCGCCGCGCAGGACGAGGCCCGCCACGTCGCGTTCGGGCTCGCCCACCTCGCCCACCAGCTCGCCGCCGATCCGCCGCTGCGCGGCCGGCTCGCCGCCGCGATCGAGCGCCGCCACGCCGCGCTCGCCCACACCGCCGGCCTCAACGAGGAGGTGTTCGACGCCCTCGTCGTGCTCGCCGCCGGCGGCTGGCAGCCCTCGGCCGTGCGGCGCGGCCACGCCGCCGTCGTCGCGCTGTCGCGCGAGATGGACGACGGCCGCCGGCTCCGCCTGGGTCGCCTCGGGTTTTCCCCCGGCGACGCGGCCCGGCTGTCGTCGCTGCACACGCGCAACTTCATGTAGGAGCGGCTCCTTCTGTGCGCCTGGAACCTCCGGGCCCCGCCATTGGCCGCCACGCTGACGAGGCAACACGCCCTCCTGCCGGACCATGCCGGCATCTACCAGCCAAGGAATCGACATGTCTCCGGGTCACCGGCAGATCCGAGTTGCCACGCAGACTTAGACAGGAGCTCTTCCTCCGCGTCGGTGGTCGATTGCCCGCGCGCCGCGATCCCGAACAACAATGGAATCGCCGATCGTTGTCGGAAATTCGCGCATCACATCGCCTCAGCCACCGATGAACCCTGGAACCCTCCATCGCGGATGGATGAACTGCCTCGAATACAACGCCGGCACCGCGTCACACGCGACTTCGCCTTCCTCCATTGTCGCGCCGCGATCCTAGGAACCCACGGCCCATCCATGGCAGAAGTTCTCGTCCACACGTCATGAACACTGACACCTCATCGGGGGAGACTAGACAAGTGTCTCACTGCTTCCTGAGCTACGCGCGAGCTGATGCGAAAGATCCGCATTTCGAAGCTTTCCTCGCAGACTTCCTGGAAGAACTGCGAGGCCGACTTGGCGCTCACACCATCGACGGTCTGGCATTCCGCGACTCGGACAGCATTGCGCTCGGTGCTGCGTGGGAGCCGAGCATCGAGAAGGCGCTACGGACCTGCCGCATCTTCATCGCCATGCTGTCGCCGACGTATCTGCGCCGAAAGGCGTGTAGCAAGGAATGGGCTTGCTTCGAGTGGCGACTACGAAACCTTGGCGGAGCCGTGCAACCCGAGCTCCTGTTGCCGATCGTGTGGATACCTATCCTCGAGGAGGATGTTCCCGTCGCGGTGCGCAGGCTCCAACACACGCACGCGTCCCTCGGACCTACCTATGTTGCGCGTGGTCTACTTTACCTTGTACGGCGAGGTGGTCAAGAGTACCGTGACTTCCTGTCAGCACTGGCGGATCGCGTCCGCGATCTGCTGCGGCTTCCTGCGCTGCCGCAGCCGGCAGAGTTGCTCGCGCCAGGCTCCCTGCCGGATCCATTCGAGGTCGGTGAACACACGTACGGCATTGCCAGCGAACTGCGCCCATCCGCTGCGCATCACTCTCCGCGCGGACCCAGGCACGTCGAGTTCATCGTCGTCGCTGCCCAGCAGACCGAACTCCGGACGATTCGCAGGGCGCTATCTGCCTACGGAACCGATTTCGATGAGTGGTGCCCGTTCCTCCCGGCGCTCGACACACGCGTCGGGTTGCTTGTTCAAAAGATCGCGATCGAACAGAACCTCACAGCCAGCGTCTTGCCCGTCGCTCAGAACATCATTGCACGCCTGCAAGGCGCACGGGCCAAGAACACCTTGGTCGTGTTCATCGTCGACGTATGGTCACTGCAATTGCCGACGTATCGTTCTTACATGAACTCGTTCGATCGCGAGCGCTTCACGAACGCCGGCGCTCTGGTGGTATGGAATTTATCCGACAATGAAACACTCGATCGCAAACATGAGCTGGTGGATGCACTCCTGATCGCGTTTCCGAATCTGACGATCATGCCGGACCCTCCAGCATTTCACCATCAACTAGAAACACCCGAGCAGCTCGCCGAGAAGCTGCGTGCCACACTGTGCGAGCTTCGGCGGCGCATCGCCACCTTCGGTGACGTGATGCGCAAGGCCGAAGGTATGGCGCCGGTCTCCAAACCTCTGCTCGTCGGACCGGGCCAGCCATGACTGGCATGAACAGCGCCGAGATCGTCGCGTTCTACTCATACAAGGGTGGCACCGGACGATCGATGCTCCTGGCGAACATCGGCTGGATCCTTGCATCGAACGGGAAGCGCGTGCTGATGGTCGACTGGGACCTCGAGGCGCCTGGTCTGCACCGCTACGTCAGACCGTTCCTCATCGACAAGGATCTCGTTGCCACCGACGGCTTGATCGATCTGATGTGGGCTTTCACTGATGCGGCGATGACCCCAGTGCCCGAAGCCGAGCGGGCCCGGGGTTGGCACCATACGTATGCCGATGTGTTGCCGTTCACCGCCGCGGTCCGCTGGTCGTTTCCCCTCCCTGGCCGGCTGGATCTCCTGCCGGCCGGCAAGCAAGGGCCGACTTACTCGGCAAGCGTGAATTCCTTCAACTGGCAGAACTTTTACGAGCGGCTAGGCGGAGGAATCTTCCTCGAATCGATGAAAGAGCAGCTAAGAAAGGAATATGACTACGTTCTCATCGATAGCCGGACAGGAGTCAGTGACACCGCCGGCATCTGCACGGTACAGATGCCGGACACGCTGGTAATGTGCTTCACGGCGAACAATCAAAGTATACAAGGTTGCGCATCGATCGCGCAGTCGGTCCAAAAACAATGGACGACGAACGGACGAGCGCCAGCTCATCAGCGCATCTTGCCGGTGCTGACTCGTATCGACGGCTCTGAAAAAGACAAACTCGATGCGAGGCGTGAGCATGCACGTGCCACCTTTGACTCGTACGTCGCAGCGGTGGCACCCGATGCAATCGAAGAGTACTGGCGTGACGTCGAGGTGCCGTACGTGCCGTGGTACTCATACGAGGAGATGCTCGCGGCGTTCGCCGACAAATACAAAGAGAAAAGCTCGGTACTTGACTCGGCCGAGGCCCTGACCCGCATGCTGACAGGTGGCACGGTCACCGGCATGCGGCGACCGAGCGAAGATGATCGCGCGCGCGTGCTAAAGCAGTTCTCTGTCATCGACAGCCAACCGTCGGTGCCGATCGTCTCCCAGATACCTGACGTCAAGCCCACCTGTCCATATCCAGGAATGCGGCCGTTTCCTGCAGAGCTTGCTTCCGTGTTCTTCGGTCGCGAAGCCGAGACCGAGGAGATCATTTGCCGACTGCGCGAAGGAAAGCGAGAGATCTACATCACGGGTGCATCGGGAACCGGAAAATCCTCGCTGATCGCAGCTGGGCTCCGGCCTCGGCTCGAACGCGGTGTTCACGGTCTGGGCGCATTCATCGTCCGATCGTTGCGACCTGGCGCCACGCCGTCCACACAACTCGGAGAAGCAATCGAAGGCGCTATCACTTCGCCAGTGACAGCCGTGAACGCCATGCTGGCACGCCAACCAGCGGGCACATCTCTGTTGCTCGTCGTCGACCAGGCCGAAGACATGTTCATGCATGCCGACTACGACGAGATCTCCACATTCGTCGCCGCGATACGCATCGTGCGCAGCCACCCTCGATGCTTTCTCATGTTCGTGGTACGCGCCGACTTTTTTGACGTCTTCATGCTCAGCCCGGTCGCCGCCGCGCTCGAGAGTCCAGCCCCGACGATCATCGTGGAGACACTGCAAGGAGTGGCGTTGCGTGCTGCGATCGAGAGGCCTGCGCACGAACTGGGCGTGTCCGTTGAACCCGATCTCATCAGCCGCCTGCTACGCAATGCCGGGTCCCGGCCTGCAGCGATTTCAATATTGCAGGAAACACTCGTCCAGCTGTGGAATCGTCGTCAGTCGTCGCTGCTCGCGCTCGCCGATTACGAGAGCCTGAGCGAGGGGGGCCACAGTGGCTTCGAGGTCACCCTTGCCCAGCGTGCCGACGCGACAATCGCGGCGCTGAGCCCGGAGCACCAGACGATCGCTCGCCGGATCCTGCTCCGGCTGGTGAGCCTGGGCCAGGCCGGCGCCGAAGCGCCTGGCGAGGAGCCGCTGCATGCGCTGCTGTCTGCCACGGACGATCGCAGCGCGTTCTGGTCGGTGCTGCAACGCCTTGTTGACAATCGCCTGGTCGTTGTGGACCGGTCGAGCGTCACTCTCGATGTGCGCGTCGAGCTGGCACACGCGTCGCTCATCACCGCGTGGCCAGCATTCGGGGAATGGTTCGCTCCGCGGCTGGCTGACGAGGAGCGGCGGCGGCGGCTGGACGCCAGGGCTACCGACTGGATCGCGCGCGGCTGCGGCGTGGCGGGCCTGCTCGACGCGGTAGAGACGCAGGACGCGATGGAGTGGATTCAAGGCGAGCCCGCCAAAGAGCTCGGGTACGCAGCCGAGCTTGCAGCGCTGGCGGCCATGAGCAGGATCGAGTTTGACAAGAGAGCGCAACGACGCCGTCGCCGCGTACGGCGCGGAACGGCCGCACTCGTCGCGCTGACGCTCGGCGTTGCCTCGATCACCATCATCGCGCTACAGCATCGGAGAGCAGAACATCGGCGCACCGGGATGGCTGACCTGGAACGAGGCCGAACCCTGTTGCTGAACGGTCGATCATCACAGGCGGTGCCATATCTGATGGCGGCCCGAGGCGAAGGAGTGGAGGGACCGGTGATCCAGATGCTGTTCGCGGAGGCCTGGCGGAGCCTGCCGTTGACGAAGCTCACCGGCCATACCAAAGCCGTGCGCCGAGCTGTGTTCAGCCCCGATCACAAGTGGATTGCCACCGCGAGCGATGATCATACCGCGCGGTTGTGGAATGCCTCCACGGGTCGCCCAGCAACTCCGTCACTTCAGCACTCCGATGTCGTTACTTCTGTGGTATTCAGCACAGATGGCAAGAGAGTCGCCACGGCAAGCTCCGATAACACAGCGCGGGTATGGGATGCCGTGACCGGGAAAGCAGTGACTCCTCTACCACTCAAGCACGACGGACCGGTGACCGCCATTGCATTCAGCCCAGATGGCTTGCGGGTGGTCACCGCGAGCACGGACCGGACTGCCCGGCTATGGGATGCCGCCACCGGAGAGACCGTGCCACCGCAACTCCTGCACGACGGACCGGTCTCGTCTGTGGAGGTCAGCCCCAAGGGGGCGCGGATCGTCACTGCGAGCGGCGACCAGGCATATGTGTGGATGATGAAGACGGCGTTTCCAATCGCGCTGCGTTGCCCGCACGCCGATGTGGTCGTCATGGCAACGTTCAACCGGGACGGCACCAAGGTGGCGACCGCAAGCATGGACCACACGGCACGCGTATGGGACGCGATCACGGGCCAACCGGTGACACCTCCCCTGCGACATCACAAAGCCGTCCGATGGGTCGCGTTCAGCCCCGACGGCAGCAGGGTAGTGACAGCGAGCGATGACCATACGGCGCGTGTGTGGAACGCAACAACTGGGGAAGCTGTGACCACACCACTCACCCACAGCGGGCCGGTCCACCTCGCGGTGTTCAGCCCGAACGGTTCGCAGATCATGACGGCGAGCGAAGACATGACGGCGCGCGTGTGGGACGTCGCCACCGGACAACCGGTGAGTGATTCTCTCGAACATCAAGGAGCGGTGGACTGGGCAGCATTCAGCCAGGACGGGACTCGCGTTCTCACGGCGAGCCAGGACATGACCGTACGGGTCTGGGATGCCGCGGCCGCGAAAACCGTGACTCCGTGGATCGGACACGACGGCGCGGTCACCGCCGTGTCGTTCAGCCCTGATGGAAGACAGATCGCTACCGCAGGCGAGGATTCTACAGCGCGCGTCTGGGATACAGCGACAGGCGTGCCAATGTTTCCGCCACTGGTGCATCACGGCGCTGTCACTGCCGTGGCGTTCAGCCCCGGCGGTGCGCGATTGGCCACCGCGAGCCGGGACCGCACGGCTCGGATCTGGAACCTGCGTGGACAATTCACGGCGTCCTCACTCGAACATGGGGACGAAGTCGACGCCGTCGCGTTCAGCCCCGATGGTTTGCGCGTCGTGACCGGGAGCTTGGACAAGACGGCACACATCTGGAACGCGCTGACCGGAACTCAAATCACCGACGCTCTCTCACATGACGCACCAGTGGTCGCGGTATCGTTCAGTTCAGACGGCAGCCGTCTGGTGACCGCAAGCTATGACGGCACCGCCCGCTTGTGGAACGCAATGACCGGGACGCCAGGCGTCACGTTGCTCGGACATCGAAACGTTCTCACGGCCGCGGCATTCAGTCCCGATGGCCAGCGGATCATCACGGCAAGCCGCGATCAGACTGCGCGAGTGTGGGACGCTGTCAGCGGGCGGCCGTTGACCGGGCCACTCAAGCACGACGACGAGGTGTCCACTGCTGCATTCAGTCCCGACG
>Ga0307476_10002297_pt1 | contig 11412 bp, 10 predicted proteins | sample atmos_gasesECM2C_2_FD_203314 | JGI IMG/M metagenome (GOLD analysis project Ga0307476, IMG submission 203314) | Hardwood forest soil microbial communities from Morgan-Monroe State Forest, Indiana, United States - atmos_gasesECM2C_05 | ecosystem: Environmental > Terrestrial > Soil > Temperate... | reverse complement strand
ACTTGACCGAGTAATCCCCCGCGGGCAATTGTTTTCCGCTTATGGTGACCGGATCGATGAGCTCCATCGAACCCTTGTTGGAAGCGGCGAACGCGCTTGTCGCTAACAGCACAGCCAGTCCCAGCAGTAAGCCCTTAGAAACGTTTGCCAATTTCATAACACTCCTTTTTCTTTCCCGAAAGCGTCGGGAACCGGTTCAGGGCGGCCTGGACTCGGCTGTCACGAAAAACTTGCGTTTTACCGCGAAAGCCTTACAATGCTGCCGCGGGGTTAAGGAGAAAGCGCGTGGCCGCAAGACCGCGGGCTCTCTGCTGCAGGGATTGCGCTCATCTGGGCCGCCAAACCGAGCGTGAGCCAGTCCCTTAACCCCTGAAATTGTTTCGCATCCCGGGCGTCGCCCGGTTTTTTATCCCCACTGTTGCGAGATACGTTTCTCGATGCTCGAAAGTTCCCTTGCGCTTTGCATCGCAATTATCCAGTTGGACGCTTCATAAGCGGCATCGTTAGCAGCTGCGCATGTGCGCCACGCGACACAGCGCTTCTCTGTTTTGTTACAGTGCTGATCTTTTTACAGATGTTCACAAAAGTTCACATATGCTTCGGCAATGAGCGTTGCACGCGCGTCTCCAGAGGAGGAAAAAGAATGTGTTGATTCCAGGTGGGAACCGCAGAGCTTGGAATGTTAATTTGTCCGCAATTGGATTGACTGCGTCCGGAAGCGAACAGGAGTTGCTCGCGTTCTTCCGCTATCCATACGAGGAAGGACGCTCTTGTCTACATTGTTCCGATCTTGAGAATCACTTTTCCGAAGTTTTTTCCTTCGGCTAACAATCGATAGGCTTCGGCGGCACGCTCCATCGGAAACACGTGTCCGATCGCCGGACGCAAGTGGCCCTGCGATGTCCAAATTGAAAGTTGTTTCCAGGCTTGACTCATCAGCTCCCGCTTAGCTGATAGATAGGTCAACCACAATCCGTGCACACTCGCGCCCTTGGCATAGAGCACGCGGGTGTCGATTTCCGGCTTTTCTCCAGTCGCACTTCCGTACACAATCACGCGCCCGAAATCGCGCAGGCAGCGCACGCTCTTGGCGGGATGCTCGCCGCCCAACATTTCGAAGACAGCGTCGACGCCTTCGCCGTGAGTGAGATCTTTGATGGCTTCTTCATAGTCGCGCCGCTTGTAGTTAATACCGTGCTGCAGGCCGAGTTCTTTCACCCGCGCGATCTTCTCATCGGATGATGAGGTCCCGTACATTTCCGCGCCGAGCAGTTTTCCGATTTGTACCGCAGCCGTTCCTACGCCGCCGGCTACGGCGTGAATCAGAACTCGCGTCGCAGCGCCGCCTGTGCTTTGGGACTCACCGATGAAGCCCGCCTTCCAAAACGCAAAATACGCAGTGAAGTAAGTTATCGCGAAAGCGGCTCCCTCTTCGTCCGTCCAATTTTCCGGGACTGGCCACAACAGTTCGCTGCGGGCGGCGGCGCGCTCAGCGAAGGCTGCCCATTGCGTGTAGCCCATCACGCGCTGCCCGTCGCTTTCCCTTACTCCACAAAACTCGCGGCCAGCCACCAGCGGAGGTTTCGGCGTCCCGGGATAACCGCCCTGCGTAGTCATGACGTCGGCAAAATTCAGGCCGCCAGCCTGCACCCGGATCAACTCCTGTCCGGCGCTGGGCACGGGATCCGGCATATCCCGCACCTCCAGCACCTCGGGTCCACCCAACCGGCTGATGACAATAGCTTTCATAACCGACAGTCTATCAGCAACTTTGCCGCCCTGTTTCCGCCCATGCGAGATCACGACGCACTGTGACTTCGGTAATCGCCGAGGCTTCCCCGCAGGTATATACTTCCACTGGAATATTTGTAGGGTGCTTCTGTCTGATTCTTGGACGGAGCGGAGCGAAGTTCATAGTCGTTTCATTCATAAGCTCCGCATAGATCACTGGCTGCAATAGATTCGGCGGTTGGCGGCCGGTGCGGAACTCCACTTTAGGCGCGTGGGTTCCGAGGAGGTCCATCTGTGGACTTGATCGCGGTTCGAATATTATTTGTTCTTTTTGTTGCTATTACTTGCTACCTGATTCAGCCTTTCGGCCTCGATCCCAAGCTGGATGCGGGCGTAGGGACGCTGCTGGGCATCGCCGTCGTCACTTTTGAGTGGCGCCTGCGTCTGGTCAGCCTCAAGCGTCTGATTGGTGCGGCGATCGGCAGCGTGCTTGGCATTTTCGGTGCCTACCTGTTCGCCCTGGTAATCCGCAACAGCGTTTCTCCCGGACACACCCAGAGTTTCCTCCAGATTATGGTCATGCTTTTGATGGCGTATGTCGGGCTGATCGTCGGCGCCAACAAGGGCGACCTGCTCAATCTGGCGGCACTCGGCGGCATCTTCGGCGGCGAAAAGCAATCTCGGAAGAGCTACAAGATTCTCGACACCAGCGTCATTATTGACGGACGCATTGCGGACATTGCCGAAACCGGATTCCTCGATGGTGTGATCGTGGCCCCGCAATTTGTCCTGCGGGAATTACAACTGGTTGCCGATTCGGCTGATTCTCTAAAACGCAATCGTGGCCGCCGCGGCCTCGACATCCTGCAACGGCTGCAGAAGATGGCCTCGGTGCAAATACAAATTGTCGAGGACGACTTTCCCGCCGTCCGCGAAGTCGATTTGAAACTGATTGAACTGGCCAAGCTTTACGAAGGCAAGATCATCACCAACGATTTCAATCTAAACAAAGTGGCGCAGCTGCAGGGTGTCGCCGTCCTGAACATCAACGAACTGGCAAACTCCCTGAAGCCGATCGTGCTGCCGGGCGAGACGATGAAGGTATTCATCCTGAAAGAAGGCAAGGAATATAACCAGGGCGTCGCCTATTTGGACGATGGCACCATGGTGGTCGTCGACAATGCGCGCAAAATGATTGGTAAGACCATCGATATTTCCGTCACCTCGGTGTTGCAAACGACCGCGGGAAAGATGATCTTCGGCAAGTGGGATGAGCGCGCCATGGCTCGAACCGAACCCCGGCCAGCGGTCGTATTGACCACGGCGAACGCCATCCCGAATGGAGAGCCGAAAAAGACGGCGCCGGTCGTGGTCGAGCGGCCAGGAGAGTAGCGACACCCGCCCCGAAAATTAACGTCTGAAGCCTTTCAGGATTTTCGCCGCGTGGATTCGTGCCTGGTATTTCTCAGAATTTTACGGGATAGAACTTGTCGAACTTACTTTGATAGTGTTTCCGGTGAGTGTGCCCGCTACGTTCGCCCGCTGACCGGCCAGACTCTCGAGCTGGCTCACACTTCCCGCGAGCGCATATTTTCTGTTTCCCTGGACCAGTACGTACTTCGATCCGTTGCGCACGCACATCTTTGCGCAGTCCGTAGAGTTCATGCCAGAATCCATGTCATGCCTCGCCCCACAATGGTCGTCGGTAATCAAGCCGGCGAATACGCGTTCCCTGGGACTTTCCGCTGACTGAGTTGCGGCGACACTCGGCTTGGCGCCGTTCGAGCCTGCGAATGCAACCGCGGCGCCGGCAAAAAGAACGGCCGCACCCAAAGCAACTGCCAAGGCTGGAGTGACGCACCAGGTGATGAGTGCGAGCCACGAGCGATTCTTGTTCAATTGGCTCTCCTTAACGGTCTGTGCTATCGGTTTTCGAATTTGACCATCCTTGGTCATGCAACCTGATAGCCATTTAAAACCCGCACGCTCTGTCCTAAGTGCCTCAGCACGCATAACTTAGAACGTAGCAATCAGCCGCGGCACCTCGGGCACAGAGAAAAGTCGTTCATAGTCGAGCAAATGTGGCTAAGGTAAATTCCCTAGGACGATTAAGGACACTCCCGTCACTTTGATGAACCGAATTTTCTCGTCCGACGATCCGAAAAAGTTCTTCGGCCGCGACCGGATTTGAACTGCGGCAACTACCCTCGTATACTTGCAGCCCGCAATGAAGGTGATTGTGATCATTCCGGCCGCTGGATTGGGAACGCGCATGTCCTCGGCCGCCAGCGCCAAGGGTAAGAAGCCTGTGGCGACCAAGCAGTTTACCGAACTGGGCGGCACGCCCATCCTTATTCACACGTTGCGCAAGTTCGTGGCGAGTGCTCAGGTTTCGGAGATTTATGTTTCGCTGCGAGGAAATGAGATCGAATCATTCCGCGACCGCCTGGAAAAAGAGGCGAAGGACACACTTCAGAAGAAAATTCATCTGGTCGAAGGCGGAGAGCACCGGCAGCATTCCGTCGCCAATGCGTTGAGTTCCGTCTCCGCCGGCGATGACGACATCGTGCTGGTCCACGATGCCGTGCGTCCGTTCGTCACCGAAGAAATCATTCATGAGGTCATCCGGGCTGCCCAAAAATATGGAGCGGCGATTGCTGCGCTGCCGGCAATGGATACCGTGAAACAGGTCGAACGAACATCCGACGGAGCCTTGATTACGGCGACCCTGCCCCGGGAGCGCGTGGTGCTGGCGCAAACCCCGCAAGGCTTTCGCTATGACGTTCTCAAGAAAGCGTTCGACGAGGCCGCGGCAGACAGCTTTGTGGGAACCGACGAAGCGGCCCTTGTCGAGCGATCCGGCCACGCCGTAGCGGTGGTGATGGGCTCGCCGAAAAATATAAAGATCACGGCGCCCGCGGATATGGAGCTAGCGGAGTTCTTCCTGAAACAATCATGAGGCACACTTGCTTCACTACTTGAAATCCACGGAGGTTGATCGGCATGTTGCTGAATTTTGGAACGCGGCCACAGTTTTGCAGACTTCTTTTTGACAACAAGAGAAAAAAAATCCGCGAAAATCCGTGGAAATCCGTGGCCGGGGTTTCAGCATGAGAATTGGCTACGGCTGGGATTCTCACGAATTCAAAGCTGGCATTCCCTTAAAGATCGGCGGAGTCGCTCTGGATCATCCTAAAGGCTTGGGCGGCCACTCCGATGGCGACGTGCTTTTGCACGCGCTTACCGACGCTCTGCTCGGCGCCGTGGCTGCGCCTGATATCGGTACGTTGTTCCCGCCATTCGATCCCAAGTGGAAAGGCGCTGACTCCGCCGTTTTTCTACGCGAAGCCTTGAAGCGGGTGGGGGCGGCAGGTTATGCGGTCGTGAATGTAGACTCTACGCTTATTCTGGCCACTCCCAAGATCGGTCCGCATTCAACGCTCATCCGAGAGCAGGTAGCAAAGTTATTACGGGTACCTGCAGATTGCGTCGGACTAAAAGCCAAGACGCCAGAAGGCTTGGGCACCGACAACGCCGCGATCGCCAACGTCGTGGTCCTGCTGGAGAAGAAAAACTAGCCACTAATTCATTCACACGGACCAACAATCCTAACTTTTCCGGGTTTTGATCCCTGCGAATCCATGAAGATCCGTGGCCGATGTCAGTTTGTCGCGTCGGACCCGCGCGGCATCGACCAGCGCTCGAAAGATCGCTCGCGATGATTCGTCCTCGTCGACCGAGCGCTCCGGATGCCACTGCACCGCCAGCACGAAGTGGTCCGGCGAGATGCCCTCCAGCGCCTCAATGATCCCATCCTGCGGAGAGCGCGCAACCACCTGCAATCCGTCGCCGACAATGTCAGCCGCTTGGTGATGGCTGGAATTTACGGGGACGACAATCGCAGGTCGCTCAGGAGCTTTCGTGGTCGAGTCGACGATCCCTGCAAGCTTCGATTCCGGCTCGACTTCGACGCTATGTGCCACAGCGACCTTTCGCCCTGCGGCGTGATTCACCGGAGACTGAATGTGCTGAATCAATGTGCCGGAGCGATACACGTTCAGAATCTGCAATCCATAGCAGATGCCGAGAATCGGCTTGCGCATGTTGTAGGCATCTTGCAGCAACAACTCATCGACCGTGTCCCGGCCGGAATCGGCAGCCGCAGTCTGCGGATCAGGCGTCGCGTGATACTTGGCAGGATCAACGTCCGCTTTGCTTCCTGGCAGCAACAGGGCGTCGCAGCCCTCGATCACCTTCATCACTTCCGCGGATGGCTGATCCAGGGGAACGCGAACCGGTTTCCCTCCCGCCAGCGCGACCGCACGCTCGTATTGCGGGAGTGACCGCTCGGCATACTCGTGATCACCCGAATGCGGAACCGGAATGGCGATGCGCGGCGGCAAGCTAGCAGGAATCAAGCTCACTTCTTTTTCGGCGGTTTTCGTTTCTCTCGTTTTGGCGCGTCTTTGTTTCCCATGAACACAGTTTCACACATCTGCGTCCCTCGTGACTAGTCCGGAGAATTTGAAACCGTACGGAGCCCGCCGCAACTTGCGTTTGACGCTGTTCCACAGTGCACGTTAGAATGGTTGAGTTTGCCTGTACTCGCGGTTCCGTTCTGGGGCCGTCCGCAATCGTTGCCGAAAGCGTCGACGCGGAAAGCAGCAAGCATAGAAATCATCAGGTTCCACGGCTCGCGCCGGTGCGCGAAAGGTTGTTCACTTCATCGCGCTGAACCGGCCAACCCGGAACTTCAGGAGACATAAGCATGTACGCGGTCATCCGCGCCGGTGGAAAGCAGTACCGGGTGGCGCCCGGCGATGTGATTCGGGTGGAGAGCCAGGGCCCGGGCAGCAACGGTCAAATTGAGTTCAGCGACGTATTGGCGGTTTCGGCCGGTGATGGCCAGATTGGCAAGCCGCAGTCCGGCGCCCTTGTGACCGGCGAGGTCGTCGAGCAAGGCCGCGAGAAGAAGATCCTGGTCTTCCATTACAAGCGCAAGAAGCAGTACAAAAAGCTGCGTGGACATCGTCAGGGTTATACTGCGGTGCGGATTTCGGAAATTGCCTTTGACGGGCAGAAATTCACCGCTCCCGAACTTCCCAAGAAGGTGGCCAAACCGAAGAAGTTGGCTCCGGTAGAGACGGACGAGGTCAAAGCCGAGGCGAAGGCCCATAAGGCTCCAGCGAAGAAGAAGGCTGTGGCTAAGAAGTCGGCGGCGAAGAAGGCTGCGCCGAAAAAGAAGAAGTAACTGAAAGCTAACACAGAAACTTGGAATCTAAGTCATGGCACATAAAAAAGGGCAGGGCACTTCTCGAAACGGACGCGACTCGAATGCGCAACGCCTAGGCTTCAAGGCGTTTGGCGGACAACTGGTTCCCGGCGGCACCATCATCGTGCGGCAGCGCGGCACGCGGGTGAAACCGGGCCTGAACGTAGGCCGCGGCAAAGACGACACTCTATTTGCCAAGATCACGGGCCGCATCGTATTCAAGGATCGTGGTCAATTGGGCAAATACGTGATGGTCGAACCCATCGCTGCGGAGTAGATTTCGTCCACGCGCGCGAGGGCGCCCGCGCCACACCGGCCGCCCACACAGCCTCGCCTTCGGGCCGAGGCTTTTCTTATTTGTCAGCCAACGGCCAACGACGCACGACCAACGACTTATGTTCATCGATGAAGCCACAATCCGAGTGAAGGCTGGGGACGGCGGGAACGGCTGTCTCGCGTTCCGCCGGGAGAAGTATGTCCCCAGGGGTGGGCCATCCGGCGGCGATGGCGGTGATGGCGGCGACGTCATTATGGAGTCAAGTGAGCGTCACAACACGCTGGTGCACTTCCGCTTCAATCCCGAATACAAGGCCGAGCGCGGACGCCATGGCGAGGGCTCGAACTGCAAGGGTCGCGAGGGCGCAGACGTTTTATTGAAAGTTCCGGTCGGCACCATCGTGTACGACGCGGAAACGGGCGAGAACGTCCACGATTTCTCGCATGCGGATGAACGCGTCGTCATCGCCTGCGGCGGCCGTGGCGGCCGTGGGAACGCGCGCTTTGCTACGTCCACGCACCAGGCTCCCCGCGAGCACGAAGAGGGACGACCCGGCGAGGAGCGAGTTTTCCGTCTGGAACTAAAGCTGCTTGCGGATGTGGGGCTGGTCGGCTATCCGAATGTTGGTAAGTCGACTTTGATTTCGAGGATCTCGGCAGCGCGGCCCAAGATTGCCGACTATCCTTTCACGACTTTGCAGCCCAACCTCGGGGTCGTAGCCGTCGGGGAAGCGAAAGACGAGCGCAGCTTTGTGGTGGCGGATATTCCTGGACTCATTGAAGGCGCGCATACGGGATCGGGCCTGGGCATGCAGTTTCTGCGCCACATCGAGCGCACACGGTTGCTGGTGCACATGGTGGATGTGTCGGACGGGAGCGGGCGTCCCGACCCGGTGAGGGACTTTGAGGTCATTAATGGAGAGTTGCAGAGCTTCGGGGCGGGGCTCGAGAAGAAACCGATGATGGTGGTGGCCTCGAAGATCGATGTGGTCAATAAACAAAAATTGACCAAGCTGAAGCGCTATTGCAACAAAGAAGGATTGGAGTTATTTCCGGTCTCAGCAGTGACCGGTGAGGGCATCGAGGAGTTGAAGTACGCGATGGCGGACAAGGTCGAAGAAGCGCGGCTTCAGGCTGCAGGCGCCGGGCTTCAGGAAGAGCCTTTCAACGCAGGGAGCGCCGAGATCACGCAGAGAACGCGGAGCAGCAATCATTAGCCGCAGCTCGGAACTTACGCTTCCGGCATGTGTGAGCCGTGCTGAAAGTGGTATTGCAGAATCTTAGCGGCAAGAGCTGGGTTCATCGAAGGAGTTTCCGCTTCCATAGTGCGGACGACTTCACCGCGGCACACCACCTCCGCCGCCGACAGGCCTGCGATTTCCGCCGGCAGCACCAGGTTAATCTCGAGCTGGACGTTGGCTGGAAGCATTTCTTCCGCGCGAAACAGCAGGCCCGAGCGGCTGATGTTTTCGGTGGTTCCGGCTCGCCAATCGTTTTCTCCAATCGGCCGATACTTCAACGGCAACTGCAGTTTGAACCGTTGCGCACGGAACGGCGACAATTTCCCATTGGCAACACCAGATTCAGCTTGCATAGCTAAACGAGCAGACATCGAGACCTCCTTGGGGAGTGGAGCATCCAGCACCTCGCGCACTTTTTCTTTGAGCGTGAGCAGGGTAAAGGGCTTCTGGAGCAGGGTGATGCCCGCATCCAGCGTGCCGTTTCGGCCAATCGCGTTTTCGGTGTAGCCCGACATATAAAGCACACGCATCTCGGGACGCCGCGGAGCAAGATGATTGGCCAGTTCGCGCCCAGTCATGCCTGGCATCACAACATCAGTTAACAGCAAGTGAATGGGGCCGGCATGAGCGTTCGAAATCAGGATTGCGGTTGCGGGATCTCCAGCATCGATCACGGTGTATCCTTGAAGTTCCAAATACTCGCGCGCGAGCCGCAGCACAGTGATTTCATCTTCCACCAGCAGAACGGTCTCGCGCCCTTGCTGAACATTCTTGGGTGCGACCACGGGTCGCGCCACAGCCGCTTCTCCGGTCTCTGTGACTCGAGGCAAATAGACCTTGAAAGACGTTCCTTTGCCGGGTTCGCTATAAGCCCAGATGTAGCCTCCGCTTTGTTTGATGATGCCGTAGACCATGGATAGGCCAAGCCCGGTACCCTTCGGCCCCTTGGTGCTGAAAAACGGTTCGAAGATGCGGCTCTGGGTTTCCGCATCCATTCCCACTCCCGTGTCGCTGATAGCGAGCATCACGTACTCGCCAGGCTCTGCGGGGGGATGCAGGCGAGCGTAGGTTTCGTCGAGGGTCACATTCGCGGTTTCAATGGTGAGCTTGCCGCCGCGGGGCATGGCGTCGCGAGCGTTGACCGCGAGGTTCATGATGACTTGCTCGATCTGGCCGGGATCGGCCTTGGCAGCGCCGAGGTCGCTGCCCGGCACCATGACCAGTTCAATATCTTCCCCAATCAAGCGCGTCAACATTTTGAAATTCTCGGTGACCACGGCGTTCAGATCGAGGACCTTGGGGGTTAACATCTGCTTGCGGCTGAAGGCCAGAAGCTGGCGAGTGAGTGCCGTGGCCCGGTTGGCGGCATTGGCGATTTCCTGCGCCGGCCCACGCACCGCCGGATCGGAGCCGATCCGCTCCAGCAGAAACTCGCAGTATCCCGAAATCACCATCAGCAGATTATTGAAATCATGCGCAATTCCACCCGCCAACCTCCCGACCGCTTCCATCTTCTGGGCTTGCCGCAGCTGTTGCTCGAGCGCACGATGCTCGGTCACATCTTCGGCGAACAGTTCGAAAAACGTCGAATTGTGTTCGTCGCGAATAGTTCGCCCGGAGAGCCGCACGGTGATGGGAATGCCGTCCTTGCGAACCCAATCCGCAATCAACCCGTTGAATCGCTGCGAGGCCCGAAAATGGTCGGCGACCACGAACCACTGTTGCGTGTCCGCGTACAGGTTGGCTAAATTGCGATCCACCAGTTCGGTGGGCGACGCAAAACCCAGCATGCCGACCAGCGCCGGATTGGCACTCAGGAGGATGCCGTCCGAATCGCACCGGCAAATGCCATAGGGTGCATTGGTGACCAGCGAGCGGAAGTTGATTTCCGAACGCCGCAAACCCTCCTGTGCCGAACGCAGCGCGGCGTTGAAAGAACAGATCAACAGCGCCACAAACACAAACAGGGTCAGATGTATGATGGCCTTGCGATATTCGGCAGGGGAGTGTTCTCCGGCCAGAGAAAAATAGGCGCTGACGGTGAGTGCAAACGACGTCGCAACCAGCCCTGGCTTCCAGCCGCCATACCAGGCACTAACCATAATGGCGACGGCGAAGACCACGAGCCGGCTTTCGACGACGTCAGCCAGCATGAGTGCCGGGATCAGGGCGAGGGTGATGCTAAGGACGGCGACGCCGTATCGGAGAATAGGCGCCCGAGCCGGGGGGATGTAGCGTGCGCGAAGAAGGGGGAGCTTCAATCGCATGCAATCCAACTTTAGTTCCAAAATAGGAACTCCGCGAGTTACGGGAGTTCATGTGGTTGCTGATGGGTGGGCGCTGGCCATGAGGACAACCACTGCCTCAACTGTTAGCGTGAATTTACAACGAGTTTAGCCTGTGAATTTCGTCGAGCAGCAAAATTCCGGATTTTGTGAATCAAGAGATACACGGGGCGCAACCGCGCCGGATCGTCTTGTTATGGAACGCACATGAACATTGGACTTCTCGGCGGCACCTTTGATCCCATTCACCACGGGCACATCGCCCTGGCGCGAGCGGCGCAGGAGCGCTTCCAACTGGGCTGTATCCATTTCGCCCCGGCCAATATTCCACCTCACAAGCAGCGCCACCCGGTTACTTCCTTTTTCCATCGCTATGCTATGGTTGCGCTGGCCACGCTGAATGAAAAAGCTTTCGTGCCATCGCTACTCGAGGCTCCAGGGGAGGTTGTCGCGACTGAAACCAGTGGCAAGAAGGGTCAGGCTCAGCACACTCAACCCAGCCCCAATTACACCATCGACACCGTGCGACGGCTGAAACAAACTCTGCGCAAGAGTGACCGCCTTTTCTTTTTGATCGGAATCGATGCCTTCCACGATATCGCGATCT
>Ga0307476_10002296_pt1 | contig 11413 bp, 10 predicted proteins | sample atmos_gasesECM2C_2_FD_203314 | JGI IMG/M metagenome (GOLD analysis project Ga0307476, IMG submission 203314) | Hardwood forest soil microbial communities from Morgan-Monroe State Forest, Indiana, United States - atmos_gasesECM2C_05 | ecosystem: Environmental > Terrestrial > Soil > Temperate... | reverse complement strand
TGCCTTCAGAGCGCAGCCTTCACCTCCACGATTGCTGGGCAGTTAACCTACCCGATGCCGACCGACTGGCTCGGTAGCGAGTGCATATTCTGGCAGGATCAGACCAATGTCCTGTCCCCCATTTGGCGTCGGCTGAAGCCTACTACACTCGAGAAGATGGCACAGGAAAGCCCCAATTTCCTTTCTACAGACCCTAATATGCTAGGGAAGCCATCAAAGTACTTCATCATCGGGAGCACCCTCTACATCTATCCCAAACCTCAACTCTCTGGCAGCGCCGATCTGTACATGTACTACCAAGCCAGGGAAATTCCCCTCACCGATCTGTCACAGAATCTCTCTGTTGACGATTCATTGGCGCCAGGGCTCAGGGCGTATATCCTGTGGAAGATGTGGAAGCAGGACCAAGAGGACTCCCTCGCTGAGGAGCAGCACCAGCTTTTCAAGGAAGAGGTCGGATGGGGGATCAAGTGGAAGAACCAACGGATTTTGGACCTCAAGCGAAAGATTGACATCGAGTCGTACATGCCGTTCTCCATTGGCGGCAACAACTATTCAGCCAATGGCTCGATCAATCCGCTTGACTTAAGCTAATGAGGACTATCATATATGGCTAATTTTCCTACAACGATATCGACCAACTCTGAGCTTTACGTGGCTGTTAACGGTGTGCAAACCACTCTAGCACTCTCAGCGCTTATCTCTGATACTGTGCTGACCTTAGTTTCCACCACTTTCTTTCCGCTAACTGGCGCAGTGACAGTAGATAACAACGAGGTAGTATTTTACACAGGAGTCAGCGGTAATACATTGACAGGATGTACGCGAGGAGCGGATGGAACAACGGCCCTTCCACATTCATCTGGTGCAATAGTGGGGCTTACGATAGTCGCTGCCCATCACAACCTCTTAAAGGATGAGATCATAGCTATTGAGACCGCGCTAGGCGCGTCAATGGCCAACGTTATCTCACCTGCCCAGTTGACTTCTGGTCTTGCGACTAAGCAAGACACAGGCCCTTATGTGACGGCATTGACTGGCGATGTGACTGCCAGCGGTCCTGGAAGCGTCCCAGCAACGCTTGCCAATACTGCCGTCACCCCTGGAACCTATACCAATACCAACCTTACGGTCGATGCAAAAGGCCGCATCACTGCTGCCTCCAATGGTAGTAGTGGGGGAAGTGGGATAACGCAACTGACTGGGGACGTTACGGCAGGCCCTGGTAGCGGAAGTCAGGTAGCCTCGATTTCCAATACCACAGTCACTTCAAAGCTCCTAACAGGATATGTGTCTGGCTCTGGCTTGGTGGCCGCGACGGATACGATCCTTCAGGCTATCAACAAGCTTAATGCCAACCAAGCGTTAGGTATCCCAGCTGTTGCATCTATTGCGGGCACGGGCACGGTGACCGCCGACGCATCAGTGGCTTCTGAGTTTACTACGACAGTGTCTGGAACTTTGACGTTAAATGGTCCTGCTAACCCCACAAATGGCCAGAAGGTGGTGTTCCGCATCCTGAACGATGCCTCCCATTCTGTGACATTGGCTACAGGCAGCAACAACTTTCGATTCGGGACGGATATCCCGTCCTATACCAATTCTGTCTCCTTGACAGACTATATCGGGGCGATATGGAATAGCACAGCCTCTAGGTGGGATGTCGTATCAATTAGCCAAGGGTTTTAATATGGCTATATCGTTTGTTCAGTCAACAAATCACGCTCAAACGGGCGGCTCCACCATAACAGTTTCAACTTCAGCATCAGGGACTGGGAACCTATTAGTGATAGCAGCCTCCTTCTACAGCGGGGGCCCAATAACTGGAATAACAGATAACGTGGGGAATATGTACATACAGGTGCCTGGGGTGTACGTGGTGGGTCCCAGCGTCAACGAGACAGTCGATGTCTGGTGTTGTGTCAGCTCTCTTAGCGGGGCCACCAGCATTACGGTCACTTTCACCTCCGCCATAGTCAAAGGGATGGCGGTATTCTTTGAGTACACGGACCCAGGGCACACTTTTTCAGTGGACGCGGGAAGCTATGGGGTAAACGCCACACCTTCTGTAACCACCACGAACTCTGGGGATGTCCTGGTGGCTTGTGCGACGACGGACAACGGCGTAAACTCTGTCAACTCTCCTTGGACTCACTTTGTGGCCCCCTTATTCGGGGTGGGCGCCGCTGATTACATAACCAGCTCTACCGGAGTCTACCCAACGGAGTTTAATACGAACGGTGGAAATGTAGTCTTCGGTATCGCGGCCTTCTCACCTAGCGCAGGACCATCGCGAAAGAAAGAGTCGATGCTCTTAGTTTTTTAAAGGAGACTTATGATAGTCATCATTCCCGCGCTGTATGGCCGCGTGTTATTTAGCAGAACCCTTTACAGCATCGACACATTTGATACCGTCCCCATTCCCGTGTGGATCACAGTGATACAACCAACAGGCACGCCATGGACGGAAGTGCCACAAAGATAATAGAACCCAGGAGACATACTAACATGACCTTCACAGCCACCGACCCAGATAACTTAGAGCACATCCTCACCTCATTCGGGCAGGCACCGTACAATCTCGAGATCAAGACCACGGCGTCCCGCATCTATGACCTGCCATTGGCGCCGCCCCTGACCGACGACATCATGAACATCGCCCACACTTCCGATAGCACGGGGTCCTTAACCGTGGTCGGAGTAGCCATCGCGATAGGCGACATGTGCTCCTTCGTGTTCTCGCCCACGACAAGGTCCTGGTATGCGTCCACCGCTGGCCTTGGAAGTGGCATCACGCAGTTGACTGGAGATGTCACGGCTGGCCCAGGCTCGGGAAGTCAGGCGGCCACTATATCCGCTGGTGCTGTGACGAACACGACAGTATCACCCACCGCTGCGATCGACTTCTCTAAGCTTGCCGCCCTTCCATCTGCCGACATCTTGGTGGGAAATTCAGGAAACGTGGCCACTGCCGTTCCTCTGATCGGGGATGCCACCTTAGACGATACGGGGGCTCTGACTCTTATAACTGTCAATAGCAATGTCGGCTCCTTTACTAGCGCCAACATAACGGTTGATGCAAAGGGCCGCATTACGGCTGCTGCAAACGGCAGTGGTGGGTCTTTCACGCCTTCGGCCCAGTTCCAGGTGGGCAATGGCTCATACGTTGCTCAATCATCTTTTGCAGATACAGTGGTAACCCTGGCATTCAGCATGGCAGATGCTAGCCACAAGGTAAAAGTCTCAGTCACTGGGGGTTTGTACAAGGACGCTGTACTAGACGCCGCTTACCTAACTCTCGCAGTGGACGGAACGAATATCGGTCATGCGAGCGACGGGCTTACTAAACTAGACGAGCAGTTTATGACAGCCGCGCAGGCCATCACTGTTCCCGCAGGATTTACGGTTTTGTACGCGCCTGGGGATACGGCCTCTCATACGTATACGGCGCAAGTGCGGTCAGAGTCGTCTAGCAGGGTGCTGTTTCCTTCAGCCTATGGCACAATGGTTATCGAGGAAATAGTTTAAAAACAAGTGAGGAAATAAATGAACAAGCAATCAGTGCTTCTGCCTGGCGCCCAAGGCACTTGGGACTCCTACATAAGCAAGTACCAGCCCGACTCGCAGAAGGTCCTGGACAACATGTTCACGGCCAACTCCAAGAACTTCCTTACGGACCAGACGGGCATGATAGACAAGCGTCAGGGCGGCGTGACATGGAACCGTACATCCTTCTCGGGCCCCGCCAGGGATTCCTATGACGCAATATTCGAGTCTGGGGCACAGCACTACCTCCGTGTGGGGCAGGGCATCCTGTCAGCCTCCACGGGCAATGGCATATTCACCACCATACAGTCAGGATTCGCCACCTTTGGAAACTTCGAGTTCGCCACGTACCAGGACCGCGTGTACGGGGACAACGGCATAAATCCAGCTATTGTCTATGACACAATAACGAGCTACGGCGGGGTGACCTACCCCTTCACGACGGGCATGACGAAGCCCATGGGCGCGCAGCCGCCCCTGACCGCCCCAGTGTCGCATACGCCAACTTCTGGCGGATCGATACCAGTGGGGCCGCACAGATATGAGGTGACCTTCATGTACTACGGGTCCGAGGAGAGCAACGGCTCTCCGGCCTCGGCGGTACAGACAACGACCTCCGGCTTCCAGACAATTTTGTTGACAAGCGTCCCGATCGGCGGATATGGCGTGACGGCTCGGAACATCTATCGTGACAACAACGATGGCGTGTTTCTTCTCTTGGACACGATCAACGACAATACGACGACTACATACACGGATACGCTAGCGCAAGGGTCGACACCAACACCTATCCCAACGGACAATGGAACGCCGCCGACATTCAGTAAGATCGCCCTGTGGCTGGACTCGCTATGGGTTGCCCCGACGGGAAACACGAACACCCTCGTGTACAGCAATGCGGGCTCGCCCGATATATTCGCTGGGAACAACTTCGTGCGTTGCCAGAGTGACGACATCATCACGGCTATAGTGGTGTACAATGGCACACTCTACGTGTGGGGCCTCCACTCGTTCGGGAGCATCCAGGGAACGACGCCGGACACCTTCTACTACTACAATATATCCAACACCATAGGGTGCACGGACAACCGATCGATACAGATTCGATCCGTCGTGTCGATCCCGACGCTCTGGTGGCTGAGCAGCAAGGGAATTTACTTCTCCAACGGGTACACCGTGGAGTATGGGTCAGACTTGATCCAGGACCTCGTCAACCTTCAGCTGTCGCAGGTCAACTACACACTTGGTACGAACGTTCAGAATTCCCAGGCCCAGTACGCTGGCGATACGTACACTCCTGGGATCGACATCATGAGCATCCCTGGCACGATCACCACCTTGGAGCCGGAGGCCGACTATAGCCAGACGTCGGACTGGCTTGGTGGGTCAGTGGTAACGAATCTCAAGACTTCCGATTCCAACTTTGCCGAGGCGCCGACTCAATTTGCTCCAACGCTTGCTTCAGGCGTATATGGTGGACAAGCTGAGCCTGACGGGTCTGGAAATAACATAACGCTTATCCCATTCTCGGGATTTACGGGAGATTCAAGCACCACCTTCACTAATGCCGAGGGACCAAGTGACGGGTCACAATGGAGCGTGGGACAGCCGTTCTTTGTTCCTTCAAATGGCACTCTCACTAGTGTGACGGTGTTTGTGGGCAATTTTGGAAGTTCTGGTACCGACACCGCCCGCATAATGGTATGGGCCACTACAGCAGGGCATCCAGGGACTGTTCTCTTCACAGGAACTACGCAGAATGTGGGAAGCGCAGGAAGCTTTATGAGCGATACTCCCAATATTAGCTTGTCAACGGGAACTGAGTATTGGCTAGGCTATCAGAACATAACACAGGCTGGGCCTGGCGCGGCTGGCGCTGTCTATGGAAATACCACTTTTACATTGGCAACAGCCAATAGCTCCTCGGCGCTTTGGAATGCCCAAGGTGGGGTGTACAAGCCCATAAACATTGGATTTGGCAATCCCACGATTGTGACAATCCGGTGTTCCTACGTCTTTTCGCCAGTAGCAACCCCTGCCACAGGGACATGGGCTTCACCGATCTATGATAGTGGCGTAGTGAGTGGTGCCATTCCAAACACGTTGACCATTACTGCAACGTACCCAATGAACACCTCTTCAAGCATAACGGTTTATACGTCAGCCAGTGCAAGCATGACCAGTCCGAATACTCAGACATTTGTCAATCTCAATGGCACTGTGAGCTTGTCACTTACAGGTTTGGAGTTCTGGCAAGTAGTGATAACTGTTAGCACAACGGATAACCGCGATGTGCCACTTGTCAGCGCGCCAGTCATTGTCTTTAGTACCATGGCCGTCTGGGTGTCTCAGCCCATCAATGCCACATCGGACAATACAGGATGGGACACATTGACATTCACTGGCAATGTGTCCATGGGAACAAGCATTACTATCGCTATTGCGACATCTCCTGACAACATAACATACAGCAGTTTTGGGCCAATTGGAAGTGCCTTGACTGAGCCGTGGGCCAAGATTCAATTTATCCTGACCACAGATGCTGGGGACACGATAAGCCCGTCCCTATCGGAGATCACGCTGACTTGGAGCTTGACCTCAACGATAACAAGCAGCCCGATCGACACGGGAACGGTGCCTTCTGGGTTCAGCACGATGCAGTTCGTTCAGAGCAATGCCCCAGCGGGGGCGGTGACGATGTACATCCGCACTGCCACGACGGCCCTCGGGCTTTCCAGCGCCACTTATGTGCTGGTGCCGAATGGAACCTTTCCCAACCTGACGCCGGACGAGTTCGTCCAGTGGAAGCTAGTCCTGATGTCAAGCGTAAACAACGATCCGCAGATCACCTCCGTGACAGTCAACTGGTTCATTGGTACTGGGACGGTGGGCGTGCGCGTGGCCAGCCTGTTCTACAACAAGACCTATTACCTGTCCGTGGCGACGATCGGGGCCACGGCGAACGACACCCTCATACAGCTTGACCAGTTCGGGAAGTGGCGGATACAGAAGGACAACTCAGTAGGAACTCTTTTGCTTTACTTCAACACCCTTTATTTCTCGGACGGGGTGAACGGGAACATCTACAATGGATTCATCGCCCCGACCGACAATGGAACTCCCATCGTCATGGATGTTAGAACGAAGGCGTGGCATGAGGCCGATGACATATTCCTCAAACTGCCTCGAGGCCTGAAGGTCACCGGCCTTCATACTGGCACGCTGATCCACGCGTACTACTCGATGGACCGTGGCAACACGTGGGTGGAGATGTTCAACGAGATGGGAGCATTCGGGTACCAGACGACCACGAGCGGCCTTGAATTCGTCACCCTGTTCGTGCCGGACGCCGACACCCTGGCCCCTGGGCGCACTCTGATGTTCAGGCTGGTGTCTCCTGATATGTTCCCGTGCTCCATCATAAATTTTGAGCCGACCATGTACTCCCGAAAGGGACGTTATTTGAGTGGGGGACTATAATGGCTAAGTCGCAGATCAACAAGGTCAACCCGCCTATCCAGTCCGATAGGCCGTCATTGACGGACTACTCGCAGAATATCCAAGGGAACATGGTGATCCTCTTTCAGTCTGCGCACGACCACCTTGTGCTGACTGACAATCCATCGTCCAAGGAAGGCTCGATTCAAACGATTTCAATTGTGGATAACGGAACATCGGTTTACTTGGTAGCAAAAACGTCGAGAGGATGGTTCAAGAGTCCGGCGTTCACGGCACTTTAAGGAGACAAACATGGGCGCAAACTTAGGAGCGGTAATCGCGGGGCTAATCAACAATGGGCAGTCCCTGCCTACCGTCGATATCCAAAATCTTTTAAACACAATCCAGCAGAACCAACAGGGGAACAACCAGATCATCAACCAGCTGCCTGCCAACATGCAGGCGCTGTACTCCCAGTACGCGGGCGCCCTGGGCGGGGCTGGAAACACCCTACAGAACACCACGCAGGGTATAGGACAGAATCTTTTAAGCTCCACGCAGAACCTCTACGGACCGAACAACCCCGCCGTTCAAGCCACCCTAGCGGCCCTCAAGCAGAACGACTACTCCACGCTCCCTGGGACGCTGACGAACCTTAAGGCCAACCTGGCAGCGACGGGCGGCCTCAACCGAGGCGGAGCGGCCAATGCCATCACCAAAGCCACGCTGGCTCCCGCCACGCAGTTCTCCAGCCAAGCAGGAACCGTGCAGGGACAGCAGCTTCAGGCCCAACAGCAGAACGTTCAGCAGGCCCTTAACAAGATTGCCTCACTTGATGACCAGACGGCGCAGAGCTTGTTCGGCATGTCGAAGGAGCAGGCGACGCAGATTCTCACTGGCGGACGCCAGGACCTTCAGATGCAGCTCTCCGACTTAATCAACAGCAACAACCTGGCCACGAGCCAGACGCTCGGCGCACAAGGCCTGGCGGACCAGAACGCCTACCAGAACGCCGTGACGCGTAACTCGCAGCAGGCGGCGGTCGTCAATGGCCTTACCAACCTGGGCGTCGACGCCTTCGCGGGTGGGTTTGGAGGTGGAGGAGCCTCATCGGGCGCGATGACGTTCAACCCTCTCACCATGAGCACGCCAACAGGCGATAACGCGAACCCAGCAAACTACGGAATTGGGCAGTAAGTGAGGACTATGTATGGCCGATAATTTTAATGTGTCAACTACACAAAGTCAGGCTAATGAGGCAGGTGGCCTAGACAGCAACAATCCGGCGATGACCTACGTGGACTTCGCCCACCAGATCGCCAATAACGCCGCCACGCAGACCGAGCAGCAGCAGGCCATACAGAACGCTGCCCTCATGCTTCAGCAGAAGAAGCAACTCGCCGCATCGGGCGTTAACCTGACCCCAGAAGCTACCAACTTCCTCCCAATAAACGAGGCTGTGGGGGAGCTCAAGGCGGCTGGCGTGGACGACGACACGATTCAGCAGTTCGTCGACTCACTCAATGGCCAGCAGATGGTCAACCGCGCATCGATCGACACGATCATCCGCAAGAAGATGCTGAGCAGCAAGCTATCAGTGGCTGGCAAGGCCTTCAAGACCACGGACGACATCCTCCTTCCCCCTGGGACCAATGCGGGGGACCTAAACCTCGTGCCAGACCCCACGAGGCCTGGCATCGGCCACGTCCCGTCGAACGGCGAGTACCAAGTCTCCATAGACCCCCAGTCAGGACAGCCAACGAGCTACATCGCGCTTGGCGAGACGCCTCCTGAGAAGCCCAACACCAAAGGAGCTGACCAGCTTCAGAAGCGCCAGACGGACCTGGTCAAGCTCATCGCCAAACAGCTTGAGGCACGGCGCGGCAACTGGCTCAGCCAGGGGCTCTACCGCTGCTCAGTCGCCCTTCAGAAATTGAACAACACGCCGTTCATGACAAAGCAGGACCTGTACCAGATCGCTCAGGACGTGGCGTCCATATTCACGGGAGGCGTGCCGACCGAGGAAGAAATTCAGATGTCCTCGTACCACACATCCTTGAATAGCTTGCTGGATAGCCTTACTTCCTTAACGGGAAAAGTTTTTGGACTTCCGCTTCAGGACATACGGTCCAAGCTGATGAGCATCGTGCAGCCCCTCTACCAAGAGATGATTGAGCGCTTCACTAATTTGATGGACCTCTACGGCCAAGGATATCCTGATGTCATCCAGGCCAACCCAGACTGGTGGGACCAGACGAAGCAGAAGGCCCTTCATGCGGCGGAACACCAGCAAAGCATAGGCTCAGCGCTCACGACTGGTGGCAATCTGATGCCTATTGGAAAGGCCACACCCGAGGCGACTCCTGCCGCTTCGGCTGCTCCATCAGCCACGCCTGCGCAGCCAGTGGCTACTAATGCTGCACCAGCACAACCTACAGCTAATCGACCGGCGCTACAGGATATCTTCGGAGCCCCCTAATGGCAACAGCAAAGCAGATACTCGATGCCCGCGCGGCAGGGTACTCGGACGCTGAGATTGCTCAGCACCTTGGCGGTCAGAGATACCAGAAAGCAAAGGATGCTGGCTACTCGGACCAGGAAGTCATAAACCACTTTTTGTCACCAGGCGACCAGACCCTCCTTGGGAACATGTCCTCGGCCAGCGGAAAAGGCCCCTTGGACGAGCTCTCGCAGGCCAGCGGGGACGTGGGAAGGATGGTTGAGGCTGGCGGGGCTGGTCTCGCAGACCTTGGATCCTCGATCAGTATGGTTCCCGACCCCGCGGCGCCCAGTCCATCAGCGGCGCTCAGCCAGGCTACCTCGGATATCGCCAACGTGGAGCAGGGACAGCCTCCCACGAGCACGGCAGGCTCCATTGGAAAGACTATAGGATCATTTTTCACGCCAAATCAGATAGCCTTGCAGGCTTTGGGAGGGGCAGTTGCTAAGCCGATAGCGACCGGCCTTGGAAATGTGGCCACTCCGGTCATAAAAGGCCTCGTGAATGCATTCCCAAAGATTTCAGATGCCCTCGGGGCGTCCCCAGAGGCCGTCTCGGCCCTTGCGGAGAACCCAGGGGCCGTGTCAACAGCCAAATCGCTGCCAGAAACGGCCCAGGACGTGGCCGGAACGGTGCAGGGGCTTAGCGAGCAGGGCATGGACATTGCCTCAGCTGGCAAGGCGGCGCTCAGCGACACCACACCAGTGGTCGGGCTGCGCGACAAGCTCATGAACTACGCGGCAAACATCGCTAAGGGACCGGCGGCAGATGAGGCCGACCAGGCGGCAGCGGACTACGTGTCAAAATTTGCTAAAAACCTCGAATTAAACCCCTCTGAGTCGGATATAGGCGAGATGATAGACGATTTGGACGAAAAAATCAACACGAAGTACAACAAAGCCAATCCTGGGCCGACGGCTGAGGCCAAGATAGGCATAAGGCGCATGCTTTCCCAGGCATTACAGGGCCAGAACCCACAGTACGCCAAAGCTATGAGCCAATCAGCGGCCACTTTCGAGCCCACGGAGGCCCTGAGCAAGTCGTTTGGCGTGGAAGGCGGAAATCCGTCAGATCGGACGATTAACGCTCTCCGAAACAAGAGCACGCCCGACGCGTTGGCCACCCAGAGGGCGCTAGGAGCCATTCCAGGCCTCTCGAACACGATTTCAAGCGCCGTGGCCAGGGACGCGCTCCAAAAGACGCTCCTGGGCAAGCTCGGGCTGTTCCTGGCGCCAAAGATAGGCGGGGCAATGCAGGGCGGCGTCCAGGCCCTCCCGATAGCGGGGAATGCGGCTGTGCAAACCGTGCAGGGCCTCACTCAGTAACGCAGGATTTGAAAATCAGGGGGTAAAACCCCAAAAAGGAGCTATATCATGAAATTATACGAATTGATGCTAAAAGGGTCCAAGATGGGCCCGCAGGTGTTCGGCACGTGGTCTGACGGTGGCAACGGGACCTGCGCCATGGGCGCCATAATGCTGGGCTGCGGCCTGATGCAGTACAACGAGTGGTACCAGTCGCTTTCGGTAGTTCGGTCACAGTTCCCAGAGCTGTCGGTGCCCACCACCTGCCCAGTCGAGGGCTGCTTCAGGGCGCACCACGGCATGAACCTTATGGACGTGATCATGCACCTTAATGATTTTCACACGTGGAGTCGACAGCGGATCGCGGAGTGGCTGTGCGGGAGCAAGATAACGGCCCCCAAGGGCACAAAGAAAGTCGCGGTGGGAGCGTAATATGAAACTCAGCTATGAGAAGCGGAAGCACCTTAAGAAGTCAAGCTTCGTGTTCCCAGGGAAGCGGAGCTACCCAATCGAGAACATGAGCCACGCCAGGAATGCCCTGGCACGCGTGGCCCAGCACGGGTCGCCTTCCGAGCAGGCTCGGGTCCGCGCCGCCGTCCACAAGAAGTTCCCCTCGATCGGGCAC
>Ga0307476_10002295_pt1 | contig 11414 bp, 7 predicted proteins | sample atmos_gasesECM2C_2_FD_203314 | JGI IMG/M metagenome (GOLD analysis project Ga0307476, IMG submission 203314) | Hardwood forest soil microbial communities from Morgan-Monroe State Forest, Indiana, United States - atmos_gasesECM2C_05 | ecosystem: Environmental > Terrestrial > Soil > Temperate... | reverse complement strand
GGCTGAGATCACAACACGTGCGGACCGAGCCGAACTGACGCGGCGGGTGGAGCGTGCCGAAAAACTTCTGCAGAAGGGTAAGGCTGCTGAAGCGCTGGAAGAATATCTGCTGGTCCTGCGGGACGACCCGGAAAACGATAAGGTGGGTGAACTGGCGGCGGACCTGTGTCTGTCCCAGAACCGGGGCCGCGATGCGGTGCGGCTGCTGGGCGAGTTGTTTGAGCGGCAGGTGAATGCTGGAGATGCCACGCGGGCCAGCCTGACTTATAAGAAACTGGCGCGGCACGGTAGTCCGACGTGGCAGCAGAAATTCCGCTTCGGACAGCTGCTGGAAGGATCGAACAAAAAGCTGGCAGTGGGCACGTATGAATCCGCATTGAGCGATTTGGCCAAGCTCGAAGACAAGAAGGATGCATTGCCGGTGCTGGCGCGGTTAGTAACGCTGGAGCCGATTCAAGCAAATTTGTTGCGGCTTGCGGAACTTTCTTCTGAGCTGGGGGAAAGCAAGGCTGCGGCGGTAGCTTTCAAGCGTGTAGCGCAACTGACGACCGCCGAGGGGGGCGATCCTGCGCAGTGGTACGAGCGGGCATATCAGGAAGATTCCTCCGATGAAGTGATTGCGCTGGCCTACGGGAAGAGCCTGCTTGGCCAGGGACAGATTGGGGCTGCGATCTTCATTCTGGAACCCCAGGTAAATGCGGGCAAGACTTCGCCGGAGTTGCGCGACATTTATGCGGAGGCTTTGCTGGCCGCGGGAAGATATGCCGATGCTGAGCCCCTGGTGTGGCAGCAGTTTGAGCAGAATCCCAACCGGATGTCGCAGGTAACGGCGCTGATCGGGCAGTTGGTGGATGCGGAACAGGATGATGCCGCAGTATCGCTGGCGCGCAAGCTGGGACAGTTTCAGGCGAAGCGCGGGGAGCGGCGACAGTTTGTAGTGGTGATGCAGGATATCGCGTCGACGCGGCGGGCATCTCCCGTAATGCTGGAGTTTCTCAGTGAACTCTTCAACGCCTCCAACCGCGAGGGGGATTACTGCCAGACATTGTTAAAGCTTTTCGACGTGTATTGCAGCACAGCGGAGTTCTCCAAAGCCGCGGAGTGTCTGGACCGGGCGGCGGAGGTGGATCCTTACGAGTCGGGACACACGAAGCGTTTGGAGATGTTGAAGGGAAAGATTGAAGATAAGAAATTTGAGGCGATTGCCTCACGATTTACTCCGGTAAGTAAGCCGACCACCGAGGCTGCGCATGAGGTCGAAGCAACGCTGGGGGCTTCGACGCTGCAGGATCTCATGTTGCAGGCCGAAATCCTGGTGCAGTATGGAATGCGCAACAAGGCCGTGGAGCGGCTGCAGAGAATTCAGGAGCTATTTCCACGGGAAGAAGAACGCAACGAAGATTTGCAGCGGCTTTATCTTTCTGCCGGCGTAACGCCGAGCTATGCCGGGGCCGCGCCCAGGGCGGCGGTGGTGGTGGCGCCAGCGGCGCCGCTTCCTGCTGTTCCGGTTGTGCCGCCGGCGCCGGATCCAGCGGCGGAGATGCGCAACGTGACCCGCGTCGCGGAGATCACGCGCAAGCTGTATCACCAGACGACGGCTGCGTCGGTGCTGACGACGGCGGTTAACGAAATCGGCGCACATTGGGAAGTATCGCGCTGCGTGGCGATGATGCGCACGCCGGGCTCGACGCCCACTGCGGTGCAGGAGTTTTGCAGCAGGGGAGTGAAAGCTGGCAGTTCTGGAGCGATCAAGGAAGTGATGTGCGCCTTGCAGGATTTGTCTTTGTCCTCGCCTTCGAGCGAGCCCGTGATCGTCGCGGACGCGCAGAGGTCGGCAGAGCTGCAGGGAGCACGTAATGCGGTGGCCGAATTGGGCGCGATGGCGGTGATGGCGCTTCCCTTGAGCAACGGGGACGATTCAGTCGGGCTGCTGGCGCTTTTGCACAACAAACCGCGAGCCTGGCCGCAAACCGATGCGGTGGTGCTGAAGACGTTGGCCGACCAGATGGTGATTGCGCTGAACAACGCGGGTCTGCGCCGGCTGGTGAAAAATCTTTCGGTGACCGACGAGAAGTCAGGCCTGCTGAAGCGGGGTTCTTATCTGGATTTGCTGCTGGCAGAGAGCAAGCGGGCGGCGCAAAACGCGTCTCCGCTTTCCGTGCTGCTGCTGCAGTTCGGGCGTAGCGCTGCGTTGCTCAAGGAATATGGTGAGGCCGCGATTGAAGCCGTGATGGAAAAAATTGGGCAACAGTTCGCGGCCAATATCCGCACCAACGATCTGGCGTTTCGCTACGATACGACGACCATCGCGCTAATTCTCGGGGACACGGCGGAGAAAGAGGCACTGCTGGCGGTCGAGAAATTGCGCAAGGTAATTGCTGGGGTGAGATTGCCGATTAAGGATGAGTCCGCCAAAGGCCACTCGCTGGAATTTTCGGCGGGCCTGGCCGAGGCGGTGGTGCGGGAGAGCTACGATCCCGTCGACATTGTGACGGAAGTGATTAATCGCGCCGAGCATGCGCTGGCGACTTCTCTGGTGCAGGGGCCGGGGAAGGTTGTGGCGCTGGGAGCGGCACTGGCCGCGGGAGCGGTGGCGTAAGAATCCTCGCATGGGGTAGACCACTCCCCGGTGAGCAACGATACCGCGGAAGTTGACATGGAAGACGCGGATGCGGGGACAAGCGATGGCTCTCTGAGCTATTCGCCACCGCCTAGAAGCGAGGCGTACAAGACTGCGTTGGTGTTTCACTTCGTGCTTGCTCCTACCCACCAGACGATGTTCCGCACAGATGGGAATGCAACTACAAGCAAAGAGGAGTGGACAGGTCGCACATGGAATGGCAGATAAAGGAGCCTGCTGGTTAGCCATGGACAACCGTGAATACCGCCATCCGGTGCGTGCTCGAAAGGCGCGAGCCGGCTACCGATCCGGTGATGAGAGAACGCCGGCGGGACTTTAGCCAGACTACTGAAGCTGCATTAAAGGATACTAGCGCAGGGCGTCGTTAGCTCATCCTCCGCTCCTCAGGCGCCAGTCTCGCCAAGAGAGTACGGAAATTCCCTACTCGGCAATCCGGGCAAATGGCAACCCGCACCTAACGCAAATGGCTCATACACTGAAATGAGCCATAGTCCAGCGTATTCCAGTGGAGCGAACTGTAGTCAAACTTCCTTTCGCGCTGCTACACTAACCAGTTTGACCATCACTTTTATTCCGCTCTGAGAGCGCGTCGGTAAGGAAATCATGTTGAAACCGGGAGATATCGCTATTGTAAGCGGGGCGCGCACGCCCTTTGGCCGCTATTGCGGCAAGTTGAAAGATTTCAGCGCACAGGAATTAGGCGCGGTTGCTGGCAGGGGGGCAATCGAGCGGGCGGGGATCGATGCCAAGGAGTTCGATCACGCGGTGTTTGGCAACGCGCAGCAGACTTCGGGGGACGCGCTCTATGGGGCGCGGCATGTGGGATTGCGCGCCGGACTGCCGATTGAGACTCCGGCGCTGACGGTGAACCGGCTGTGCGGCTCGGGAATGCAGGCGATCGTGAATGCGGCGCAGATGATTCAGTTGGAGGAGGCGAAGATTGTGCTGGCGGGCGGGATGGAAGCCATGTCGCAGGCTCCATTTGTGATTCGCGGGCGCGACGGATTTACACTCTCTCCCGGCGGCAAGCTGGAAGATTCGCTGATGGTGGCGCTGCTCGATAGCTATTGCGGGTTGTACATGGCGAACACGGCGGAGTTATACGGCGAGCAGCAGGGAATCACGCGACAGGCCCAGGATGAGTTCGCGCTGCGCTCGCAGCAGAAAGCCGATGCGGCCTATAAAGAAGGACGCATTCAGGAAGAGTTGGTTCCGGTGCCACTGCGAAATTCGAAAGGCGAGGCTATGGGAGAATCGCTCACCGAGGATGACCACCGCCGTCCGCAGACCACGATGGAGGGTTTGGCAAAACTAAAAGCTGCGTTCGGCCAAGGCTCAGGAAAGCCCGGCACGGTGACTGCCGGAAACGCCAGCGGCATTGTCGATGGCGCGGCCGCGGTAGTGCTGATGTCGCTCGAAGAAGCGCGCAAGCGCAGCATCGAGCCGCTGGGCCGCATTGTGAGCTGGGGCATTGCCGGAGTGGAGCCCAAGGTGATGGGGCGTGGTCCGGTGCCTGCGACGAAGTTGGCGCTGCAGAAGGCCGGGCTGTCGCTCGACTACATTGATCTGATTGAAGTGAATGAAGCGTTCGCGGCCCAATATCTTGCAGTTGAGAAGGAGTTGGGATTAGACCGCGAGAAGGTTAATGTGAACGGCGGGGCGATTGCATTGGGGCATCCGCTGGGCGCTACCGGGACGCGACTGGTGGTTACGCTGCTGTACGAGTTGCGTCGGCGGAAGAAAAAGTATGGGCTGGCTACAGCTTGCATCGGCGGCGGGCAGGGAATTGCGATGATCGTGGAGAGTATGAACTGAGATGATCGCGGCGCAGAATCGCTTCCCTTGGTTGCGCTGGGGTGATAAAGGGCCTCATCACTGCTTGTCCGACGCTCGCACGTCAGGTTCCCGGTCGACGGTTTACCTTTGCCCTAAATGCAGAGCAGAAACTGGATCGAGGGGGCTGATTTTGGGAAACATGTTGGCAGCAACTCCCCGAATCGGATGTACCAGGACCGCCCAGCGGTTGAGCGTGAGCAAATTTGTATATGAAGGAAGCAATCATGGAAATCCGTAAGGTTGGCGTGCTCGGTTGTGGCCTGATGGGTTCCGGCATTGCGCAAGTCTGCGCAACGGCCGGTTTCGATGTAACGGTTCTAGAAGTCGATCAGAAATTCCTCGACAAAGGCTTTGCCGGGATCGAGAAATCCCTGGCGAAGTTTGCCGAGCGTCCGGTCGAGAAGGGCGGAATCACGCCGCAGCAGAAAGAAGAGATCCGCGTGCGGCTCAAAGGGACGACGAACAAGGCGGACCTGGCTGATTGCGACATTATTATTGAGGCCATTATTGAGAATGTGGAAGAGAAGAAGAAGATGTATGCGTCGCTCGATAGCGTGGTCAAGAAGGCCGCGATCTTCGCTTCGAACACGTCCTCGATTTCGGTGACCGAGCTTTTGACTGCGGTGAAGCGGCCGGAGCGGTTCATTGGGCTGCACTTTTTCAATCCAGTGCCGCTGATGAAGCTGGTGGAAGTGGTGCGCACGATCGCCACGGCCGACGAGGTTTACCAGACGGCCTACGAGTTTGGCAAGAAGTTGGGCAAGGTACCGGTGCGCACATCGGATAAAACAGGATTCATCGTCAACCGGCTGCTGGTGCCGTATTTGCTTGATGCCATCCGCGCGTATGAAGAAGGTGTGGGGTCTATTGAAGACATTGATAACGCGATGAAGCTGGGATGTGGTTATCCCATGGGGCCGTTTACGCTGCTGGATTTTGTGGGGCTCGATACTACCTACTACATTACGCACGTGATGTATGACGAGTTCAAGGAGCGGCGGTTTGCGTCGCCTCCGCTGCTGAAGCGGCTGGTAATGGCGGGATGGTACGGGAAGAAGACTGGTAAAGGGTTCTACGATTATTCGGACCCGAATAGCCCGAAGGCGAATAAACTGTAGAATCGTTTTCTACTAACATAGAACTCCATGTTCAGACGGAGAAAAACCGACCGGATGCCGGGCGAAGGCGGTCCACAGGATGTGGAAATCTATCGCCGCGCATGGCACAGCTATGTCGCACGGCGGAATCTGGTGCTGGTGCTGTTTGCGAGTTTCGTGTTTCTGGGTTTGATGCTTGGGAAGCTAAAACTGGGCGAACCTGCCGATTTTGCGATTCTTTTGGGCTGGATGGGGGTTTACCTGGCGGGCGCGTGGTGGCTTACGGAATGGAAGTGTCCGCGCTGCGGGAAAATATTTGGAAACCGGTTGTGGACCAAGCGCTGCATCAGCTGCGAGTTGAGCAAGGACGACGTGGCGGCGGTGGCGCAAAAAAAACAATAGCTCATCGAGAATAAATTTCCTTCCGATGACCCGACGCGCAGAATTAGCACGACGAATCGGTCAGGCTCCGGGGAACAGATAAGGCGGTAGTCTCCAGCGCCCTACTTCCAGAACTCGCTTAGCGTGCCTCGGAACCTTGCGCCGATTTGCCGCGGGTTATCGAGTTTCCCGATTCGTTGGCAGAGAAACTTGAGAATGCGGCGGGCGACAGGTTTATCCGGCTTATTGAGTTCTCGTTGCGCCGCGGGCTCAATCTCAAGCGTCCAGTTTTGTGTCGAGGCCAGAGCGGCGCATTACTTTTTCGAGTGGAATGGAGCGGCTACGGCCCGAGCGCACGGCTTTCAGCCGCTTCTCTGCGAGGTAAGAGTCTTCGAGCTCGACGCGATGTTGAAGGATTGCTTCGCGCGCGCAGTATGTCTTGGTGCGGGCGGTAGGCTTGGCGAGGCGCCCTAGGCGTTTTGCGATGTTGTCGGGAAGGCGAATGGCCAGCATGGCAGTCACCGTAAGTGCTACACAACTATAGCGGTCCGAGGTCTTTGATGTGAATGGAATGCGGAGCAGTCAACGTGATCTTTCACAGCGTCCCACGTCGGCTTTCGCAAAAGAGCGCCCCGGCTATGGGCTTGTAGTAGGGATGGTCGTCGCTTTTTTGCCCGGTTTTTGACCAAGCTTATTGCGGTTCTCTTATACTTATTGATTCTGGAGCGGCCTGGGAGCCTCGGCGCCTTACGAACTTCGTCTTCTATGCAGTAGTGACTTGCTTTCCTCCTGGCCAGGTTCGAAAGGCGAAACCGGTCGGAGCAAAACCGTCCGCGTTCCAACAACATAAATCCGTTGCAGATTAATTTATGAACTTCGAAAACATACTCCTCGAAAAGAAAAACTCGATTGCCTACGTCACCGTGAACCGGCCGAAGGTTTTGAATGCGCTGAACATGGCCACCATGGAGGATCTGCGCGCAGCGTTTCATGACATTAAGAATGATGCGGCCATTCGCGTTGTCATTCTTACTGGCTCGGGGGAGAAGGCGTTTATTGCGGGCGCTGACATTGCGGAGCTGGCCAAACACGATGCGGTCTCCGGCAAGGAATATACGCATCGCGGGCAGAACGTTCTGAACTTGATTGAAAATCTCGGGAAGCCAGTGATCGCGTGCATTAACGGATTTGCGCTGGGTGGTGGGTGCGAGATTGCGATGGCTTGCACGATGCGACTTGCGAGTGAGAACGCTAAGCTGGGGCAGCCTGAAGTGAAGCTCGGAATTATTCCGGGCTATGGCGGGACGCAGCGTTTGCCGCGACTGGTGGGCAAGGGCATTGCGATGCAGATGGTGCTGGCGGGCGAGATGATCACGGCGCAGGAAGCCCATCGCATCGGATTGGTGAATGAGGTCACGGTCGCGGCTGAGTTGATTCCGCGGGCGGAGGCGATCGCGGCGAAGATCATCGCGAATGCGCCGCTGGCGGTGCAGTACTCCATGGAGGCCGTGAACAAGGGTATGGAGATGACTTTGAGCGAGGGATTGTATCTGGAGGCGGTTTTGTTTGGCGTGGCTTGCGCGACTGAGGATAAGAAGGAAGGGACGACGGCGTTTCTGGAGAAGCGGGCAGCTCAGTTTAAGGGGAAGTAAGTCAAAGGCTTTACCATACGGTATTAACAGCGAATTCGCCACGGAGACAACCGGCCACGGAGAAGAAAGACCATAAGGATTTTGTTGTGGAAGTTCTGCCTGAGGCGCAGTTCCGCGCGATTGAAGGGACGCTAAGCGCTTCCGGCCGGCGCTTTGCGATTGTCGTCTCCCGCTTCAATGCGTTTATCACTGAGAGGTTGTTGCTGAGCGCGATTGATGGATTGGCGCGCTCGGGCGCAGACAAAAAAAATATTGAACTGGTACGCGTGCCGGGGGCGTTTGAGATTCCATTGGCGGCGCGGAAGCTGGCGGAGACAAAGAAGTACGACGCGGTGATTTGTCTCGGTTGTTTGCTGCGGGGAGATACTGCGCACTATGACGTGATCGTAAACGAAGTGACGCGCGGGATTGGACAGTCGGCACAGGAGACTGGCGTGCCGCATGCGTTCGGTGTACTTACTTGTGAAAACTTGGAACAGGCGATCGATCGCGCTGGATTGAAGATGGGGAATAAAGGGTTCGAGGCGGCGTTGGCGGCGGTGGAGATGGCGTCGCTGGGCCGAGCGATCAGCCCTCAGCCCTCAGCTGTCAGCAAGAAGCAGGTTCCTCCGCCTCGCTCCGCGAATCCTCGGAATGACAAGCCCAAGGGCGTCAGGGTCAAGACGAAGCGGCGCAGGTAACCTTCCTACAGTAAACTGGCAACGGGCACTCGCGGCTGGCAATTTCTTCATGGGTACGCGTCGTAAATCTCGCGAACTGGTTCTGCAGATGTTGTTTCAGGCGGACATGGGCAAGCAGACGGTGGACCACGTGCAGCGCACGTTTTGGGCGGAACATGCCGGGGCCAGCGCGGACGTGCGCGGCTTTGCAGAAGATTTGTTTCGGGTGGCGACCGACCGCGGGGCGGAGATCGACAAACTGATCGAGCGCCACGCGGAACACTGGCGCATGGAGCGCATGGCGGCGGTGGATCGTAATCTCTTGCGCGCGGGGGTCGCGGAGTTTCTGGCCTATCCGGAGACGCCGCGCGCGGTGGTGATCAATGAGTCGCTGGAGATCGCGAGGAAATTTTCCAGTCTGGAATCCGTGCAGTTTGTAAATGGAGTGCTCGACAGCGTAGCCAAGGAACTGCAGAAGCCGGCATAAGGTAAAAGTTACCTCGGGGGTAACCAAGGCCCGGATCTTGGCGGTATTTCAATCGCAGCCTGGAAGGCAAGTTTCGCGGCGCCTCAGGGCGCATTCCAACTATTGCGCGATTACGGTATGCCTGAAGGCATACCTGATACGGTCCCGCCTGGGGCAACCCGACCTGGAAGCGATTCCGCCGAATCACTGCCCGCGTGAATCAATCCGTCCTGCATCTTCCGGATCCGGCGCTATTCATTCGGGCATTTACGGTCTGACAGCCACCAAATTCACCGAGCAAGTGAAATTCTGGAAGCAGAAATTGTTGGTCGAGTTGGGGAGCGGGGCAAAGGGGATCTCCATCACGTCCAAGGCCAGGGCGGTATTCAGTTCGTGCAGGATTCCGTCAGTACCGGCTACGTAAAGCAGCGTTCCGTCCACCGTCATATCCGCAGCGACGGGAGCGGCGCCTCCACTGAGTGGAATGGCGTTCACCGATTGGGTGTTGAAGCTGTAGATCAAGACACCCTGGTCGCTGGTGACGATGTATACCTGCGTGCCATCGGGCGAAACAAAGAAATTGATGGGATGGAAAGTGCCCCTCTGAAGATTGATGTGGAGAGGATAAAAAGTCGGGCCGGTACTCGCGACTTCTGTGGCGTAGGTAATCTGCTGCACTGGGCAGAGCGCGTTCGCCGGCGGAGGGAGCGGCGTCGTAGTGGTGGTGGCGATGACATCGATGCCGGTGCTGTCGATGCCGAGGAAAACATCGAGGTTGTTCAGATCACTCTGAAACAGGATTGGAATGCTTGCATTGCCCGCGGGCGCGCTGCCGGCCGGCACCATCTTCAGGAACTTTGGGGAACCCGGGAGCGGCGGAATCGCTGGTGGAGGCGGTGGCAGGGTCAAGTATGCCTGTGAATTGTCGCAGGTGTTGTAGATAGCGAGCGTCGATGGGTCGGAAGATCCTCCCGCAAGCAGGGCAAAGGCTCCGGTGGAGGAAAACGCGACCGCGTTAGCGGGTGCGGTCAGCGAATAAGTTTGAAGAGCCTGCAGAGTGGAATAGACATATAAGGTATTGCCGCCATTCCCAAGGATGAACGCCTTCGAGTTATCCGGCGAAAACGCTGCCGTGGTTGCGCCATTGATATTCAGCGGGGTAGTGATCGGTGATGAGCTGCTGGTGTTGACGACATAAACCTGATTGGGAGTGGAGACTGTGTCCGAGAAAACGGCCAGATTGCCGTTCGGCGACACCGCCATAACCCTGCCGGTCACGACGCCCAGAGTGGTCGCGGCGCTGGGCAAGAGGGTGAACGGGCTGGTGGAGGATCCCAGGTTGGCGTTGGTGATGAGAAATGCGCCGAACTGACTGCCGGCGTAGGCCTTGTCTCCAGCCTGATCAAATATGAGCGAATTGGGCGGAGTCGGCATCGATGAAGGATTGGTCGCCAGATTTTTTGTAGTCGAGATGTTGTAGAGCGCGACCGTGCAGAAAGAATTGCTGTAACAATCCTGACTCGCCGCGAGCACGCTGGTCGAGACGGCGGCGCCGGTGACCAGTCCGGAAATGGCAGTGACTCCATAAACCGGCTGGGGAACGTAAAGTGGCGGGATGCCCGCGGGCACCAGAGGGAAGCCGACGTTGCAAGTCGGGGGTGTGCACGAGGCCGTGATGGCTGCCGCCCCCGGCTGGGTGGTTCCGATAGTGCAACTTGTGGCCCCCGAGCAGCCTGTGGTAGCGCTGCCAGCCGTGAGTGCGGCCGGCGCAGAGGATGTCCACGTCAGAGACGGCTTAGGGACGACACAGCCTTGCACGTCGACGGCCGTAGCATTAATCGTTTCCGACGCGCCTTTGTTTATGATGAAGCCGGTCTGGCCGATGTTGGAACCGACCTCCAGCGCAATGCACTGCACCGGGCAAGTTTCGGCGCTGTAGGGCTGACTGGACACTCCCGCGGCCGACGCGATTACCTGGGTCTGACCGGGTGTGTTCGATACCACGGTCGCCTGGTTCGTAACAACGTTGCTCGATGATGTAACGATCGGAGTGATCGTGACGACGTTCGAATTGGCCTGGCTCCAGGTGAAGGGTCCAACTGCGGCAGTGATGTCGACGCCGCGGCTGAAGGCGGTGGCTTGCAAAGTTTGCAACTGATTTTGCGAGAGGCAGTAGTTGGCGGCATTGCTGTTAAATTCGAGCTTGCAGGCAAGGGGAAGTGCGACCTGCGTGGGGCACGCCGGAGGGGGAGAGTTCACCGGTGGAACTACGCTGATCTGAATATTGTCGATCGGAGGGTGAACAAAGACCAGGGTGGGCGGACTAGTTTGCCCGAGCGCCGAGGCCGTCACCATCGCCACACCCTCAGCTGCAGGAGTGCAGACGTTGAAGAAAGGTGCGTTCCAGGTACCGGCGCAAGCGAGGCCGGCCGGAGAGATGTCCAGTATTCCGGGATTGCTCGAAGTAAAGGTGAAGGTGGGGGAAATGTTTCCGTTGGTACTGTTCTGAGCGCTGGCGGTGAAGGTGGCGGTGGCTCCCAATTGCAGGGAAAGGCTGACGGCGGGATTCAGAGTAATCTTGGCGGGAAAGGGACTGGCGCCGGCCGGTTTCTTGCCTCCGCAAGCGGGCAGCAACAGAAGTAAAAATATGGCGATGATGACTCCTGCCCAGTGAACGCAAAC